>Ga0265797_10012299_pt1 | contig 10504 bp, 11 predicted proteins | sample P2T30metagenome_FD_192433 | JGI IMG/M metagenome (GOLD analysis project Ga0265797, IMG submission 192433) | Plant litter microbial communities from East Loma Ridge, Irvine, California - P2 T30 | ecosystem: Environmental > Terrestrial > Plant litter > Unclassified | place: USA: California... | reverse complement strand
ACCAGGCTGTGCCGCTTTCTCACATAAGTCGCATGCAGGCCTGCTGCATGGTCCTTTAGCCAGCCGCTGAGGTGCTTTGGAACAAAGAGCGGTGGCGTAAGTCTACTATTGTGCACCTTCCGTATTGAGATGATGGAATGACGGAAAGTGCTGAGCCTCATTGTTGGGGAGGAGTAACTTTCAATCATCTGTTTAAAGTTGGTGACTAGAGAAGGACGCGGAGGTGGAGATTTGATCAATAATTCCTTCGCACCCGCAGCGCTAGACTGTGCCGCTCGGATGCTAACCACCACGCACGCACGCAAGTCGAGTTATATACGCATGCAGTGACGGTCAATCACGCCGAGTGACGCGGCAATACGGTATTGCCGCTGCATGCTGATCGGTGGGGACGAACAGGTTGCGCTGGCGGAAATACGCATATTGGGGATCATTAGAAGCGATCATTGCTTCTAGATGTCGGAAGCTAGAGGATCCGCGCTAGGGAGACAGCCACTGGTGTGGGGAGCATACGACGCGAGGAGTCACATTGCAGACGCCGTACTGCGTCAGCGATAATGTACTGCGCGAGAACCAATGAGGCATGATGCGAACTATACGAGAACGCAAGCTGTTGTGAGATGTCGGAAGTGTTTCAAAAGCTGGCGGTGCTATGAACATAGTGCGATGCGTTAAGATAGCGATGCAGTGTACTATTACATTAAAGTCGTAAAGAGTGTACTAGTGGGTATCTTGATCGTCTCCTCGTGAACATCCCGAAAGAAAGGTCGAACACTATCTACGTGTTGCAATAACACCGAAAGACTGGCCAAGAGGCAAACGTTTGCGACGCAAGACATATCAGAAGTCTAAAGGAAGAAAAGATTCGAAAGGATAGAGTCATGGAAATGTTCGAAGTCAAAAGTTCTGTCGTTCATGATGGAGACATGGGCCGACTTTGGCCGTCTACACTTCTCGCCCAGCGCTCTAGCTCTTCGGGTGTTGGTTGCGAGACAGCTGTACTATCGCTTTGAATGGTTGTGTCGCTCAGTCCTCTGGTGTGTGACGGCCGTCGTTCGATCGCCGTCTCTTCCGCATCGTTGTCCGCTTCGGGTTGTGCGCCTGCCTTTGCTTTGGTAATCTCTTCAGCAGTGGCTGGCGCTCCAGGCTCCACTGCTGATCTTGTGGCTTCGCCATCTGGTCCAGCTTCAGGCGCCTTCTTTGCTAGTACTTCGTCGATATTGGTCGAAAGTGAGTTGTCACTTGGACTTCGGCTGTGTGGAGGTTTCTGCATTGGCTTCATGTCTGAGTTCTTACTAGGCATTGAGCTGATCGTATCTCCGCCGGGAAGTTCTGCAAGAGGCACACTATATCTGCCATTGGAGAAGTAGTCGGGCGAATTGCGACCATCTGGCGGAGGGCTGTAAAGCTCAGCAGGGGTGCTCTCCGGAGACATTTCGCTGATAGGTGGGTAGGATTTGTGATCAACACTGTAATAGCCTGCTGCAGGGTCTTTTGGTGAATGAGGAGCTTCAGAGCCAGTGAGCTCTGAGACACGACGATACTTGATCTCAGTACCAGCAAAAGTTGTGTCAATCTCAGACGGCTTTTCGGTGTTTTCTTCGGGTTCCTTTGCCGTCCGGCGCTTCTTCCTCCATAGAAGGTAAGCACCGATTGCGACAATGATGAAAGCGCCAACGATGCCGACAACAATTCCTGCGATTGCGCCTGCCGATAGCCCACCTCCAGACTCAGACTCTGGCGGTGCCGGTAGGCCAGTGTAAGACCTATCGAATATGGTGACTAGACTCGGATCTGGCATTGGATCAGAAAATGTGGCTGGAGCGACCGTGAAATTCTGGTGTTCGTAGTCGACCACGATGTACGCTTCCTGCAGAAATGTGCGCCCCAACACGAATTTCCCATTTAGTGATCGCTTTATGGGAAGATAACGGGTCGTATTGAAGAAGAGTGGATAGTCGGCTTGCTGATCCAGCGCCGAGTATGGGAGAGTTATGTCCGTAAAGTCTGTGCTGTCGCCACCAGTATTGGCGCTGATCTTGAAGGATAGTGTTGGGTTTAGTCGTAGATTCTGCTGGTGCGATGAGTCGTTGACAGTATACAGCTGGACGTCCTCGTCCAAGGTCAGACCGAAAGTAGTGACGAATAGGTCACAGACTTCGTCCGGAAGGATAAGATACGGTAATGTGGAATCGATAGTAGCAGGGAATCCTCCCTTGGTGAAAGAAGTTGTGGTGGCTTCGGCGTCTTGGTCTGGCTTCCAGAGAATGGAAATGACGCCAACAGCAAGCGTGTTGTTCTGCCGGCTGGGCATACTGATCGAGACACCTAGATCGGAAAGTCGCGATTTATCGTAACCGCCGATCACCAAGCTTCCTGTAACTCCGTTGTTGTTATTGCCTGTTTGTATTAGCGTTCAGATATGCTAATTTCTCTTCTCGCTGCGGTGGTAACTGATGATACACACCACACGATGCACTTACGATAATAAGCCCCCGCGGTATATCCGAACGACCGACTCGCAATTCTGTGGGCGCTTCCATACATGTTGTCCATGAAGTTTGGTTTGAGTGCGCCAGGGGGTCCGGTAGATCCAACAGCGAGCCCAAGGGAACCCATGTAGAAGTTTGCAACGGTGTACTTCACGACATACTGCTCCGCCAGGATAAAGCCTCCTGGTGAACTCTCACCCAGGCCAACATTATCCACACCCCAAACTGCGGCTGGTTCCTCCGCTTGCAATGTGTCATTGTACCACTCGGGTACCGGAATAGTGTAGACTCCTGCAGTCTGCCATGTTGAAGATTTTTCGTCATCGAAACCTAGAGACGGACGGCCTTCGTATGGCAAGATACCACGATTCGCTGCACACTCTTCAGGGCTGGGATCGGAACACCAGTCGGTCTGTTGCGGTACGAGGGTAGCAGGCGAAGAAGTGGATATGAGTACCCTGAAATTCTGGCCGTTGCTGTTGTTCTTGGCGTCGTCGCCGACATTGATGAAGAACGTAGACCACTTCCCATCATTTCCTTCGTACTTCCCACTGGGACTCAGAACGTAAGGCGAAGGCAGCTGAATCGGCTCGGCACGCTTCTTGGAAAACATCGTCGTAACTTGACCACGGCGCATCGCAGCCGAAGTGAAGGGCTGTCGGTTGATAAGAGGACGCTACAGATAAGAAGAGGCACAAGCCATCGAAAACACCAATACCTTGTCAGCTACCGCAACCACTTAGCGTAGGTCAGCAGGTGGTGCCGGACTGGCATTGAACCGCGACTTGCGTGGGAAATGCACATCAGCGCTCCATGAACGACAGTCGCAAGGTCCTCATTGCCGTTGCTTGGATCGGTTAAACATCAATTTGTCTGGCCGCTCTAGGCGTCAAGCCCATCTGCTTGTTGTGGGTGTATTGCGCCCGTGCCTCAGGCGGGGTAGAGGCACAGCATCGCCAGGGCACCCTGAGGTTGCATATTGCATGTGGATGAGCCGGCATATGACTGGACGTGGCAATACCGGTGAAAGGGCACAGGTTGTGTGGTTGCCACCGGCCTTCCCATTGGGAGAGGACTGGGCGGAGAAGGATCGCGAAGCATTCAATCGAGAGTCTGGATGGCAATCGTTGTTGACCAGGGCCGCAGATAGGCTGCATGCTTAGGTGGCTGGAAAGGCAGACCTCGAGGGAAGCCTTGACGGCCCGCGGACAGGTGGAGCTTCACTGGCTGGCGCGCTCGATCGCCTTACTCAGCGGAAGCCAACGGCCCAATCGCTCGAGCCGCCGCCCCACTTGCCCGCACAGCACGCACATCAGTTCTCACGTGCATGCACCTCTCACACGTTGCAACACACAATCACTCTTGTTGTCACCCTGCGCGACCCACCCTTGAAGAAACACGATCGTACGGATTCGGGAATTAGAGTCGTGTAGCCAGTGCGAGTATGGCGCTCGGCACCAGCGGACCTGTGCAAGGAGCGCCCTTCTGCTCCGAGCTTCGCTCCTCATTTTCGGCCCCCAGAATGCCATCCTCATCGGATCCCGTCTGGCGCCAAAAGCTATCGCTAGTGATGATGGGCTGCAGGCCATTACTCTGTGCAAGGTAACGAGCTAACTTTATGCGGCCTCAGAAGTAACCATGTCAGCAACCGCCATGGATGCGATTCTCTACTTGTCTTCAGGCCTCTGGGTTGGATAATATCCCGCGTCACTTGCATCTGTCCGGCCTTTCTCATCATGCGGATTGAATGCGACACCACGTCTTGGAAGTCTACTAGGTCTCACTGCGACCCTGGCTTCTGTGGCGGCCTGTCGCCGTTGAGCTGTGCCGGTCGTATTGCTTGAAGAAGGTCGAGGCAATCTGAGTATACTTCAATACTGCGACCAAGCCCGGGCGTTCGTCATTCGGCAGGCGGTCAGGTAGATCTATGCCTTCGGCTTGGTTGTTCTGCTTCCGGCCTGATGTTTACATACCCTGGCACACAGGATTACTGGCCAAGCTTGGCTGATGCCAGCCTCGCCAAAGGATTTGTTCCCAGCGTCATATGCAGGTCGGCAGCTAGCTTCGTCATCGTCTTATAGTTATCCGTTCCTGCTTGCTTCCTTCCCTCTTTCGAGCCTCCAGCCCATCTTTCGTCGCAAGGTATGTGATGCCCCCATTGGTACCCTACATAGTCGTTCCTGATCCTCCCCTTACTTCAATCCGTACCTTGACTAGTGCCACGCTTGACACTGTATTGTACTTTCTCAGTCAAGATAGCTCTTTTGTCACTTCAGGCATATCACGTCACGTGTCTAACCTTCTCGTCCAGCTCCAAGCCGTGTGCCACTCGTTCAGCCGGCGTAGCAGTCTTTCGCTTCAAGATGCGCAGCCATTGGCCCCTTCTGCTGGCTTTTACAAGCATAGCTGTCGCGCAAGGTGGTGGATATGGTGATAACAGTACTTCACTGCCTGCATACGACACCTCACCCACAGACGCCTATCCGACAGAAGCCTATCCCACAGACGACTATCCCACAGACACCTATCCGACAGAGACCTATCCCGCTTACCCAACAGAAGTAACCTCCTCAACAAAGGAAGCAACCACGTCTAGTGGATACGACGCGCCTCCTCCTCCACCACCACCACCATCAAAGCCACCACCACCTCCGCCACCTCCATCACATCCACCACCATCTCCTGGGCCGCCACCTCCAAAGACCGAAACAGATACTGAAACAAAGACTGAAACTAAAACGGAAACGGTCACTGTCACGTCTTCTGAATATTGCGCTGTTCCGCCTCCCTTGACTGTGACCCATACGGAGAACGTCACTGTCACAGAGGTATGACCATTCTTAAGTTGCCCCCGACTGTTGCTGACTATCAAAGACTGAGCACGAAACTGTTACTTCGTCCGAGTACTGTTCTGTTCCGCAGCCCATTACTGTGACTCATGTGAACAGCTCTACCATTACAAAGACTGATTATGATACCGTGACTGGGCCTACGACAACCGTCAACAACACAATCACAGAATATACAACGAAGACGATAATCTCAACGGTAGTGACTCTCGTACCAACTACCGATCTCATCACGACCACGGCGACGACAACGGACATCACTACCCAAACTGACGTTTCTACGACGGTCAGCATCTCAACATCGACCTACATCTCGGTTACTACCTACCCTACTACGATCTATGAGACCATCACTGAAACACGTAAGTTGCTTAACCCCTCGATGCGACCCGCCAATCTCAATCCTATGATTGCCTGCCTCGTCCTCATGTATCCCATCTCCATTTTTATATCTGCCTAAGCGGTGTACAAAACACATCCTGATTGTTGCACAGTGCCTGGGACTACATCTGTCAGGACCGAGACGGTGGTCTCGACAACAACAGAAACGCTCACTCTTACCGACCTCATCTCTGTGACAACGACCGTCCCTGGACCGACCATCTCTGTTCCAGGTCCTACTCAGACTACAATGGAAACCGTCTCGGTTCCCGGCCCCATTCAGACTTCGGTTCAGACAGTGTCGGTCCCTGGTCCAATTGAGACTATCATCAGCTTCACGCCAACAACGACAACAGAAGTGATCAGCGTGACCACAACGTCTCTGACGACGAGCGTGTCTACATCCGTGTCAACGTCAACGTCAACACAATTCATTGTATCAACCCTGACCCTGTCTGGCACTACAAGTGTTACTACTGAGACCGTCTTTTCCGAGATATTTATCACGACTACGTTTACGGAAACTATTCCACAGACTGTTGTCGTGACATCGGATCGTACGATAGAGACCACTGTTCCGGTTACTGTTCCGGTCACCGTTCCGGGCCCCACAGAGACAGTTGAGGAGACAGTCACAGAAGTGTCTACGCAGCTTAGTACTCTGACTCTACCACCCCAGGTCACCACAACCACGACGACCTTGGAAGGCGAGACTTCGACAATCACGACTCAGGTTCCGCCTAGCACTGTGGTTTCAACCATCGTATCGACTCTGACTTTCCCGCAAGCCACAGTGACTTCTGTCAGCATATCGCCACCAGAGACCGTCGTGGAGACCTTCACACAACCAGGCCAGATTACTACTACTACATTGACGCTTCCCGGAGTTTCGTCGACGGTCACAACACAGCTCCCCGCAAGCACGGTGTTGTCTACCATCACTCTACCTGGCGAGCTTACGACTACTACCGTTCAACTCCCTGGCACTACTTCTGTGATAACGTCACAACTTCCGGCGAGCACAATAGTTTCTACATTCACTCTACCTGGAGAAGTCGTCACTTCTACCATTCAGCTTCCTGCAGAAACCTCGGTTGTGACTAGTCAGCTACCGGCTAGTACTATCCTTTCGACGGTGACGCTACCTGCGGTTACTTCCACGATTGTCACCCAATTACCGGGCAGCGTTACGACAAGTACTGTACTGTCGACTGTCACATTACCAGGATCGACAGTGTTGAGCACGATCTCTCTTCCTGGCTCCACCTCCGTAGCTACCGTGACGTTGCCTGCAACGACGTCCATTTCCACTGTCCTCATCACTCAATCCTTCGTCACCACCCAGATCCAGCCTACTACCATTGTGGAAACATTGACACCAAGTCCATCTTCCACCACGCCTGCATCAATCTCCTGCTCTAGCGAATGCCAGATTGACGTCACCGCGACCAGATTAGAGTACCCTGGGGAGATCGTTACTGAGATCGTTCAGGTACCAACAGCCACTCTCACGATCTATACGGATGATCAAAATAGGGATGTTAGCTCATCGCTCTTCATCAACGCGTTACCTTCTCAAGCGCCGCCAACATTCACGTGGGATTACTCGGGCGTGCCACTGACGTATCCTACGACCTACCTAGCCTACGAGACTTTTAGCCATCTGGAAGTCGAGGCGTTGGGAACGGCTTGTGTGATTGAGACAGAAACCCTTGCCTTGTCATCTCCTACACTCTATGCGTCTCTCATTGTACCTCTCGACTCCGTCCCCAATACAGCGTTCGTGGCGCCCACGGTAGTCGACTTTCTCAACAGCCAGCCGACCGTCATTGCCCAGCTTGGCCAGTCAATTGGTCCAGACGCATGTGACCCAGCCGATGGAAGTACAGTGAGCGGCGTTCAATCTTCAATTGGAACTGCCACCTATATTTCCTCAGTTGCCGGCCTGAGTACATCGACGGTCCGAAGGCCGACTGCGCAATCTGTCGTTCTGCCATCTTCGGAAGCACCCTCAACAAGTGCAGTACCAACAACCACTGCTGCTCCTCCAAGTTCGCCATCGCCACCTCCTCCACCAACATCAAGTAGGCCTCCCCCTCCACCTCCTTCTTCTAGTGCAATTCCAGTTCCAAGCAGCTCGCGGCCTCCTCCACCGCCACCCTCTAGCAGCGCTTCACCGCCGCCACCACCGCCAAGCAGTACTCGAGTTCCACCCCCAAGTTCGAGCCCGGCTCCACCTCCAAGTAGTGCGGCACCTGCATCGTCTAGCACAGTCCTTCCGTCCTCCAGCGCTGCACCACCACCGACAAGTATCGTGCCTCCATCAAGCAGTCCTGCTGACTCCGCGTCTGAAGGTCCATCGCCGTCCGCTCCTCCTCCTGAATCATCCGTGGTTCCGGAGCCCTCGACCGTTCCCGAGCCTTCTTCCTCACTGGAAGCACCCTCGTCTGCCCCTCCTTCCTCGTCGATCATCTTATCGAGCCTTACCTCGACGCGCTCCACTACTACCTCAGAAGACACGTCGTCTGCCCCAGAGCCGAGCCCAAGCTCGACTTCCGAGTTCCTTGGAGGCGCCGCGCTTCCAACAGGTCACATCGCGGGTATGTTGATTGGAGCAGCGGGCCTCGGATTGGGACTGTTCTAATCGCGTAATGTTGAAGAGGAGATAGCGTATACCTTTCAATGTCTGATGTTTAATGCACTAATGCATGATAATGGGATGATGCACATGTCTACGGAATGTGCAGGATGTAATGCTAGGTCTAATGCAGAATGCTCTGAGTCCATACTTGACACCGTGTAAACTGAACTTGAGCGGACGCTCGTCACAGAACTCTGTGCAATGCAAAATTCATCTCCGTACCATTGTTCATCAGCCCAGCCGGTTGTGCCTGCGCAACCGTCCCATCACGGGCTCGCGGCGACTGCCCCACTTCGCTCCCGCCTCTCCACTGTCAACCAAACAACCTTATCTCAGCCTTGCCTTGTTTATCACCACCACGGCACAAGCAATATACAACCCAAGCCTCCTCACCTCGAGATTACTCAACCTTCTCCACCATCGCAGCAGTACGACAAAGTGCATGCACAAGCTCGACGTCCAAGCCAAGCTTTTCCCGTTCAGCTGAACTGTTGAGCGCCATGGACAACGCCACCAGATGCGGACATGGGCCGATGACCACCCATTTTCCGGATGCGTAACGGACGGTTGCCGTTGCATGCGAGGCGGGCCGCGTGGTTTCGCCGCATGGGGAAGTACCGCCGATGCGAGAGCTTGAGGGCTTAGGATGTGCCCAGCGTTGGCGGTACGCGACGGGCGTTTGGTCAAAAGGGATGTGTATCGTCAAGTGCGGTAAAAGTAATCATAATGCACTTGGGCTGCTGCATGGTACTATCTAGGTCTTACAAGCATGTCTTGGCGGTGCGTTTGCTTACTGATATTCATCTAGTTAAGTGCACTCGGGTCAGAGATGCATCATTTGTGTAGGTTCTGCTGTTGACGAGCAATACGGCCTTAGCTCACCAAGGGAAATGTTGGACAATCTGGATACATACTACATCAACGTTGGATTGTCTACTTTGTCTGTTTTCATCTCAACGTAGGCCGCAAATCTGTTCAGCGCCTTCCTTGTATAAGATGCCCTGGTCGTTGTACCCCGCCAATCATGCCGCCAAGGAACGGCCCACATGAACGTCGCTTCCACCTTGCCGTCCATCTCATCGACCAAAGGTTTGACACCATTGACATCCAAGATCAATGACCGGAGCGGTACGTGTTCCTACCTGAGGGTACTATAAAGGCCCTGAGCGAGACACGCTTCTCGCGACTTCCAAAATGTCGATGACCCAGACGAGAAGATATCCTCGCGTTTGAGCGCCGGCAAGACACGTCCATACGAACCAGATTGTGTTAGCGTAGGAATACAGCATAATCAAATCATCTCAACAATATCCCAATTTCTGCTACGATCTTATGGCCTTGACGGATAGCTCGTAATGCACTTACATACATCCATACAGCGTGTATCCCGGGAACGGCTCGGCTGCTCATCAGAGTGTCCGCCCGCCACCCGTCCCAACCTCCCGAGAACTAATGTCTAAATGTCAACTACAACCATTGAATGTTTGCTCCAAACCCGAAGGTTGCAATTGGCTAGTCAGTTCTGACTCTTAATCACGCCCTCATTCTTCCAGACTACACCCATCCCACACTCACATCCTTGCTCCGTACCTGCATGAACATGCGCATCGCATTCCCATTACGCATTGCGGCTCTGCTCGCCCTGCCTTTTGTTTCCGCTCAAGATGGTGCCAGCGCCTCGTTCATAGTCCGCAATGCGAACACCAGCTGCCCCGATATATCCCCCGGGCCAGTTAGTTTTAGCGATGTAGCGGGCCTATTCACCCTCCAAGCCCACCCAGACCCAGTCGCCACAGAATCCATCCGTCAAACCCTTTCACTCTACGCCCTCGCCATAGACGGCCGCAACTACGACATCCTCCGGAAAGTCTTCACGACCGATGCCCGCGCCAACTACTCCGATCCCATCGGCGTGTTAAACGGCGTCCAAGCCATCATCGATAACCTAGCACCCGGTTTGAGTACCTTTGTATCTACTCAGCATCATCTTGGCACGCAGATGATTCATATCTGTGGTCCTAAAAGCGCTGTTTCTGTTACGTACTTTCAGGCTACGCACTACTTTACGCCGTATACTGGTGTTCAGAATCCCGTGGATAATAGTAAGGTTTTGATTGATAAGGCTCAGTATCAGGATACGT
>Ga0265797_10012298_pt1 | contig 10505 bp, 10 predicted proteins | sample P2T30metagenome_FD_192433 | JGI IMG/M metagenome (GOLD analysis project Ga0265797, IMG submission 192433) | Plant litter microbial communities from East Loma Ridge, Irvine, California - P2 T30 | ecosystem: Environmental > Terrestrial > Plant litter > Unclassified | place: USA: California... | reverse complement strand
GCAGCTTCTTCATTGACCATGGCACCGGTGTGGTGATCGGCGAGACCGCGATCCTGGGCGAGCGCGTGCGCCTGTACCAGGCGGTGACGCTGGGCGCCAAGCGCTTCCCGGTGGACGAATCCGGCGCGCTGGTCAAGGGCACGCCGCGCCATCCGATCGTCGAGGACGACGTCGTCATCTACGCTGGCGCCACCATCCTGGGCCGCATCACGATCGGCGCCGGTTCGACCATCGGCGGTAACGTCTGGCTGACCCAAAGCGTCCCGCCAGGCAGCAACGTCTCCCAGGCGCAGATGCGCAATACCTGAGATTTACACGTCTAAATGGCGTGCACCGCGTGCAGGCTGTCGAGGATCGCCGGTTTCAACGGCGACCGCGCCAGCGTGCTGCGTTCGCGTGGCCACGGTGCATCGACCGTGAATTCGGCGCGCACCGGGCCGGGCACACCATCCATCAGGATCACGCGGTCGCTCAGGTAAATCGCCTCGTCGATATCGTGCGTCACCAGCAGCACGGTCAGGCCGCGCTGGCGCGCCGCTTTAGCCAGCAGGTCTTGCAGGCGCATGCGCGTAAACGCGTCGACCGCCGAAAACGGCTCGTCCAGCAGCAGCACATGCGGTTCCAGATACAGGCCGCGTGCGATCGCCGCGCGCTGGGCCTGGCCGCCGGAGAGCTGCTTGGGCAGCGCGTCGCCATAGCCTTTCAATCCGACTTCCTTGAGCAGGGCGTGCGCGCGTTCCAGGTTGGGCCGGTCGCGCCCCCCGAAGACGACGTTCTGCGCCACGGTTAGCCAGGGAAACAGGCGCGGCGCCTGGAATACCAGGCCGACGTCGGCGTCTGGCCCGGACAACACCCGTCCGTCGAGCCGCACCGCGCCCCGGTAGGCGTCGTCGAGGCCCGCCACGATCGACAGCAGCGTGCTCTTGCCGCAGCCGCTGGCGCCGACCAGGCAGACGATTTCGCCCTGGTCCAGGCCCAGGCGCAGGCCGCGCAGCACGGTGCGCGCGCCATGGCGTTTCTCGTCGATCGCGATATCCAGAAAAGCACTCACCGATTATTCCTTTCCACATAGCTGTCGCGCCAGGCCAACCAGCGCCGCTCGAGCGCTTGCATGCCGCTGTCGCTGGCCTTGCCCAACAGGGCCAGCAGCACGATGGCGGCCAGCATGATGTCGGCGCGGCTCGATTCGCGGCCATCGGTCAGCAGGTAACCCAGGCCGCGGCTGGCGGCGATCAGTTCGGCCGCCACCATGAACATCCAGGCCAGGCTCAGGCCATTGCGCAGGCCAGTGAGCACCGACGGCAGCGCCGCCGGCAGCAGCACCCGGCGCGCCAGCGCCAGGGGAGAAAGGCGGTACAGCAGGCCAACCTCGATCAGGGTGCGGTCGACGCCGCGGATGCCCGCCACCACGCCCATATACACCGGGAAGAAGGCGCCGATCGCGATCAGGATGATCTTCGGCGCCTCGTCGATGCCGAACCAGAGCAGCAGCAGCGGTACCCAGGCCAGCGAGGGAATCGCGCGCAGGGCCTGGAAAGTTGGGTCGAACAGGCTTTCGGCGCGGTGGTTCAAGGCGACGATGGCGCCAAGCGGCAGCGCTAGCAGCGCTCCCGCAATGAAGCCGGCCGCCACCCGCAGCGTACTGGCGCCGACGTGGCCGGCCAGGCCATTCTCCAGTAGCCATGACAGCGATTCCAGGATGGCGCTCGGCGGCGGCAGCAGGTTGGCCGGGACCAGGCCGGCCCGCACGCCGACTTCCGCACCAATCAGCGCCAGCGCCGGTAGCAGCAGCCCAAGCGGGAAGCCGAACCGGCGCCGCGCACGCTGTGCGGGCGGCGGCGCTTCGAGGGTGATGGCCTGCTGCTCCATGCTAGGCCTTGGTCAGCTGGCGCGCAAAGCCGGTGTCGACCAGGCCGGCGATCGCCTTGTTCAGGTCCGTGCCGGGCCGCACCAGCGCTTCGTCGCGCAGGATCGGTGCGGCCAGCTGCAATGCGCGCAGGTGTTCGGCGGTTGGCTGGGCATTGCTGAAGTCCGAGCGCAGTTTCACCTGCAGCAGCGCGACCGGCAGCGGCACCTTGGCCTCTGTGGACAGGATCTTGGCTGCTTCCGACCGATTGGCGCGGGTCCAGGCGCGCGCTCTTTCATAGGCCTTGATCACGCGTGCGGTTTCATTGGCGCGGGTGGCAAGGAACTCCTCGCGCACATTCAGGAAGCCATAAGTATTGAAGCCCACGTTCCGGTACAGCAGGCGCGCGCCGCCTTCGAGTTCGGCCGCCGCCATGTGCGGGTCGAGCCCGGCCCAGGCATCGACGCGGCCCTGTTCCAGCGCGGCGCGGCCGTCCGCATGCTGCAGGGCGACGTGCTCGATGTCGCTGCGCTTCAGGCCCACGGTCTGCAGCGCGCGCAGCAGGAACAGATACGGATCGGTGCCCTTGGTGGCGGCGACCTTCTTGCCCTTCAAGTCGGCCAGGGTGCGGATCGGGGAGTTCTTCGGCACCACCAGCGCGGTCCACTCGGGCCGCGAGAACAGGTAGGGCGTGCGGATCGGGTTGCCGTTGGCTTTCGCCAGCAGCGCGGCCAGGCCGGCGCTCGAGCCGATGTCGATGCTGTTCGCGTTCAGGTATTCCAGCGCGCGGTTGCTGCCGGCGCTGAACACCCACTTGATGCGCGTGCCGTCGCCATTGAATTCTTCTTCCAGCCAGCCGAAGTGGCGCAGCACCAGGCTGGTGGGAGAATAGTGGGCGTAGTCGAGGCGCAGCTCTTCCAGGGGCGCGGCGCGCGCGGGCAGGGCGGCCAGGGCGGCGCCGCTGGCGGCCAGTTGCAACAGGCTTCTTCGTTTCATGATGGTCCTTTAGTGGTGAATCAAGCTGCGCGGATGTCGGGCAACGGGGAGGCGATGTCGACCTGGTTGCCCGGGTGCTCCGGCGCCAGTCGCGGACCCTGGCCCAGCAGCTGCGCGCGCAGCGTGCCGCCGCCCGGCTCGGCCTCATAGCGGCCGCGCCGCACCAGCTCAGGCACGATGTGCTCGACCACGAGCGCCATGTCCTCGAGCGGCAGCGCGAAGGCGAGGTTGAAGCCGTCGGCGCCGGTCTCGTCGATCCACGATTCGAGCCCGTCGGCCACCTGGCGCGCGTCACCCACGATCACCGGCCCGCGGCCACCCAGGCCGATGAATTCGGCCGCTTCGCGCACGGTCCAGTCGCGGCCCGGGTCGGCGGCGCTGAGCGAAGCCAGCGCCGAGCGGCCGGCGTCGGTGTCGATGTATTCGATGGTGTCGTCCAGGTGGTGGCGCGCGAAGTCCACGCCGGTCCAGCCGGACAGCAGGGTCAGCGCAGCCTGGATGTCGATGTGGCGCCGGTAATCCTCGTAGCGCGCCAGCGCTTCGCGTTCGTTGGCGCCGGTGATCACCAGGGCCTGGGCGTAGACCAGCAGCGCATCGGGATCGCGGCCTTGGGCGCGGGCGGCGGCGCGCACGGCGTCGACGCCGCGTTTGACTATCTGCTTGCTTGGGCCGCTGATGAAGGTCGCTTCGGCGTGGCGCGCAGCGAAACGGGCGCCGCGCGGTGAGGCGCCGGCCTGGTACAGGAAGGGCGTGCGTTGCGGCGACGGTTCGCTCAGGTGAAAGCCCGGCACCTCGTAGTAGCGGCCCTTGTGGTTGATGGGATGCACGCGGTCCGGGTCGGTGTAGACACCGCGTTCCTTGTCGCGCTGGACCGCGCCGTCTTCCCAGCTGCGCTCCCACAGCTTATAGACCACCTCCATGTATTCGTCGGCCAGGTCGTAGCGCTCGTCGTGGCCGAGCTGGCGGTCCAGGCCCAGGTTGCGCGCGGCGCTGTCCAGGTACCCGGTGACGATATTCCAGCCAATCCGGCCGCCGCTCAGGTGGTCGAGCGTCGAAATGCGGCGCGCGAAGGTGTAGGGGTGTTCGTAGGTGAGGGCGGCGGTGACGCCGATGCCCAGGCGCGTGGTGGCATGGGCGATCAGCGGCACCAGCGCCAGCGGATCGTTCAGCGGCACCTGCACGCCGTGGCGCAGCGCGGCGTCCGGCCCCTTGCGGTAGACGTCGTACACGCCCAGCACGTCGGCCAGGAAGATGGCGTCGAAGCCGCCGCGCTCGAGGAGCTGCGCCAGCTCGATCCAATAGCCGGGCGTCAGGTAACGTTCGCTGTCACTGCGTGGATGGGTCCACAGCCCCGGCGACTGGTGGCTCGGGGTGTTCATCTGGAAGGCGTTGAAGCGGATCCGGCGCGCCATCACTTGGCTCCTGCCAGCGCCAACTGGTAATCGGTCTTGGCGTAGTCGGCGAAGTGCTTGTTGGTGATGTCGAGGAAGGCGCGCGATTTGTAGGCTGCAGCCAGGTCGCGCGCGAACGGCTTGTCGCGGTCCACGGCGCGCACCGCCACCAGGTTGGCGTAGGCCGGCGAGATCTTCTCGGTGCGCAGGGCATCGCGCAGTTTGAGGCCCGAGGCCAGCGCGTAATTGCCGTTGACGAAGGCGTAGTCGGCATCCTGCAGGGAGCGTGGTAGCTGGGCTGATTCGAGCGGCAGCAGCTTGATGCCCTTGATGTTGGTGGCCACGTCGCGCTCCGAGGCGCGGATCGGGTCGACGCCGGGGCGCAGCTTGATCCACCCCAGCTGTTCGAGCATGACCAGCGCGCGCGCCTGGTTGGTCGGGTCGTTCGGCAGCGCCACGCTGGCGCCGCTCTTTACATTGTCGAGGCTTTTATGGCGGCGGCTGTAGATGGCGATGGGCGCGGTCGGCACTTTCACTAACTCGGCCAGTGCCAGCTTGTGCTGGGCCGCGAAGCTGTTCAGGTAGGTCACGTGCTGGAATACGTTGGCGTCGAGCGCACCTTCGGCCAGCGCGAAATTGGGCTGGATGTAGTCGTTGAACTCGACGACGCGCACCTTGTAGCCTTGCTTTTCGAGGATCGGCTTGATGCCCAGCCTGACCTGGTCGGCATACGGGCCGGCGCTGGTGCCGATCACGATCTCTTTCGGGTCCTTGGCCTGCGCATTGGTGGCGACGGCGGCGGCGATGGCAAACACCAGTGGGCTGGCAAGCAGGATGCGGCGGGACAAACGCATGGAGGATTTCCTTTCTTGTGAGCGGTTCAGCGCTTGTCGAGACGGCGCGCGATTCTGCCACCGCCGAACTGGATCAGCTGGACCATGGCGATCAGGATCGCGACCGTGATGACCATGATGTCGGTCTCGAAGCGGTAGTAGCCGTAGCGGATCGCCAGGTCGCCGATACCGCCGCCGCCGACCACGCCGGCCACCGCCGAATACGACAGGAAGCTGATCGACAGGACGGTGAGCGCCAGCACCAGGCCGGAACGCGCCTCGACCAGCAGCACCCGGGTGACGATTTGCAGGCGCGTGGCGCCCATCGCCTCGGCGGCCTCGATCACGCCGCGCGGCACGTCGCGCAGCTGCTGCTCGACGAGGCGCGCGAAATACGGGATGGCGGCGATCGACAGCGGCACAGCGGCCGCCAGCGGTCCGATCGAGGTGCCGGCGATGATGCGGGTGAACGGCACTAGCGCCACCATCAGAATGATGAAGGGGAAGGAGCGGATTGTGTTGACCAGCCACCCGAGTAGGCGGCCAATGCCGCGGCCACGATGAGAATCGCCAGAGCTGCTCAGAAACAGGGCCACGCCCAATGGACCGCCGAGCAGCACTGCGGCCGACAGGCCGATGCCCAGCATGAGCAGGGTTTCGCCCAGTGCGCGCCACAATTCGGGCGCCACCGTCAGCAGTTTTTCAAACATGCAGGGCTCCCGGGCGCGCTTCGGCGCTGTAATACACCAGTTCGCGCCCCAGCGAAGTCTTACGCGGCTCGCTGTGGTCGCGCAGGTCGAACAGTTCGGCGATGCGGCCATCCTCGAGTACGGCGGCGCGCTGGCACAGGCTCCCCAGCGCCTGCAGTTCGTGGCTGACGATGACGATCGTCACACCCAGGCGGGCGTTAATGTCGCGCAGCGTATCGAGCACGCTGCGGGTGGTGTCCGGGTCGAGCGCCGACGTCGGCTCGTCGCACAGCAGCACGGTGGGATAGCTGGCCAGTGCGCGCGCGATCGCGACACGCTGTTTCTGGCCGCCCGACAGGCGTGAGGGATAGCTGCCGGCTTTGTCGGCCAGACCGACCAGCTCCAGGCACTCGGTCACGCGCGCCTTCAGGCGCGGTGCGTTCATGGTGCCCTGGATGCGCAGCGGGAAGGCGACGTTCTCGAACACGGTCGCGTTCTGCAGCAGATTGAAATGCTGGTAGATCATGCCGATACGGCGGCGCGCCTCGCGCAACTCGCGCGCACCGAGGGCGGTCAGTTCCTGGCCGGCGACGGCGATGGCGCCGCTGTCGGGCCGCTCGAGCAGGTTCATCATGCGCAGCAGCGTCGACTTGCCGGCGCCGCTGCGACCGACCAGGCCGAAGATCTCGCCCGGCAGGATGTTGAGCGAGATATCGCGTACGGCGTCGAAGTGGCCGCCTTCGGGAAGAGGAAAAGCCTTGCTGGCGTGTTCGACCCGGATCAGCGGGACAGCGGGCGGTGCGGGGTGGCTCATATCAGGAATAAGGCGTCGGATCGGGCACGCGGCCGCTGAGCGCATAGCGCCCCAGGTCGCGCAGCTTGTAGTCGACCGGGTCGTGCAGGGTGTGCACGCGGGCGTTACGCCAGTAGCGGTCGAAGCCGAAGCGGTTTGACGTCGCACGCGCGCCGAGCAGTTCGAACATCTGGTTGCTGATCTCGATCGCCGCGCGGTGCGCCAGCACCTTGGCTTCGGCCACCGCCACGGCCACTTCGCCGCGTTCACGCGCCGTGACCGCATCGCCCTTGCGGAAGGCGACATCGAGCTGGCGCGCGGCTTCGTCGGCCAGCAGCACGGCCGGGCGCAGGATCAGCCACAGCTGGCCGTAGCGGTGCTGGGTGAAGGGATCGTCGATCGCGTCTTCCACGCTCGACGCGAACCAGGGGCGCTGCTGTTCCAGCGTGTAGTCGCGCGCGGCCTCGAAGGCGCCCTGGGCGATGCCCAGATACAGATTGGCCATGATCAGCTGGGCGACCTGGGAGCGCAGCGTCGAGCGTACGGTCGGCGCCTGGCCCGGCGCCTGCAGCACCAGGGCGGTGGGCAGGTAGACCTTGTCGAAGTGGACGTTGCCGCTGTCGGTCTGGCGCTGGCCGAAGGCGTCCCAGTCGGCTTCCACGTGCACGCCGGCCTGCTCGGTCGGCACCACCGCGATCAGGGCGGCATCAAGCTCCTTGTCCCAGGCCGACACGGTCAGCCAGTCCGAGCCCACCGAGCCCGAAGAGAAGCTCTTGACGCCGTCCAGGATGTAGCCGGCCGGCGTGGCGGTGGCGCGGGTGCGCTTGTCGAGCGGGTTCAGGGCGTTCCCCCAGAATAGCTTCTGGCGCACGGTGGCAGTGAGCAGGCTGCGTTGCTGCAGCTCGGTGCCGTACAGCTGAATGCCGGCCAGCTGCAGGTGGTGGAAGCCGAACAGGTGGGCCAGCGCGCTGTCGGCGCGCGCCAGGATGCGAACGGCGGCCATCACGGTCGACCAGTCGGCGCCCTGGCCACCGAATTCGGTCGGAATCGATAGCGTAAGCAGGCCGGATGCGCGGATCAGTTCACGCTCGGCCTTGGGATGGCCGCCGGCCTGGTCGCGTTCGACGGCAGTGGCGGCCAGGCGTTCGGCCAGTTCGGTGGCGATGGCCAGCGGATCGCGCTTCGAAGCCGGTGCCGGTTCGATGGCAGGGCCGCCGGCGACGTCGTCGAGGTGGTCGGTATCCGGGCGTAGTTGCTGCAAGGTGGAAGGCATGGCGGGCATGGCCGACGGGCGGCGATGTTGGATAAGGCGCCATCTTGCCCCCCAACCTGGGGCCGCGTGAACGAAGAAATCCGGCCTTCCTTATGCACGAAAAGTTAAAACGCCCAGCGCATATCGATGAGCGAAACGATTCGTTGGGATTCGCGCGCGTGCGTTCTACGCTGTGGCGATTGTCATTGTCAGCACAGACAGGAACCGCAGTTAGGGAAAACTATGAGCATTATTTTGCTGGGCGGGAGCCCGTCGTCGCAGTCGTCCTGCAGCCGCCTGCTGCAGCACGTCGGAGAAAAACTCGCGGTCCACGGCTGGCGCACGACGCGCCTCGAGGTGCGCGAGCTGCCCGGTCCGGCCCTGCTGCGCATGGACCTGAACGATCCCGAGCTGGCGCGCGCGCTGGCGCTGGTGGCCGGCGCGGATGCGATCGTGGTGGCGACACCGATCTACAAGGCGGCCTACACCGGCATGCTCAAGCTGTTCCTCGACCTGCTGCCGCAGGACGGGTTGCGCGGCAAGCTGGTGCTGCCGCTGGCAACCGGCGGCAGCCAGTCGCACCTGCTGGCGCTCGACTATGCGCTGCGCCCGGTGCTGGCATCGATGACGCCGCGTTCCATCCTGCCCAGCATCTACGCGACGTCCGAGCAGATCGCCTGGGACAGCGAGCGCGGTACCCGCCTGGCTGCGCCGATCGCCGAGCGCGTGGCCGAAGGTGTCGAGCAGCTGTCATCTGAACTCCAGGCGCGGACGCGCTTCGCGACCGCCGCCGCATAATTTTCAAGGAATCATCATGTCGTCCCCCAGCATTTTCTGGTTCATCCCTACCCACGGCGATAGCCGCTATCTCGGCACCACCAAGGGTGCGCGCGCGGTCGACGCCGACTACATGAAGCAGGTGGCGGTGGCCGCCGATACGCTCGGCTATGAAGGCGTGCTGCTGCCCACCGGACGCTCCTGCGAGGACGCCTGGATCGTCGCCTCGTCGCTGATCCACGCCACCACCAAGCTGAAATTCCTGGTCGCGATCCGTCCGGGACTGTCGACGCCGGGGCTCGCAGTGCGCATGGCCTCGACCTTCGACCGCCTGTCGAACGGGCGCCTGTTGATCAACGTCGTCACCGGCGGCGACCAGGGCGAGCTCGAAGCCGACGGTCTGTTCGCCGACCATAGCAAGCGCTATGAGATCTCGCGCGAATTCTTCAATGTCTGGCGCGCCAGCATGGCGGGCGAGGGCGGCGCGGCCGGCTACGACTTCGAGGGCAAGCATATCCAGGTCAAGGGCGCCAAGACCTTGTATCCGCCGGTGCAGAAACCCTATCCGCCGTTGTACTTCGGCGGCTCGTCCGAGCCGGCGCACGAACTGGCGGCCGAGCAGATGGATGTGTATCTCACCTGGGGCGAGCCGCCGGCGGCGGTGGCCGAGAAGATTGCGGATATCCGCGCACGGGCCGCGAAGCATGGGCGTACCTTACGGTTCGGCATTCGCCTGCACGTGATCGTGCGCGAGACGAATGAAGAAGCCTGGCGCGCGGCCGACGAGTTGATCAGCCACCTGGACGACGAGACGATCTCCAAGGCGCAGGCTGCGTTCGCAAAGATGGACTCGGTCGGCCAGCGCCGCATGGCGGCCCTGCACGGCGGTCGGCGCGATCAGCTGGAAGTCTCGCCCAATCTGTGGGCAGGCGTTGGCCTGGTGCGCGGTGGGGCCGGGACGGCGCTGGTGGGCGACCCGGAGACGGTGGCGGCGCGCATGCGCGAATATGCCGAGCTGGGGATCGAGACCTTCATCCTGTCGGGCTATCCGCACCTGGAAGAATCGTACCGCTTCGCCGAATTGGTGTTTCCGCTGCTGGGCAAGGGGAAGGACAAGGGCGAGCAGTCGATCACCGGACCGTTTGGCGAGATGATGGCCAGCGATATCCTGCCCAAGAAGGCTGCTTGAGACCTGGACCACGCGCCTTTGCTATGATGGTGCGATGACTATTTTGCTGGTTCCCGGCTATATGCTGGATGAGACGTTGTGGGATGAAATGCGCGAGCGGCTGGCGCCTTTTGGCCCGCTGGTGCATGCCGATCTGCGTCACGATGCCACGCTCGAAGATATGGCGCGGCGCGCGCTCGCGGATGCGCCGCCTTCGTTCATCCTGGTCGGTTTTTCGATGGGAGGTTATGTCGCGCGCGAGATCGTGCGCCAGGCGCCCGAGCGGGTGCGGGCGCTGGTGCTGATCGCGACCTCGACCCGTCCCGATTCCGATGCGATCAAGCAAGGCAAGCGCAGGATTGCCAAGGCGGCGCCGTCGGTGTCGTTCGCGGGGATGAGTCGCACCGCGATTGCCAGCTCGCTGCATCCCGATGCGGCCGATGATGAGGCGCTGGTCGAGCGCGTGCGCATGATGGGCGTGCGGCTTGGCGCCGAGGCCTTCCGCAACCAGTCGATGGTGGAACGGCCGGGCGATGTGCATCTGCTCGATGCGATCCGCTGTCCGACGCTGGTGATCGCGGCTGGCCATGATCAGCTGCGCAGTGTCGAGGAGTCGCAGGAACTGCATGCGGGGATTGCCGGGTCGGAGTTTGTCCTCATCGGGGACAGTGGCCATATGATTCCGCTCGAGGAGCCGCAGGCGCTGGGCGATGTGTTGGTGCCGTGGCTGGAGCGTTTACCTGCACGTAGGGTGGGCGGC
>Ga0265797_10012297_pt1 | contig 10506 bp, 9 predicted proteins | sample P2T30metagenome_FD_192433 | JGI IMG/M metagenome (GOLD analysis project Ga0265797, IMG submission 192433) | Plant litter microbial communities from East Loma Ridge, Irvine, California - P2 T30 | ecosystem: Environmental > Terrestrial > Plant litter > Unclassified | place: USA: California... | reverse complement strand
ATGTGTGACGGAACCTTGGGTATAACGTAGTAGTCAAGAAAAAAGCCGTTGATCACACAGGTGTACTCGAGAGACGAAGCCTCGAGAGCTGTCATCGCAGCGAGCTTAGTTTCGGCTACCGGAAAAACCGCTTTCACTCTGTGCTACAATGAGCAGTCTGTTCGTCGATCATTCAGCAGAAAGACTTACTCAGGCGTATATCGGATTCCCCAGAAACTTGGGATGTATCGCTTCGTGCTGGTGGACAGATCCGCGGCTCTGATCAATGCTATCTCTGGCTCCGCTCCAGCCATAGTGTCCAGAGTCGAGATGACCGTGCCAACATCATTGGATTGTAGGACGTCCCTGATAGCCTCCACGTTGCTGTAGTCAAGCCCAAGTACGGGTACGCCGAGCTCTTTGGCTTTGGATTCGCTGCCCTAAAGCTCCATGTCAGCGAAATACATAGCACGCGATACAACTACAAACCAGTCGAGCGAGGACGACGACCTGATGCTTCTCCTGTCCAAGGATGGCTTCGACTATAGTACGGCCGAGCTTTCCGGTTCCTCCTGCGACAGCAATGACAGACATCTCTACGGCAGGCTACTTGTTGTTGGAAGATGATGCGTGGTGTAATCGATCAGTACTGATGTGCTCTTTGATATGGCTCAGTATAGCACCCAGCGACTCTTTTTATACTGCGCAAGACCATAAACACACTTGGCAGTCGGCTTCGGAACCTCATTACATCCTGAATGACCAAGCATACCTAGGTACTCACAGCCTTTGTAAGCAAATCGTAAGTAGTCATTGTTCTTAGCAAAAAATGCATCCGTCTTCTATCTACGAAGGAAAATACATCCGGCCTTACTAACACGTCTGTGCGCGGTAGTCTTCGGATGCAATTTGTATCCGTAGGCAATGTCACATGTCGACAGCCTCCTCAGACGTTATCTCACATGCGTCTTGAGGCCGGAGCGATTGAGGAGTGTTGTGGGAATAAAGAAGGCCTTGAGTGTATCTACTCTGAGATGGACTAATGTTCTAGTGAGATGCACTCCAAACGTGATCGAGAGATGATTCCGATCACGTGCTTATGCTTTGTAAGCCCTAATCCACCAAACGACAAGATCATGTTCTCTCAGCCCAATCTTCTCAACCAACACAAGTGCAAAGCAGTGGGAGCTTTCACAACCATGCTCTGTCATAAACGAATCATCAACGTAAGTACTGTTCAACTCAATAAGAGAACCTTGGAAGTTAACGAGATCGTTTACCTTCATCAGGCATGCCAGCAGTGCAAGGAGAGAAAAGGACGCTGCGACGGTGGTCAACCTTGCTGTAGTTACTGCTCAAAGCATGAGAAACACTGTATCTATACGGTACGGCGGCGACGGGGCCCTGGGAAGAGGTAAACGTGAATAGGAGTTGTACAAGCGGATGAATAGCTTATCTTGTGCAGTAAAGAATCAACCAAGCCCCTCATACAGCAGCATGACCAGGGTAGATACCCTTCGGTGTCAGAACCTGGACGTACTATTGAGAGCGAACAATCAAGATGCCACGAAGAGGTGCGTGACGACACGGTAACTCAGGACTTCAGGGAAGGTAAACCCATAGAAGAAAATCTGGATCAAACTGTATATGACTGACCACGCTGCTCAAAGGCCAAGCCATTCCAAGATGCAATAGCACGAATAAATCAACCCGGAGTCCTTACAGTATTAGTGGAACCGAAAGGATATTGCCTACAGCCGTCAAGCAATTTATAGCATTTTCTGAAGACATCCGCACGACAGCAAGACAGATGCAAGCTCGCATACAGGCGAATCAGAGCTGCTTTGAGAGGAGGAAATTTACATCCCTTCCTCCTGAAGATCATGCAGTGGAATTAATAAGACCAGTCATTGAGGAGGTTCAGCTTCACGGGGTTTTCCTTACGACGGAAGATGTCCTGAAACAACTTGTCGAACAGTACCGTGCCGGCGTGGACGAGTGTTCCAGTGATCCAAGTCGATGGGCTACGCTTTGTTCGTTCCTGGCTATGTCTGCACATCACAGGACAGCCAGTGGGTCCGTCGTTGGAATGTCCTCAATAGCATGGGCATTCTTCAAGAACGCGTTTGCGATGTACGTCGAGCTCGCCATTGTTCAAAGGCCTCAGATCTCCACCTGCGAGGCGTTGCTCGCAATGACTTTGTTCATGCTGCGCACCGCTGATGCCTGCGTCGCTGCACGACTGACAGCTACTGTCGCCCAGTCGGTGTACATGCTGGGTCTGCACAAGTACGAGCATTATATTGATCTGGACGCCATTTTAGCGGAAAGACAGAAAATGATCTTCTGGGTAACATATGTTGTTAATGCTGATCTAGCACACAGGCATGGTACACCCTCATCGCTAGACGTAGATAATTTCGACATTGCATTTCCTGGACACGTATATCATCATGATTCAGACCATTTAGATCACACAGAAGATCTCATACAGACTGAGCAAGCCATTTATCTCCGACGACGAGCTGTCCTTGCTGTGACGCAGTTGCGGATTCACAAAGTACTTCAACAAGCGCTTTCCAGGAATGCCAAGCGAAAGCTTTCTGATATTGAAGATGCCATCACAGCAATCGATAAAGAGCTTCAAGCATGGAAACATTCTTTACCAATCAGTATCCAGCCAGGCTTTCGATCGCACGAGTCGCCGCTCCTCGAAATGCCTATCGCTATGCTACACTACATCTATTTTAGTTGCATAAGCAAAGTCAGCATGGTAGTAGTATTGTTAGCCCGCCCGATGGTATCTGATCCCGTCTCCGACGATCAGCCGGCTGCTGAATTGAATGCATGCCCTTCCAGCAGTCAGCTAGCTAGAGCAGCCTGTGTAATAGCAGCTCGGGAAATACTTCGCGTACAGCTCCGCTTGCAATGGCAGCCATTGACACATCTCTGGTATGTATTTTTTAGAATTCGCTAAATGAAAATCTCATGTTCATTGGCTAACGGCGTCGAGGCAAACACTATGCTTCCCACTCTCCGCATTTCTAATCTTGTTGTCAGAAGTACTTGCGCATCCAGCGTCAGTTCAAGCGCGTACTGATGCTCATCTCATCCACGACTTCGTTCAATATCTTGAGCGCCTCCAAAAAGAAGGAGGTGATGTGCGTGATCTACTTGATGGCTGCAAGAAATTTTATAATATTGCAATGCGATCTGACGAGCAGACAGCTACCTTCGAACAAACAGCAGAAGTAAGTGATTCATCTGTTCCATGAAAAAGCAACGGCGACAAGCTGACTAGCTTGAAGATCCAATTACTACGATCGAGATTTGCGCAAGTCACAGACTGGTTGCAGCTCGCGCAGGGACTGCTAAGCAACATGGCCGCACCCCATAATCAGGCACGCGAAATCTTTTCGGATATTCTTGGACCCGCCACATCGGATGCGACATACGGAGCTTTTGTCCCAGCGTTTATGAAATCTTCCACACACAACTTCTCATTTGGCGTTTGAGGCGGGTCGCATTGCCTAAATAGAATCGATCCTTGCATTCTTCCGGGTATCATCTATGCAGGAAGTATCTATCCTAACGCAGGTAGAACTGTGAAACATGTGTTCTTGAGACATTTGCTTTGAACTTCTTGATCGCATGCATATACTCGCACCCTTTTGAGCTCCCTCGTGCTTCAGCTTGAAGATCTTTACTTTGACATTCTTCCGGCTATGAACTTTGAGTCGGTCAATGGCACATGATTACCAAGGACAGGTCGTACGTTGGATCTGGGTTGATCCCTTCTCAGTCAGCTCGGTACCAAGGTAGATTTATCCGCAATCACGATTCCGCCACAGCTGGAGCATCCAAAACTGCAGCGAAACTCCAGCACTGCGATAGGAGTGTTCGATAGCTAGTCGCAATATGCTGTCCCTACGCCGGATGTAATATGCGAGGTGCGGGATATGTGCGACCACCAAAGGCCCTTCCGCAGAACCCACCCCCGGCCGTCGAAGCCTTCCACGTTACTTGTGGGATTGTCATAGAGTATCGTTTGGTGATCTGATCGAACAGCATCCTTTGGCCGACTAGGTCTATGCTATAGAGGACCGACAACGAGTAAGAGAGTAGTGATGAAGCTTTGGGACGTTCTGCGTAAGCGAAGTGTGATGTGGTTGCCTGCTATGCCAAGAAGCGGGACACGGCTGCGGAGTACGCGAGGCTGAGACTGAGAACAATCCCATCGCAGCTAAATGGACAAGGCTTCGATGGGCAATATCTTTCGATCAACCTACCACCAAGCCAAGAACGCTGGTTCACATCAAGGAGCGGAAGCCGCGACCTACATGAGGAGCGATCGTGGCCATGTCGGCTACTGATGACTTCAATCAAGGTGATACGACTTACGGTGCGCAGAACGGTGCGGAAAATGCCAAGTGAGGCCGCTCCACTTTTTCTTGTGATGCGCCTATATTGACAGGCCCAGGCTATCGGACGAAGCACAAGTCGTCAAAGAGATTGTTCCTAAAACTCCGGACGGTCCCCTACCACATTATGTTTACATCGATGAGCCCTACCAGGCCTACCAGGACTTCTCTAGCAAGAATCTATATGCCTGGAAATTGGAGGCATATACCGAGCCGGTCAATCAGAACAATAGCTTGCTTTCAAGTGGCTTCTGTCAGAGGTGCCATGAGATAGGCAGCAACGATCTCGAACAGATCAAGGCGTTGAGACTAGACAATTCGCAAACTGCAATTATCAGGCTTGGAAAGGTTGATACCAGGTGCAAAAGCTGCAGGTCATTTGCGCGCTGGAGACTCGATGATTCCATCATGAACCAGACAAGAGATTAATTTCTTGTCAATCTAGGATCAGTGAACCTTGATTTACGTCCAGTACAGGGCCGGCTCTGTATCGTCACTGACGATCTGAAATCGTATACCTCTAGCTACCAGCGTCAACATCAGTGTTCCACTCAGCGTCTCATGCTTCCAATGAATACTGTTCCTCTGTGTTCCCAGGATGGAAATATACACCCAACCTTCGGACAAGATGAATGTGAAAACATCTCACAGTGGCTAAAAACATGTATGGCCGACCACTCGAAAGAATGTCCCGAGACTACAGTACGAACCGAATTCACAGTGTATTGTATTGATTGCGAGGATGAGAAAGTTGTTCCGATGCCTCACAACGCCAAGTACTTTGCTCTTAGCTACGTTTGGGGTGACGCAAAAGCACCAGATAACGATGACTCTTTGTCCGATGCCCCCCCCCGTCATCAAGGACGCAATGATAGCTACACTACAATTGTGTTTCCGCTACCTGTGGGTCGATCGGTATTGTATCAATTAACACGATACAACACAGAAGCACCAGCAGATCGTCAATATGGGCAATATCTACGCTGAGGCCACGTTGACGCTCATCGCTGCAGGAGGCGCAGACCATACACTCGGATTGCCCGGAGTCTCTTCTTGTCAGTGCAATTCAGGTGAAGTATTGCAGCTGGGGCCATACTCCTTTGCGCGCCTCTTCAGCAATCCAGTCGATGAAATTCAGGGCTCCAAGTGGGCTACCAGAGGCTGGACGTATCAAGGGGCTGTCATGTCTGTCCGGAAACTGGTTTTCACGCCGAATGGTCTCTACACTCAGTGCAACATGCAGCATTCATTTGGGAGCACTCATCGTGTCAATGGGCAGACAATCATCTCGAGGAGAAGAAACACTGACCAATTTTTCCTGCACAGAAGACGCACGCCAAAAATTGCAACGACAGTAGCTTTTCCGGGTACCTCCACCGATGAGCCAGTTGTCCGTTCGAGAAGTATTCTCGACGCATTCTTCGATCACATCTCCGTGTATATGCGCAGACAGCTGTCTCACGAGTCAGATCGACTAAACGCCATCCAAGGCGTGTTGAATGAGTTCAGATCGCACGAAAAACCGCTGTTCCAAATATTTGGTGTCCTATTTAATTCAGCTTCAAAATGGACGATAAATGCAACACTCTTTTGGCGTATGCAGAACCACAGTGTGCAGCGACGGGCCGACTTCTCTTCATGGTCATGGCTCGGATGGGATTATATTGACGAGCCACCTTATCCATCTGCTCTTCTGTATGGTCTCGAAGACTTGACCACCGCAGAAAGATTCTCACATGTTTTTTGTTATACTCATGGCCTATACTCGTCGCTTGATGAGCACTCAGCAAGAATAAGCGTGGAGATTCTAGGTGGTGGTTTGCTAAACCTCACGGAGGCACATCGGTCCAACATAGCACTTGACACGGCACTGCCTCTAGAAGCTAGGATCATGCCTCATCTTGTGGTTCATGGCATTATTCTCCCTTTGATTTTCGACCGAGACGAGGGAGACCACTGGGTGAATGTTGACGCTCCAAGTGGGCCTTTCCATAAACCCTCCTCATTTCCTTTCACATTCAGAATGTGGTTGGATGTACCAGATGCTCAAGAACAAGATACGTTTCGTCGGAATCGAGTTAGAGAACTGGTTTTAGGACTTTTTGGTTTAGTCATACACACTCTGATACTCCGAGAGAACGAAAATGCTTGGACGAGAATTGGCATTGGGCAATACAGCTGGAGACTCAAGAACAAACAGAGTTGGATGGAGTGGGGGTATTGAAGTAGTCAAAGAGACGTATTTCAAAGCGCTCAAGAGATATCGGAAGCGCACCATCCGTCTTACTTAGGAAGTAGTTGCGAGGGCTTCAGATGCCGGGAGCAAGGGTAGAATCGAAGGATTTGTCAAGATAGGTATTTATCATCTTATTACCTTCCTGCGCATCATGTAAGATGACCCGCGAACTCTGATCATTGGTACTGCATCTAGCTTCTATTAGGGTAATGATGCGCGAAGGATAAATCGCTCGGCCTTACGAAAGTTCACATTGAGGTACAAAAAAAAAAGTGAGGCAATCAATTGCTCGCGCTTCATCCGGTTGCAGACCATCTTTCCCTTTTCGTCTCCCAATTGAGGCCGCACTGTCACAACTATGCTTATGGTGGACGTACATGATCCACAAGGATTTTAATGTTACATTGCGTATACAGGCTAAGTCAAAATGGCTACTGTCTTAGAATTGATCAACAAGCGTTGTCAAGCAATATAATTACGCCCGAGGCGTCCTACAAGAACACCAAAGGGCGTGCGAAAAGGCTCTGCTTGGGGTTGGTCCTTTGAATGTCTAGTAGCGTTGATTGGCCTGATCGTACGGGTGATCTCTGTTTAGGGCCGTTTCCCGTCTTCCGACCCACAACTGTGGACCTACTTGTAGTCGATGTCGCTTTGACGCACGTGCAGATGTTGTCGACATAAAAAACACGTACGTATTTATGTTCTGACATTGTCGGTCTAGATCCTCTACGCAGTAGACTCCACCACGTCACAAGCAGTCATAGGACCAGTAGACGCCCGGCACGGCTTCAGCACTCCATCTGCTTGACCTTCCGAGCATTTGTACCTGGAGCTACAACACTCTCAGAGTCTCATCTCGCGTGGTTAATCATCATCCTTGTATCGCTAAAGGTTGAGTTCTCCTTTGAGGCCTTGCAAAGCTTTGACCGCTATCTACCATGCAGAACTTAGGATGTCACCTAGATACATCAGGTAAGCTGAACAAAGAGCATGCATGTGCATCTTCCCTTAGACATGGATGAGAGAAGTATAAAAGAGTAGACTGCAGCCGGTCAAGAGAGCACTCATCGCACCATCAATCGCTCCTCTACAGACTTGACTTGATATCTTTCAATATCACAGCTCTTTTTACTTCTACAAAATGAAGCATTTTACCACTATCTTCGCCCTCGCTGCTGCAGTAGCAGCTATCGATATCCAAGGACACATCGAGTCACACTGTGGTGGTGGAAACAGGGTCACGTTCACCAACGTGAACCCCGACCGATGCTACGCTACCGGCGGTGTATCATGGGCTTACTCGTTCCGTGCCATTCCCACAAACTGGAGACTGAGCACCAGGTCGCACGGAGGAGGTAACTGTGGGCCTATAATCCATGTGTTCGACTCGAATGGCAGGGATCTGGTCTGCCATGGTGGAGAAGTCAACAACGTGGAGTACACGGGAGCTGGTTATAGCTTCATCAACAAGAGGAGGTCAACCGACGTCGCTTCTGATAGCCAGGACTGCATCAAGCCAGACCTTTTGGAGATTGAAGGCGGTTCGACATACAACCTTCTGGATCTCGAAGACGAGACATACAAGACCATGTAAGAGAACCTCTAACCACGAAACATAATGCTGGATATATCATACTGACAACACGGTCCTGTATAGGCTCGCATATGCTTCGAACGGCACAACTGCCTCGGATATGCCAAGCATATTCGATGAGTACATTGTACAGTAAGGTTACCCGTTATGACCCGAGATACACAATGTCGCGAGGCGCCCTTGCATCAAAAGCTTTAGATATCCGTCCATATCAACTATATCATCCCAAGTCTTTTGCGATGGGTCAAATAGGATGTGTTCTCTACATCTCCACTTTCTGGCGATGAATTTCTCAATTTCGCTCAAGAAATCGATGGTTTTGTGAGAACTTCTGAAACCAAGTCTGCCTCTTTACCTTTTATTTCGAAGTCTGTAAAGTTTCAAACGATCTTTATGTGGTCTGAGTCGAAGGTTTGAGCTATGACAATCGTGATCTTAACGCTCTGCAATGATCGGTCGAAGAAACACTTTCTAACAGCACTTCCTAGTAGAATTTCCAACAAAGGCTAGGGAATTATAGAGGCATTGCTGTGGGAGTGGATGCAAATCATGCGGGTAACGACTAAGCCAGCAAACGAAGTTAAAACATGCTCTTCACAACGGTGCTACAGAGATGCGGGCATACTATAGCGGTTGTCTATTTTTGTTGTTGTGTAATTTCCTATGCAATCTGCAGCACATTCCTTGTGGAGGCACGTCACCGCTTTACCCGCTTCTCCTTGATATTGCTACCAAAGACGTTTAGCTGTGCTCGGCTTCCCGTCTCTACAGGTCTTATATCAGGATCTTTGTTCTTCTCTTTAGCCTCTCGTTTCGCTTTGCGGTCGCGCCACCGCTCGCGCCAAGACATAGTTTTCAGGCGCTCATCTTCTTCGCGCTGCTCGGCTGTGACTGGCGCGCATACCGCGTTGATTCTGGTCGCGATCACTTCGTCGTTCGCTGCTTTCGTCTTCGGTGTCTTGGTTTCCCAAAATGGCGGTGGCAGATTCTTGATGTAGTCGCTATAAGATTCTTTGGCTGCTTGCGACTCTTGAGTTGTTTGTCGATTGGGGGGCATTGTTGGAGTTGAATCTACTAGGGTTGCAAGGCTCGCGTCATCGCGGGGGTCTGAGCGGGCGACTGGGCTGTCTTGTTTGAGGTCGCCAGTCGCTTTGAAGGTATCTTCAGAGGTCATGTTGGAGGTGTTGACAAAGATTGCGATTAGTGAGAGTTTTGAGCGACTGCATTTGAGTACGTGGGGTTGTCAGGCGTGCCACTATTTTTGAAGGAAGCTTGGTGCGGGGCTCTATTGCGTAGCTTTCTGGGAACGAACTTGATGTCCATGTCAGCAGTCCTCTTGGTCGTGTTTGTGATCCTATCAAAAGAAGGCTGATGCACAGCCACAAGCTGCTGACCACCACAATCTGCCAAGGTTATTACATAAGCTTCGATACCAGTCTATCGTCCGTGTGGATCTTGATTGGTGCTGGGCATTGTGGTGCCAGCCACCGACCAGGGTTGCATCGTGCTGACGGCTTTACGCCTTGGAGAGGAGATCAGCTGCACTCCTCGATGCCCAGTATATTGAGGGGCCACGCCCCATCGCTTTTTGTTTGAGAGCGCTTTCGTTCGACAGTAATACACACAGCCTTCGTCGCAATGACCGCCAGTCGTGGTGCCAAGTATAAAACGCATTTCGACTGCAAGCAAGAGCTACGACCCATCTTCACGTCATTGAATGGTGACAACTCATGGCTTCTGTCCTTTCCTCGACCTTTCGCGGAGCGCCAGAGTACAGGCAAGGCATACTTCCATATCGTGCACGACCCTTGGCTCAATGGTCCCGAAGTCCAAGTGTCGTCATGGATAGTCTTTCTTGCTCTATCGTCCCCACCTGCCGTCAGCAATGGCGCAGGCGTTGAACGACTTGTGCTAGAAATTGAGTCCGCAGCGGCCGAAGCAGGCATTGTCCCGTCTTCCACAATTCAGACGGCCGATGGCAAATCTCTAGTGGATGCCATATTCGTAAACTTAAATTATGGAGATCACCTCCACACGCCCACGCTCTTAACCTTCCCTTCTTCAGTTCCCGTCTTCACCATCCCAGAAGGAGCCCTCATCATCAAGAAACTAAATCACTTCGACACCGTCACCACCTACAAAGATCTCGAGCAAGACACGTTCACTGGCGAGTGGATGACCTTGCACCCAAGCTCCATCCTCCCCTCCTATCTAACAATCTTTCGCATCAAAGGACATCACGAACTCAACTTCCTCAGTGCTTTGATCTGGACCTC
>Ga0265797_10012296_pt1 | contig 10506 bp, 9 predicted proteins | sample P2T30metagenome_FD_192433 | JGI IMG/M metagenome (GOLD analysis project Ga0265797, IMG submission 192433) | Plant litter microbial communities from East Loma Ridge, Irvine, California - P2 T30 | ecosystem: Environmental > Terrestrial > Plant litter > Unclassified | place: USA: California... | reverse complement strand
CGCTTCGGGTTCCTCATCGTGCTCTGGGCGTTCATCTTCGCGATCGTCGTCGCGCTCCGCTCCGACCTGATGGGCCAGCGGGCGCGCAAGCTGCCCGACGCCGCCTCAGGAGGCGCGCAGCAGCCCGCCCCGGCCGCGCGCCCCGCGCCCCGCCCGCCCGCGCCTCCTGCCCCTCAGCCCGACGCCGACGCGACGCCGCGCCGCCTCGTCATCACCAAGGGCGCCAAGGCGGGCCTCGAGATGCCGCTCGGCGACGGCCCCCTCACCATCGGCCGGTCGCAGGAGAGCAACCTCGTGATCCGCGACGACTACACGTCGACGCACCACGCCCGGCTCATGCTCTGGAACGGCCGCTGGGTCGTCCAGGACCTCGACAGCACCAACGGCACCTTCCTCGCGGGCGAGCGGGTCACCGTGCCCACGCCCGTGCCCGCCCAGACCCCCGTGACGATCGGCCAGACGAGCTTCGAGCTGCGGCGGTAGGGCATGACGACGACGCAGGTGAAGAGCGCCGCCCTGTCCCACGTGGGCAAGATCCGCTCGAACAACCAGGACAGCGGCTACGCGGGCACCCAGCTCTTCGTCGTCGCCGACGGCATGGGCGGCCACGCGGGCGGCGACGTCGCCTCCGCGATCGCGATCCGCCGCATCCGTGAGACCGACCGCGTCTACGGCTCCCCCGGCGACGCCGAGTTCGCGCTGCAGTCGTCCCTCATCGCCGCGAACCAGCTGCTCGCCGAGACGGTGTTCGAGCACCAGGAGCTCACGGGCATGGGCACGACCGTGAGCGCCCTCCTCCGCGTGGGCGACAGCATGGCCGTCGCGCACATCGGCGACTCCCGCGTGTACCTGTTCCGCGACGACGAGCTCAGCCAGATCACCGCCGACCACACCTTCGTGCAGCGCCTGGTCGACAGCGGGCGCATCTCGCCCGAGGAGGCGGCCGTGCACCCGCGCCGCAGCGTGCTCATGCGCGTCCTCGGCGACGTCGACGCGGCTCCTGAGATCGACACCGCCACCCTCGGCACGCAGCCCGGCGACCGCTGGCTCATCTGCTCGGACGGGCTCAGCAGCTACCTCGCCGAAGAGCGGATCAAGAAGGCCCTCGCCGCCGAGCTCGACGCCGAGCAGGTGGCCAAGCGCCTCGTCAAGGAGACCCTCGACCACGGCGCCCCCGACAACGTCACCATCGTCGTGGTCGACGTCGACGAGAGCGGCGACTCCGCCTGCGAACCGCCCCAGACGGTCGGCTCGGCCGCCACGCCCCTGACCTTCGAGGGCGAGGCCGGCAAGAAGCCGCTGCGACTGCCGACGATCCTCCTGCACCCGCTCAAGGTCGCGAGCACGCCGGAGGACAGCCACTTCGAGCCCGAGTCCGACGAGTACCTCGCCGAGCTCATCGCGGAGGACAGACGCCGCCGTCGCCGACGCCGCATCACCTGGTCCGTCGCCGTGCTCGTCGCGGTCGCCGCCCTCGTCGCGGGCCTCGTGCTCGCCTACCAGTGGACCCAGGACCACTACTACGTCGGCGCCGACGGCGGCACGGTCGTCATCTACCAGGGCGTGCAGCAGGGCATCGGCCCGTGGACGCTGTCGAGCGTGCACGAGGAGACCGACGTGCGCGTCGCCGACCTGCCGAACTACACGCAGCAGAGCGTGGCCGACACCATCAGCGCGGACGACCTCACCGACGCCCGCGCCATCGTCGAGAGGCTCGCCGATGCCGCACGATGACTCCCCCACCGAGGCCCTCGGGCGCGTGGGCACGAAGAAGCCGCGCCGCACCGTCGAGCCGACCGCCTTCACGCAGGCGATCACGATCAAGCTGCGCCAGCCGGCCAAGCTCCGCAACCTCGAGCTGCTGCTGCTCCTCCTCGCCTGCGCGGTCTGCGCCGGGGCCATGGTCCTCGTGCAGCTCGGCGCCCTCGGTCGCATCGACGTGCCGCCGCTCGTGGCAGGGACGAGCGTGCTCGGCCTCGCCCTCGTCTTCCACGTGGTGCTCCGCATCGTCGCGCGCGAGGCCGACCCGTTCGTCCTGCCGATCGCGCTGACCCTCAACGGGCTCGGCATCGCGATGATCTACCGCCTCGACCTCGCGGAGGACCGCACCGGCTGGGGCGCCCTGGGCATCAAGCAGATGGTCTGGACCGTGCTCGCCATGGTCATCGCCCTCGCCGTGCTGCTCGTGATCCGCAACTACCGGGTGCTCTCGCGCTACCGGTACGTCGCCATGGCGACGTCGATCGTGCTGCTCCTGCTGCCGCTCGTGCCGGGCCTCGGGCGCACGGGCCTCAACGCCCGCGTCTGGATCGACATCGGCCCGTTCTCGTTCCAGCCGGGCGAGCTCGGCAAGGTCACCCTCGCCATCTTCTTCGCGGGCTACCTCGTCACGGCGCGCGACAGCCTCTCGCTCATGGGCCCCAAGGTGCTCGGCATGCGGTTCCCGCGGCCGCGCGACCTCGGGCCGATCCTCGTCGTGTGGGCCGTGGCCATGGGCGTGCTCATCTTCCAGCGGGACCTCGGCACCTCGGTGCTCTACTTCGGGCTCTTCCTGGTCATGATCTACGTGGGCACGGGCCGGGGCAGCTGGATCGTGCTCGGCGTCGGGCTCTTCGTGGGCGGTGCCCTCGTGGCCAGCACCTTCCTGTCGTACGTCCAGGGCCGCTTCCAGGCCTGGCTCGACCCCTTCGACCAGACGACCTACGACGCCGTGGGCGGGTCCTTCCAGCTGGTGACGGGCCTGTTCGGCCTCGCCGCGGGCGGGCTCGTGGGCACGGGCCTGGGTCAGGGGCGCCCCGACACGACCCCGCTGGCCGAGAGCGACTACATCATCGCCTCGCTCGGCGAGGAGCTCGGCCTCGCCGGCCTCTTCGCGATCCTCGCCCTGTACCTCCTCTTCGTCTCCCGCGGGTTCCGCATCGGCTTCGTGGGCCAGGACGACTTCGGGCGCATGCTCGGCGTCGGCCTCGCCTCGGTCGTGGCCCTCCAGGTCTTCGTCGTCGTGGGCGGCGTCACCCGCGTGATCCCGCTCACGGGCCTCACCGCGCCGTTCCTGGCGGCCGGCGGCTCGTCGCTCGTGGGCACCTGGATCATCGCGGCCCTCCTGCTGCGGTTGTCGGACGGCGTGAGGGACCAACCGAGACTGGTGATCGGCTGATGAACAGAGAACTCAAGCGCGTGAGCTTCGTCGTCCTGGCGATGTTCGTGGCCCTGCTCGCCTCGAGCACGTACATCACGGCGTTCCAGGCCGACAGCCTCCGCAGCGACGGCCGCAACTCGCGCGCGCTGCTCGCGAGCTACAGCGCCCAGCGCGGACCGATCCTCGTCGGCGGCACGGCCGTGGCCGAGTCGACCCCGGTCGACGACCAGTACCGGTTCCAGCGCAGCTACGCCCAGCCCGAGCTGTACGCGCCCGTGACGGGCTACTACACGCTCGGCCAGGGCGCGCGCGGTCTCGAGGACGCCCTCAACGACGAGCTCACGGGCAACGCCAACTCGCAGTTCTTCGACCAGGTCAACACCCTGCTCACCGGTCAGGACCCGGTCGGCGCCGCGGTGAACACGACCATCGACCCCGCCGTGCAGCAGGCCGCGTGGGACTCCCTCGGCGCGAACGCGGGTGCGGTCGTCGCGCTCGAGCCGTCGACGGGCAAGATCCTGGCGATGGTCTCGAAGCCCTCCTACGACCCGAACCAGCTCGCCAGCCACGACCGCGCCGCCGTCACCGCCGCGTACGACCAGCTCGTCTCCGACCCGTCGGACCCGCTGCAGAACAAGACGATCCAGGGCGACCTCTACGTGCCCGGCTCGACCTTCAAGCTCGTGACCACGGCCGCGGCCCTCGAGAGCGGCGACTACACGCCCGAGAGCACGTTCCCCAACCCCGCGACGCTGACGCTCCCCGGCACCTCGACGAACATCAACAACGCCGAGGGCGGCTCCTGCGGCGGCGGCGACACCACGACCCTCGCCACGGCGCTCCGTCTGTCGTGCAACATCCCGATGGCCGAGCTCGGCCAGGCCCTCGGCGCCGACGCCCTCGCCGACCAGGCGGAGGCCTTCGGCTTCGGCCGGTCGGTCGACATCCCGCAGCGCGCGACCCCGAGCCGGTTCCCGACGGAGGACGCCGACGGCGACCCCATCGACGACGCGACGCTCATGCTGCAGTCGTTCGGGCAGGGCTCGGACCGCGTCACGCCGCTCCAGATGGCCATGGTCTCGAGCGCCATCGCGAACGGCGGCACCGAGATGACCCCCACGCTCGTCGAGAGCATCCTCAACCCCGACCTCAGCCCGGTCCGCGAGTTCTCCCCCGACGTGTTCTCACGCCCGGTGAGCGAGGCGACCGCCGGGACGATGACGGACATGATGGTCCAGAACGTCTCCGACGGCGCCGCCAGCGGTGCGAGAATCGACGGGGTCGAGGTGGCCGGCAAGACGGGCACGGCCGAGAACGGCGCCGGTGAGCCCTACACGCTGTGGTTCACCGGGTTCGCCCCGGCGGACGACCCCCAGGTGGCGGTGGCCGTCGTCGTCGAGAACGGCGGCGGACGAGGCCAGTCGGCCTTCGGCAACCAGGTCGCGGCCCCGATCGCGAAGAACGTACTAGAGGCGGTGCTGAACAAATGAGACCTACGGGCGGACTCACCTTCGGTGGGCGGTACCAGTTGTCGACCCGCGTCGCCATCGGCGGCATGGGCGAGGTCTGGGAGGCCACGGACCTGGTGATCGGGCGCACGGTCGCCATCAAGATCCTCAAGGACGAGTACCTCGGCGACCCCGGGTTCCTCGAGCGCTTCCGCGCCGAGGCGCGCCACGCGGCGCTCGTCAACCACGAGGGCATCGCCAACGTCTTCGACTACGGCGAGGAGGAGGGCAGCGCCTACCTCGTCATGGAGCTCGTCCCCGGCGAGGCCATGTCGACGATCCTCGACCGCGACCGCGTCCTGCCCACCGACAAGGTGCTCGACATCGTCGCGCAGACCGCCTCGGCCCTCCAGGCCGCGCACGCGGCCGGCCTCGTCCACCGCGACATCAAGCCCGGCAACCTGCTCATCACGCCCGACGGCCGGGTCAAGATCACCGACTTCGGCATCGCGCGCATCGCCGACCAGGTCCCCCTCACCGCCACCGGCCAGGTGATGGGCACGGTCCAGTACCTCTCGCCCGAGCAGGCCAGCGGCCACCCGGCCTCGCCCAGCACCGACATCTACTCGCTCGGCATCGTCGCCTACGAGGCCCTCGCCGGCCGTCGGCCCTTCACGGGCGAGTCGCAGGTGGCCATCGCCATGGCGCAGATCAACGAGACGCCGCCCGACCTCCCGTCGAGCGTCCCCGAGCCCGTGCGCCGCCTCGTGCTGTCCTGCATCGCGAAGAAGCCCGCCGAGCGTCCCGGGTCGGCCAGCGCGCTCGCCACGGCCTCGCGCGCCCTGCGCCGCGGCGACGTCGCGGCGGCCACGACCGCCGTCCCGGCGATCGGCCTCGCGGCCGGCGCCGCCGACCAGGCGACGCAGCTGATGTCCACGCAGGACGCCACCACGCAGCTCTTCGACGCGACGGGCGCCGCGGCGGCCGGGGCCGCGACGACCGCGTACGTCCCCGGCGACGCCGACCCGGAGGCGCTCCGCGGCGATGACGACGAGGCCACCGACGAGAAGAAGAAGCGCAGCCCCTGGTTCTGGCCGCTCATCGTCCTGGGCATCCTGCTCGTGCTGGGCCTCGGCGGACTCGTCGCCTACGCCGTGATGAACGCCGACGAGCCGGCCCCGGCGCCGACGACGACGTCCAGCACCCCGACGCCCGAGCCGACGACGGCCACGCCCACCCCCACGACCGTCGCCATCGACCAGGCCGACTACGTCGGTCGGCCCGAGGCCGACGTGCGCGCCGAGCTCGGCGCGCTGGGCCTCGTCGTCGAGAGCGCCGAGGGCGGCAACACGGCACCCTCGCCCGAGCAGGTCGGCACGGTCTACCGGCTCGACCCGACGGGCACGGTCACCGAGGGCCGCACCATCACGCTGTACGTCTACCAGCCCGCCCCGACGCCCGGCGACCCGGAGGCCCCCACGGCGTCCGTGCCCGAGATCGTGGCCGACGGCGACGACTCCGCCGACATCTCGTGGCCCGCGTACACCGGCTGCCCTGCCGGCTACTCGCTGACCGGCTACACCTACACGATCACCGGTGGCACCGACGGCAACGGTCAGACCACGGGCACCGTCGGCACCAACGTGCTCGGCGTCCCCGTGCAGTCCGACGCCCCGGGCAACCTCACGGTGACCTACACGGCGTCCTGCGGCTCGCTGACCACGGCGGAGTCGGCCGGCGTCACGGTCACGGTCCAGCCCGTGCCGGCCGAGCCGACGGAGGAGCCGGCGCCCACCGAGACGGGAACGCCCCCGGCGACCGAGCCCACCCCCTGACGATCCGGTGGGTCGTGCCCGGCGGCGTGCACCGCGCCTCCGGACACGATCCACTCACAATCATCCCGAGGGACGACCCCCGGCACCCGGACGGGTGACGGCCGCGACGTACACTGGATCCGGCCCCGCCCCGGGGAGAGGGTCTGGCCGTAGGGAGAACGTGGCGTGTCTGACGGTGTCCGCGAAGGGTTGAGCCTTCTCGCCAACCGCTACCAGATCGGCGAGCTGATCGGGCGGGGCGGCATGGCCGACGTGCACGTGGGCACCGACGCGCGCCTCGGCCGCAAGGTCGCCATCAAGCTCCTCAAGCCCCAGCTCGCCAGCGATCCCGCCTTCCGCACGCGCTTCCGCCAAGAGGCACAGGCCGCGGCGCGCATGGCGCACCCGACGATCGTGCGCGTCTACGACGCCGGCGAGGAGACCGTCCGCGACCGCTCGGGCCACGACGTCCAGGTGCCCTTCATCGTCATGGAGCACGTCCAGGGGCGCCTGCTGAAGGACCTCCTGCGCGACGGAGCCCTCGAGCCCGCGGAGGCCGTGCGCGTGACGCAGGGCGTGCTCACGGCCCTCGAGTACTCGCACCGGGCCGGCGTCGTGCACCGCGACATCAAGCCCGGCAACGTGATGATCGCCGACGGCGGCCAGGTCAAGGTCATGGACTTCGGCATCGCGCGCGCCATCTCCGACTCCTCGGCCACCGTCGCGCAGACGACGGCGATCCTCGGCACCGCCCAGTACTTCAGCCCCGAGCAGGCACGCGGCGAGACCGTCGACGCCCGGTCCGACCTCTACTCCACGGGCGTCCTGCTCTTCGAGCTGCTCACCGGCCGCCCGCCGTTCCGGGCCGACTCGGCCGTGGCCGTCGCCTACCAGCACGTCAGCGCCGTCCCGCCCGCGCCGAGCTCGATCGAGCCCGCCGTGACGCCGGCCCTCGACGCCGTCGTCCTGCGATCGCTCGCGAAGGACCGCTTCGACCGGTTCCAGACCGCCGCCGACTTCCGCTCCGACCTCACCGCGGCCGCCGAGGGTCGCGCACCCGTGCGCCGCACGCCCGTCATCGACCCGTCGAGCACGCTCTTCGGCGTCGACCCGTCGGCGAGCGCGGGCAGCGAGGCGATGCTGCGCGAGCTCGACTCCGACGACAACGACCGCCCGCAGCGCACGCAGACGCGACCTCCCGTCGCCTGGATCTGGGTCGGCATCCTGCTCGTCGCCGTCGTCGTCGTGGCGACCGCGTTCTGGGTGCTGAACCTCACCCCGCCCTCGCTCACGGGCGGCCGGGCCGTGCCCGACGTCGTCGGCACGACCTGGGACGACGGCCAGCGCCAGATCGACGAGCTGGGGCTCGTGCCGGTCCGCATCGAGGTCGAGAGCGACGAGGTGCCCGAGGGCCAGATCGTCGAGGTCGACCCCGGCGAGGGCACGAAGGTCGGCGACGCGCAGGAGGTCCGGGTCTCGGTCTCGAGCGGGCCCGCGCGCGCGACGGTGCCGGCCCTCGAGGGGCTGCCCGTCGAGGACGCCTGGTCGGCCGTGGACGCCGCCGGCCTCGCGAGGGGCGAGCAGTCGAGCGACTACTCCTCGTCGATCCCGGCCGACTCCGTGCTCACCGCGTCGCCCGACGACGGCGAGGAGGTCGACCCCGGCACGCGCGTCGACCTCGTCCTCTCGAACGGCCTCGTGCAGGTGCCGAACGTCATCCGACAGCCGCAGGAGACCGCCGTGCGCACGCTGGGCGACGACCTCGGCCTCGGGGTCACCGTGCAGCCCGACCTCGGCTGCAGCGGCGGTTCGGTGTCGACGCAGTCCCTGGCCCCGGGCGACGCGCCCCAGGGGTCGGCCGTCGTCCTCACGATCTGCAGCGCCTCCTGACCTCCCCGGCCGGGCGACGCCCCCGGCGGCGCGACGCGCCGGGCGGCCCGAGCCGTCAGCGGAGGTCGACGAGCGGCGTGAGGTCGGCGGCGCGCACGGCCGCCTCGGGCAGGCCGGCGACGCCGAGCCAGTTGCCGATCATGCGGTAACCGCCCTCGGTGAGGACCGACTCGGGGTGGAACTGCACGCCGTAGACCGGTGCTCCCCGGTGCTGCAGCCCCATGATGACGCCGCCCTCGGTGCGCGACGTGACCTCGAGGACCTCGGGCACGGTGTCGTCGACGACGGCCAGCGAGTGGTAGCGCGTGGCCGTGAACGGCTGCGGCACCCCCGCGTAGAAGTCGCCGCCGTCGTGCTCGACCTTCGAGGTCTTGCCGTGCATGAGCTCCTCGGCGTGCGTGACCGTGGCGCCGAGGGCCTCGGCGATGGCCTGGTGGCCCAGGCACACGCCGAGGAGGGGCTTGTCGGCCGCGAGGGCCGCGTGCACCACGTCGATCGAGACGCCGGCGTCCCCCGGGGTGCCGGGGCCGGGCGAGAGCAGCACGGCGTCGTACCCGGCGATGCGGGCGGCGACGTCCTGACGCGAGAAGGCGTCGTTGCGCACCACCTCGGTCTCGGCGCCCAGCTGCTGCAGGTAGCCGTTCAGGGTGTAGACGAAGCTGTCGTAGTTGTCGACGACGAGGACGGAGGTCATGGCTGCTCCACGGTGACGTCCGGTGCGGGGACGAGGGTGTTGACGTAGGGGAAGACCCACTCGACGAGGGCGTAGAGGGCGGCCGCGAGCAGCACCAGCACGAGGAGCAGCTTCACGATCCAGGGTCCGGGCAGGACCCTCCAGAGGGCGGCGTACATGTCAGGCTCCCAGTCCCAGGGCGGCGAGCTCGGCCGGCGGGCCGTCGCTCAGGGGCTGCCAGTCCTCGAAGACCGCGTAGGCGACGATGCGCTCCTGGGCGGTGAACATCGGGTGGCAGCTGGTCATGGTCAGGAGGCGGTCCCCGGAGGCCGCGGCGACGTCCGGCGAGTCCGGCACGGGCTGCAGGACCGAGACCTGGCTCGCGGGCACGTACTGCGAGTTGCGGTACGCGTAGGTGTACCAGCCGTCGGCGGTCTGCACGTAGAGCTTGTCTCCCTCACGGAGCTCGGCGATCCGGTTGAAGGGTGCGCCGTACGTCGTCCGGTGCGCGGCGATGGAGAAGTTGCCCACCTCGCCCGGCATCTGCGTGTCGTCGTAGTGGCCGATGCCGTGCTCGTTCAGGGTGCGGACGGTGCTGGTGCCGCCCGCGATCGGGACCGCGTAGTCCGCCCCGAAGCGCGGCACGTAGAAGTTGGCGAACTCCTCCGCCTCGGCGGGCTGCGCCGTGACCGGCGGCTCCCCCTCGGGACCGGGGGCGCCCTGACCCTCCTGCGCGGCGAACTGCTCGCTGAGCGCCGCGGCCTGGTCGTACTGCTCACCGGCGACGATCTTGTCGTTCAGCCACTGCTGCCACCCGATGAAGAGGAGCACGAGCACGCCGGCCGTGATGAGCAGCTCGCCGAGCACGCTCACGACCGTGGCGCGGCGGCGGGGCCGCCGGGCCCGACGGGCACGCCGCGGGCGACGCAGGTCGTCGGTCATGGGGTCGATGCTAGCCGTAGAGCCCCTCGACGCGGTGGGAGGGCCCAGCCACCGCCTCCTGCGCTCCCGCGGTCCACCGGGGGGCGGACGCTACACTGTGCGCCATGGCCAAGAACGCACAGCGACCCTCCGAGCCCGAACGACGCCCGGGCGCCAGCGCGAGCTCCGAGCCGCAGCCGAACCCGGTCTGGTTCAAGCCGGTGATGTTCGGCTTCATGCTGCTGGGCCTCATCTGGATCATCGTCTTCTACGTGAGCCAGAGCCAGCTGCCCGTGGCCTCGCTCGGCTCGTGGAACATCGTGATCGGCTTCGGGATCATGTTCGTCGGCTTCTTGATGACCACCCGCTGGCGCTAGAACACGACTTCGAAAGCACAGCTGTGTAAGTTCTCCCCACTGTGTACACACCTGTGGACAACTTCGTGCACAGGCTGTGGAGAAGCGGTGGAGAAGTCCCGGACCGACGGGCCCGGGACGACGAAGGGCGGTTCCCCTGGTGGGGAACCGCCCTTCGTCGTCGTGTTCGACGTCTCCGTGGGTGCCGGCGTCAGAGGACGCCGAGCAGCTGCGCGGCTCGGGCGACCACGAGGCCGACGAGCAC
>Ga0265797_10012294_pt1 | contig 10506 bp, 10 predicted proteins | sample P2T30metagenome_FD_192433 | JGI IMG/M metagenome (GOLD analysis project Ga0265797, IMG submission 192433) | Plant litter microbial communities from East Loma Ridge, Irvine, California - P2 T30 | ecosystem: Environmental > Terrestrial > Plant litter > Unclassified | place: USA: California... | reverse complement strand
CCGTCGTGTGGCCAGGGTTGAACGGCACCGATTCCGCCTTGTCCGCGACGGTGTACTTCCGCAGCGTCGGGTTCCGGCACCACGCCCACGTGCTGTCGAGCGTCAACGCCTTCGTCACGTCACACCGTTGCGCCTCGGCCGCAGCGAGGTACGCCTTCGTCACCTCGACCGGAGACGCTGACGACGGCGGCAGGTCGGGCGAGCTGCACCCGGTCATCAGCGCCAGCCCAGCTGTCACCACGATGGTCGTAGCGAGGGTGCGCGTCAGGAGCGGCGAACGCCCCGGCAGCCTGCTCGTCCGCACCTGCACCCCTCACACTGCCGCCGACGGTCCGACGGTCCGGCGGTCTCGGCAAGCGAAGCGCACGACCTCGCACCAGCGCAATGAGTACCACCACAGCCGCGCTGCCCACTTCTCGCCAACTCAATCCCTTGCGTATTTCACCGGATACCGGCAGGTTGGACTCGTGCGACGCAGCGGGTGCATTGCAAGTCCGCTTGAGCGCGCAACGACCCCGGAAGGAGACCGCACTTGATCGCCATCGAGATCGTCGCCGCCGCGCTAACCGTCGTCCTAGTCGCCTTGCCGGCGCGCGGCGTCATCGGCAGGAACGGGATCGCCGGCATCCGCACCAGGGCAACCATGCGCAGCGACGAGAACTGGCTCCTCGGCCACCGCGCAGCGGTCGTCCCGACGAGCATCGCCGGTGGCGCGACGGTGGTCGTGGGCCTGGTCTCCGTCGGACTCGGACGCGCCGACGACGTTCCCGCGTTCGTCGCCTGCGCCGTCACCCTCGTCGGCGGGGCGCTCTGGAGCGTGGTCGCCGCAGGCCGCGCGACCAGATGACGGACAGGAGGCGCGGGGCGGCGCCGCAAGCGGCCTCCAGACCGTCAGGTGGTCCCGTGACGATCTGCACCCGCGCGGGCATCTCGGGGCGCAGCACCGTCGGGCCGGACACCCCGGTGTGTAGATTCGACTCCATGGCGACCTGGGGGAAGTCGGGGACACAGCGCTTCGCAGCAGTGGCATCGGGGAGTTCGAACCGCGGAAGACGTCGTCGGCTGCGGCGTGTGGTGTGGGTGCCGCTTGCGATCGGCTGCGCAGTCCTCACGCTCGCAGGATGCGCCGAAGACGAGCCCCCGGCCGTCTACCCAGACGTCCGGTGGGTTGGCGCAGCACCATCGGGGCCGCTCGAGAAGGACCCCTGGGTACGAGCAGTCCGCGCAGAGCTCGAAGCGGAGGCTGTGGCGCGCAACCGGAACGACTTCAGCATCCCCGAACTCGCTCACAGCGCGACGCCTTCCTACATCGATCGCCTCGCCAGCGTGGCGATGGAGACGCTCCGCCAGAACCACGACACCGACCTCTTCGCCGGCCCCTGGCCGTTCGCACCCACAGAGGTCGAACTGGGCAACGGGAACAACGGTGAGGACGTGGCAGCTGTCCGCGGCTGCAAGGCGCGCAACTGGACCATGACCCCGGGGCGATCGCTCGGCAGCCTCGATGCCGGGTACGGAGTCGAGTACCGGCTCGAGCGTGATGGCAACGGAGTGGTGCGAGTCGATTCGATCGCCGGGCTCCCGAACTGCGATGGTCGTGTTCCGCTCCGCGTGGCGATGTTCGATCCGGTGCCCGAGCCGTCGTCAGTGACCGATGCGAATGAACTCGTCAGGCCTGACGGAACGACCGTCGGGCGACCTCGACGATAGCCGCGGAACGCATGCCCGCACGGGCGGCCTCTGGGCGGGAGGCGAACACGTCGATCGCCTCGACGACGCGGTCGAACCGCCTCGACCGGCCGGTACGAGCACCCGACAGCCGCGTGCTCGACGTCACGTGCGGTCAGACAGACCGAGGCCCGGGTCGGCGATCGGCTGGAGGTGAGAGGATTCGCTCGCGTCCGCACTGCCGCGGCGTCCACGACTTGCGTGTCGTGCGCGGATATCGATTTCAAACAAGACCGAGTCGGCCTTGCTGTGAGGTGGCCCCAGTGGTCTTGTTGGAAGCGGAACGTGCAGGCTCCCTGCGGCGCGAGCTGGAAGCCGCCCGTGCGGACGGCCACGCGCGCACACGGCTGGAACCGTTCCCGAGCCGCGCGGGCGCACGGTGGCTGCTCCGGCTCGCGTTCGCCGTCCCGTTCCTGATCCTCGCCGTCGTCAGCGCCGACCCCACCGTGGCCGACGTCACCGTCAACCGCTCCGTCGTGGACCACGTCGCGACACTGAGTTGGGACCGGGCGGACGTCTCGTGGCTCAGTGAGCTCTACCCGCCGCTGGGCACGGTCCTGGTGCGGCTCATCCCCGGTGGCGCCGCCGGCCTCGCGGCGGCCGGGGCCCTGGTCGCCGGGATCCTGCTGCAGCAGTTGCTCGAGGCCATGGTCCAGCGACGCTTCCCCTGGTGGAAGAGCACGGTCTTCCTCGTCGCGATCGGCGCGAACCCGCTCTTCGCGTACACCGCCACGGGCAACTTCGAAGCGCTCCTCGGCATCGCACTGTTCGGGATCGGCGCGATCAACATGGTCCGCTTCGTCTCCAGCCGGAACACCAAGGCGGGCTTCGAGTCCGGGATCCTCTTCATGCTCGCGGCGTTGGCGGATGCTTCGGGGCTCGTCCTCGTGGTCGCGGCGGCGATCACCGCCCCACTGCTCTCCGTCGCCCGGCGGAGCGAGTCGGGGGCGCGATGGTCGAACGTGCTCATCGTGCTGTTCCCGACGATCGCGGTCTTCGGGGCGGTGATGTTCCTCGAGGCGCTGTTCGGACGGAACCCGTTGCTGGTGTTCCAGAACGCCGTCCACTACGACCCCGCGCTCTGGGCGCTCGTCCCGGAGCTCGTCACGACACTCAACGGGCTGCTCATCCTCGCCCCGGTCGTGAGTGGTTGCGCCCTGGCGCTGCTGAGCCGGCGCCCCGGCTCGGTCCTGATCTCGGTGTTCGTCTTCGGGGCACTGATCATCGGCTACGTGGGCGGCCTCATCCCGGTGAACTCCGCGGGCAACGTGTTCCTCATCATGACGATGATGGGCATCGCCGTGGTCCCCGCCGCCCGGACAACCCGGGTGAGCGGCCTGATCGCCGCCGTGGGCGCAGCGCAGATCGTGATCGCGTGGGCGGCTGCGTTCAACCGGCCGATCACGCTGCAGTGGATGGCCGCCATCGGTGCATCGCTCGGGTGGTGGTGACGCGTGACGACCCCGCACCCCTCCGGGCTCGGCCGGCACACGGCCACGTCCCGACCCGACGAACTCACCGAACTCGAGGCCTCCGGGATCGACCCGGCGTTGCAGCGCCCCGGATCCGGACAGCGGTACCTCGCCGAGGACTGGATGCCGGTGCGCGTGCTGCAGGACGGCAGCATCCTCGTCCTCACCTCCGGCCGAGCCGACGACGCCACCCTCGGCGATGCGCTGTCCGAGGAGCTCGGGGCTCCGGTCACGTTCGTCTCGGTCGACAGCTGGACGCTCCGCCGTGCCGTGCTGAGCCAGTTCCACGGCGCCGTCGCCGACGCTGCCGCGAACGAACTCCACGACCGGAACCCGACGCTCTCCGCCCGCGTCGTCTTCTCGCGGTCGCAGAAGGCCTCGGGCATCGTCCTCGCCGTGATCGCCGTGGCGTGCGGGATCGTCTGGCCCGTCCAGACCGCCATCGCAGCACTGATCGCAGCGAGCCTCGTGTTCCTCGCGGGGACGGGCTTCAAGTTCGTCGTCGCCACGCAGGGAGCCCGCTACGACGTCGTCGAACGGATCACCGACACCGAGGTCGCCGCTCTGGACGACGCAGATCTCCCCGGCTACACGGTCCTGGTCCCGGTGTTCCGCGAGGCGAACATCGTCGCCCAGCTGATCGACAACCTCGGCGGCCTGGACTACCCGGTACACAAGCTCGAGGTCATCATCCTGACCGAGGAAGAGGACCAGGAGACACGGGACGCGATCGCCGCGGCGAACCCACCGCCGCACTTCCGCGTCATCAGCGTGCCGAAGGGGCACCCGCAGACGAAGCCACGTGCCTGCAACGTCGGGCTCTACGTCGCGACCGGCGACTTCCTCGTGATCTACGACGCCGAGGACACCCCCGACCCCGACCAGCTGAAGAAGGCACTGATCGCGTTCGAGCGCGGTGGCGAGTCCACGGTGTGCGTGCAGGCGGCGCTGAACTACTTCAACGCCCGCGAGAACGTCCTCACCCGCATGTTCACGCTGGAGTACTCGTACTGGTTCGACTACATGCTGGCCGGTCTGGACCACGCGTCCCTGCCGATCCCGCTGGGCGGCACGTCGAACCACTTCCGCACGGCGTCGCTCATCGAGCTCGGCGGCTGGGACCCCTACAACGTGACCGAGGACGCCGACCTCGGCATCCGGGCGAGCGCCGTCGGGTACCGGGTGGGTGTCATCAACTCCACCACGATGGAGGAGGCCAACACCTCGGTGCCGAACTTCATCCGGCAGCGGTCCCGGTGGATCAAGGGCTACATGCAGACGAGCCTCGTCCACGCGCGGCGGCCCGTCGCACTGGTCCGTGAGATCGGACTCGTCCGGTTCGCGGCGTTCGTCCTGCTCATCGCAGGTACCCCGGCGACGTTCCTCTGCGTGCTGCCGTTCTACGCGCTCACCGTCGTCACGTTCTTCCTGCCGCGGGAGACCGTCGATGCGCTGTTCCCGGTGTGGGTGCTGTGGCTGTGCCTGTTCAACTTCCTGGTCGGCAACGCGATCATGATCTACCTGTCGATGATGGGCCCGTTCAAGCGCGGGACCTTCCACCTGATCCTCTGGTCGCTCCTGAACCCCGTGTACTGGACGCTGCACTCCATCGCCGCCTACAAGGCGCTCTGGCAGCTCCTGACCCGGCCGCACTACTGGGAGAAGACGGAGCACGGGCTGACGACACAGGGGCCTGCGGCGGACACGACGAGCTGACGCGCAGGCCCTCGGCTCAGCCCACGACGAGCGTTCGTGGCGATCGGGTCCGCGCAAGGGTGACCAGGAGCGCGCCGTAGGCGACCAGGGCAGGCACGAGCATCCACGCTCCCGTCGGGACCATCGCGTAGACGACGAAGAACGCGAGGTAGACGACGAGGTTGATCGCGAGCGTCACCTGCGAAGCCCAGGTCCACATCGCTTTCGTGACGGTGTCGCCCTGGTCCTGGAACGACGAGTTCAGCCACGCCCGCGACGTCCCCGAGAGCCAGCTCGCTCCGTACCCGAGGAGGAAGAACGCGGCGACCGCCGTCACCACCGTGGTGACCTCCGACGGTCTCGCCAACGCGACCGCTGAGACCGCCAGGAAGCCTGCGGCCAGCGCCACTGCTGAGATCGACGTGGGCACACGGTCGTTCCCGGGGGACAGGTCCTGAGCGCGACCACGGCGCAGGTTACTGAGCAGCACGACGAGGCCGCCGCATCCGTAGGCGGCGAGCATCCATCCGTACGCGGCTTCACCGAGCTTCACGACCTCGAACACGAGCGGCGTCTCGATGATGTTGAGGACCGCGCCCGCGATGAGCAGGAGCATCCACAGCCGTGTGTAGGGCTGTCGCCAGGCCCACAGATCGGACCCTTCCACGCGAACGAGGGCGGCGAACCCCGGCAAGCGGAACCAGCTCCCCGTGCGCAGTTCGGTCGCCGTCCTCCCGCCATGATCGCGAGCCGCTCGCAACGCACGTCCGACACCGCCGTGAGCCCACATGGCTGCTCCGACGCCGACGAACATCAGCGCATTCAGGAGCAGCAACCACGTCGGCCCGATCACCGGGAGCAGTGAACCTCCCACGGCCGGCGCGACGGCGAGGGTCACTGCCGACGTCGCGCTCACCGAGCGGAGCACCACCGGACGCTCAGTGGCAGTGACCGACGAGCTCACGAGCGACAGCAGGAGCGGATTCGCAACCGCACGGACGATCATGCTCGACCCCGCGTACACGTAGACCACCCACAGGTGCTCGACGAAGAACGCCGCTCCGACCGTCATCACGGCCAGGGTGACCTGGCAGCCGATCCACGCCCTGCGGACGCCCTCGATCGGAACGGCTCGAGCGATGTGACCGGCGACGAGCAGTGCCGGGACCGTCTGCGCCAGGAACAACCCCGCGCTCGCCGTCGATCCGGCCTGGGTCTGCACGTAGACGATCAGCGCCAGGTAGGTGAACCAGTTCCCGATCCCGTACGTCAGCGACACGAGGGGGAAGAAGACGCGCAGGGGCATCGCTCTCCTCCTCACCTCCGCCGAGCCCCGCAGCCGCCGCCGACGTCCCAGCCGGCGTTGGGGCACCTCGGGTTGAGACGACAGTAGGACGCCTGCTCGCGCCTTCCCATGAGGGAGTGGAAAGGGAACCACCCAAGCGGTGCCGACGGCGCTGGTGCGTTGTCGGACCGACCACACGACGGTCTGGAGGCGCGTGGCGGCGCCGCCACGCGCCTCCAGGCCGTCATCCGGTCACGTCGGGGGCGCGCCGGCGCGTCCCTAGGGTGGTGGGATGCGATCGCTCACCAAGCTCGATGACTGGAGCAGGTCCGACGTCGACGCCGTCTTCGACCTGGCCGACGACTACCGCGACGGCCGAGGGCCCGCGACGGCGGGCTCCGCGGTGATGTTCTTCCCGTCCACGAGCCTGCGGACCCGGGTCACGTTCGAACGGGGCGCGTCCCTGATGGGCCTGCAGCCGATCGTGTTCCCCGACACCACGCTGGACAAGCCAGAAGCGTTGACGGACGTCGCGCAGTACCTGGCTGCGTGGGCTGACATCCTCGTCGTGCGCCATCACGACCTCGCCGTCGTCGAGGGTCTGGCCGCAGCAGCGGCACTGCCCGTGGTGAACGCGATGACCGACGAGAACCACCCCTGCGAGGTGCTGTCGGACCTGTACGCGCTGCGGCAGCGAGGCGACATCTCGTCGCTCCGATACCTGTTCGTGGGTGCTGACGGCAACATCGCTCGGGCGTGGCAGGAAGCGGCTCGGGTCCTGCAGCTCGATCTGGTCCAGTGCTGCCCCGCCGAGCTCGCCTCCCCGGGTGCCGTGTGGACGGACGACCTGGAGACCGCCGTCCGGTCGGCGGACGTGATCCTCACCGACGGCCCCGGTCAGCACGCCCGAGCCCTCGAACCGTTCCGGATCACCGCGGCCCTGCTCGACCTCGCGCCGACAGGGGTGCTGCTCGACCCGTGTCCACCCTTCGTGCGCGGTCGGGAGTTCAGCACCGATGCGCTCGAACACCCTGCCTTCGTCGGGCACGCCTTCAAGGCCGCGCTGCTGCCGGTCCAGCAAGCCGTCATGGCACACTGCCTCGAACTGCCGTCCGCGACGCCGTAGGTTGGCGGCGTGAAGCCGAAGCCGAAGCCTGTCCGACGCAACCCGTGCTGGGCCGTCGCGCTCGTGTACCTGTTCGGGGGCGTGCTCGCGCTCGTCGCCGGTCGGATGCTCCCCTGGCAGGACCAGGACCGTCAGGACCCCGACTACTGATGCACGCGGCCGTCATGGCCGTGTCGGCATCGGGCCGGTTGGGCGGGACAACCCGCCGGTGCGGCCGTCGGACTCGCGTCCGGCTCAACATCGGCTACCGGGCCAACCCGCGTTCGTAGAGGCTGGAAGCGAGTTGGCGCCCGCCGTCGAGGGAGGTCACCGTCACATCGCGAACGTGCCGGAACCCGAGCTGGTCGTAGAAGCGCCGCAAACCCGCGTTGTCCGTCGCGCAGTCGAGACGAACGCAGGCAGCCCCACGGTCGGCAGCTCGTGCCTCGACCCACGCCAGCAGTCGTTGCCCGAGCCTGCTGCCCCGGTGCGTCTGAGCAACAGCCAGCCGGTGCACGTACACCGCGGGACTGCTGTCCGCTCCCCATGTCTCCGGGTCGGAGTCGGACACCGTGACCATCGCCACGATCACCTGGTCCTGGCGCACCACGAAGAGACGCCCCTGCTCTGCGTCGCGCAGGAGAACGGCGTCGGGAACTGGGTCCTGCCACTGGTCGATCCCTCGCGCGCGGAGCCACTGCCGTGCGCCGTCGATGAGCGCCTGAGCCGCGGAGACATCCGCGGACGTGGCTGTTTCGACCGTCAGTACGTCTCGATCCATGGAACGACGCTACGGGAGCGGCCTCGCCGGAGAGGTGCTGAAGCGCCGCGCGCTCGTGGTCTGATGGCGATAGTTGCTCGAGGTGCAGATCGCACCTGCAAGGTTGTGCTTCGTATTGATATGCAGCACTCTGGCTGGGTTCGCCGTGATCTCGGCGACGACGCGTGGAGGAAGAACATGACGAAGGCCGCTCAACGGGGACGAGCGATGAGCACGCCACGATTCGGGCTCTCGGTGCGCAGAGCCACCACCGTCGCCCTGATGATGGCGACCATCGGTGCCGCCTTGCTCGCGATCGACAACCTGCTCGGATTCGTCAGTGCACACCTCATCGCGGCGAGCTTCGTCACGACCGTCGCGGTGGTCTCCGTGTCGGCCGGGGTGGGAGCCGCTGCGGGCGCCGCGCTCACTCGCGACGGGGCACGCGCACTCCTCGCCGTCGCCGTCGTCGGTTTCGTGGCCGCGCTGTCACCAGCGACCGAGAGCCATATGTGGCTCCCCGTGTCGATCGCGATGCAGGCCCTCGTCCCGTTGGCGTTCGCCGCGGGCGGGTTGCTCGCCCTCCACAGCCAGCGGGAGTTCGCCGCGGTTCGAGCCCTGACGGTGATGCTCCTGGGGCTCGCCGCCGCCTGGATCGTCACTGCGTTCGTCCCGGTGGCGCTCGTGGCGTTCTTGGTCGTGCAGGCGGGCACACTGCTCGTCGCGGCCGTCCTCAGCCTGGAATCCGTTCTTCGCCGGGTCCGGGGTCTTGCGCGTGAGCTGTGGTCGAGCGCGGAGGTGCGTTGAGGGGTCGGCTCACGGCTCCGCTTGACCGCGATGTCGGTGGGCCGCGATGCGCCTTCGACGTGGTTCGGATACGAACCTGCGCCGTGTGATCCACCTGCGGTAGAAAGATGGCGCCGTCTCGCGGGTCGACGACGTGCAGGGCTGAGAGGGAGCGCGTGGTGGCACGTCAGAACAGGACCTCGTCCCGATCGTCCACAGCGCCTGCGCCACACCACGTCAGACGAACCGTCGCAGCCGGTCTGGCGATCGCGGTGTCTGCGGCAGCCCTGATCGGCATCGATGTGATCGCCGGGTCAGCTGCCGGGTCGACCACCTCGACGGTGACGGTCACCCAGGTCACCGCGACGACCACCGCCAGCTCCACCGGCACCGCCGTTCGCACCACCCTCAAGATCAAGAACACTGCCGCCGTGCGGAAGCCGGCTTCCTCCGCTTGGCTGTACCTGTCCGCCGGCACGAAGAAGTACACACTCGGCCGGGTCGCGGTGAAGGCACTCGCCGCTGGTTCGAGCACCTCCGTCACCGCAGTCCGCGGGACACCTGCCCGCGCCGCAGCCGGCGAGTACTCCGTCCTCGCCTGCGCCGGTGCGTACTCGGCGAAGCAGTGCCGCACGTCGACCGCGACCGTCACCACCAAGCCGACGAAGCGCGCGCGTCCGGAGACGGGCGTGATGCTCGACGTCGCTCGCGCCTACTACCCCGTGGCGCTGATCAAGCGGTACATCGACCTGCTCGCCGACGACGGTGGGCGCTTCCTGCACCTGCACCTCACCGATGACCAGAACGTCGGGATCGAGAGCACGGTGCTCGGCCAGACCCCTGCGAACGCTGATCTCGACGACGGCGTGTACACGAGCCGCGTGACCCATCGCCCGTTCCTGAGCGCCGCGCAGGCACGCTCGATCGCCGACTACGCAGCGAAGCGGGGTGTCGCGATCGTGCCGGAGATCGACACTCCGGGCCACATGGCTGCGGCATTCGACCTGCTCGAGGCGAAGCACGGCACGAAGTGGGTCGATCGCATCCGGTCGGGCGAGAGCGAGCTCGACCCGTCGGCGCCCGGGAGTCTCGCACTGGCCAAGAAGATGTACGCAGAGGTGCGGCGGACCTTCCCCGCCAGCCGAACCGTGCACATCGGCGGCGACGAATGGGGCGACGACGTCACCGCCGCCCAGCGCGTCGCCTGGATGAACGCGATGGCAGCGACTCTCGGCAACCGCGAGGCCTGGGCCTGGAACGACGGGATCGATCGGGTTGCGGTCGGGCGACTGGACCCGCGCATCCACGTCACGTACTGGAGCTTCGACGGCGACACCGAGGACGCAGCCGAGCGGCGCGAACGGCGAGCGCGGCGGGCGAGTGCGGTCGACCTGCAGCAGGCCGGGATCGACATGCTCAACTACAACTCGTACTACCTGTACGAGGTACCGACCGACCTCGACCCGGCCGACAGCGAGTACACCGTGGCCGACCTCCGCGAGAACTGGTCACTCCGGACGTGGGACGGCGACTCCGGTTCGCTGCTCCCGGCTCCGATGTCGGGCGCCGCCGTCGCGATCTGGGGTGAGGACCTCGAGGACCCGCCATCTGACGCGCTCCTGCGGTGGAGCGCACCGCACGTGACGGCGATGATCGAGACCGCAGCCTCCTGACG
>Ga0265797_10012293_pt1 | contig 10507 bp, 7 predicted proteins | sample P2T30metagenome_FD_192433 | JGI IMG/M metagenome (GOLD analysis project Ga0265797, IMG submission 192433) | Plant litter microbial communities from East Loma Ridge, Irvine, California - P2 T30 | ecosystem: Environmental > Terrestrial > Plant litter > Unclassified | place: USA: California... | reverse complement strand
CATCCAATCCTCCCATCGAACACTCAAACTAACATCACTCTCTCACAGGGCAACCTCATCAACCTCGAGGCCAACTGCATCGCCATCCCCCTTTAAGCGCTTCGCCTCGCTTTTTGAGCTGGACAAACGATCAGAACTATTTGGTTGTAATTAGGCCTCTGCCCCATTCTTCTTTACTTTCGGGACATGTCTTCTTTTTGGTGTTTGCTTCTCTTCTCTTCATTGAGAGTTGGCTAGGAGGAGGGCTCTTGGGCTTTGTTCTTTAGTTGCTGGATTTGGATTGATTGGATTTGGATGAGCTTTTTAGATATACCCCCCCTTTGAATGGCAAAATGAAATGTTTTGCTGAATATCTTCTCTCATTTTCTTGTAAACGTTGGTTTTTGGTGAGAGATCTTCTGGTGTTCTGAACACTGCGGTCGCTGTTTGCATTTTGGCATTGTTGCTATCTCTTTGGTTCGGGCTGAAGGGTTATTGAGCTACTTTCGTTCCGTATAGATGACTTGTAGATTCACTCTAATCGATCCATGAGAGTATCCTCTAAAATAGTGATTGACTGTTGGCACGTAAGATCATTGTTGCTGATAAGTGTCATCTTTGGGTGTGGTGTTAATGTTTTGTAGTCGAGCTTGAAGATCTCGCTTTGGTAGTGGCTTCGATGGCGAAAACATTGTTTGTGACCGAAGGACATCGAACTCGCACGATTTTTTTCCAATTTACCATGAGGGATATCTGAATGGCGTATAGGGATGAGATCTGAGCATCCATGAACGATGTTCATTGCGTATTGCCGTTGATATATTGATGTTGGATGTTTGAAACCCTAACCCTGATAACCCCAAACCTGTGTCCGATTGATGGATTGCCCTTGTCTGTTAGCCATGGTGGACCGTCTAGGATGGTTCCAAGCACCTTTGACCTTCATACAGGGCGTTCGGTAGTATAGAGACTTGCGCAACGTCGATGTAAGGAGAATTCGAGTAACCAAAAGAGCCCCAAGTTGTTCTTACCATCAATCCGCTATACCGTAAGCAGCACACGAGAATGCATGGATAGACTTGACCGTTTTTGTTGACTACCTATGCGAAGGAACTCAAGCTACCGCAACCATCTGCCCTCGCTTTGCCAATACTTCACTGAAGGATTGGTCCAAAATCTGAAGAGCCTCCTCAATCTCATCCGCAGTGACTGTGACCGGAGGTGCCAAACGGAACACACCGCCCATACCAGGAAGGCTGACAATGTTGCATGAGAGACCATTGATCATTGCTGCTTCGGAGACAGCTTGTCCAAGATCGGCCCCTGACGCTTTGGTAACGCTGTCGGAAATGATCTCGATGCCCTGCAGGAGACCCCTGCCGCGGATATCTCCAATACACCAGTACTTGTCTTGAAGTTTTTGGAGACCGGCTCGGAGCTGATCGCCTCGCTCTGAAGCTTTCTGGCAGTAGTTGTCGCGCTCGATGATCTCTAAGACTTTGGCTCCCACTGCGGCAGTCAGAGGATCGTTGAGGTGGGTTGTGAGCCACAGGAAGCGGGACTCCCTGCAGCCTTCTTCAATCTCTGCGGTTGTGGTGACGGAAGCCAGAGGTAGACCGCAACCAAGCGTCTTCGAGAGTGCAAGAATATCCGGCATGACGCCTTCTTCGTTCTGGAACGCGAACATCTGTCCGGTACGACCCACGCCAGTCTGCGCTTCGTCCATGATCAGAAGCATCCCGCGCTTTTTGCATTCCTCGGCCATGCGAGTGAGGTAGCCTTTAGGTGGTACAAGAATACCTCCTGTCGAGAGAATTGGCTCCATGATGAACGCGGCAAGTGATCCCACGCTCTGTCTGTCAATCATGCTCCATCCGAACTCGAGCTCCGTCTCCCAGTCGTAAGACCCGTTTGGCTTCTTGAACGGCGAGCGGTAGGCGTAAGGTGCTGGAAACGCCAATTGGCCTGGCATAGTCGGACCTCCATTCTTCCTGCCAGCCGAGTACGTTGCAGCGCCTGAGCCTGAAGTCAGACCGTGGTAGCTCGCCGAGAAAGCAACAATCTCGAATTTGCCAGTATGACACTTTGCCATCTTGATGGCAGCCTCGGTACTCTCGGAGCCAGTGTTCAGGAAAAAGGACTTTTCGAGAGGAGCTGGAAGAGCACGGGCAAGTCGTTCTGCCAGTTCCACGACGGGCTCCGTGATCATGTTGCTGAGGAGATGATCGAGCTCGCCAACGTACTTGGTCACCACTTTGACGATCTCTGGGTGAGAATGGCCAAGTAGCGAGCTCATCTGGCCTGATGTGAAGTCGAGGATCTGTCGTCCTGAAGCATCGTAGAGTCGTGTTCCTAGGGCTTTTGTGATGACAACTGGTGAAGCGGGCACGCCGGTGTACATGAGATGCTTGCTGGCTCTGGTCCAGAAGTCATCGACAACATCAAGCTTGGCTGCCGAAGTCGTTAGAGTGGCGGTGGTCGTCATGATGGATGCTTAGTCTGCTGGCAGAATGGTGAATGGCGAGTTGCGTAGAGTGGTACTGTATGTCAGTTTCCATCTTCAAAATCCCTGGGCGCAGAGCATATATAGGCTCTGTCCAGACTCATCAGTGGATGTATCGTTTTCCGTAGGTCAATCTCGCAGGACCGCATCTCGCGGGGCTGACTGTACAGCTCCGCATGATAGCAAGATAATAGGTACAGTAACGCGTCCATCCGAGAAGATGGTACGGAAAAGATGTACGGGAAACCAGGAAAGCAGCCCTTGGCCGTCGGAAAACACACCGGCCTTGGCAAATTTACGGACAACTCTTATCTTCGGCCGATGGACTCCTAAGGGCAATCGTCTTCCCAATCGTCCCGGAGAGAGGTTGTGACTTGCCCTATCTACTCGAATGGACTGGATGGGCCGCCATCCATTTTCCGTGTCGTCCTGGTAGAGTTCCGTCCTACAACCAGACCGGGCTTCTTCGCTCTCCGCCACACGACTTTCCCACCAACGGAGTATGGATCAAGCAGTTGAGGAGCAGCCTGAATTGCAACCTGGAAGCCGACCCTATCGCTCACACAAGCTCCCTGCATGTACGACTTGTCGGCACCGCAAAGGTCGCTGTCATGTAGATGATCCGACTCAGGCGTGCCGGTACTGCCGTCAACGATCTCTCGCGTGCGACCATGGTCTCAACGCGAAGACCACGTCCCTGAGGAGATCCCAGGTTCAGAAGCGAATGTCACGGACAATCGATCCTACGACGCAGGCATCAATGAGCCCGCAGGGCGACACTTCATCACTGCCACAAATGTCGTTCGAGCAGATGCAGGCACCCAGCGAGTCCTCTCCGGTGATGGTAGACCCTACCATGGCGGACGACTTGAATGTACTGGAACGCCATCTGGCTTCGCGAACTCCCCTCGAGGGCTCGGATGTTCGCCCCTATGTTCGCATATCTAATGGACCTGATGAGTCGATTGTGTATCGAACTGTCTCACGATTGCGGAAAGGTTTGCAGTCCACCGAGAGTCCAGGCGTAGCTCAGCGTGAGATCATGGAGAACGTACTTGGACCGTTGACTACGCATGTACTCAAGCTGTAGGCGCACTCGCTGGTCTTAAATTGTGCCTTTCTGACAATTGCCGTTGCAGATACTTCGACATCATAAACCCTTCATTCCCCATTCTGGACGAGGATTCTTTTTGGAAACTGTGGCAGAAAGATCCCAAACGTATATCTTCGACCCTGATGTGCGATATATATGCAGTTGCCCTGCCATACTGGAATTTCTCCGAGGGCTTGCGAAGTCATTCTCGTCCAGATGTTCAGTTCGCTTGGAACCAGGCTGTACTTTCTCTGCGGGACGATTTCATAGCACCTTCTTTGACAACTGTGCATGCTGCAATCTTGGATCTGCTTGGTAGACCTATCTTCCACGTCACTGGTAACATCATCAATGCTTGTCGAACAGTCGGTCTGGCTCACAGTCAAGGCCTCCATCGAGATCCATCTACGTGGCGTATGGGTAGCGCTGAGAAGAGTCTCCGCATTCGAGTGTGGTGGGGTGTGCTCATTCATGACCACTGGTGTGTTGACGGGCGTCAAAGACTTGCCAAGTTCTAATACTAACACAGTCCAGGTCTAGCCTTTCTCATGGAACGCCTCCGAATATCGTGAGAGACAACCACGACGTACCACTACCAGACCCAAACACATTCGTCAAAAGCAGCGCATCCGAAGTGCACCGTCGAGCATCGACCTCATTCTACCATCTCTGCTGGCTGACAAGAATACTCGGAGATATTCTACCATTGGTGTACTCACTGAAGCCGAACTACAAAGAAGCCTGGAAGGTCATCCGGCGAAACGAATGTGACCTTGACGAGTGGGAAGACGCATTACCCGATTATCTTGGTCAGGTGGAACATGATGGGGCCTCGCAAATTGGCAGTAAGCCATGGTCTAGCGGGCTGTGGTTCTACTACTTGACACTCAAGCTCATGCTGAACAGGCTTGCATTTCGGGTAAGTGAGCCTGGGCAAGACTGATGTACAGACACTGACGGACGCATCAGATTACCCTTCGAGATAAGAGCCAAGTACAACCAGAATTAAAGCACTACCGGTTCACCGAGCTTTATAAGTCCGCTCTGGGACTGGTAGATTTTGTGACATCTCTACAAAGCGAGCAGTTTTGCGAGTTCTGGTTACCCTGTGAGTATCGCTAATGACAAGACCAATTTTCTCAACTCTGACCCATTGAAGACACCGCATACCTACTTGTATCAGCGGCCACAACTCTACTCAGATGCACTGTCGAGTCTTCCGACACCGAGCAAAAGAAGCAGTCATCAGCCAGTCTTCTACGCTTCCTACACACTCTGCGGCAAGCCCGCCAAGTAGACGATTGGGACTTATCAGTGCTATGCATAGAAACCTGCGGCCAGTCGATTGAGAGAATTGCGGCGGCAAACCAAACTGCTCCTCAACTCGCCTCAATCGCTCTGTCGCCAGCAGCAGGCCACGCCTCAAGACCGGATCCGCTTGCACCTCACGACTTCTCGGGACAAGCTGAATCCGTTTCGCAACTTGCAGCCGATAATCCTGACTTCCCTTTCAGCTTGGATATTCCTTGGGATCACCTCTGGGACGACTTGAGTGAGCCGTGGCATCTTCCTGACCAGCCTTGAGAAGGCACTCCCACGGCCATCGATGGATGACTGTATTGCACTACGGCGCTTACAGGAAAGGAAAAACGCAACGATGATGCGTAGAAAGCGGATCTTAGTGTTATTTCGCTGATAAATCGACCTAATCCGCGACGACTCATGATAAACTACTCCAGAATCAAGCCTCTAAGACCACCCTCCGACCAAAATACCGCAACTTCATTACTGCATCCGAAGCATACCAAAAGGTGCATCAGTACACGTACTAGAGTCGTACACTTGTCAGCTCGTTGTCTTATGCAACTTCGGATCGGATAGAGGACTAACCTTGAAGTTGGGATTCTGCAAATCCGTCTCGTCGTTGAGCGCGCGGTCCTGGCCGTCAACCACGTCTTGTGTACGTGCTGAATTGTTTGCGGCACGTCGACGATTGCGACTCCACAGCAAAGTCCACGTGCCCAAAATACAGAGCACTTGGATTGCGATACAGGTCAGCATCATACCGACTCCGAGCTCATACCTGGGCGCTTGCCGGCTCAGGAAGAAGAATGGGCCGATGAAATTTCCCAGACAGTACCCGATGAGCAGAATCGCAGCACTTGTCGCTTTCTTGGTGTGCCCGGCAGTGTTGGCCGTCACGACCGACATCGAAAGCGACCAGGAAGCAGTGTAGCTGAACGTGATCCAAAGGCAGACCAGTCTTCCGTACGGATTGGTCTGTGGGAGGAGCCACATGCCCAAAACACCGGCCAACGCTGGTACTAGACATGCCAGCATCACGGAGAACCGAGCGTTTTCGTAGGAGGATGCGACAAAGCAAGCTGAGACGCAGACAACAAATTGCACCCCGCCGGAGGGCATCTGGATCAGCGTCGTTCGCAGTGTCGAGAACCCGAGCCCGCGGATGATGAGGCCTTGGAATGTTGTGAGGCCGCCGTTGGGTGCGTTGCTGGCTACTGCGAAGAGGAAGAGGAGCCAGCTCTTTGCGTCTGTCAATGCCTCCCAGAATTGATGCGCTTTCCACTCTTTGTTCTCGAGACCAGTTTCGTTTTCCTTGATGCGTTCCAGCACGCACTGCCTTTCGAACTCGGTGAGGAACTTGGCCGACTGAGGATTATCCGGGAGAAACACCAGGACCACGACGCCCCAAGCTATCGTGATAGTCCCCCAAATGATGAAAGTGTAGCGCCAGCTCGGCAAAGCAGCATTAATGTGTCCAATGCCGAAGCTCGCGATTCCGGCGACGATGTATCCGAGGCCGGCACACCCGATCCAGATTCCGATCCGGAGAGGCTGCTCTTTGCGCTTGTACCACATTGTGAAGATGACCATGGTGACGGGCTGGATCGATGCTTCGAAGACGCCGAGGAAGAATCTTGCCGCTGCTAGACCTGGGAAGTCGTGAGCGGCGGCGTGGCAGGTCAGCACTACGCCCCAGATGATGACCTTGGAGGTATCAGTTGATTGCAGCTTGCGATCTCAAGATTATGTACTTACTGATGCGCCCAGGAACTTCGCAAGAGGTAGCTTTTGCAAGAGCACGGAGGTGGGCCATTCCCAAATCATATAGCCAAGATAGAAGATCGCACCGAGCCACGAGAACTCCGAGCCGGTGAGGTTCGTGTCTTCTCGGAGTCCGAACACGGCGGCGTAAGAAAGGGTGGTCTTGTCGATCGATTGGAGGGCGTATGTGAAACATCTGGGAGTTGTTAGCTCGTGAAGGCTCCATGGGCATATTGCATCGGTCCTTACAGCAAGGGCATCAACCAACAATCGATCTTGAACTTCAGCTTCTTGTCGTCAAAGTCTGCCACTTCCCCGACATGACTTTGGCTGATCGTCAACTCTTTCGCCAGACTGTTGTCTTCTTGCTTAGTGATTGACGAGGTTCGTCGCACAGAAGCCATGGTGTATTGAGCCGTTCAGGTTAGCGAGTGAAAAAGTTTACATTATCCCGACTGCATGCTACCTTTATAGCAGAAGATAGCCCTGCTCACCATGGGCAGTGTCTGATAGACAGAGTAGCTAGCTATTGCAAGGCGATAGGTATACGGGAAACTCAAGTCAGTTTTCCGTACCTTGGAGTAAGCTTCCTTCAGAGATAAGATACCAGAAGAAATCCCTCGGCAGACAGTAGCCGCGTTGTTCGATAGGCGATAGGCATTTGTTTGACACCTGCGATAAGAATGGCTCTTATCAGTTGTTACTCGATTGTTACAGCTAGATCCCTGTTAGTATCCTACGACTCCTCACTGAGCATCGGACCGGCCGGGAAACTACTTCTCCGAGTCTCTTGTCACCACTATTAACACTTCTATAAGCCGATTCCCATGTCTTGAAGTGACTCGACATTCGTCGTTTTACTGAAATACACGCTATCAGGTTCGATAACTAAACAAGATGGCACAATTGTACCAATCACTCGACATCGACGAGCGAGTCAAAAGAGTTCTCCTGAAAACTCCCCTCGCCGACGGCCACAACGATTTGCCTCAACAACCAAGATGCTGCTTCCAAGGCAAAATCCACAACAACCCCAAATTCGACCTCGAGAAAGGCTTCCAACGCGGCATGACCGATCTTCCCAGACTGAGAGAGGGAGCTGTTGGCTTACAGTTCTGGTCCATCTGCGTCCCTCACCTTCGCGGATCCGAAGATTTCGAACTCCCGAATTACAACGACATGTGCCGTGATGCACTTGAACAGATTGATCTCTCGATCAGGATGATCAAGTCTTATCCGAAAGATTTCGAGCTCATCTATGGGCCTGAGGATGTTAGAAAGACGTACCAATCGAACAAGATTGCTTGTTCGATCGGGCTGGAAGGCTTGCATCAGGCGGGAAACTCCATCAGCGTTATCCGCGCGTACTATCAACTTGGTGTTAGATATGTGAGTACGAACAAGTGCTTGGCAACTTTCTTTCGCTGACTTTGTAGTGTACTATGACACACGTCGATAACAACGCTTTTGCTGATGCATCGACGTCAAAGGTGGGACCAGTCCATGGTGGCCTTTCGAAGCTAGGCAAGGCGGCGGTGCAAGAGATGAACAGACTCGGCAAGTGCAGCGCCCGCATTTCGTGAATCGACCAGGTCCTAATGTCTTCGCAGGAATGATGGTAGATCTTTCTCACGTCTCAGAGCAGGCAGCCACCCAAGCATTGGCTTGTACTGTAGCGCCTGTGATCTTCTCTCACAGCAACGCCCGGGCGATATTCGATTGTCCTCGGAATGTACCAGACTCAGTGCTGGATCTGATTCCTGCAAACGGTGGAATTGTGATGATCACCTTTGTGCCCGAACACCTCAGCAGTAGAAGATCTGAAGCGACGATGGACATGCTTCTAGATCACCTCTTCTATATTGCCGGCCGCATTGGCTGGAAACACGTCGGCCTAGGATCTGACTTCGATGGTAGGTACCAATCAGCCGCGAATGACCTCTCGTTTACTTACCGAACCTCTAGGCATCGCGTCTGCAATCCCCGGACTTGAGGACTGTTCGCGTTTCCCGGCATTGCTGAAGGCAATCCTTGACCGCGGAGCCACAGAAGAAGAGCTTGCCCTGGTGGCCGGCGAGAATATCATCCGCGTATGGCAAGGAGTTGCAGATACCGCGGCTCGTCTGCAGGGTGAAGGCATGGCTCCTGTGGAAGAGACATGGGAGAAGAGAAAGTGGTGGAGATACGATGGCTTCTATCAGATGCCCGACCCAGATCCGGAGGACAAACTTGGCTTGGACTGGTATGGTTGTAAGCCTCCAGAGGAAGGGCTGTATCATTCGAAGGGTGATGAATAGAACATGTAACTTGATGGTTTGTAACTAGATGAAATGTAACATCTCCAGCCTCCGAAAATCGGTCCAGCCGACGCGTAACACGAGCGACGTCATAGGCCGAGTATTGTTGACTGCCGGTTTCTGGCCATGCCCCTCTAACATCCTCCATGACAATGACCTGATCCAAACACTCGTGGCCTACCGATCAAACACCAGCAATATTCGAGAGCCCAAGGAAACCCTTTTAACGACATCCACAATCATGGCCGAAGTAGCCGGCGCCCTATACGGCATGAAGAACGTACTCGAAGGAGCAGCTCTACTCGCGAAAGGCATATACGATCCAACACTTCCCCTCAAGGCGACTCTTACGCCTGTTCCTGGAGTCGAACTCTCCCGAGCATACCACAGTCTCTCTATCATCAAGGGTCGCGCGTACATCTTTGGTGGCAGGACAGCTGGCGGCGATGACGGACAACAGCTGGCGGACAACGACATGCACGTGGTCATCCTTCCATTCTCCGGCGTTGAGGGTGCGGACTACAAGCGCGTGCCGGCCACCAGCGAGGCTCCATCAAGCAGATATGGCCACAGGGCTACCGTCATCGACGACAGGATTTACATCTTTGGCGGAAAGACGAACGAGGAGGATCCTGTGGACGAAGAAGGCAGAGTGTGGATCTATGATACCGTGTGGAACAAGTGGTCGTACGCAGACCCTCCAAAGAGCAGCCCAAGGCCAGATCCTCGCTATAGACATGCGTCTGTTGCGAGCGAGCACCCAAAGCCACGCCCAAAGAAACCGGACCCTTCGATCTTGCCTCAAGCACCGCCTGATCCCGAAAAGACAATGCCGGATATCCCTTCACCAGATACCTATGGCACTGTCATCATCCAAGGTGGCATTGGAAAAGATGGCACTCCTTTGAACGACATGTGGACATTCGACATTTCATCAAAAACGTGGGCTGAGCTCCCCGAGCCGAACTCGTCCGCTTCTGGGCAGCCCAGCCTCGCTCTTGTAGGCCGGAGGCTGTACTGCTACTCAAGAGCTCAGACGAGCTTCCTGGACCTGACGCACAGCAGCTTCAACGACATGTCAGGAACTGGAGAGTTGGGCCTGGCACCTTCAGGACCTTGGCAAACCATTCCTCATGTGCTGGGCACAGATAGTGCGACGCATCCTGGTGAGCGATGGGGAGCCTCAATGACACACGTGACGACCGGTCAAGGACGCCATTACCTGCTACTGATCGGGGGGCTGTCTACGGCAAGCCAGCCGTTCGAGGACATCTGGGCGCTACAACTGAGGCCGGAAGGCATGACCGCGGCCTCTTTCAAGGATGCAGCCCGTCTAGCTCTCAAGAAGAGCACGGGCGAGGCAGAATGGCAAGAAGTCAAATACTACAGCGCCGAAGGTGTGGCTTTGGAAGAGGGACAAGCTGGCAGAGGTATTGGTGGACGCGTTGGATTTGCCTCCGCCGAGGCAACAGAGATCGATGGTGCGAGTGTGATGCTATGGGGAGGAGTCGCCAGAGATGGCAAAGTGCTGAGCGATGGACTGGTGGTATCCGTCGATCGATGAGTATA
>Ga0265797_10012291_pt1 | contig 10507 bp, 12 predicted proteins | sample P2T30metagenome_FD_192433 | JGI IMG/M metagenome (GOLD analysis project Ga0265797, IMG submission 192433) | Plant litter microbial communities from East Loma Ridge, Irvine, California - P2 T30 | ecosystem: Environmental > Terrestrial > Plant litter > Unclassified | place: USA: California... | reverse complement strand
CATGCAGATGCGAGGCACAATCGTCTTTGCAGCGCATATGCACGACACGTCATTGGGAGGATGCATGCGGGCCTGCCACACGCGGTCGTCACTGGTGCTGGGTTGCTGGGAACGATGCTTCATATATGTGTGTATACATGTATACATGTACCTATGTACACGGATGTAGCGAGTGCGAAGAAAGCAGTGCTGTATCGGCAAGCCGAAGCTGAGACGGTTGTGTTGGTGAACTGCCTCACCCTGCCGAGTCGAGGGTCCTCGGATAGGGTCGGTTATGAACTTACGAAAGGTGAGACGGCAGTGCAGTGAGTGAGAATCTGGATCTCTCCTACCCTAAGGTATACAACAAGTGACATATCGGACCAACCATTTAAGCTCAGAACCCGACGATCCCGGAAGATGGATCTCATCGGGCCGTGTGGGCTTCAATATGCTCGTGGCCAATAAGATCTCTTGGCGAGAGATGCCACATAGGCGGAATCTTGATCCGGCTGCAGGGAATCTATCAGACTTCTCTTCCACACCACGCAAACACGCGCCGTTGGGCCCGCTCCCGGCCTATATCAGCTTCGCACCCTACTGCGCATAATGAATCCTCCACTACACGATGATACCAGGATGATGTCTGGCGCAGTCGAGGTTCCACGCAGACCCTAGAACCATGCGTCGCCGTCTCCTCAGCTTCTCGCTTGCATGCACACATCCATGTTTGCAGCAGCTTCGCGGCCAGACGGTTCGTAAGACCTAGAAATCTTTTCGCCGCCTCTGCGCCTCTCCGAACGGAAGCAGCTCCAGCTGCAGCTGTCAAAGCCTGTCATCGTGCGCGACCTCAACTTGCTCTAGTGAACCACGCAAGGGCCTACCGGGGAGTGGGGAAGGGAGTGCAACGGTTCGCCCAGTGTCTCCGCACGTCTTGGATCTCAGTATATGCGCCTCGACATAAGCATCAATCGAGCAATTCCCTCTCCCTATCTCACGCACAATTGGCAGATCGCTCACGCCTTGGGACACTCGGCGTGGTTGTCGCCCTCGCCAATGGGACTCGGCCCGCAGCTAGCATCGTCGTCTCGATCCCTGTGTCCACAGTGCCCACAACACGGGTCTTGCTGGGTTTCGGCTTTGATTGTTCCCTGCAGTGCTGGCGACATGGAGCAATAGTGCACGCTTCAGTCGCCTCACAGCATACCCACGCCTCGGGCGCAATGGCCTTGCCTCCCCGTGGGATGTAGTGGCGAGTAGGGAAGATTCTGCCCCAAAACGGAGTGTCGGCCGCTAATGACTGCACGCGAGGCTCTGTTGGCAAGCACATATAGCTTTCCTGGGCCACCTCAATGTCTCACATCTGATGTTTGTGCGTCCCCATCTCCTCTCCGCCTCCATCACCGCACGTCCCTGAGCTACGCCACGCAAGGTCAAACCAGACGTTGAAGAACCCTTCCAGTTCGCCTTTCTCATCTTACACTGTAGTCGTCTCACTGGCACCCATCGTCGTTCTCTTTTGGTTTCTTCAATCCTGCACCTGACACCGGCTTTGAGCTGAGCTGCTGCGAGAGCGTTGTCAGGACTCTCATCTGGTGTGCTATCAAGATGTCGGACACTTCCAGAATAGCCGACAACATTGGCTACAAGGTGGTGGCTGCTACTGTGGTAGCACTGTTCCTTGCCTTCGCAGCAGTCATCATGCGTTTCATTGCCCGGAGATACCAGGGCATGAGGACGTATTGGGAGGACTGGTTCATCTACATGGGCCTGGTCTGCAAGCTTGGTATAGACATCGGCGGCATCCTGCGTGAGTGAAATTACACGATTATCTGATAAGCTCAACACTGACACTGAAGCAGTGTTGAACAACGGTCTCGGAAAGCACATCGACCTGTTGACAGCTGAGCAGCTGCTCACTTTCGCTAAAGTATGTTATCCGCTTATGTATCGAGAGTAACGCAGTCACTGATTTGCGACACAGGTACAATATTCTGGTTCATTCCTGTACCCGGCTTGTATTACCTTCGTCAAGCTATCGATCCTTATGCAATACCGCCGTCTATTCTCCCACACTTCGAGAAATTTCCACTGGCAAATCAACGTCCTCATCACCATCGTCGCTGTCTGGGGTGCGGGCATCATCCTGACAGCATTTTTCCTCTGCGTGCCGATGGAGAAGAACTGGTACCCACAAGTCGAGGGAACTTGCATTCCCATTATTCCATTCTACTACGGCCTGCAAATCCCGAACATCATCACTGATCTTTTGATCATCGTCGTACCGATTCGGGAAGTCATGCTACTGCAACTCAACAAAAGACTAAAGACCGGAGCAATCACGATGTTCGCTCTGGGAATCATTACTTTGGTGTTCGACATCGTTCGCCTCGTGGCTCTGCTGGAGCTTACTGCTCCGGAGAAAATGGCGGATTTCACCTGTAAGTCCCAATGCTCTGTCGTGCGCAGCAAGATGAAAGAGCATCTCACTAACAATCCTATTCATCAGACAACATCATCGACGTCGCAGTCTGGACCACCATCGAGCCCACAGTAGCAATCGTCGCAGTGTGCATCCCCAGCGTGCGCACTCTGTACAGACGCAGCCGCAACTCCGCCCACTACACCGACGGCAGCACCACACTCGGCAACAACTCTTCTATCCGCGAACTCAAATCTGCGGCAGCCGAAGAAGACATCGAAGCTGCGAACATCTCCAGCCCTGCGCCTTCAACCGCTGCCCCTTCCACTGGAACCGCAGGGGAATCACGCAAGAACTGGCCGCCTGTTTCCATGCTGCTTGAGTCGGAGCGACCTTTCCAGCGATTCGAAGAGTTTGATGGTCGTCAGCGCACTTGAGCGTGTTATTTTTCATTTGTCACGGTGGAAAGAAAAAGGGCCTCGGTCACGGTGGACTATACCAAGGACCTTGACGGCAATCAATTAATGATAAAAATGATTTGGCATTCATTGAGCGGGCTTGTTGAGCTATGTTTCCCCAGAGAACTATTGTTAGCGGATACCCTTCTATTTGAAGTAGATTGAATACACTAATGCGCCGGACTTATGATTCTCAACTTTGATGTGACCTGGTTGTGGATGTCCTTAATGGTAGCACTCGAGGTGACAGAATTTGACTGAAGTCAGAGTGAAAGTGATACAGTTTGAACAACCCCAAGAGAATTAGCTTCCCGAACCTCGAGTCACTGGCTATGGATGAGGTGGTCAGGTTTAGAAGTGGTATCCAATCACGTTCCTGTTGTTTCGTCGCATCGCAAGCCGAGCTGCCCGCATTTCATCTGCCAACCCGATCCGACTTTCTTGAACGCCCAAACATATTTACTATATTCGAAACATCCACACTCGTTCCTTTCGCATACTTGCGCCCTACACCCCTTCGACTCGGCCCAATGGCCAAGAAGAAGACCGCCGTGCCGCCTGAACAGGCTGCCGGCCCAAGCCTCATAATATGTAGGAACAAGTAAGTACGTGCGATTGTTTCTTTACAGCAGTAAATACCTCGAGTCCCACACGCAACTCCTCAAGCAACAACTCGAGACGAAGTGCTATAACCATGCTAATTGTAATCGCGCAGACACTGGCGTTACATCTCTTCTTTCCACGGACCATGGCTCCAACTCCCGCCCGAGATCCTGTCCTCGCTGGCCCACCAGAACTACACCATGCCCTCCCCTCGCCTGATCGATCCGTCCGTTTTCTACGACGTCGTCAAGATCCGCAAGGCCGTCGACGAAGCTTCGCAAGACTCGGTGCGCGCCAGCAATGGCGTCGCGAACAATGCGACCAACGGCGGTGGGCGCATGGACATGTTCGGTGCGCTGGGCGGAGGAGTAGGCGCGCAGCTTAGCAAAGAGAGGGTGTTCAAGATCCGGCAGAAGGCTGTGCGCCTGCTGGCGAAGGCGTTTGAGCTGGACGAGGTTGCTACGAGCGTGGCGACGATGGCGGCGACGAGCACGCTTGAGGATGTGGGCGGGCACGTCTTGCGCAGGGAGCCGAACAATGCTGGTGCGTACACATGCGCATGATGGATGGGCGATTTCCGACATTTTGTTGACAAGCTTTTGTTGCGCGATTTCTGCAGATGCAAAGTACGTGCACTTCTTCCTCGAGAAGATCCCGTCGCGCGCCATGGAGCAATATACGCCTTTGGATCCTTTGAACGATGTCTTGTCTTCCACGCCGATCGAGCGACAAGCACCACCTTTACGGACTCGCGCTCTTGTACAGATATTCAAGCGGCAGTGGGAGGGTGCGATCTTGGATTTGACGCAGGCGTTACGGATTACAGAGGGAGTGAGATTGTCGCATAAGCCGGATCAGCAGCAATTGGAGCTTGCGAGCAGGATGCGCGAGGAGCAAGAAGCTTGGAGCAAAGGACATCGAGATTGGAAGACTGTGCCGCAACTCAAGGACGAGGATCAGCCGAGTAGTTTGGAAAAGCAGTTGCTGTTCAACAGAGCTGGAGTATATTTGGCACTTGCTTGCCAGAGCGTGCACGTTGCGCTCGATGGATTGAAAGAGTATCAGACGGCTCAGGAGAACGGTGAAGCCAATGGGGCGGAAGCGCGAGCACAGGAAGTCAGGTTGGACGCCAGGAAGAGAGTGAAAGGCTTTGCGAAGAAGGCGATAAAGGACTACATGGCGTTTCTTGGACATTTCGATTATACCCCTGGACTTCCTTTCGAGATCACGAACGAGATCATGAGGCGTGTCTACGATCTTGCGAACGGCAACAAGACGCAAACGCCGCTGCCCAAAAATCGACTCGTTGAAGTCAATGGGAGCGACGATGAATCTGGCCGTGAAAGTTCGATCGATGGCAACACCAATGGAAGTGCTCTTGTGAAGCACACCAAACCTAAGGCTGAGCCTTTCGAACTAGGCGAAGATGGCTGGCCCAGGTTTCCTACACCCAAAATCTACTCCTCGAGTGCTCTTTTCGCTGAGAGACCATTGCCGGACCTTCCTGTCTTCCCGGACTTCGATTCCGAGGGCAACGCCAGAACCAGAGAGCCAGTGCACGATGCTTTCGGTTCACGTGAAGCCGTGACTTATCATCCGCTACTTATCGACGCACTGCACTCATTACTACTTGCACATGCGCTTGTCCAGACAAGTCCTACAGAGCACCTCCGCCACGCACACAACGCCGCTCGCCTCGCACGGATCGCGGATGGCTATCCCATCTTCCAGCCTGCGCGCAGCCCTGCGCGAGCAGATTGGATCGAGGTCCTTCGCCGAGCCAACAACTGGATTGGCCTCAGCATGCCTTGGCAAAAGCTGTGCGCGCCAGCACCTCTACCTGACGCTGCAGGCGGATGGGCGAGAGAGAGCGGCTCATCCACACCGGCTTCTTCGTCGCCGTCAAGTGACGCTCTGGCGACCACCAAGCGAAAGTCTCCACTCAACAGCCGGGAAGAGACCCCCGAAGAGAAGCGAGAACGCATCAAGCAAGAGAGCATCATCGACGCTCTCTCAGACGACCGCGTCGTCGACGAAGAAAGCTTCCAGCGCGCCGTCCGCGCGCGAGAGAGACGTGCCATCGAAGACGAAGAAGGCTTGTCTGGGCCGTTGAAGGACAAGGAGCCTCCAACTTCAGATCCAGCGGCAAACGGTAACGGCGTCAAGAATGGAGCGCAAGACGATGGCGAAAAAGACTACCTCATTAGTACTGAGCGTGCCGAAGCGATCGCGAGGTGGATCCGAGAGGCGCCGTTGACTATGGGCGGCAAGAAGAAACGACCCGCGAAGAAGAAGAGGCCTGTGAATGGCGTCGATGATGCGAATGAGGCCATGGCTGGATTAGATGTGAATGGTAAGGCTTAAGGCGAGAGCATGGAAGGTGATGAATTGATCGCTGCTGCCGAAGCCAGATTTGGATTCTGTTTTGAACCCATTGTCAGGGGTGATGATAAACTTGTGAAATCAAATAAATCATGCTCATGTTGAGCTTTGAAGTCTTGCTTGCCATTCATATCGTGACACTCGTCCACCGAACACGCCCACTCCAGGGTATTATAAGTAACTCGAAAACGCCACTGGACGTGCAGTCAATCACGCCAGACCAAACGCCAAACCATTCCTAGTGACTGTCGCAACCAAAAGACATTGCAGAAATCACTTCTCACGCGCCCATACGAGCCTCTTGACTCTCCTGCCTCGCTCGCAATTCTCTGATGACTTTCTGTAATGCATGTTAGTTTATCTGGAAATGAGGTGGCTCGAAAATGAGGCAGTCAAAGCCTCAACTTACAGCTAGTGCTTCAGGGTTGACGCCATTCTCAATCAGAGACACGCAGTAGCTGAGTGATTGGCGGTCGAGATCGGTGTTCTGGTAATCTTGTCAATTTCATGCTCGGGTCGTGTTGGTGAGGTATGTTTATTTGGGGGGAAATGGGCTTTGTTTGACGTACGAGGAGCGTGGAGATTTCGTGCAAAATGTCGATTGTTTCGCGGGCGGCGCGCTTTTTGGCTTCGGGATCACTCGCTGGGGGGTTTGTGGTGGGTGGCATTTTGGGATGTTGGGTTTGAGGTTTTTGTCGTTGTTGTTCTGCTTCCTGTTAAGTTATCGCGATCTCTCGTGAAACGCTGGATGTTCGTTGTTGCCTCAGGCAGGATCGATCGGGTGGCTTGCGCTTAAGCCACCAGGACCAAGGACGACTCGCTCCGACTCCTCGACGGTAGCCTTTGCCTCTCCCTCTCGGACAATCTTTATTCCATTATTGCTTGCAGGCGAGCATATACTCCGAGTCCGTGTACTTCTATGATGGATGTATAAGCGTCTCTGATATCGGAACACCATGGACGAATTACCTACGGAATACACCGAGCACGATTTGCCCCTCTTAGTTCTATCTGGACTCGGTCACGATGGCGGTTCAGACGTACAAAATGTCAGCGGAACCCGGCTGGCAATCCAAACGCCAGAGTGTGAGGGAGAGAGGGCTGTCAATCTACGACAACAGTTCCTAGCTAGAGACGGCCGTGGCTCGGCATGGAATACGAGCAGTCTGCCAGGCCCCAATGGATCTCTGAAGTATCACATGCAATCAATCGGGAGAGTAGGTATTCCTTATTATTCTTACCAACCGATGACTAAAGTTAAACTTGTTACAGACATATGCACTGCCGTATCGGAAAGCAGCTCCTCTCGCGCAGTCACCGTCTGCTGATGATGCCGTCAATCGACCTCGAAGCCCTTCCAAGAGCGCTGAACTACATTCGCCGCTCTCTCCTTTGTCGCCCGGCTCACCAATCTTCCCGGATGGCGTGTTCACGTCTTTATGGCTCGCGAAACATCAGCAACAAGTTCCCGCTGTGTTTCTTGCTTTCTTCGATTTTAGGGCCGATGATAGCACAGCTGAGGATGACCAGATAAAGGCTGACATCAACGCTGTTCGTTCGGCCCTTGGCCGTTCCGGCTTCAAGACCCGGTTTGCTGCTGTCCTTCTCAGCGACAAAAGCATCTTACAGGCAGCTGGATTGGAAGATCGTCTGACTAGTATACGACGCGCCACCAACCTGGATTCCAAGACTGGAATTTTCTTCATGCCTCCGGTCTCATCGCAACCAGAGATGAGTGCTTTTGTTCAGGGACTACTGAGTACGCTGCAGCCCAGCATTGTTGAGTATTACCGGGATCTCACGAAACACGCTCGTCGTAAGAAGGCGCGCGGGACTATCCCAGCTACGGTATCGACACCTTCTTCACAATCGCTGTCAAACATCGGATGGAATGCTCGATACGAGGTCAAGCAAGGAGTCTTCGCCGAATTTCGTCAGGAGATGGACGTCGCAGAACGCCACTACTCCCAAGCCATTGAAGATCTTTTTAACCCCGAAGGGATTTTTGAGACTACTCCAAGCTGGCATCCAAGATGGAGCGAGACAAGGCTGCTAGCTGATTCTCTGGCGTTGCGAGTCATTAGGTGTCAGCTGTGGAATGGCATGTCCTCTGGTGCAACACAATCATGGTCGAATTATAGGCTGCGCATGAAAGACCTCGTCGATCGTCGTGGGAAAGGCTCACAGACGTATGGCTGGGAAGCTTGGGAGTCTAGATGGGCCAAGATCATGGCCGAGCTTACGCGACGAGCTGCTTTACCATCACTGGAGAAGGCTGGCCACAACGAGCCACCAAACACTTTGCCATACGCTCCACCCGAGAAAGCTCTGTCCTTGGTTGACAGATTGCCACCGTTCTTGCTGCTACACCACGCAGGTTATTGGCTACGTCTTGCGCTCAATGGAACAAGAAATCGTTGGCAGCGCTCGCTTTTGATACCAGAAGAAGATCGATCTTCACCTGACGGGTCGCCTGCATCCGCTGTGGCTAAGAGATCAAGAGCGTACGATACCTACCTCGTACCTCCTCCGCACAAAGAATTCCCCGAGCCAGGCGGGGAAGGATTTGACCATGTCACGGCTTTATCAGAGCTGTCAGAGCTGTGTGTTCGCGAGTTTGTGGCCAAAGGTCAGATTCGCCTGAGTGAGAAGATTGCCCTCAACACGGGTAACGACCTTGTCAAAGCTGAGCGATTTGACGAGGCGCTGAAGCTGTTCGTTTCGCTATGGGAAGACTGCACATGGCGCGGCGATGGCTGGTATGCGCTCTACAACGAGCTCGTTTCTAAACTACACGATTGCGCCATAGGAACAGGAACAGATGCACGGCTGATCGTTGCAACTACGTGGGAGCTATTGGGCGCCGAATCGACTAGAAAGGAAGGTCGGTTGCTCAACATCACGAAGTGTCTCGATAATCTCGTACTCGGTTCGGAAGAGTTGTCTGTGGAGTGCAAGGATCGACAACGTCTGAGCCCAGTCGCTGTCAATTTTGCGTTTGCCAACAAGCAGGCTTTCGTTGGAGAACCACTGAATTGCCAGCTTACTCTTACTTCAAATGTGCATGCTGGCGAGCCAATTGTGCTTTCGACCATCGAACTAGCGATTGATTCTGGGAAGACAATCACGATTCACCACGATGACGACGACACTGCGAAAACCACGACTACTCTATCTCTCAACGAAGCCGACGACCGATCAACTGCGCAAGCCCACCTCGCCCTGAAACCCGAAGAAACCCGCATCTTCAACTTCTCATTGATCTTCAGGGAAGCACAGACCGTCCACTTACAAGAAGCGATCATATCCCTAGCTACCGACAAATTCACCATCCGCCATAGCTTCTCCGATCAAGTACTGTTGCCAAGTTCAGTGTGGCTATTGGAGGCGAACGACCAACTCGTTTCGCGCGACCTCTATCGAGAGGAAACAGCTACAGTGGAAGTTCTACCTAAGCCACCGAAGGTACAAGTCATCCTACACGGGCTCCATCATCACTACTACGTTGGCGAGCAAATCGAGCTTCAAGTTGAAGTAACGAATGGTGAGATAGATGCTGTCATCGGTAGCATTGAGCAGGTCGTTGTTGCTCAAGATGATCTCGTGCTGCCATCGCGCTTCGCATCGTCGAAGGATTCAGCGGACGTTGGAGATACCGGCAAGACATCCGCCACTCTGCGTGAGCTTGCAGATTTCAAGCCGTCCGAGGTTAAAAGGCTCGGCTTACATGTCGATGCGCCTGCAGAACCGATCCCTCACACGCTGAAGATTGACGTCAACTACGCTCTGGCGTCCGAGCCAGACACCCCGCTCAAGAAGACCGTAGTGGTTGAGTTGAATTATGTGCCACTGTTTGAAGCGAAGTTCAACTTTGGACCGTTGGTTCATGATGAGCAATGGCCAAGCTATTTCAACCCGGATCCGTTGACATCCTCCGAAAACCATGCTTCTGGTATTCCGCAACGCTGGCGGCTTGGCAGTCTCATCACCTCCGTTGCGTCCGATGAGATCACCGTGAAGGGAGCAGACATGATCATGGATCAAGCGAATAGCGACACAGACTTCCGAGTGCTTGAGTCAAGCGAGTCTGAAGACCAACTCATCAAGCCAGAATCGAAGTTCGACAGATCTTTCCAGGTCTTGACTCAGAAATTTTCGCTTGACGATCGACGACCCTCGATCATGGAATTATCTCTGGCAATCACCTGGGCACGGAACTCGGACTCTGCCATTTGCATTACCAAGATCCCCGTACCTCGACTCAACATACCTTCTTCAGAGCCCCGTGTGCTCTGCGTGGCGTCGAGCTCTGAAGACGACAACACCGACATAGTCTTGCGGTACTATCTGGAGAACTTTTCAATGCACTATCTCACGTTCGCCATCACGATGGACGCCAGTGAAGAGTTCGGATTCAGTGGCCCGAAACACAAAGCTTTGAGTCTTGCTCCTTTCAGCCGTCAAGAGATATCGTACAGTCTCTTGGTCCATGGCAGTCACGATGGGAGTAAGCAATCAGATGGACAGGGTCGTTGGATATGGCCGGTCTTGCAAGTTGTCGACTCGTATTTCCAAAAGTCATTACGCGTGCAAGCTGCTGGGCCCGGCCTGAGAGTTGATCCCCAGCGTGGCATTGGCGTTTGGGTACCCGCTGCTAAAGCAT
>Ga0265797_10012289_pt1 | contig 10508 bp, 7 predicted proteins | sample P2T30metagenome_FD_192433 | JGI IMG/M metagenome (GOLD analysis project Ga0265797, IMG submission 192433) | Plant litter microbial communities from East Loma Ridge, Irvine, California - P2 T30 | ecosystem: Environmental > Terrestrial > Plant litter > Unclassified | place: USA: California... | reverse complement strand
ATCTTCATCGTCGGACACATCGTAGTCTCCCAACATCCCGGCAGGAGTGAAAGCCTGAGTCATCTCTTGATCTTCCAATTCGGCCCATACTTCGGATTCCGAGGCATCGCCCGAAGCGTCTGCGATACCGACACCGTCGCCTTCGTCGTCGTCGTTGTCGTCGTCATCGGATAGATCGAATAAGATATCGTCAGGTCGAGGACCTACGAGTGGAGAATAGGTCGTCTCGGTATCGATGGGGTCTTCGAGAGCAGCAGACTCGCCTAGATCCAACGGTGTTGCTTCGACGGGAACTGATCCGGGCATGTCTTCGGCTGGCATGTCTTGAAGATCATGGTGTTCGGTATGGTTCGCGGGATCCTGCGTCGGAACCGATTCAGGAGTGTCTTCGGCAGGGATGTCCGGAAGATCATGGTGTTCGGTATGATCCGAGCAATCCTGCGCCGGAATCGGTCCGTCGTCCGCCTCACCGCCCGACTGGACTTCATCATGGACGATGTCTTCCGCAGCCTCGACTTTCGACCTCTTGCCAACCCTGACATCCACAACAGGAATCAATCTCCTTTTGGGCCGTCCAAGTGATTCATCCAAAAGCCTCTCTTCAGTGACTACCCCACCCACCAAATCCGTAAAGACAGTCTCTGCCTCAGATTCATCATCTCCAGCATCATTATCGCCCAAAGGTCGGAGGATATGAGGGGGATGCTCGATATGTAGAACCGGTTCATCTGGGGCATAAGAGCCATTCAGGACTTTAAGTTTACACCATTCTTGTCGACTGAAGGACTTGAAGGTGGATCCATCGACTAAAGGAGTGGTCAAGATATCGGTTCGAGCGGACTCGGGGAGCTCCTGAGGTGGATTAGGGAGAGGAGGAGGTGGAATATATTCGGATAGATCGGCGAAAGGAACAGGTCGGTCGTCAGGCGAGTCGTGGTGCCTGACGGCGTGCTGTCGATCAGCTCTGAGAGTGTTCAATAAAAGCAGCTTACCCTGGTCAGATGTGAGAGGGTCGAGAACATGAGATCACAATTGGGATAAGGACAAATCAAGACCCGCGAAATATGCCTCGCTGTCAGATGCTGTTCCAAGTCTTTCAGACTCGAGAAACAAGGTTGCTCGCAATCCTCCCAGTGACATCGATATAGCGTAGTGTCGCCGTAGATCTGTCATCAGCAATAAAGCATGACACATTCGTTTGATACGTACACCAGCCTTGAAAATGCCCCGAGCGGCGTGACGACGCAGCTCGACATGTCGTTTCAAATGCCATTCACTGGCGAGCACGGCATCACAACCCATCCAGCCGCACTCATGCTCGCTCGTCCTCTTGAGTATAGACGCCTCAGAGAGCACGTTGCGGTACCGCTCTTCCAGCTCAGTCTCGACCCCTCGGGCCACGAACCGAGAAACAATAGGCTCGGGAGCTTGTGGTTTAGCTGTCCTGGCTTGTGATCCCCTTGGAAGAGCCACTTTAGGTCTCAAGCCGGAATGACCATACCGTTTCGTTGGACCTTCGTCGTCCGAATCATCGTCCCTGAATGGATCATAGTGCCCCTCGAGAATCAATTGAGCTCGTCGGCGCCTGCGTATCGACAAAACCACTCGTACGGATTTGACTGGGTTCCGCCTGGGTTTTGGTTTGGTTCTCACCCCGATCGTAGGTCTCGCTTTAAGTTTCGGTTGCGCCTTGCGGGCAGGAGGAGGAGGAGGTCTGGCTTTCGTCCGTTTCTCGACCTTGATTGGCGATGGTTCAACCTTGACAGGTACAGGTCGTACAGGGGACAATCGGAGGTATCGACGAGGCGTGATGAGTTCGATCTCAGGAATGAGTCGATGTCGGAACTGAGAAGGTGATGGCTGACTTGATCGTACGGGGCTGAGGGAAGCTCGGACATTGGGTCGGCCACGTGTACTTAGCTGTGACTGTGATAGTGCAACAGAGGAAGCGCGCTCAGAAGGAAGCGAGTGTCGCGAAGGGCGTATGACGACTTCGGGCGTCGCTGTATTCTCTCCTCGTGTTCTAGTAGATCGCGATGACTCCGGAGCAGGCGGATTTCGATCGGCAGCTTTACCTTTACCAACTGAAGGTCGTTCTACCGAGAGAGGTGGACCCATACTGCCATTCTGTTGAGTTCCGGCAAGATTGCTGGGTAAAGAGGACCGAGGGGCTTTAGGCTTTGAAAGATTGAGAACAGTCTTATTTCTACCGGTCGAAGAGCCCTGGGCGGCGCCAAGTTGGGCGGAACGGTTGTCGGTCGGCTCCGACAGCCACTGTACATCCGGCACATCGTCCACGGGTCCGCCGTTGACAACCATCTCTTGCGATTCAACAGGTGACCAAGCCCTCCTATTAGGAGTAAGATGTAACGGCAGACTCGACCTCGGCTTGAGCGATCCAGCTCGATGTCGTAGCAAGTCCGCACCCATCGACCTGACCGGTGTACTTTCCCGATCCCGGGTTTGGCCAGATATCGAGATAACACGTTTTGGAGAAGCGGTAGTCATGGGGGTAGAGGCGGTTGCGCGAACACCAACAACTGAGTGTCCGGGGGCGATTGGCGCAGGGGCAAGAGGTCGAGTCGCGTGCTCAAGACTCCATCTCTTGTTTGCCGCTTTGGTTGCGTTTCCTGGGACTGCGAAACCTTTTCGCTTCTTGCCTTCTTTATCGATAGTATTGAGATTTGTCGGTACTCCATCAGGCAAGCTGGTGATAGTTCGATCCGGAAGCTCTTCACCAGCAGCCAAGATAGCAGCAGCCTCGTCTTGTCGTCTCTTTTCCCAACGCCGCTTACTCGCTTCGACCATCCTTGGGTTCTTGACTTTGGCGACACTGTTGGGTACCGAGCCAGATGTAGAGGTAGGGGCAGTACTGTCGATATGACCATTTGTACCGGGTCCAGTGCTTGATCCGCCAAGTTGCGAAAGTGTCGGTCCTTGATCGAAATCTTCATCCCGGTACCTAATAGCGGCATCGAATGCAGCCAGCCCATTGGGTCCTTGGAATCGAGCAAGAGCCAGGTCGCGGTCTACCTCACCAACAGCGTCGGCATCGGCATCGGCAGCGGCAGCTGCATAAAGCGTAGAAGGTCCTGGATCACCAATGTAGTGGGAAGATGCCGGTTGTGAATCACGAATGACGTCAATGTAGCCGAGGTTTCCGGTGACGAGACGTTTCTTGAATCGATTCGACAGCGGTGTACCGTCAGGACCCACACGGATTGTATATGGTTTACGAGGTTTAGTTGGTTGTGAACTGCTCGCCTCGGCGGCCTCCACGGTCGTCGTGATAGTATCCGTCGTACTTGGTATTGTCGTGTCCGTTGCTGTATGCGCAAGAGCTGTGGTCGTCAGATCCTCTCCCGCGGAACGCGCAGCCGCTGTTGGAGTTGCGTATGACACGCTCGGACCAGCTACCGCAGATCCCAAGCCGCCGGCCTCGGTCTCCTTCGGCGCAATCTTCTTGGGTTTATTTGGACCACGCTTCCTCTTTGACGGGGGTTCCTGTGTACTCGGAACAAGTTCTCCATTAGGTCCGATCTCCATGGGTATCGGAGCCTGCAGATCGGGGTTGACGGGTTTAGGTTTTCTCCCACGTTTCTTCTTTGGTGGTTGCCCATCACTCGTTTCCATGCCGAGGGCGTTGGATGGTCCGGCGATGGCGTTGTTCAGGATCTGCTGACTTGCTGGTAGGGGCACATGAGGTACATTCTCCGTACTCATCGGCTGAGAGCCTGGAATGATGACTTTGGGATTGTGTCGGAGAATGGCGACTGCCCATCAGCTCGTCTCGCTTACACAAAGCAACAGATAGCTTACGCAATTTCTGCCAGAAAACCATCTCATCCTTCGAGACCTGCCTCGCTTGCTCTCTTGCCTGAATCTTCTTGACCACTCCTCGGAGTTCGAAACAACGTTTCGCATAGATCTCCGACTCGCTGCCCGTGAGATTTAGGATCACATTTGGTGGCAATTTTGGAAGTGTGAGTGCATTCGTAGCCACTAGATGATCGAACGAAGCGAATTTAGGGGGATTGTAGCCATTGAGCGGAGGCAAACCAAGCGCCTTTGATGAGTTAGTTGACAATGGTGGCTGAGAGACGGATTGAGATGATTGCGCGCCGGCTTGAGAAATTGAAGCAATAGGTGATGATCTTTGCTGAATTGGCAGTAGCCTAGGATCGACGGTCGTCCGTTCAGTCTGAGAGTCGAGTCGAGCAGGAACAGGTTGATGTAAAACTGGCGAGACCGAAGGTGCTTGGCCTGGTTGCCCTCGTGTGTATGAAACGCCGTTTACACCATTATTTGATTGTTGTCGCGATTTGGTACTGCTTGGGGTCTTCCGAGGTGGTGCCTGTAGGGAGGATCCACCTGTACTACTGCTCCCTTCAGATGGGATTATGTGCAGCGGCATCGATGTAGAGAGGCTGTGAGGTTGAGAAGTCGCGCTTTGATATTGCGAGTCTCTGTTCGGTTGACTGGCCGACGACGATTCGCGATGTTGCGGTGGTGGTGGCGGATATGTGCTCGGTTGGCTTTGCGATTCCTCTCCTTGGCCCCGCTCAGATGAGACCGGCGGACGCATTCTGGATCCTCCAATTGTTCGTCCAAGCGCATCATACGGACCTGTGGACTCCCACATCGTTTCCAGCGTGCTCATATGCAGCGAGAAGAAGGCAAACAGCTGCCTAGCGGCTTCCGTTGATGCCCTCAGTCCCTGAGAGGTATTGATCGAAGCTGGAATACCCAACATGACAGCTAGATTCGGCCACCATTCTCTTCTCGATACCGTCGAACTCCCTCCCAGTCTGACCACGGCTACGAACAGATCGTAGACGTCAAACACGTGGCCCTCAATCGACCAGCCCATCCCTAGACCTAGAGGTTGCTTCTGCTTATTCACAAGGTATTCATGAAGTTGATGTTTCGATGGAACGGGGACATTTACGAATGATGCAGACAACGGGTTAGGCATGTTGGGTGTCTCGGACGTAGGGGGTGTAAAGGTCCCAGATGTTGGTTGACGAGATTGGTTGCTCGAAGTGCCTTTCCGCTGCCACGGGGCAGAGCTTAGTGGATTAGATGATGTGATCATGGGTGCAGGATCTGGCATCCTCTGAAATGCCGACTGTGACGTTTGCGAGTGGGCCAGTTCCTTACGCTGTCGACTGGACGATCCATTCCGACGGTCATCCACTGAGCTCCATTCATTCAGTCGTGAGTGTGTTTGAGATTGCGATGATTGAGCATGAGGTTGCGTGTGTGACTGAGACCGTGTTAGTGATATTCCATCAGATCGCGGGGACGAGAATGCATTGTGGGAAGGTCCGGCATTCGGTCGTGCCGTATATGAGCGATGTTGGTCATATTGGACGGGTTGTCGCGAGTATCGCTCCTCTTCCTCCTGAGCTGTGATTCTATCCAGCTGAGCTTGAAGGTCCGCCTTCATCCGGCGCCTCGCCTCAGCATCTGACATAATCGCTCACTCAGCCGCTGTGATTATAGATGATTGACTAAAAGTACATGTAACTATCGTTGATATCTAGGACAAACACAGAGGTCTCAAATCACTTATTCGCGTCTCCTCTTTAGCAACTATCAATCACATCTAGATCTCGGACGGAATATTTCAGTCTTTATCCTTCCATTCGTAAGTCAAATCTGGCAGTACATAACTCGATGGTAGGGCACAGCTGACAGCATAGATCAAGATATGATGACACCCCTTGATCGCAGAGAGTTGAATGGTGCTCCTTCTCTTACCCCTCGTGGGTCTGAGAGGTCAGAGACCAATATGACATCTGCCGTCCGGCGGTCAAACTCCTTGTTATAAAGGGACGGCTTACGGATACGGTCTGATTCAAATGACTGGAAGGATTGTAGTCTAGTATTCAGTTTATATAGTAGCTAGTCGTCTGAAATGCATATTACCATGGTGCACCCAAACTTGTGTTAGGCATGTCAGCGGCGCGCCTACTTTGAACCCTGACTTTGTCCGATATGTTCCTCTGTCTACTACCTCACATACACTACATCTCTGTATCAACACTCAAAATGGCTTCCATCATCCGTATCGGCGTAAGTTGCGGCTCACACACTCCCAAGGCTTGTGGACTAATGTGACAGGCCCGTCGAGTTGCTCCTACCTTCTCTAGGTCTTTCGCTGTCTCGGCAGTTTCGAAGAAGGGTAAGCTTATTGGTCTTACATTCCTGGAGCGGAAAGCTGACACGATAGACCTAGTCCAGGACCTCTACATTAACCAATTGAAGGCCTACAAGCCCGCTCCTCAGGTATGTTCGACCCACGAAACAGTCCCACTCCTGCGATCCTTCCAACCATAAATTCCACCTGAAAAGCCCGTTCCAAGCTAACTATCAGACCGCCGACGCCGCAAGCGCTGTCCGAAGCTACAAGGCCCCTGCTTCCCCCAAGGCCCCAACTCTCCCAACCGACCTCGCCTCCGAGTTGTCCAAATTTGACGCCCAGGAGCCATCGTTCGCTTCCCCCGCTGCCAAGAAGGCCACTTCCACCGATGGAGCCGAGTCTGCGGACGAGTACTTGACTTTCTTGGAGAAGGACATGCCAAAGGCCGATGCCCACCACTAGATCATATAGCTTGATGTATTGAGTGGCTGGATGGATCTGGATTGGCTTCAATGCGTCGTGTTGGGCGTGATATATCCGGGTGATTGGCTGATGCTTTGTCAGCTGCTATGATGTTGAAACGACATAGCGCGATTCTGCCTGCCGTTCAAGATCTCAACTGTGGGACAAGCGAATAATGGGCTCACGACTAACGAAATCTGTCACAGGTCCATGCGAGAAGTCCATATGCCGAGGGGTCCTATCGCATTCGAGTTTTCACCTCGAGCAATTGGCTGATCTGCACAGTTCGGACGGCTCACATCGGCGCCATTCAAAGCCAAGGATGATACAGCAGTACCTGTACGCCGCCAGTCAGCACGACACCACTCCGAAAGCAATGCTACAGTAGTCTACATGAACAATATTAACAATCTACAACGGTAGTGACTATAATTTCTGACAGCATTATCTCTAAAGACCCCCCAGTCCCGATACAAGCACCAAGGGGTATCATCCGCAACAGCAGATATTCAAGGAGATGCGGGGCCGAACCAGCGAGAGATTTCTGCCATTTCAGCATTAATCTTTTGGTATTCGGCCGTCATGGCTACCACCTCCTCCATTCTATAAGTGATCCTGGGGGTATAGGAGGGATCCGCAGAGACCTTCATAACTTCTTGCAATTTTTCAGCGAGAGTGTAGTAGATAGGAGACAATTGCTCGTATCGTTCTCGAAGCTTGGAGTGGTCCCTAGGTGATGGCGCCGAGGATGACGGTCGGTTCCCAAGAGTCGATTGGGAAGAGTTGTTGAGGGATCGGTTCATCGATTGAGATCGATCTCTGGACCCGTTCGACGAGAGAGAGCGGTCCATGGCGAGAGACCCATTTGCATAAGCATAAGGAGATCCCTTGGCACTTGATTCGTTAGATCCATTGCCGCTGTGAGACCCATTTCGAGGTCGTGCGATAGGTTCCGCTCGAAGGGGATTGGTGTCTATGATCTGACAATCTTCGATGGGTCGAGCTGGGAGACCAAGAAGAGCGTGATTAGGCGAGATCTTAGCCTTTTTGGGAAAAGATGGATATGACGAGTGATTGTTCTCGGCGGGTCGTTTCTTGAGGGCCAAGGCCAATTGTGCAGCGTTCGCGGCCGCAGCTTCGGCTTTAGCAGTGGCCTTGACGGCTGCTTCTGCAGCAGCTTCAGCTTCCTTTGCTGCCTCAGCGGCCTTTTCGGCAGCATACTCGGCTTCGGCCTCTGGACCAAACAGAGCGAGACCAAGAGCAATCATTTCGGGCGACTGTTTCTGTTTCTGAACAGTTGCTGGAGCTGAAGCCGGAGCCGTGGCCTTGACTGGAGGTTGAGCTCGCGCCGGGAGGGCCTTGGTCTTTTTTAGAGGTGTTGGCTTTTCGTCCTCAGACTCCGAGTCGGATTCGGAATCGGAGTAATGAGCGACACGCTTTAATCGTTCTTCGAAAGGTGCCTTGGCAGACTTGGTCTTGGATCCGGTTGTTTGCTTCGATAAGGTGGATTTAGCAGCTGGTCGCGGACTAGCTACTCCGCCTTCTCGCTTGGCGTTGGGCATGGATGTACCCCGTTTACCGGCTCGATGCTTCTCAAGCTCTTTACTGAACACGGTTTTGGGTGCCGGCTTGGCTTTCTTGATGGCTCTACCAAGCGTTTCGGATGGTTTGGCGTTGTCGGATGCTTTGGCGGATTTGGTTCCAGAAGCTTTAGCATCAGAGTCGACTTCGGGGTTTCGTTTGATTTTTTGGATCGGGGGCAAATCCGAGATTTTCCTGCCACTTGGCAAGAGACCCGAACCCATGGGTGGGGATACCTTGACAGGCTCAGCGGGAGGTACCTTGACCGAGTCGGCAGAAGATGCCTTGACTGCTTCGGTAGAGGTCGAGGTGGTTGGAGGAGAATTGGATGCTCGGGCCTTAGCATTGATGGCTTCTTTCTCCTTCTTGTCGAGTTCGACGCGTTCATCGGCTCCCGCAGGGAGTTCAAGCTCGTCGAATGCTTTTCGAGCTCGCTTGATGACGATCTTTTTCTCAAAATGGGTATAGGTCCAGTCGTTGATTTTGACCTTAGAGTACTGAGCTGGTTGAAGGTCGTATACAGGAGGTGAAGCGCTACCCAATCGTCGGCCGAGCTGTTTATCAGCTTCTGTCGAGGGAATCATATCAGAAACTTACAACATTGACGACTCTCATGACATCTGCGGCGGGTGAGTCAACCTTGGAAGCGATCTGAGCCTCTGTGAAGTTGTTGAAAGCGAGGACCTGGATAACCCTTGTCTTGAGGGGAATCTTGGGACTGATACCTCCAGCGACGGTAGCACTAGTGATACTAGCTCCGGAGCTGGCAGGAGAGCTCTGAGTTCGGCTCATCGAGGTACCAGCTGAAGACCTAGCGATTAAAGACGCGAGGGGCTTGGGAGCGGCGGATTTGGTAGCGGCGGACTTGGACGCGGCCGCTTTGTTGGCGGGGCCGGCGATGGGGACGGTGAGTCGCGCAGAAGCCAGAGCTATAGGTTGAAGAGAACCTTGAGTCGCGTCGATAGCGTGAATTTCGGTTGGAACACCGGTAGTATGAGCTCCCAAGGTGATGTGTTCGCCATTGGGAGTGATGATCTTCTATCAATGTCAGCTATGTCAGGATGTGGTATGATGGCTTGGAGGGATCACTCACGAATTCACCATCGTCAAGAGATACCTTGAAGTTCTCCTTGGTGTTGGCAGCATCCCCGAACAACTTCCAGAAGTGAGGGGGGAGCTTCATAAGAAATCCCTTGGGAAGATCTTTGTTCCCGCCCAGGACGGAAACAGCACCAGTCTCTGGGAGGGACATGGTGTGGGATGATAAGAGTGAGGTGGGGGTTTATGTTATAGATATATGGGCGGTTTGGTATCAAGTGATATTGATGAAAGAGAGAAACAAGACGACGCGACGCGATGAAGGTCGTTTGCTCGTGAGGGTCCCATAGGTAGGACTAGGTGTTATCGTGACGATTGACAAAATGCGAATTGTCTTGAATCAAAACCTAAATAGTTGAGATCTCCTTTCACACGCGGTTGATCGTTCAAAGGGTGGTGCTGTTTAGGCCGACATGGCCTCCCAGCCATATACAATTATCGAGTAGTGTGGTCGGTGTTGATCTGTGAGCTGGGGCGGTCGCTGTGGAATACCTCAAAGGTGCTATAGACAGATGTGTGAATAGAGAGTCAACTCGCTTCCGACGGCTTGGCAACTCCGCCCCGCCCGGCCGACTTCTACAATTTCTAACGGGTATTCTGGGTCTCGGGTCAGCAGTCGCAGTGAAGATGCAGACTCCGATCTGCCCGTCAGATGCACAGATGCTGGTCTACTGAGCTGCGAGACATGGATACATCGGATCATTTCAAGAAACAAATTCTGCTGCACTTGATGATGCATAACTGCTACGTGCTACGTTCTTTTACCACTCTAAGCGGAGATCATCTTCTGGATCTGGGACTTGGAGAGAGCCTGGAGCTCAGAGCATCCACCGACAAAGTTACCGTTAAGGTAGACGTGGGGAACGGTTCCTTGTCCGTTAAGTTCCTTGAGGTAGGCCTGGATGGCGGCTGGGAGATAAGCTTGGTTTCAATCGATCGGATAGGGAGGCTTACATCCGTTCTCAACTTCGTCGAGTCTAACGGTCAGCTCAGTCCACTTGAGGTCGTGTTATGGATAGAATCGATGTGAAGCAGGAAAGTGACAGAAGACCGCAATGGGCCATGATGGTGGAAGGATTTGGAAGACTCGATGGAAGGAAATTGTGGTGGACATAATGACTCACTCGATATCCTTCAAATCTCCCTCCTTCTCCAAGATAGCCTTAGCCCTCTTGCAGTACTGCCCATCAGCATTTTGCTTCCATATGCAAATAGAGGACTC
>Ga0265797_10012288_pt1 | contig 10512 bp, 9 predicted proteins | sample P2T30metagenome_FD_192433 | JGI IMG/M metagenome (GOLD analysis project Ga0265797, IMG submission 192433) | Plant litter microbial communities from East Loma Ridge, Irvine, California - P2 T30 | ecosystem: Environmental > Terrestrial > Plant litter > Unclassified | place: USA: California... | reverse complement strand
TGGTGCAGTTCGAGTATCTCGCGTTCAAACTTATCGGCCCCTCGCCTGTTGTAATCATTTATACGATTCGAAGAAGAGAAAGGCTTGCGTGGATGGAGGCCAAATTTGCTCCACACAGCAGACTTCCCTAACCGGTTATTGAAAAAAGAGCACCGCATAGAGTACCACATGCTAGTAGTCCGATTGTTCGCGCTGAGGACCTGATCAGTGCAGGAGACGTTGACAGGAGAGTCCCCCAGTCCTGGTGTGCTCGATGTGAAGGGATATCCGATTTCGGTTGTTGTTGCGTGGCGAGCATGGGCAGTGTCCCCTTTTTCTTTTAGTCCTCGTATGCTCGATGCGAAGTCATATCTAGTTCCGCTGGTTATTGGTCATTGCGTGGCGAGTACAGGTCAGCGTGTCGCAGAATCACGCGTTTCCAGCCCGCAGTCTAGGAGTCCGTCCGTGCGTCACAACGCGTATAGATACTTTTGGCCCTGAAGTATTACCAACACCTCTACAACTAATTCATGCGTTAGAAAGTAGGAATAGCTCCGGTTGGAAGTTCGAATTCTAGCAAGCAAAGGGTGAGATATATCTATCGGAGTACTACAGGCCAGCTCCTTGCCTATCACAGAGGACATCACCGAGGGCAAAGTGTCAGAACGATGAAATAAGGACAGTCTCTCAGTGCCGATGCGTGTTCGGGTTCACAAACATCGCTGACCTCGTGGTTTTATATATATTGAGTGTGTAGAACAAGAAAGCTGTCTCCGACTTCTTGGTCTAAAGCACTCTTGCAAGTTCACTCGACGCTCATGCTACACTCCATCAAGAATAATTGGATACCATCAATCTCTCCATGGCAATAATCGTGATAATATACTCGGGTTTGCTGGCACCACTGCATCATTTCCTCCACTCACAGCATATCGCCAGGCCCGCAGTGGTAAACATCGTCGATTCTTGATGTGTCCGTTCTTGACCTGCCGCATGGGCGTCACTACATATGAGATATCCACAGCACGACGATAAACGCCCAGAAATGTCAATAATACCTCTCTCATCACGCAGGCGATCTTGGAAAATTTCACACACCTCCGATCCCATTAACCCAACATTGTCTGCCAATTCTGCTCATGAGCAACTCCAAGCCAATGTACCCGCTTCTCGCCTCGATCAAGTCGATCCCAAGCCTCTTTGATAATGTCGAGAATCTGCAGCACCTGTTTCTGCGGATACTTCCGGGACAGAGCGAGCATGCGTGAATCTACAAAGCCGCGGCCCTCGAGCACTTTGTCGTGATGTGGGTTTGCGGACTCATCCAGGGACAGTGTAGCGCTGGGCAGTCGGAGCTGGCTACCGGCGCTCACTAGTATCAGGAGGTGCATGCGGCATGTCGCCGAGTGGATGGACACGTCTTTGATCAGCTGGAGGGTGTGCAGAGCGATAGCTGACAGCCATGAGTCCCGGCTTTCGAGGAAGCCGAAGTCGTCTACTGGTTCGTCAAAGTCCTCGACATTTGATGTAGGGAATGACTCGCCGCGCTCGATCCGAGCTTCAAGAAGGTTCGGGACTATCATGTATAGTTCGAGCATCCCGATGAAGCGATAGGCTTCGGCTGCACGCAGAAGGTCCATTTTGGGAGTATACTTGTCGCCGTACTCTTCGATGTCACCCAGGTCTGGTAGTCGGATTGTTTGCAGGAGCCGCTCCAACGAGCTCGACCACTGTTCGTCGATTTCATCGGTCTGCGATCTCTCTTCCGCGAGAGGCTCACTCAACATAGCCAGTCTGCTTCTGCGCCTGCGAAGGACTCTGCCGACCTCGGCAAGTGCGAAGTGGAGTTCAGGAGCGATTCCAGTCCAAGGATGCGGAGACACCATTTCGCCTCGAACAGGCATTGGAGGGTTGGGCGCGCCAAAGCCTGGGAAGGACATCATTGCGACGGGTTCGAAGAAGCTTGCAAGCATTTCCCAATGCATGACAGCGTCTAGGTAGAATTTTTCGTTTGGTAGAGTTATGCTTGTTCGCCTGTTGGAACGAAGATACATCTGGATCAGGCTTCGGGCGATGAAGAGGTACTGCAAGCCAAGATCCGAGGGCTGATGCCAGGGCGACGATAAGCCAAGGAGGAGGCAGCTCATCAGGACTGTGTCGAGTGCTACTTTGCCCGCGCGATATCGGCGAAGATCAATCTGCAACGACTTCCAAGACTGCATACGCTTCATCCGACCAAAGGGCGCCATGTAAAGGTAGTGGTTTGATAGATGAGCGATGGCCATGCTCTGTATGGAGAGATGTATGGTAGTCGAATCTTTCCACAAGTCGGCCACAAGACTTCGAAAGGGATTCTTGTCCGAGTCGAAGCAAGAATATAGCGCACAGACTTCTGAGAAGTAGTGCTGGACTAGATGCTGTTCCGAAAAGCGTGCTGTCGTTGTCGGCGTCGCTAAGCGGTAAAAGGCACCGAGAAGACTACCACTGTCTTTGCGTTCTTCCTCGCCATCGTTGGGGGTGTTGACCGGAGCATTAGTGACATGATCAGGCGGGGATGTATCGATTCCTGGAATGCCAGTGGCTAAATTATTTCGTGGCACACCCAGAGGCGAGAAGCTGTACGGGTCAAGGCCGGCATGCATGAGTCCAGCCTCTGGACCAGTCAGGCCAGAGAGAGGATGATATGGTGCGAAAGGCGGCTGGCCGGATCCATATATTTGAGCCATGTTGTTCGACGCAAATGGTTCGAAACTCCCCAGTCCATAATCCAAAAAATCGAGCATGGCTGGGTCGAAGTCCAGCTGGTTCGGAGGCCATGTATGCGATATTGTTGAACCTGTCGTACTACTTTCCTCGAGCTCTATGTTTTGCACTTGCTCGGTAGAGACCACTGCAGCGTCCTTTGATGTCTGCTCAGGCGCATGCTTGGGATCATCTTTGCGTCGTGCTTTGGCTTTCGGTTCTTGAGATTGATTCGGCTGGTCGTACTTCTCGTGCTTCCGGGACCATTTCAGCTGTGGCGCATAGCCTGGGCATTCTGCACCATCTTTGTTACATGCTTGACAGGACGGACGTGTCTCGTCGCACTTGAGTTTCCTGGTCTTGCAGCGTTGGCAGCCGTTGTGTGATTTCGACGAGTTCAATGTACGCTTCATGGCAATGGTGTGCGATGTTCAGTCATGGTTTAGACGCCTGGCCCAAGCCGTGACTTGAGAAATGCTTTGATTAGCACGACCATCTCTGGCATTACTGTGCCAGCGGTGCAGAACCCGTGTCTTGCCTTGCCCCACGTCCGGTCCAGTCCAAGTCGGGAATGAATTTCCCGACTCAAATGCCACGCGGATGGCGGATGCTGATGGGCTTGTATGGTTTGAGCACTATTAAATGTCATACATGTTCTACCTTACATTCAAGACTGAAGGTGTGTCTAACGAGATGCCTCAATTCGGAGAAGTCATGCCACCTGATAGATGCAGCTAGAAGACTACAAGACACACCTTGAGCTTAATCGCGCCCTCCGCCGTAGCGGGCGACTACCCTTGAACCAACGGCAACGGAAAGCGTGAGGATAAGTTGTTGCCTCCTTTTTATGTTAAGTATTAAGGTACTCTGGCGATACGTCCTAATATATTCGTGTACCTTGGTCTCGGTTAAAAGATATCGCCCTTCTTCCTTCGGCAATGACGGCCCGACGTGCGTCCCGCGTTTTTGATTGGCCTAGAAACGTCTCTCGATCCACCAATTATCGCTTGCCGCATGTTTACTGTGCCTCCTGATCGAAAGGAGACGAACGCGACCGCGAGACAGACACATCATACTACCACTGCAGAACACCCCTGTACGCCATTGACGTCGCATAATTTACACCACTTACTCCAAGCGCCTGCAAACCACGTCCTGAGACAACAACAATATGGCGGCACTGTAGGAGAAATGATTCACGGCAAGTAACACTCTGGCACACCCTTCCAAGACAGGCGCTTCAACACGCGTATATCCACTGTGACCTCCTTCAACAGGAGTTACCTCTGGTCCAAGGCCATCCTCATCCTTCTCCCCACGTGAGTGCCACGCGACAGCAGGCGTGTTCGGTAAGCGCATTCCAAGCTTGCGCAAAACAAGGATTCCGGCACGTCGCTTAAACGATGCATTGCCATTACATCACCTTGCGTGCCCTGGCGGTATATCTGGTGGTATTAATGCACACCTCACTCGATGTCGTGGCAGAGGAGCCAACCCTGACCACCTTTACCATAAGCACAACTGTGATCGCCACTGAGTGGGTTGTTGTTACGAGCAGCGACAGCGAGATTGTTACATATACGACTTCCGACACGGTGACTGGTTGTACCCTCGGTGTTACGACTATTGTTGGCTCGACACAATTTGCAGAGCCCACCGCCTCGGCATCCGGTGAAAATATGGCCTGGGAAGGCAAAGGATTTCGAGACGCGGTTCTCAACAGCACAAATCTGTATCGCTCTCACCACCAAGCGAATGCGTTGACATGGGACAAAGAACTGGCTTCGTACGCGCAAGATCATGCTGATGACTGCAAGTTTGCACATTCCGTAAGTTCGATCCAGTACAACTCGCTTCGTATTGCAATCTAATGCGTTCGTTAGGGTGGCTCTTACGGCGAAAACCTGGCACAAGGCTATGCATCGCCAGCTCTAGCCATCGACAGTTGGGCCAACGAGGAAAGCAAGTACGATTATGATAAACGCAAGTTCTCTTCCGAAGCAGGACATTTCACCCAGCTGGTCTGGAAGAACACCACGGCGGTTGGCTGCGGGGCGGCTGATTGCGACGACAAAGGATGGTTGTTGTTCTGCGAGTACAGTCCTGCAGGGAACGTGATCGGACAATTCGGTGGCAACGTTGGCAAGTCGAGACAGGGTGCTGGTGGTGAGCCTGGTGTCGGCGACTCTTCTGCAGGAGATGAAGACGAGGGAAAAGATGGTGAGTCTGGGTCTGATCGAAGGAGTGTCGGTACTCAGCTTCTCGTCGCGCTGGTCGTGATGAGCACACTTTCCGCTTTGTATCTTTAATGGCTGAAGAGCGTTATCGAGTGCATCCCCAATCGAGGAACACTATGAATTAATGAGCTGTACATTAATACAGCATATTTTGCTGACACATTCGTTCCACGCCCAGCTCCAGACTCGCAATCGAAGAAGAAGAAGAAGAAGAAGAATAAGGATCAGAAACGTGACCACGCTGACCAAGACCAGCGATCATCGCACCACATTGGAAAGGACCGAATCCATATGCATCAGCATTGATCATGGCGATGGTTTCTGGTGATGCATGTCATTTCATCGAGAACGAAGGACTCGGCGAAACATCGCAGCCCTGGCAGTCGTAGACGTCACGAGACTTTGTGACGTTCACAGCGCATCATTCACAACAAATGGCGGGGTGCCTGTAGATCTCAACGAACATCATGGAGAAATATATATTGTTTAGCATTCCAAAATAGAAAGAAAGCATACATTCACCACAAGCAAATTATTCACCAACCAAACCAATTCTATCACTATCAACCGACCAAGTCAACCAACTCTCACCAACACCAACACCAAAATCAATACAGAAAATGCCTTCCTTCACCAAGACTCCGTACGTCCACCACTCCAAGTCAACCACACCTTGGCCAATGGAAATCTGTACTAACCCTCCCCCCAGCGGCGGTTCCGGCGCCAGCGACAAGTTCCAAAAGCAACAGGCCGAGAAGCACGGTCTCGGTGCCGACAATGCCGCCGGGCACACTGAGGGCCAGCGCCCCGGTGAGGCGCCCGTCGCGTCCGACTCCGGCTCGACAAATGTCGGCCAGAACCCCCAGGATAACAACCCTGGTACTCAGGGCATCAAGGGCGAACCTGTGTCCTCTAAGCCTGCCGACGGAAGCAACATGAAATAAATGCCTCGTCCGCATTGGATCTGAAACATTGGATTAGATCGGAAGAGAGGATGAGGATATGATACCTTGTTATTTGTATGTTTTGAAATGATAATGAATAGATTCTGCACATCCAACGTTGGGTTTGAGTTCATTATTAGATTGGTAGGTGGTTGTGATTTCACATCAAGCTAGTCCTGCCGCCGATCTCATTGCTCCCTTGACCATCAGACATCTCACCATTGCGACCAACAGTAAACTCGCGGTAGATGTTCGACAAGCGGCGGTGCTCTTGTGCACTAAGAGACGCCCTTGTAGTCTCAAGACTCTTCACAAGATGGTGCCAACGAATGATCGGTTCGGCGCTCTCGGTAGCGTCCATCCCGTTCATCGGCCCATTTTGACCAGCAGACGATGAAGGTCTGTTCTGCGAAGCACGGCGCTCTTCCTTGGCCTTGCGGCGGGCGAGCTGCATTGCTGCGAGTTTTGTTGCGATATTGGCTCTTTCGGCGGCGATGGCGGAGAGCTGTTGGTTGCTCTGGTCTGTTTCGCCCATGCGGAAGTAGGTGAAGTCTTGGTATTTGGTCTTTCGTTGACGGTCGGCATCGTTGTTGTCGGGCTCGGCTGTTGTGATCTCGCTTGGACCCAGGATGTCGTGGATGGCTTCGAGATGAGCGTTGTAGATCACCGCTTGCAAATCGGCTCCAGAATATCCTTGCGTCCTTTGAGCGACTTCACGCAGCGTTGAGGCACCATCTGCCCGCATAACGTGCTCGTCGAGCTTCAGCTTCTCGCTCACAGCGCGCAGAATGTCGAGACGATCTTCCTCGTCGGGCATATCACAGATCAGACTCTTGTCCAAGCGACCAGGTCGAAGCAGTGCAGGATCGATCAGATCAGGTCTGCTAGTAGCAGCGAGCACATACACACCGCTGAGCCCTTCCGCACCGTCCATCATGGTAAGCAGCATGTTGACGACTCTGTCTGTCACACCAGTGCTGTCATGGCCACGCTTCGGTGCGATAGAGTCGAATTCGTCGAAGAATAGCACGCAAGGCTTAGCTGCCTCCGCGCGCTCGAACAGATCACGTACACTCTTCTCAGAGGCACCGATGTACTTGTTCAAAATCTCGGGTCCTTTGACGGAGATGAAATTGAGTCCGCACTCTCCAGCGACAGCAGAAGCCAGAAGAGTCTTTCCGCAACCAGGGTATCCATACAACAAGAGACCAGACCGGAGTCGAAGTGGGCATTTTGCGAAGAGTGGCGCATACGTAGTCGGGTATTGCAAAGTTTCGAGTAAGGTTTTGCGCGTTTGGGTCAAGCCACCGATGGCTGAGAATGTCGTAGTAGAAGCCTGCAAAGTCACTCCACGCAGCGATGCTGGTGTGAAGCCTTTCAAAGCGGCGGCGAAATCGGCTGCTGTGAGCGCAACGGAAGAGTCTGGTGAGTCTTCTCCGACAGCACGGATAAGTGCTTCTCCTCTTGTTCTCTTCACCAGAGTTGCCAGATCTCCGGGCATATAACCGTCTGTTTGGCCGGCGAGATCGAGAGTATCGACTCCGATGTCATCGTCATCCTCTAGCACCGGACCGTCATGTATCTCCTCATCTGCAGGAGTGTGAGATTCCTCCATCCATTCGTGTGAAGAGTCACCGTTGCTCGTGTATGGTTGCTGATCCTGGTTCATCGCGGCGTTGCTCTCTTTGATAAGGAGATCCAGAACCTGTCGCCTGCCATCCTTGTCTGGTGCCTTCAAAGCGATGATGTCTCGAACCATATGGCTACCAATTATGTAGTTGTGCAAAGCTTCTTTGCTTTGGGCTGTCGCTAGTAGCACCACTCCAGTGTCACTACTGCAGAACTCCCGCACAACTGAACATAGCAGCTCGCTGACCTGCCTGCTTCTGCCATTGGCATCCACCTGTAGTTCTGTCTCAATAGGGCAGAGACGATCCAGATCATCCAGAATGACCACAGCGCGTCCGCCCAGTCGAGCACCCCATGCGGCCGAAGCAAATGCTCGTTGGAGGTTGTCCTTGATGGTCTTGACTCGTGTCTCCTCTGACACGAGTGATCGACATGGAACATACGTCACATTGAAAAGGTACTGGTTCCGCATTTCGTGTGCTAGTAGTTGCGCCGCTGATGTCTTGCCAGATCCAAGACCACCAGTCACTAGAACCGAAGATAGACTCAGCAAGCTCGCGCGAGTCTTGTCGAGTGGTGTTTGTACCGCAAGCATGGTAGGCACTTCTTCTGGTAGTGGCTCGCCTGGCGGTTTGGGGAATTTTGGCGGCGCACTTTCTGGCTGTACTGTGATCTCAAGCTTGCGATCCGCACCGTTCAGCCAATTGGTCCTAGGCTTTGAAGGATCACCAGGAGGAGGTGGCTCAAAGTCAATGACACCGCCTGGCCACTCTGGAGTCGCCGGTAGAAGCATGCCATCTGTAAGTGGTCCTGAAAAAAGCGTTTTGCCAAACAGCGAAGTGATCTTCTGAACAGCCTGTTCCTTCTCTGCTTTCGACTCGCCACCAAATTTGAAACCTGCTGCCTTCTCGACTGAGGCGTATGGTGTGACTTTTAGTCGTTTGACGATGGCGTCCTTGCTGGCTTGCTGAGACGGTTCTTTGAGAGCTGAAGCTGTTTTGGGTAAAGGTGCTGGTGCTGGATCAATGCGCACAATACCACCAACCAATCCAGTGGCGGACAGCACGTCACAAAGAAGGCTGGATAGCACCACGTGTTGCGAGTCAGGAGCGTCTTCCCATGTGCACAATTTAGCTACCACTTTCGAAGCCGGTAGTTGGTCCGGCGTAGGCTGACTTTGCGGATCTTGAGCTTCCTGGAGTCCAGCGGGCTTCACAACTGATACCGAGACCCAGCTGACGCCTCGTAATGTCTTGCCCAAGAGAAGTTCTTGATCCAGCCAAACCTTCAGACCGTCGTCGTTGAAGCTCTCGTCGCCTTCTTGATCCGCGTCATCTGACTCCAACCACTCATTCTTCAGAGATCTAGTCAGACCTCGTAAGAACAGAGGTGGACGAGCCTTCTCCTCGTCCTGTGCGCTGCGATGCTTCTCACTTCTCACACTTCGCCGGCTAGTAACACTCCTACTATCGCGAGAACTCGATGGTCTAGCTGCCTGCCGTGTCTTTGGTGCAACAATAACCTCCGCATCAGGCGCAAGTTTGGCAAATGGCTGTGTAGCCGGAGCACCAGGCGACAACGACGTGACGATAATGCTGGCCGTCGATGTTGGCGATAGATGCAGTGTAATCGGATGTGACTGTCCCGCAACAGGATTAGGCAATGCCCGTACTTGTGATATAAAGTTCATTTCCAGGAATCGTGCGTGTAGTTCGATGACTGTCGTTGAATCAGCAACCACATCATCAACACTACATTGATGATCAAAACATACTCTCCCAATCAGTCGGCGTCAACGGCTCAATATTGACTGTATGTGCAAGTGGCGGATCAACATGCAACGAAACAGCAACCTAACAATCCAACAAAACCAAATTAGCCAAATCGCCACATCACTAAAAGGCCACAACAACCAAAAAAAGAAAATCAGCAAATAAAACACACCTTCATCCCCTCCCTCAACCCCAACAACCGTCCAAACGTCCCATCAACCTCCACACCCGGCACCTCCTGCTCCTGCCTAGGCCCCGCTCTCCTCGTCTGCGAACGCATACCCGTCCATCCCAAGAAAACCGACTGCTGCTTCCCCGGTTTCCCATCGCTGCCAGCAGCTTGCCTGAAACTCAGCTCGACGACGACATTCTGCACGACGGCGTTGGAGTTGAGCAGCACGTTGACGAGCGATGCTGGGAGGTTGAGCAGGCAATTTTTGAGAGAGGGGTGGAGGGAGACTTCGGCTTGGGAGGAGGCGGGGGGTTTGCGGGGGGTGGAAGCCATGGTTGTGTGTGTGTTTGGTTGGATGGCTTCCAAGTAGGGACTTGTTGTAAAGCAGAAGAATTGGTTTGGATATTGTCAGTGATGTTTCAATGGTCTGTCCCGTGAGACGCGAGACCGGAGGCCCGGTCGTGACATCTCTCGGCTTTTGGTTCTCCGGGCCGAGGCACATGTGATCGGCGCCAGATTTTAACCCTAACAACCATACATCTACATGTACATTCGCGAGCACATGCATGCATTCATTCAATTGACATGTATCTAGACTCCGGTTGAATGTATCTCGTCAACAATGTCGAACGATATCCAAGGGTAACTCTCAGAAATATCTCATGGTTTGATCTAGTCCAGTCGTGGCCCGACTGTGTAGTCGCATCATGCACAAGACACCAGAGCACAAGATCCTCTCGTACTATCGTGCCTTCAATCGAGAAACGAGACGAATAATTTGCAATGGACATCGTGTGGGCAAATGAACTCTAAAGCCCGTCGATTCGAGACAACGTTGTGAATACAGAATGCACATATCTTTTCATCAATTCCCACCAGTTGATTCATTCCACATAGCTGCGACACCAATAACCCAAAAGTCCGCCGGCCAAGCACGCACAGGTCTTGAGGCACTACGAGAGATTCAAACACGAGAATACGAAGATGCATACAATATACACAGACCGAAAAGTACGAAACCCCATTACCATCTAATC
>Ga0265797_10012286_pt1 | contig 10514 bp, 17 predicted proteins | sample P2T30metagenome_FD_192433 | JGI IMG/M metagenome (GOLD analysis project Ga0265797, IMG submission 192433) | Plant litter microbial communities from East Loma Ridge, Irvine, California - P2 T30 | ecosystem: Environmental > Terrestrial > Plant litter > Unclassified | place: USA: California... | reverse complement strand
CCACACACACCACACACGCTCGGTTGAGCAAAGATGCGTGGTCTCGACGCAATGGCTTGTGAATGCTCTCTCGCAATGTTGTCCAGTGAGAGGTGAGGCAGGGTGGGACTAGGGAAACACTAGGCATCGTCTGGCAGGTTGTGGCTAGGGTTCTCCGCATCTTGCCCGTAGCGTTGGGTCATCCGGCTCGTCCTGCAACGCGATATTATTAGGGCGCTTCTTCTTTTCGACACATTACATGTCACCGTTCCTGCCAATTGCTTACTCTCGTTGACACCTCAGCGTTCTTGGCATTACATATCAACTCTTACTTTTGACTGCAAGCCCGGGTCACGCGCAGTTGCCATGTCGGGCTTTGGGCTCTGAAACAGGATCGAGAGGTGATCGGGTCGAGAAGTTCCATGCTCCGCCATTCACTAGCACAGCACTGGCTCCACTTTGCTGCTCCTCGGATCTCGTGCCCTACCCGCACAGCAAACGAGCCGCTGGGTGCTCTTGACTCGCACCTTACCGGCTCGTCGCTCAACAAACACCGCCACGCAGCATCGACTACGCGCAAGAATGCGGAATCGTGTGCTCGCCTCCATCTCACGAAGAAAGTACATCAAGTTGGGCGACGGAGGATGAAGCCAGCTGATATCGCCGACACATCATCGATACAAAGCCGACCATTCGACACGCTTGTTCCGGCTGAAGGACCAAGCACTCTGGACTTTACCACTCCGCTTCCCAGACCAGAGATGAATCTCACCTTCTTGCCCAAGCTACCGCAATCCGGGCCCTGGAAGCGCAGCCGAGCTGTAGCTGATATTGACGGAGAACACTCATGCATGCAGAAGAAGAAGCGCCGACTACGCCTCGTCCTCATCACATCCCGGCTGTCGCCCCAATTCTCCCACCCAGCAACCAACATTGTGGATCGAGGCAGCTCCAAAATTGCAGTCTGGGCAAAGCAAAAGGCTCTTGGGCGGAACCTCCTCCGCAAAGCCGCCATCCTCAATGGCATACGCAGACAGAACATGCTGGCCAGGGGTGGGAATGGTGGGCGCCGAGGACGGATACCAGTTGAGGATGAAAAGGAGCATGTGCAGTTTGAACTGGCGAGACTGGAGTTCGATCACGGCAGTATCGACACCTACACCCGGCCAGTATTGTCGCAAGACCCGTCGGTACCGCCAAGTGGTGTCGTACGGACAGGAGACCATTTTGTGGTATCCGGCTCACCATCCAGTTCTCCCAACTCATCCAGAAGCCCTTCGCCTACGCCGCCTGTCTCACCCGTCAATGGTTCCACAGAAGAGATTGTTTCATTTCGATCTCCAAACGAAACATGGTCTCACTCTCATTCCCTCTCCCTTTCCCTACCCAGAGCACAGATACCCCGCAGAGACTACACTCCGCCACCGCCATCTCCGCTCGGCATGTCAAATTACGACGCCCTTGACGTTGAACACGATACTTTTGACCCCTACGCCCATTTCTACGACGATGAAGAAGACGAGGTTTTGCCCAGCCCCTTTGAAGACGATGACGATGACGATGACGCGGTCCCGTTTCCCATGACCAAACATCCCTCCACTGCAGCGCACACATCTACATCGGATGCCGCATCCCTGTTCTCAGATTTCTTAGACCCGCCCGTAGGGAGTCATGACTGGAGTGAAGGGGAAGAAGTATGGCGCAATACAACATGTGCATCAACACCTACAACACTGCCGTCAACATCACCAGCACTAGCACCGGCAACAGGCCTATCCCTCCCAGCCAAACGAACCGACTCCTTCGCCACATCTCCCAACTTCCGCCCGAAAATACCACTGAAAACAAAACAGCCAGCTGCGTCACCCAACTTCCCCACCTTGGACCCGAATACACCTGCGTCACCGAACTTTACTCCCGCAACACCACCAGTGTCCATGTCGCCGAATTTCTCACCTTTGACTTCTTTACCAAATAATGTGTGTGCTACTATTACCCCTACTACCACTTCACCGGCGCCGTCGACACCGCGCTCACCGACATTGCTGTCACTAGCAAGTCCCCATTCGCTGTCTCCGAATTTCGCTGTACGGCCCACAGATTCGGGCTTTGATGGGCGCTGAATGAGGTGGGTTACTGTTAAAGTGCGAGGGATATGACTGATTGGGGGACGGTAGTTTCCGTTTTAAGGTTTTGGTGGTCTGGTCATGGGGAGTTGCACGAGCAGGTGTGTCTGGGATCAACTTGACTTGACTCGTACAAAAGGAAACAAAAAAGCAAATCTTGTATATTATGATGAGACTATTTCGTTTTCATTGTCATTGTTCATTCATATGACTAGATTTTCACAAAAGAAAGGGATAAGGGGAAAGGGGGGGGGAACAAGGGGCATGGATGGGTGTTTTGTGGTCTGCAAGCAAGCAGTTGGTCTGGTTTTTTATACGTTGTATCATAAATTTTCTATGAATTTTTCGACTCTGTTTTTTTTCGTTTCCCTTCTTCTTCTTCCTCTTCTCCTTTTTGTTTCTCTCTCTCTCTCTCTCTGTGTGTGTGTATACGTAGTATGGGAGAGGGGAATGGAACTGTAACAGGTACTTTGCATACGTACCCACACATTACCACACATATTTCCAAGGCAAAAAAAAAGAGTGCATACGTTGGGTGGAGTTGGGGGTATATACAATATACAATATAGATGTATAGCTAAAAAATCCATGTCTATAGTGAAAGGAGAGAAACCCCCACCCTACGGTCAGAAATAGCAATGTTGAGTATAAAAATTTTTTCTCTCCCTATACTCACTCAAGACACAAGAATGTCACAGCAATCTAAAGCTGCCCAGGTATTTTTGTATATTTTTATAGAAGAAGACAAAGAAGAAGAAGAAGAAGAAGAAGATGATGATGATGACGACGAGGACGAGGACGACAGACTGAATAAAATAATTGATTCACGACGAGTGAAAAAAAAACCCCCACAATAAACAACGAATTTATGTGGTTTCTGCATCATCCTCCCCAACTCCACAAGCCATGCATTGCTTTATTTCATGTTTGAGAGTTTGGACGCGCGGTCGCGGGCAATATCACACATGGCCTGTATAGCCTCTGCCCTCTCAGCCTTGACGTCGCCGCGATCGATGCGCATGCGCATATTTTGCATGACAGCGGGTCTGGCACGTCCGTTTACGAAGACGCTGGTGTGATTTTATAATCAGCATACACACATACGTATATATGTATACACATAAATACCGTACACAAAATAATAAACATAAAAAATCGCACAGTGTATAAATTATGCGTGCAAGTTGTCGTTGAAGAGGAAATTTTTTCTCTCTCTCCAAAACAAGTTTGGAAAAGTTTTAGACTTACACATATCTCAGGCCTGGGAACTTGTCCTCATATTCCTTGTTCAGCCTTGCCAACGCCTCCGCTTCTTCTTCACCGCCCTGGTTCAGCTGTGCTTGCTCTTTCCGACTCTGCTCACTGTCCACCTTCTTCTCGCCTAGTCGTGGGTGGGCACACAGAATGTCGGATAATGTGCGTAGCTGGTCTGGGTCTGAAGAGGCCGCCAGCGCACTTAGCTGCGCATTTACCGCTGTGATGAGAACGTCATAGCTGGGGAAAGTGGCAGAGCGCAGCACGGGGAGCGTGATGGTGCGCAGGGGAGGCGAGGGCTCGAAAAGTAGATCCAGCACCTGAGTCAACTCGGCGTCGGAGGCGTGTGGGAGGGTGCTGGGGGCGGGGAGTGATGTCATAGTTTCGGATCTTTTGGAGGAAGTTGCTTTCTTTTTCTTTGCCTAGGGCTGGATGGAGGGTGCACGTGGCTTGCTTTTAGGGGGATCAAGGGAAAAGAAAAAGTATGGAGCTAGTTTTTCGAGACGTCAGTTGTAAAATAAATATTGGCGAGATGGTTGTGATTGTAGGTCAGCTTGTAGCTGCAGTGCGACTTTTCTTGCTCGGCTTGCGGCCGCTACCGACCGATCAGGGATGGAGTGCATCATGCTCCTATGCTGTTCAAGACGCGGGTACCTGCGAGCTGCAAGGGGGAAGGGGAGCTGTCGCGATATGGTGCGGGGCAGCTAGGATAGCGTCTTGTGTGGTCTCGAGAGCTTTTGCTGCCGGACGCTCTTTAGTCTTTTCTAGCTTGGACGCGTACCGCGTTTGGTGGTGAAGACACGGCGAATGCATTCGTATTCAGGGAAAAAAAAAAGGAGGTCGATGGAGGTGCTAGACACTAAGCAAGTTGCGATGGTGCCGGGTTGGATACGGGTTCGCCAGGGTTTGGACGTGTTGCAGTCGATCCTGGATCGGACGATAGTCTGTCCCTGAGTAGAGGACATTGCTGCTAGTCTACTCCGGTCTGGCACCGTCGCACGCGAAACGGTTGTTTTTGTTTCTTCCTGCTCGCGTGTCACTCGCTGTCATCTGCAGGCTACCGGCGGCAGAAGCAACAAGCATGCCGGGCAACTTTAAATGTCGTAGTCTGTCCCATGTGCACGCTTGGATTATTATATTCGCCGCTGGCTGCGACCTCGTCCGCCTCAAGCTGATAGCGACACGTGACGAGGATGATGCCGTGTTGCGGGGCGTGTTCATGCGGCGACGGGAGTTCCGAGCCGCGACATGGCTCACGACAGCTTCCGTCACTTGCGGCGGAGCGAGGTGGAGAGGCTCGTTTTCTTTTCTGCCAAAAGCAAACGCGTTCGTGAGAAGCATCGAGGTGCCGAAGCCGTTGATGGCGGTGAATGGGCCGGGGCGGCAGAGGGTGGTGCGGAGATATGGACCACGGCCTAGGGCTTCAGCTCTGGCCATGCCCGACCCCCTGTTCGTCGATTCGTGCATGAAACACAGGATTTCCACAGCTCCCCGTCAATGCCCTTCACTGCTCCTTTGCTCAGCTCGCAGTTGTTGCGTGTCCCGCGCGTTGCAAGGTACATGTTCTCCAGACGTGCATCTGTGTCGACGCCCCGCGACGCCCCAATGGCACCACCTGCCTGCTGCAACTGACTCTCTGCCACGGATTCCCGAATTGGATGACCCCCCAGCTTTGACCTCCTGGATATTTGATTCCGCCCGCGACGACGCCCACGTCGCCGCAGACACGCCTGGCTCCGAGAGTCTACTCGAGAGTTGCCCACCCACGGGCAGCGCTGCATTTGCCTCTTCACCATGTCGCTGAACGGGCTGGACAGCGTCGAGGTCACACAGGCGTACCAGGGTGCGCTCGCCGAAGCTGGTGGTTGGTACGACTCCGTCTTGCTTCTTGCCTCTTGCTTCTTCTCTGCTCTCCCTCCCACACCCCACGACTCTCGGACCACCAGCTAATGTTTTGGTTATAGGTTTTTGCTTCGGTACACGTCTAGGGATGCTGTCGAGGTGCTGACGCGGGGCACTGGCGGAGCCGGCGAGGCGCGCGCTGCAGTGGCCCAGTACGAGGAAAAGTCGCCGCTCTACGGGCTACTGCTGTACCGTCGGCGCAAGGTCTTGGTCAAGTTCGTGCCTGAGGGCACATCGCGACTACTGCAGGGTGAGTTTTGACGTCATGTCCACCCAATCCCTTACTGACACGCTGCACAGCTCGCGTCGCCGTCCACTTTATCAACATTACCGAGAAGTTTGCGCCCCACGACATCGTCCTGCCCATATCCACCCCCGAGGAGCTTAGCGATGCCGCCCTTACCTCGGCCTGCAGCCTGCATACCGCCGCCCCCTCGAGCTCCTCGTCCAGCTCATCGTCGCGTCAGCAGAAGCTTAGCTGGATCCAGGAGGCCGCAGAAGAGGTGGGTGGAGACGAGAGCTTGACACGACCCAGCACTGCAAAGTCCACCATCCCCACCATACTAGAGCCGCAGACCGAGGAGCCCATGCCGCATCTGCCACCGCCTTCGCACGAAGAATCGGTGCCAGTGATATTAGACGACAAGGCCGGCGAACACAAGCTGGCACAAGAAATTTCCCATGTCTCTGTCAAGACGGTGTCTGAAGGCCCCACCACGCCTGAGGCCGACCTTTCTGACCTCCACGACACCCTCAAGAGCTACGACTCGCTATTTGAGAATGGCCCAGAACCCAGAAACTCGTCTCAAACGGCGCGGCCCAACTACGATGAGCTGTACGAGCACTACTATGCTCAATATACTAAGCCCAAAGTCAAGTTGGGGCCGCGGCCACGTCCGTCTCTCGACGGTAAGAGACCAGCCACGTCAGGCAGTGCCCCAGCAGACCTCGCAAGACCCAAATCTTCGCTACCAGCCGGCCTACGCTCTGCTAACCGAAAGGCGACCGAGAGCAACAAGACCAAATCAGCGACACCCGGTGCATTGCCTACTATTTCCATTCCTCCAACAACCCAAGACCTTAACCCCCCTAGCATGCCACACTCTCCGGTCTCGTCCCTCTACTCAACGAGAGGTCCCATTAGTGTCAAGTCCATGCCTGTGTCGTCCTATAGAAGCCTCAACAGGTCTTCGGGACCAACGCAAGAAAGGACGAGACTGATGAAGGCTCTTGAGTTGCGCAAAAAGCAGCAGCAGCAGCAGAAAGATAAGATACCAGAGGTGCAAGCAGAGGACGCTGAGACCTTAGATGAGGATACTGATGCCACACCAATTCCCACAACAGAGTCGGAAGAGCCACCAGAGGAAGAGCAAACCAATGTCGACAGGGAGGCTTTACTTGGCGATGATTTACAATCAGCACACCGTCTGAGCAGTTCTGGCCTAACCGTGACGGAAAACCAAACAGAGACCGACGACCTCAACTCATCATTCTCCATATCGTCGCCCGTATCCGCCCAGACTCGCGGTTCGTCTGATGCACCGTCAACGCGGCCGTCGTCGATATCAGAAGACGAGACAGGACTGGAAGATTCGCAAAAGTGTGAAGACACGCAAGACTCTCACAACTCAGACCTTGTGGACGAACAGCAATCGGTCGACAGCCAGCCAACTGTAGTGCCCGAAAGCACTACTCCTGTTGCTGCAGATGTGTCAAGCCCAGACACTGAAGGCCCGGTAATCACAGAACGGGCGCCTTCATTTGATGATGCAGACGATGAGACGAGAGAAAGCCCGAGACCAACCGAAGAAAATGTTCGACGCTCGAACCGAGAATCCACAATCTACATGCCGTCAAGCCATACAGAGGATGGTCAGGCAAAGAAGCGCAACAGAGAATCTATGCTCATGCCCTCCTCCAAGAGGCGGAGCTTTGGTGAATCGAAAAAGGGAAAGCGCCGTGCATTGCTTGATTCAGTCAGTATTAGCGCGGAGAACTCCGAGACCGAATACTTGTCCGACGACTCATTCATGGAGGAACTTCAGAGTGCCACAGTGCATGAGGCGAAACCCATGTCGGTATCCAAGTCCCCGATCACGCCCTTCTTCCCGCGGAAATCCTCTCACACAGACCTGTCAACACCTCCTAGATCAGCGTCATCCAACTACGCAGGTATCAGCCGTCTATCGCCTGAACAAACTAGCCGCAAGCTATCAGGCGGCTGGCCTCCTCAACCCAAGTCTGACTCAACAGTTTCCAAGAAGATCAACGTTTCCTCCGGCATTTCACAAAGGATCAAAGCGCTTGCAGAGAAGACTAATAGGGAATCGACTTCATCAGTGAGTTCTGCCAGCGCTGCTTTGAGTGCACCAAGCTCTACCCTTGCCCAACGCAAATCGTCCTTCTTCGCAACAACGCCTATCGAGACTTCGCCGAACAGGCTGTCGACCAGTCGTCATGGAAGCCCTTCGTTCTTGACTTCATCTGCCTCGTCAACCCCTGACAAGAAGAAACAGTCGGGACCGGTCAAGTCGACCGTGTACAACGTGCAGCGAGCGGAGAAGCCCGAGTCTGTACAAGTCACTGCCCGCATAGTTCGGGATGAGCGAACAGCGCAGCCTACACTTGAAATGCCAACAGAGAGTACGCCGCTGGAGCTCCACCAAAGTCCCCTCATCATCGACCATCAAAAGGCAACTTTTGCACCCATGAGCCCTCCTCGTGGTAGGACAGAGCCTACTTCTCCTCGGGAAGTTCGGTCTTCACACTCGCGAGAGCAAAGCATCGCGGCATCACGGACATCTTCGGAGAGCACCTGGAGAAATTTCGGTCGCAGGATGAGCGAGTCCAAGTCAGTACACAGCCAAGAGGGCGACGAGAGGAGGTCCGAGAAGAAGGAAAAGAAGGAGTCGCACAGCAGCAAGAAGTCTAGCAAAACCAGCAAGATGTTCAAGCGCATGTCTTCTTCCATTTCGTCCATGCCCTGGAAGAACTCGACCAGCAACTTGGCATCGTCCGAGAACGATATGCGATCAACCTCATTGGCATCTCTTCGAGAGCCACCGCCTGCGGTTCACGTCGGAGATCTGAACATCCAGTTCCCTGATACCCTGGTAAGCTGACTATATACATGTATCATGAGCGTTAAGCTAACTCAACATAGCTCTGGAAACGCAGATGGGTTGAAATCGACGGCTCTGGCAACCTTGTCCTCAGCCCCTCGAAGCACAATGAAAAGGGCGTGACTAAGCGCTTCCATTTGAGCGACTTCCGCACCCCATACCCCCCTGACCAAGATCGACAAGAGCTTCCCAACAGTGTTGTCCTCGACTTCATCGATGGAAGGACCCTGCAGTGCGCTTGCGAGACGTACATTGGGCAAGCCCATGTTTTACAAAGTAAGTTTTGTCCGAAAAATGATCGTCTGACAGCTGCTAATCATCATCCAGTTCTTCGCGAAGCGCATGACGCTTGGCTTGCGTACAACCAAGCGCAGTAATTTGATTCTGCCATTTCAGCTTCTCTCGCCTCTACGGCACCCACAATTTCCTTGGTTCTCTTTCCTTTCTCTTGGTTTTTTTTCTTTGTCACGACGTACGACCACAGCATCAGGCATAACCTTTCCTTGTTGTGTTGGATACAAAACGGTTCTGGGGTTGGACTATAATACTCTCCTGGGACCCTTTTGACTCTTAACATTGTCCTGTTTTACCCTTATCTCTTTGCATACCCGTATAGCGTTAGGGGAGGCCACTTGGCGGTTTGAAGCATCTTCTTCTTCCCCTTCTGGTTCAAAGGTCGATCTGTATAATATCTAATGCTGCACTGGAGGCAGCTGGAGCATGCTGCGTCCAAGGTGGGGCGAACATGGTCGACACGGCTACAAACAATATTAAGTTTCGGAATAGAACAGGTGTAAGGTTGATGTTGCGTTTTGCATTGTGAAGTCTTCCCGATTCAGGCCAAAGCGAGCAAGGTGGTAAAGTCTATACTTATTCATGGGAACGGCGTGTGAGGTGTGCAGGGCTGAGTCTGGGCTAGCGCCTTGTTCAAGCAGGGGTTCAAGCAACGGTTGGCGTCATACATGCACTTGCATCTTGCAACGATTCGCCCTTTGCAAGAGTTGTTTACATGCGATGATGAGCTGTATAAAGGACGCTGTCCTTGCAGTCAGGCTGCCAAATATTACACCGTAATTCACCTCGCCCGCGCTTCCTCCTGCTCGCCCACCTCACACGCACATCGCTGTCACGACTACTGGACGCGCCCCGCCGTTCTCCGCATTGCGCTTCTTCCCAGAGCGCGACAAGTGTAGCCTGGACAACCCCCGTCCGCCAGCTTCCAGCCCTTTCCCTTCAATCCTTCCTGCAGCTTCAGCGTTGAACGTGTCCATTGCAAGAAGGCACAATCCTCTTCGGGCCAAGACGCCGTCATCGCACTGTCACAAGCCGCGGCCGCCGTCATCCACAACTTCGGAATCGGCTTCCGCGCACACCGTCGCCATGCCCGTCTCGTCGCCAACCCACCCGTTTGCATCGCCTAACGCGATTCCGCCGCGTACCAGCTCCACAGGTATCGTCAACCTCAATGGGAACAGCGTTAGGCAGTCGTCAACAAGTAGCGTCCTGCGCCCGCTGAGCGAGACTGATTGGATTGCGCAAAGTAAGAAGAGCAAGACTAGCCATTCGGCAGACCCGCTGCACGCCCAGTTACGAGACCAACCGTCGCAGTCGCACATGTCTGACCAATCCCAAGCTATGGCCTCTGAGACTGGCTACCCCACACCGCTGTCGCCGCCATCCGACGATCTCAAGGGAGTAGGGGAAGATTTGATATACGGCAATGGCGCTGCTTGGACCGAGAGCAAGGAGCGCATACTGTTGGGACCATACGACTATCTGTATGGACATCCCGGGAAAGACATACGTAGTCAGTGCATTGCTGCGTTCAACCTCTGGTTAAAAGTGCCGCCAGAAAGACTTGAAGTCATAACCAAGGTGGTGGGCATGCTACATACCGCGAGTTTACTGTACGTATCCTCCCCAACTCCCCTTCACTTTACTCCACTTAACACAGTCTAGCGTCGACGACGTAGAAGACTCGTCGGTCCTCCGCCGTGGCATCCCCGTCGCCCACGCCATCTTTGGCATCCCGCAGACCATTAACTCGGCAAACTACGTCTACTTTCGCGCCCTCTCCCTCCTCCTTTCCATGAATAACCCCAAGCTCATTGAAATCTTCACCGAAGAGCTG
>Ga0265797_10012284_pt1 | contig 10516 bp, 9 predicted proteins | sample P2T30metagenome_FD_192433 | JGI IMG/M metagenome (GOLD analysis project Ga0265797, IMG submission 192433) | Plant litter microbial communities from East Loma Ridge, Irvine, California - P2 T30 | ecosystem: Environmental > Terrestrial > Plant litter > Unclassified | place: USA: California... | reverse complement strand
GCACCAGCGCACGGTCCTGCACGGAGGTTTTACCCCAGGCATCGGCGGCGGCATGGGCGGCGTCCAGGGCCTTGTCGATGTCCTTGGCGTCGGAGCGAGGGAATTCGCCGATCACCGACGCATCCACCGGGCTGGTGTTGGTGAAGTACTGACCAGAGACCGGCGCGACGAACTCGCCGCCGATGTAATTGCCGTAACGCGGCTTGAGGGTGACGACGGCGCCTGCGGTACCGGGTTTGGCATAGATCATAAAATTCTCCCAAGGACGATTTCTTGTAGTTGTGCCGCCGAGCGGGCCGGCTGGGGTCTCGCTCGAACTATGAGACGAATTCATGTGGCCGACTTGACGCTAGGCGAGGCTGGCTGTTCTGCAAAGTCAAATTTCACTTATGACCTGCACCGCGTCGTGGTGGGTCAATTGGTGTGCTCCGTTTCGGTGCGAGTGTTTCTGAACGACTCGTTTTGGAGCCATAAATCGCGTCGCCTGTTTACGGGCTGTCGCCCGCTGTTGCTCCATCAGCGGCCATGCGGGCATCTTCGGAGTAGCGGCGTGTTTCTTGCTTCAAGACATAAATTGTCACGAAGGAGGCGCCGATGAGCTCCGTTCTCACCCAGCCTGATTGCTCTGCCGGCTTGTCGTTTCTCGCGGGCGGGCAGAGCAATACGGGCGTACTGGCGGCAGCCGCCAGCGGCCTGTGTGGTTTCATCGAAAAGCACGGCGGCGACCCGGATCGCATCCTCGGCGTATCGGGCATCGACCCGGAATCCTTGCGCCACCCGACGCTGAGCCTGGCCCTGCCCAATTACTGCCAAGTGCTGGAAGAGGCCTCGCGGCAGTCCGGCTGCGACAACTTCGGGCTCTATTACGGGCAGCAGTTCAAACCACAGGCGCTGGGGCTGCTGGGCTATATCGGTTTGTGCTCGGCGACTGTCGAGCAGGCGTTGATCAACTTCGCGCGCGCTTTCCCGCTGCATCAGCGCAACAGCCTGATCCGCCTGGTGGACGAGGGCGAGTGCTACCGCTTCGACTATCAGGTGCGCCACGGTGCGATCCTGTGCCGCCGTCAGGACGCCGAGCTGACCCTGGGCATGGCCCTCAACCTGGTGCGTCACGTACTGGGCAGCCAGTGGGCGCCGCGCGCGGTGCACTTCGAGCATCCGCGGCCCGAGCACTGGCACGAGCACTGCAAAGTCTTCGATGCGCCAGTGTATTTCGAGCAGCCATTCAATTCCCTGGTCATCCCCAAGCGCGGCCTGGACCGCGCCATGCCCCAGGGTGACCCGATATTGCTGCTGGTGATGCAGGACTCCCTCAGCCAACTGAGCACCCTGAGCGGCCGCGGCACGCGGGATATCGTCGATGACGTGCGCGAGCAGATTCGCCAGCAATTACTGTCTGGCGAACCCGTGCTCGAGCAGGTGGCCGAGCAGTTGGGCATGAGCAATTGGTCATTGCAGCGGCGGTTGCGTGAGCAGGGGCTGAATTTCTCCGCGGTGGTGGACAAGCTGCGCTGCGAGCTGGCCACGCATTACCTGCGCCAACACCAACTGCCCATCTCCAACCTGGCGCCGCTGCTCGGCTACTCGGAAGTCAGCGCATTTTCACGCGCTTTCCGCCGCTGGTTCGGCGTCAGCCCGCGGCAGTGGAGACACGACAGCGATGGCGTAGGTGGGCGCCGGCACTGAGTGACTGGCTGTGTGGCCCTCCGATGGGCATCTCGCAAAAGAGCTGGCTTGGTTTTGGCTGCTAGTGACCAGAAGGCCAATACGCCAGCCCCCTCTATATATATGGCACCCGTTACAAACGGTGCATCTAACCGGCTCCCGTCCAGAAGTGGGAAAGGAAGTCCCCTTGCCTCGAGTCTGAACCCTGCTCGGCAAATGTTGGCAGCGAGTCTTGACCGAAGTGCGCCGTTCAGCCGGCTTTGCGATGGCTTGCGGGTCGCTTTTTCGAGCGTCGCGATCAACGCCGTTATCTCGTGGCCCATGGAGCCTGCGCATGAATATCGATTTTCGACGTGGCGAATGGCTGAATCGTCCCGACACCTCAGAGGTTTCGGAACACAGCCTGACGATGACCACCGAGCAAAAAACGGATTTCTGGCGCGAGACCCATTATGGCTTTACCCGCGACACGGCGCATTTTCTAGGTATTGCTACCACCGACGGATTCACGGCGACAATCCGCATTCAGGGCGAATTCCGCTCCTTGTACGACCAGGCCGGCCTGATGGTGCGGATCGACGAGAAACGTTGGGTGAAGACCGGGGTGGAGTTCACCGACGGGCAAGCGTTTCTCAGCACTGTCGTCACCGACGGAAAATCGGATTGGTCGGTCTCGCAGCCATTCAAGGAGTTGGAAGACTTCTATATCCGCGTCACGCTTTCCAATGGCGCGATGCGTATCCAGGCATCCCGCGACGCAAGCTTCTGGCCACTGCTGCGGCTGGCCCCGTTCCCGCTTGCCAATACTTACCAGGTTGGCCCCACGGCCTGTACCCCGGAACGAAGCGGGCTTGTCGTGCGCTTCTCGGAATTTGCAATTGACCCGGCCACCAGCAAAGATCTTCACGACCTGACGTGATGGCTCCGTGCGGCCACCGCGACCCTTTACGCCTAGAAAAGCGAGCAGATTATTTATTGGCACTGTCGGCTCTTGGCGCGAGGCGCGAGGCGCGAGGCGCGTTTCATGACCAGCAGTAAACGGCCAAAAACGGGCCAAAGTAGGGGCTGCAGGGCTGGGCGAACGTCTACTCGACGCAGGCCTTGGATGATGAAGGTTGCGGTTTGGGAGTCTGCTCGCATCTGCGTGCCATACCCTCAGGCTGCAAACAACTGGGGGAGATAGCCCGAAGGCGGACGGTCGCAGGGTTTGCTCAGTGCTGTCCTGCCGTTATGCCATCGGTGCCTCGCCCACTCACCGAGGTTTGTCGCGGCCACTTCTATGTCATTGCCACTGCGCTGTTGTGTCAACATTGGTTAATGTCGCCTCACTTAATTGCCTGTCAGATGATCCGCCTCCATTAGAGCCTGTGCATGCTATCAGCTGAACTCAAGTCGTTTCACATGGTGGCCCGGGTGGGCAGCATCACTCACGCGGCGAAGAAGCTCGGACTCAGCCAGCCCACCGTCACTACGCAGATTCGTAATCTCGAGTCGCAGTATGGGGTTGAGCTGTTCTATCGCGGCGGCAGACGGCTGACCGTCAGCGAAGAGGGCGCACGCTTGTTGCCGATGGTGCAGAAACTGTTGGAGCAGGAAGCCGATATCGAATTTTTCCTGCGCAACAGCGGACACATGCAGGGCAGTTTGCGCCTGGCGGCCACGGCTCCGTATTACGTGCTGGATCTGGTGCGCCGCTTTCGCGAAGCCATGCCGCAGATTCAGGTGACCTTGGAGATTGGCAACTCCCAGCAGGTGATCGAGGCGTTGGAGGAATACCGGGTCGACCTGGCAGCCTCGTCGCAACTGGAAGAAGACGCCCGGTTTAGCCGGCTGACACTCGGCCACGACCCCCTGGTGCTGGCCGTGCACCGCAGCCACCCGCTGGCGATCCATTCGCGCTTGCTGCCATCGGCATTGGCGGGGCATGCCCTGCTGATGCGTGAAGCCGGCTCGACGACGCGCACGCTCACCGAGGGGATGCTCCAGCGGGCGGGCGTCGCTCCTGGCCCGCTGCTTGAGATTGGCAGTCGCGAGTCGATTCGCGAGGCGGTGTTGCGCAATATCGGAATCAGCGTCATTGCCCGCCATGAAGTGCCGGACAACCCAGATCTGCGGGTTATCGAACTCGAGGATGCGCCGGTGATACCGGAGTATCTGTATTGCCTGCGGGAGCGAAAGCAGGCTCGCCTGCCAGCCGCGTTCCTTAGCATCGCCCGTGAGGTGGCTGAGGGCTGAGTCGGCCTCCATCGGTCACAAATATACTGATGCCACTATCGGCAGCTTTTGCCCAACTGCCATAAAGCCTTAGTACACCTCGCCCAATATGGACCTCGTTCGAATCAAACGAGGTTCCGCTGATGGCCACCGTCGATCTGCAACTGCACGATATACAAAAGGGCTTCGGCACGTTCAAAGCACTCGATGGCGTCTCGCTGGATGTGGCCGCAGGTGAATTGGTCTGTCTGCTCGGCCCGTCCGGCTGTGGCAAGACCACGCTGCTTCGCTGTATCGCCGGCCTTGAGCGGCAGGACCAGGGTCGCATCCTTTTCTCCGGCCGTGACGTCTCCCTGTTGCCGCCACAAGCGCGTGATTACGGCATCCTGTTTCAGTCGTATGCGCTGTTTCCGAATCTGACCGTCTCCCAGAACATTGCCTACGGCTTGACTGCGCTGGGGCGCGAGGCGAGTAGAAATCGGGTTGGCGAAATGCTCGATCTGGTTGGCCTGACCGGCAGCGAGCACAAATATCCCGCGCAGCTCTCCGGCGGCCAGCAACAACGGGTAGCGCTGGCACGCGCGCTGGCGCCAAGCCCGTCTCTGCTACTGCTCGACGAACCCATGTCTGCGCTTGACGCACAGGTGCGCGAGCACCTGTGCGGTGAGCTGCGCAGCCTGCAACGCCAGCTCGGCATCACCACCCTGATGGTCACGCACAATCAGGATGAGGCCATGCTGATGGCCGACCGGATCGCGGTGATGAATCAGGGCCGGGTCGAGCAGTATTCAACGCCTCAGGCGATCTACGATGCGCCGGCGACGCCCTTCGTCGCCGAATTCGTTGGCCAGGGTAACTGGCTGCCGTACCAACGTGATGGTGCCCATGCGCGTGTCGGCGGGCTTAGCCTGCGCCTGACCACACCCGGGCAGAGCGAGCAAGGTCGCCTTTTCTGCCGGCCTGAGGCGGTGCTGGTCAACCCCGTGTCGGAACAGGACAACCTGTTCTCGGCGCGGATGCGGGACATAACTTTTCTGGGCAACCGCTGCCGCCTGAGCTTCGAGCTGGATGATCTGCCAGGCCATGCCCTGTTAGCCGAAATGGCGCCCGAGGCCATGCCGCCGCTGCACGGCAAGCAGATTCGCGTCGCCCTGCCGCCGCACTCCCTGCAAGTGTTTGCCTGATGGAACAGGTGATGGCGATGATTCGCGGCTCGGCACGCCAGCGCCCGGCAGATCGGGCTGATAGCGTGTTCGTTCAGGGCGGCCAGTGGCTGATGCTCGCGTTGCTGTTGTTGGCGGTGCTGCTGCCGTTGCTGGCCATGCTCTGGCGCGGCATTTTCGGCGACCCGTCACAGGGCGGAGGGCTTGCCGCCGCTGCCGAGTTGTTCGGCAGCGCCAATTTCCGTTGGTTGCTGGGCAATAGCCTGAAAAGTGCCTTGGCGGTTGTATTGATTGTGGTGCCGCTTGCTTACGGGTTCGCTTATGCACTGCAGCGTACGTGTGTGCCGGGTAAAGGTGTGTTCCGTGGCATCTCCCTGCTGCCTCTGTTTGCGCCTTCGATGCTGCCCGGCATCGCGCTGATCTACCTGTTCGGCAATCAGGGCGTGCTGCGGGAAATCTTCCCGGACAGCATTTACGGTTTCTGGGGCATCGTTCTGGGGCAGGCTATCTACACCTTTCCTCACGCACTGATGGTGCTGCTCAGCGCCTTGGCGCTGGCTGATGCTCGTTTGTTCGATGCGGCATCAAGCATGGGTGCCTCACCCTGGCGTGCCTTTCGCAGCATCACCTGGCCGGGCAGCCGCCAGGGCGTATTCGCCGCCGGGTGCCTGGTGTTCACCCTGTGCATCACTGACTTTGGTGTGCCGGTGGTGGTGGGTGGTGACTATCAAGTGCTTGCACTGGAAGCCTACAAAGCAGTGCTTGGCCAGCAGCAGTTCGGGCGAGGCGCGCTGATCGGGCTGTTCCTGTTGTTGCCAGCCCTGTTGAGCTTCACGGTCGACCTGTGGCTGCGACGTCGCCAGCGCGATGCCATGGGCGGTCGTGCTCAAGCCTATGTTGCCAAGCCGCATCGCAGGCGTGACGGCGCCTTCATGCTGCTGGTGTTGTCCGTGTGCGCCGTGCTGCTCGGGGTTTTCGGCATGGCGGTGTATTCATCGCTGGTGAAGCTCTGGCCCTACGACCTGTCGCTTTCGCTGCACAACTATGCCTTTTCCGAGCTGCCTGGCGGTTGGCTGGCCTACCGCAACAGCCTGACGCTGGCGATTGCGTCTGCCGTGTTCGGCAGTGCCTTGATCTTCACCGGCAGCTACCTGCTGGAGAAGACCCGGCAGAGCCCGCTGACGCAAACCCTGCGTCTGCTGTGCTTCATCCCCATGGCGGTACCGGGCTTGGTGCTTGGGCTTGGCTACGTGTTCTTCTTCAACCTCCCGAACAACCCGTTGAACGGTCTGTACGGCAGCCTGACGCTGCTGGTGATCTGCACCGTTGCGCATTTTCTGACCACAGCGCAGATGACCGCCGCCACCGCCCTGCGCCAGCTCGACAGTGAATTCGAGGCCGCCGCCCTGTCGCTGAAGGTGCCGCTGTTCAGCCACTTTCTGCGGGTGACCTTGCCGATGTGCCTGCCGGCCTTGCTGGACATCGTCCGCTACTTGTTCGTCTCGGCGATGACCACCGTGTCGGCGGTGATTTTCCTCTACAGCCCAGACAGCCTGGTGGCCTCGGTCGCCGTGCTGAACATGGACGACGCCGGCAACGTTGGCGGTGCCGCGGCCATGTCCACCCTGATCCTGCTCACGTCCACTGGCGTCTCGCTGCTGCTGGCCGGGGCCTCGCGCGGCTTGCTGCGCCGGTCCCAGGCCTGGCGCGGCGCTGCCAATCATTGATCCCGGAGAATCCCATGCGCTATCAGCACCCTGACCGGCTACAAGCCGCCATCCTCGATTGGGCCGGCACCGTCGTGGATTTCGGCTCCTTTGCGCCGACCCGCATCTTCGTTGAAGCCTTCGCTCAGTTCGATATCGAGATCAGCCTGGAAGAGGCACGGGGGCCCATGGGCATGGGCAAGTGGGATCACATCCGCACGCTGTGCGACCAGCCGGCCGTGACCGAGCGCTTCATGCATCGCTTCGCTCGGCTGCCGACCGACGAGGATGTCACCGCGATTTATGAGCGCTTCATGCCCCTGCAGATCGAAAAAGTCGGTGAGCATTCGGCGCCCATACCTGGCGCGCTGGAAGCGGTGGCGGATCTGCGCGAGCGCGGTTTGAAGATTGGTACGTGCTCCGGCTATCCGCAGGTGGTGATGCAAAAGGTCGTGGAACTGGCCGCAGCCGCCGGCTACCAGCCCGACCACGTGGTCGCCACCGACGAGGTACCCAAAGGGCGCCCCAGCCCGGCACAGGCGCTGGCCAACGTCATCGCTCTGGGGCTCGACGATGTCGCCGCCTGCGTCAAGGTCGACGATACCGAGCCCGGCATTCTCGAAGGGCGCAGTGCCGGCATGTGGACCGTGGCGCTGCGTTTTTCCGGCAACTTCCTCGGGCTGAGCTGGGCGCAATTCCAGGCGCTGCCTGCTGAGCGTCTGGCCGCTGAGCGCGAGCGCATCGATGCGCTGTTCGAGGACAGCCGACCGCATTACCTGATCGACACCCTGGCGGATCTGCCGCCGGTGGTGGATGCCATCAACCAGCGCCTTGCACGGGGGGAAAGCCCGCAAGGCTGCTGACCTGATTCATGGGCCGTCTCTGAGCCGGCCTACCCAGACAACCAACGCCGTTCCAGGAGCTTCATCATGTCCAAATTCACTGTACTGGCCGCCGCATTGCTCGCCGCCGGCGCACTGCACGCTCAGGCCGCAACCGAGCTGACCGTTTACACCGCTTTGGAAGTGGAGCAGCTGAACACGTACCAGAAAGCCTTCGAAAAGCAGAACCCGGACATCCGCATCAAGTGGGTGCGTGACTCCACGGGCATCGTGACCGCCAAGCTGTTGGCCGAAAAAGACCGTCCGCAGGCTGACGTGGTATGGGGGCTGGCTGGCTCCAGCCTGGCCGTGCTCAAGCAGCAGGACATGCTCGTGCCCTACGCGCCGGCCAACCTCGACAAGATCGGCGCAAACTACCGCGACCCGGCCAACCCACCAGCCTGGGTGGGCATGGACGTCTGGGCTGCGACCATCTGTTTCAACACCATCGAGGCTGAAAAGCAGGGCTTGCCCAAGCCGGTCAAGTGGGAAGACCTGACCAACCCTGTCTACAAGGGCAAGATCGTCATGCCCAACCCGGCGTCGTCCGGCACTGGCTATCTGGATGTCAGCGCCTGGTTGCAGACCTTTGGAGAGGACGGCGGCTGGGCCTACATGGACAAGCTGCACCAGAACATCGGCCAGTACACGCACTCCGGCTCCAAGCCCTGCAAGCAGGCGGCGGCAGGTGAATTTCCCATCGGAATTTCCTTCGAGTACCCGGCCGTGCAGCTCAAGCGCAAAGGCGCGCCGCTGGACATCGTGCTGCCTAAAGAAGGCTTGGGCTGGGAGATCGAGGCCACTGGCATCGTCAAGGGCACCGATAAGCTCGAAGCCGCCAAGAAGCTTGCCGACTTCTCGGCCAGCCGCGAGGCAATGGACCTGTACAAGGTCAACTTTGCCGTACTCGCCCAACCGGGCATCGCCGAACGCTTTCAGGAGCTCCCTGCCGACTACGAGCAGCGCCTGATCAACAACGACTTTGCCTGGGCCTCGGAGAACCGTGAGCGGATTCTGGCCGAGTGGCGCAAGCGTTATGACGGCAAGTCCGAGCCCGTCGCCAAGTAACCGTACCGGGCGGCATCTGCGGGTACCGCCACGGTTTTGTAGCAGGCCGCTCACCGCGGCCTCTGGTTTTGAATCAGGAGTTTTCTATGAGTCAGCAAGATTGTGACCTGCTGATCGTTGGCGCCGGCATGCTGGGGCTCGCCCACGCCTGGGCAGGCATTAAACGCGGCCTCAAGGTCCGCGTGTTCGAGCGCACCGACACGCCACGTGGCGCATCCATCCGTAATTTCGGTCAGGCATTGGTCACTGGCCAAGCACCGGGCGTGATGCTCGATCTGGCACGTCAGTCACGCACGCTGTGGGGCGACCTGGGCCAGGCCGCGGGTCTGTCACTCAAGCAGAAAGGCTCGCTGCTATTCGCCCGCAGCGAGGCTGAAGAGGCGCTGCTCGACGCTTTTTGCGCCGGCCGCGCTCGGGAAATGGATTACCGCGTCGACCTGCTGCGCGGTGCTGAGCTGGAGGCACTGTACGACGGCCGTTTTGCTCACCATCGGGCTGCGCTGCATGGGCTCGATGATCAGCAACTTTACTCCCGCGAGGCGCTGCCGCAAATCGTCGAGTACCTGAGCAAACTGGGCGTGCAGTTTCACTTTTCGACCCTGGTGCGTGACGTCGAAACGGGAAGCGTACAGACCACCGCAGGCCGATTCCGCGCGCCGCAGATTCTGGTCTGCTCCGGGCATGACTACCAGACGCTGCTGGCCGAGCCATTGGCCGCGCTCAAGCCGCAGGTGTGTCGCTTGCAAATGCTGCGTGCGCGACTCAAGCAGCCGCTGGCGCTGGAACACGCCGTGCTCACCGGGCTCAGCTGCGTGCACTACAACGCCTTTGCCGACCTGCCGGAGGCCTAGGCAATACGCGCCGAGATCCGCCGTCAGCAGCCTGCGTTAGATACCTACGGCATTCACTTGTTGGTCAGCCCAACTCCCTACGGCGAATTGATCATCGGCGATTCTCACGATTACGGCAGTGATGCAGGGCCGTTCAATGCCGAAGAAGTCGATCAGATCCTCATCGACCTCGCTGAGCAGACGTTTGCTGGCGAACTTGAGGTAGTGGAGCGCTGGCAAGGCGTTTACGGCTCTCGCGGGCCGGGGCCGTTCAGCGTGTTAAAGGCCGCCGAAGGCGTTACTGCCGTTCTGATGCACACCGGCGTGGGCATGAGCGTTGGCCTTGGCTTGGGCGAGCGGACCGTCGCTGCGCTGCTGGGCGAAGGCCAATGGCCGAACGCGCAGGCCGCATGAGTGCCGAGGCGGCAGTTGCCGAGCTATTCGCGCTTTGCCGTCTGCAAGCCGACAGGGATTACATCGGCGAGCCGATCAGCCAGCTCGAACATATGACCCAGGCTGCCGAGCTGGCGCTGGCAGACGGGGCTGATGATGAGCTGGCCCTTGCTACCTTTTGCCACGACATTGGCCATTTCTGCGCCCCATCGGCAGATCACATCAGCATGGCTGGGCTCGGCCGTGTGGGGCACGAGCACGTTGGCGCCCATTGGCTTCGCCAACGGGGTTTCCCTGATCGGCTCTGTGGACTGGTCGCGCGGCACGTCGATGCCAAGCGCTACCTCTGTCTGCGCGAACCAGGTTATCTGGCCAGGCTGAGCCGGGCTAGCTGCCAGACGCTGGCATGGCAGGGTGGTCCGATGAGTGATACTGAAGCGAATGCATTCGAGCGCGACCCCTTATTTGAAGACAGCCTATGCCTACGCCGTTGGGATGAGGCCGCGAAGATGACTGGCAGACCCTTGCTGGATCTTTCTGATTTTGAGCGCACAGCGGTGAAGGTTTTCATTTGTGCTGCCAGAGGCGGGTCAGCC
>Ga0265797_10012282_pt1 | contig 10517 bp, 13 predicted proteins | sample P2T30metagenome_FD_192433 | JGI IMG/M metagenome (GOLD analysis project Ga0265797, IMG submission 192433) | Plant litter microbial communities from East Loma Ridge, Irvine, California - P2 T30 | ecosystem: Environmental > Terrestrial > Plant litter > Unclassified | place: USA: California... | reverse complement strand
TATATTTATCCGGTTTATCCGTACTAACTTCCATGATACATAACCCATAGTGTTATCGCCGTCGTCTGGGTAGCAGCAACGGAGACGAGCGTCAAGTAGCAGGTATCATTGTATACATTAAATTCAGTGGGTTATGAAAAGGAGCTCTTTTTCGGTTCTAATTTACTGTTGTGTGGGCGATATCTGTAGGTTTAGCGCCACGACCGCAAGTGGATGTGGTTGCACATACTAGGATCACGCTGTCTCCTCGCACGAACAGCATCTCCATACTCCTTTTCTCGATCTGTAGATCATCAGTATATATTCTCGATTGAGTATCACGTACTCTTGGTGGCTGAGGCTGTCCATCCTCACTGACGTCCACGGTATGTATCGTCTCTTCTGCACCTCCAAGTACAAGGTTCATGTGTGCGTCATATGCCTGTACATCAGCACCGCGCACTGGTGACAACATCACGTGTCAGTATGGGGACGAAGCCACTCACATGAAGCTGTCCAGCGATAGTCCTATCTCCCCTTAGCTTGACAAAGACTCGTCTGATGGATCAGCCAAATGTCCAAGCATCGGTATGAAAGTAGACCTACTCTCCGAGACATAAACGGACCAAGTCCAAAGGCTCTGTTATAGTTGAACTTGTTGCTTCGTCCATGGTAAAAGTGATTAAGCTATAGTGTGTGCTTGTGCTGATGGACATGGTCAAGACTGAGGACGGAAGCAAAAAGTCGTTGAATCACTCTGTCGATCCATGGTCTCTATCCCTCATACCATATCATCATACAAGACTGACAAGACTCTATACAATGGCTGGCCCAAATCGTAAGCTAGCTCCATCTTTAATTCGATATGATGCCTGATATTTCTAGTCGAAGTCTTCAAATTCGGCTGCTATGTATTCTTCCCGATCCTGGCCATGTTGAAATTCGGTGATCCAGAATGGTGAGCTCAAGTTGCAGTCCATTTGTGTCAACATCACTGACAATGCAGGTACGATACATATGTCAAACCTGTAGGTCAACTCATTGATAGTAGTTTCCAGCGACGACGCTGATCATCTATAGTACGGAGCGGTCATCTGGCCCCCCTACGAGAGTACGCATAAGCCGCCGAAGACCACGGGGGAATTGCAAAAGGAGATAGAAAGACTGAGGCTGGAACGACAAACGCGGCGTGGGACTGCCGAACCCACTATCCCATTCACCAACGCCCCAGAGACAACACGCTCAGAGCCAAGCTCGACCCATCTACCCATACATCAACAATCGGCTACAGAGAGACTCGTTTAATAAACATTTGTACTTTACAACATACATGTAACACCGACATCGCACTCATATGCACATTCAATTAAAAAGGACTTCCCGCTCCGAGATATATTCTCATCTGACTGGCTGGCGCCTCGATGATGCGTGCTCTGATACTCTCCAGTCCTAATCGTTTTGTGGCCTCGAAGCGGTGACATCCTCCCAATTGCATGTAAAAGTTGTGCACAGGTCCATCGGAGTCGCTTTTCAAAGACGACCGGACTTTGATAATTTCGACGGGCGTAAAAATGTCACCATTCTGTAATCAGATCAACCACGAGCGAATATGTACCTTCATTTCCTCCATGAATGCTTTCACTTTGTCCTCGTTCAATTCGGCGGGAAGTGGCCTCTGGATGACCGACATGGGTACCATGTGGACCTCGCCGTCTCCTCTTGCGAAAGCTGACGACTGAGGCTTGTCCGTGTTCATGAGATATACGAAGTAGAGTGCAAGAACGAGCTCTATAAAAGACCAGAGTGTCAAGCGACGGAAACGGCTAAACGGCTAAACACCGAGATAGTCAAGCTAAACCCCACTCACCTAGCACTATCCACTTCACGAGTATATCGATACACCACCATGTCTCAAGGTGGTTACGCTATCGTAGACGTAGACGACGAGGTACGCAGAGTGATCGATCTCTGAAAGCTGATGTGTCAGCCCGGAGACATAAGCGGTACGAATGACGGTCTGCAATTCAAGAGTACGTTCCGTCCTTTGCCCCGTCCTCCAACTGTCCTTAGCCTCTGCATGGAGGACTAGCCGGGAAGCAACGGTTCCAAGTCAAAGGATGAAGACTCACTCAACAGCATTTCTAGGCTCAGAAGGGACGCCTGGACCGATATCATCTGGCGCCCAAGCCCATTCACAGACCTCGACTGTACCGTTCAGCCCTTTCAACATTGCCTACTATCAGAGCTACTTTGATGTCGACACCAATACGGTCCTCAAACGAGTCGGTCTATCAATACTGCCACGACCAAACTTTATCGCAGAAGCGTGCAACGGGTCTATCGATCTATACGGTGAGTTCCGTAGATGCTGGTGGCAGCTAAGGTATAGGTCCTTTCTGGACATTAACGACACTTGTCCTCGTCTTGTACACCACCTCAACTCTTACCTCGTCGATCACACAATACTTGTCCAATCCCGACCAGCACATTACCACCAATCTACCTTTACTGTCAACGGCCCTGTCCGTCGTCTACGTTTATGGCCTGCTTGTTCCAGCACTGCTATGGGGCGCCACCAAATGGCTAGGCATAGGTGACTGGAGTGTTGCAGAAGCGCTTGGTACATATGGATACGCCATGAGCGTGTTTGTGCCCATCAGCTTCCTTTGCCTTATTCCAGTTGGAATTCTGCGCTGGGTGCTGGTTGCAGTGGGGGCAGGAAGCTCCGGATTCTTCCTGTGAGTTGTGCTATATTGATTGCTGGCTAATGCTCAGCGTTCAAAATATATATCCCGTTCTTCAATCTGTAAGCTGGCAGTCTACCGACGGTGCTGACGGATAGGCCGATAACAAGCTGAGCCGGTTGCTGATTCTTGGTGTCGTGGGGCTGCACGCCGTAATGGCGTTGGCTATGAAGATTCTGTTTTTCTCGTCGGTGCCCTTCACTACAGACCAATAGCATTCCACTGATCTGCATAGCTACGCCGTGGCCGGAGTGAAAGTCGGTCCAGATCTAGGAGACAGTCCCTTAGACAGCTGAATGAATGCATCTCACGAGTCAAAAATAGAAGTGAAAGCGGTACATTGCGAAGCTCTCATTTCTTCTTGGCACCACGGTAAGTGTATCGCACTTTACGGCGATGGATCGCCCTGACACACGGTTCGGAGCTAGGGAGTTCGACGCAGAGAACGGGCTAGTCGTCCCTCGTGGTAGTCATACATAGTCTATCAAGCTAAAAAGGTACATTACGCATCTCGCCCGTGGCGAGCAAATCATCATCAAAGTTGTCTTCTTCATTATCGTAATCGTAATCTTGCTCTTGGTCCTGCCCTTGCTCCTCATCTCGGTTTGAGCTGAAACTCGCCGGAAAGTGGGTTCCTGCATCCTCCTCGAACGAACCTGGCATACTGCTATGGCGACTGTCGGGGTCGTCAAGATCGTCCGAAGTGTAGGACGGCCCAACGAGAGGACTGCTCGGGCGAGAGGAGGGCTCAGATGTTGGCAAGAGAGGCTGTTGCGACGATCGCCTGCCCAGACCCGTAAATTTGCCCAGTACGCTCAGACGACTCGAGGTGTCGGAGCGTGCCGAAAGCGCCGGAGACGGTGGTGAAAGATCAGGCAGGGCGACGTCAGGTATAGTCGATCGCCAATAATTAAAGTCGGTGTACTCGGGCTTGAATTTGGTGCTGACTGGAGGGAATACCTCGTTGACGAGATCATTCTGCGGTTAGCTAAGCTTGAGAGCCGGGACTTACGAGCTGAATATAGCTTCCTTTGTGGCCAGCCGCCTGCAGTAACTCTGTTTTGACAACACCTGTAGAGTCGATCGTGTAGATCTTTGATGCAGGTATACCGACGGAGCGGTAGCTCATTGCATCCGTGATTCGATTGCCGAATCCAGCATAGAACGCCTCCTGAGTCCCGCTTGGAAACAATCTAAGTATGTCTCTTAGGCATGCCATCTTGAACAATTCGGGCTTCCGCATGATAACCTCTCTGATATTAGCGAAAGCTACAGATCGACTTTACCTGTGCAAACTGGCCATCAAACGGTCCGGAGACATGATGACGGGCCCCTCGGGAAGGCGATACTTGCCCTGAACGATGCTTTTCAGGTAGCCTCGAGTAGAATCCGCTTGACCAATGGCGCGAGAAGTCAGATATAGCATTCTGTACCCATTGTTGGCGATATCTGTATAGAGCTTGGCGATGCCGAGGTGTGTCCAGTCTCGGCCAATGGCTGCGTAGACGTGACCAAGTGCATCGGACCTAGCATTAGCAAGAGCTCTGAGTCGACCTGGCCCAACCCACTTGGTGATTGTACCATCAATGTCTGAAATAACTATCTGATCCGTTTCCTCCCAAAGAAAAATCCGGGCAGAGCAGACTGAGAAGCCCGTGTACGACGAGGTCACAGAGAATTGAACAGTGTTTGGCCCCGCTTTAAGGTCCAATTGTTTCTGCAAGTCAGCCGGGGTTCCCGGTATACTTGTCGGTATGAGCTTACCAGTTGATCCGACGAGAGGCGCAGCGTCTTAGCATACCGACTATTTGCAGGTGCGGTTGCTGGTTCGGGCAGGGATGGGACTGGCGGCAGCGGTGGAGCAGAAGGAGCAGAGTTAGGCGCCGTGGCTTGAGACCGTCTCCACCATCGGGACCATGCGTATCCGGTATTACGTGGTGCATCAACGCCTAGCTCGTCCAGGGACGGTAGCAGCTCGTTACCCTGTGTGGGAGGCGTAAGAGATCTTCGATACATGGAGAGAGCGTGGAGAAGACGGTAATTGTTTGTCCAAGTGGAATATCTGCCATTAGTCATATGGAACTAAGGATGGACTTACTGCAAGCTGTAGCGCACGACCAGTCTGGGGTCATCTACTATCTGAGGACTCTCGATAAACTTTTGAAAGGTGATTCGATGGTCCAAGAAGGTAGACTGTCGGGCTGATTCGGATCTACTTTCGTTGTCGCCTAAAGAAGTTTCCGATAGAGACAATTCGAAAGTATGCGACCGACCTTCAGAATCGAACACGAACAAGTACGGGTTCTCTTCCACATTTCGGAGACGGGCAGACGGCGCAGCCGTAGGATCGGTGTCGATAGGCGGCATACTGTCTCGGCGCTCGGGCGCATGATGGGTCTGTTCCCGGTGTCCTTCGGGTGGAACTCTCCCCCAATCCCAAGCATAGTCCATTGCCATTGCCGCTTTCGTGGGGTCCAGGGTAGGCGATACTGGATTGGGTGGATCGATCGGCGGTTCCGACTTGGCTCTATCTAATCTACGGGATTCGGGCTCTTCCTCCTCGTCGGACGATTCTGCCACCGCCTCCTCGGCCTCCAGACTGATGTGTGTATTCATAAGATTTGGATCTGTAGAGCGCAATGTCATGATTGGCCGTTTCTCGTTCGGGATGGCCGCGAGAAGATCTCGAGCAAAGGTATCGAGCACAGAAGTGCGTACTTCGAAGCTGGATCGACCGTTGGAGGCGCTCCCAGACCGGCCTTCACTATGGTACCCGGACATGTCAAGCATCACATCATCTCGTGCAACGGACTGCGGCTCCGTACGATCCACCAACGGGTGAATAGACCTTGGGTCAGGCGATAAAGTAGGCAGGCCCGCCACTGTCGGCTCTTCTTCTCTGGCCGAAGTTGCGAATCGAGAAGCCTCTGATATGGCTGGTGGCTGAGATTTATGGCGGCGATGGCGAGCTTCGACACTATCGGCCACCTCATTCGTGCCCTCTGTCGACGTGGAAGCGCGAGATGAAATGAATGGCAATGATGGAAGTAATGAAGCGGCCGAACCAAATACCGATGTATGAGCAGTCTTGGAGTGATTGTCGACGTCGTTGATGCGATTCTGCTGGCCGTCTAGTGAATTCTCGTTCAGGTCAAGGTTGGGCACGTCACCGAGGTCGTCCGGACCGGCTAGACGCTCAGTCTCGCCGAATGGCTGCTGAGTGAGCGAGTGGATATCCACAGGTATGGGAGCTGCTTCATGCGAATCCGTTGGGGCCTCAGAGATGTCGTTCTACTTGTCAGCTCGTTCCACTGCCTAGAACCTACTTCGGTGGGCATCACCACTGGACTCGTCATCAGATCCTCCGGGACATCATCGGTCGTCTCCAACACAAAGAACGCTTCGCCAGTTTCTCCTACTTTCATGCTGAACGGAGCGATATGAGGCGCGGGGAGATTGTTTGGTAGCCGAAGCGTGACTCTCTTCTCTCCCGCTCGCAGCACTTGGAGCTTGCCGAATCTGACGTGGAATGGGGAGCTGGAAAGAGTGACCTCGCCATCGGAGTCGACCTTGCGGATGACAATGACATCGATAGCGCCCGAAAGAGTTGCAGGATTGATACCAGAGTCTACCGGGTCAATGACGATACTTGTTCCGGGGCCAAAGGAGGAGCTCACAATAATTGTACGCCTTGGAAAGATATTGCATGTTGGACGTGGTGGCTGAGAGGCCTCAGCTAGCGATGAATAATTCGAGTATCAGACAGTGAGGCCTAGAGCTGCCATTAGTTGGGATGTAATATATACTGTAGTATGATAGAGTCTGTCGGCAACGTACGAGGCGGAACATGACGTTACCATGCTGACACGTGATTCAGTGATTTCTGCCCCATCTCTCAACCGCGTCAACTCTGAATTTTACTACTACAGCACTCATATATCATGCCTACGACAAAGAGCGGACATCTTCCCCTCGCTCAATATGCGTCCAAACAAGGTGTGATGGCCTGCTTGTTGGTCTCATCATTCTGCCTGCTACCGCGCTCCAAATGGCCATATGCCCTACCTACCGACCGTCCTCTGCTGGACCGACCTGAATTACCATTCTTGATGCCCATCACCGCGAATCCGGTTCGAAGCACGCTTTATGATGTTTTGGGCGTCAGCTTATGTATGGTCTGGTGGGCTCCTACGTTGCGGTCATGGTGGTCTCCAGAGCGTATGGCAGATCGAGATGCTAGAGTCCGGCAGACGTTGAATGTGAGTCATAATCACCGTCACTTGTGGAGCAGGTTTGTTGACGCTGTAGCGTTTCCTAGAAGCAACTTTAATGACTCTCGCTTCGAGTCTCTTCGTCACAATAGCAATCTACACGCTGGGCGCGAGCTTCGAGAGGTCCGTCGAGATTGATCGTATACGCTGATACCAGTCACGCTATCGCTACTTTTCTATTCGCGCTACACCTATCTATCTTGACAGTTTGGCCAGTGATTTACGCCGTTGGGGTCAACTTTGTACTGGATACTCGAACTTCTCATTATCGCATGATACGGATTTTCTGCGAATACAAGTACGTTGTGGCTGCATCCTCCGCTGAGATTAGCTGTACTACCCCTCTCGAAAGAGCTATTCTATATCCTGCCGTCGGGGCGGTCGCTGGTGCTTGGCTAGGATCAGTGGCTTTTCCTCTTGACTGGGAACGTCCGTGGCAGGTAAGCGACGATCTAAGGTCCAGCTGAATTCCAGTCGTTTCCGTTGCCGTCCACTTTTGGCTCAATCCTGGGGCATTCCGCAGGAGGGGCAATCTGCTGGATGCATTCTGCGAGGGATTTCCTAATGGTGGACCCAGCTGCCGTGGACGTCAAACGTGAAAAGTAGACTGTCGTTCAGATGCATCAGACTACAATTCATACTAGGTTGTCCTCTCTTTCGTTAGTCGTAGCCATACCGTCCCGCCCATGCTCTTCTCTTTAACAATCTCCCAAGGAGCCAAAGGTGCACTTGATGGGTGTCCTGTGCCAAATCTTCGTTCCAGCTCCGCCTTTCCCTCTGCCGTGCCCTCTGCCTCCAACGAGACCATGCCGTGCCATTCGGGTGCCGCTTTATTGTTGGGACCGATCTCTACGCCGGTCACGTACAGATATCGCTTTGCCGAGATCCTTGCACCAGATGCCACCGTCATATCTCGCCTGTCGGACGCCAATCTCATAGATTGAAGTCCCTGATCGCGGTACGGCCCAAGATTGAGAAAAATGATTTGCGAAGCAGGGAGAAAAGGGTAATAGTAAGAGGGAGGCAGAGCAAAGGCATCGACATAAGCGGGTAGATGACCGGTTGGTGTATGAGTGTATTGTAAGGGTACCAAGAGGTGTTTGACAAACGGTACGTATATCAACACATGCTCTGTTGTTTTTGGCGCTCGAATAGCAGTGTTGACCTATCTTCAGCCTGACTCATAGCGGCGACTCACAACCAAATCGCCTAATTTCATTCGCTTGAGAGCGCCGCATTTCTCCAACTCCTCGATAGCTGCGGCTGCTCCTTCAGCAGAGGGCCATTTCCTCACTTTCTCGGATAAAGGTATGAACACACGCAGTACCGGGGCGCGTCCCGGAATGTAGGGCATAGGCTTGTCGAATGCTGGTTCACATCGCGGCGGTCCCACTGCCCTACGTCCTGGCACCGGTGAGCCAAGGTCAGAACGGCGATTCGAATCGACGCTGCCAAAGCTAGATCGTGGCCTAACACCTATAGGCGGAGGTGCTTGGAGAGGCCATACTCCGGTAAGACCGGATAAACGCGATTCACCAATTTGTGATGTTCGCGGCATATACGAGGCGACCGAAGGGCTGGTCTGGAAGGAATAGAGAGAGCCCGGTCGGGATTCAGAGGGGATGCGCTTACGACCCGGAACATCGCTCGCGTTTCTGAAACCGTAGCGCTTGGCGGATGGATAGCTGACGGGAGGAAGACCTGCTTTGCCAGGCGCCAGCGAGGCCGCCGGCTCGGCGACTGAAACGATATTGCCTGTGCCAATATGAGATCGCGGATCGGTCGCCAGACTGTTGCTTCGCCGTCGACCAAAAGAGAAGGTTGCCACAGACGCAAGCGAAGAAATCGAGCCACGACGGCGCATAGGCTTGGGAGTGATGTCCAGTGAGTTGGCTTCTTGAGGTGGTTTCGCTGCCAGAGGTTCTGGCATAACAATCTCAACGACCCGCTCGCGACGCGGCGCTCGGGACGGTGCGATGCTACCTGCGTCTGAGCCTGCCGTGCTGCCGACCCTGGACCTAGGTTGTCCCATGGAGCTCAGACTAGCCGAAGATGGCGAGAAGGGAAAATTCGAAGGACTAGGCCCATCGTCCTCGAAAGGGAGCAGAGAATGGTTTGGATAGCATGATTGTGGTAGGCTCCGTAAATAGAGGACAACGAGAGTATGTGAGAGCGATAGGTGTCGGAGGAGGTTGTGCCACCGGGCTGGATAGGTGCTGTAGGTCGCTGGGTCATGCAGTAATGATTCCACTGCTCATCAGCCAAAGCAACATATAATTGAATCAGGGTGGACGTACGGAAGCCTTCCCATACCGTGAGATTCGGCCAGCGATTTCCAGCTTGCTCTGGCGCCACGACTGTCCATTCTCTCAGGACCCATCGACCGACTGATTCGCCTGTGAATTGCCGTCGTACGTTCTCGGAAGATCCACTAAGCGAGAGAAAAGTGTTAATACCGATGGCGCCCAGAAGACTCGACTGTATCGCGGGATGTGCAAGCAAAAAGTCAAGCTGTAGCCGCCCGCTTGGCCTTTGCAAGACTGAAGCACGCCTTCGTGAAGCTGTCGGTGGATTCAGAGTACCAATGCGCTGAGGATGCTGATTTTGTTGGGCTTGACTCTGCGGAGACGGCGCACCCGAAGGCGTAACGGGACCTGTACTGTTTGAACGCCTTGCTTGCCGTCGGTGTACAAGAGAATCCGATTGATCCTTCGATGGGCTCTGTGGGACAGGAGGTTGCGATCTCGAGGGCGTCTTTATTGGAGATGAGCTGATTGTTGGCGGATTCTGTGCCGTTCGGACATCCAGCTGGCTGGGAGTCCACTGAGCCTTCGACTGGAGACTCGAACTGGGCGTGCGACGGACGGCTGGGGCAGTGTCGATAGCTTGTCCAGGAGGCCGCGGGAGTGGCCGGTCTGATTTGCTCTGCGGTGTCTCAAGCTTGTGGGATGACTTCGGGGAAGTCGTCGTAGTCTGAGCCGACTCAGATCGTGTCAATGTCGAAGTCATTGCTCTCGCGTAGGCGCCTGCCTCAGTGAGACCTTGTCCTGCAGCCGTTGTTGAAGCAATACCATTAGGCGGAGTCTGACGAGTTGACGGCGGAGACGCCGAAAAAGATGATGGAGCTGTTGCCGTAGGCCCTTTGTGAAGCTGAGTGACCGTTCTCGAGCTGCTCGTACCGGATCGTCGTGTGCTCATCAGTGGGCGGCCTTGTTTGTCGGTACGTTGAGGCGATACTGCCATGTTCTCTGACGAGTCCCTCCCATGCGGAGATCTTGAAGAGGCGATAATGTGTAGGTGCCTCGGACTCTGTGTTGGTGACACTACAAGTCAGCTTGAGTGAAACCTTTGTCTCGTACCTGGCGATGATTGCGTGATAGTGCGAGTGCCTGAGCTAGTCCTTGGATACATCCCTGGCGATGTGGTGTCTACTTTGAGCACCGAAGGCCTTTCAGCAGAGGCCGGTAGACCGTGCAACGGAGGAGATGGAAAGACTGCAGCCGGGTAGGTGCGAGGCGGCGAT
>Ga0265797_10012281_pt1 | contig 10518 bp, 11 predicted proteins | sample P2T30metagenome_FD_192433 | JGI IMG/M metagenome (GOLD analysis project Ga0265797, IMG submission 192433) | Plant litter microbial communities from East Loma Ridge, Irvine, California - P2 T30 | ecosystem: Environmental > Terrestrial > Plant litter > Unclassified | place: USA: California... | reverse complement strand
CGCGTCATGCAGGGTGAGATCAAGGCCGGTGACAAGCTGCAGGTGATGTCCACCGGCCGCAACCACCAGGTCGACAACGTCGGCGTGTTCACCCCCAAGCGCAAGGTGCTGCCGGCCCTGCGTGCGGGCGAAGTGGGCTGGGTGACGGCCAGCATCAAGGACGTGCACGGCGCGCCGGTCGGCGACACGCTGACCATGGCCGGCGATCCGGCGCCCAAGCCGCTGCCGGGCTTCCAGGAGATGCAGCCGCGCGTGTTCGCCGGCCTGTTCCCGGTTGATGCCGAAGACTACCCCGACCTGCGCGAAGCACTCGACAAGCTGCGCCTGAACGATGCCGCGCTGCGCTTCGAGCCGGAAAGCTCCGAAGCGATGGGCTTCGGTTTCCGTTGCGGCTTCCTTGGCATGCTGCACATGGAAATCGTGCAGGAGCGCCTGGAGCGCGAGTACAACCTGGACCTGATCAGCACCGCGCCGACCGTGGTCTATGAAGTACTCAAGACCGACGGCAGCATCGTCAACATGGACAACCCGGCCAAGCTGCCGCCGGTGAACCAGGTGCAGGAAGTCCGCGAGCCGATCATCCGCGCCAACATCCTCACGCCCGAGGAATACATCGGCAACATCATCAAGCTGTGCGAGGAAAAGCGCGGCAGCCAGCTCGGCATCAACTACCTGGGCAGCCAGGTGCAGATCAGCTACGAGCTGCCGATGGCCGAAGTAGTGCTGGACTTCTTCGACAAGTTGAAGTCGGTCAGCCGCGGCTATGCGTCGCTGGATTACGCGTTCGTGCGCTTCGATGCCGGCCCGTTCGTGCGCGTGGATGTGTTGATCAATGGCGACAAGGTCGACGCCCTGTCGCTTATCGTCCACCGTTCGCACTCCGATCGCCGCGGCCGTGAGCTGTGCGAGAAGATGAAGGAGCTGATTCCCCGGCAGATGTTCGACGTGGCCATCCAGGCGGCGATCGGCTCGCAGGTGATTGCCCGCACCACCGTCAAGGCCATGCGCAAGAACGTTCTTGCCAAGTGCTACGGCGGCGACGTGTCGCGCAAGAAGAAGCTGCTGGAGAAGCAGAAGGAAGGCAAGAAGCGCATGAAGCAGGTGGGCCGCGTGGAGATTCCGCAGGAAGCCTTCCTGGCCGTGCTGCAGATGGACAACAAGTAACGGTACAGTCGGCCCCTTACCGGGCCGCTTGGCCCCGCGACGCTGCAAAGGACATTGAATGAAAGCGTTTGAGTTCCTCCTGGTTGCCTTGACCCTGGCCTCCGGCCTGATCCTGCTTGCCGACAAGCTTTACTTCGCCCGCCGACGTGCCCGTCGCGCCGGCCTGCTGGACACCGAGCCGGCGCTGGTGGACTACTCGCGCGCGTTCTTCCCGGTGCTGGCGATCGTGCTGGTGGTGCGCAGCTTCATCGCCGAACCGTACAAGATCCCGTCCAGTTCGATGATGCCGAACCTGCTGATCGGTGATTTCATCCTGGTCAACAAGTTCGCCTACGGCCTGCGCCTGCCGCTCACCAACACCAAGTTCGTGCCGATCAGCGAACCGGAACGTGGCGACGTGGTGGTGTTCCATTTCCCGGGCCACGACGACCAGGACCCGAACAAGGGCGAGAATTTCATCAAGCGCGTTATCGGCGTGCCGGGTGACCAGATCACCTTCGAAGGCAACGGCCTGATCCTCAACGGCCAGCCGGTGGAATACGAAGACAAGGGCATCTACGCCGGCCATCGTGGCCATGGCGAAGGGTCCAGCCTGCTGGTCGAAAAGCTGCCCGGCCGTACCCACACCGTGCTGGAGACGGCGTATCCTGCCGGCCAGGGGGAATGGACCGTTCCGGCGGGCCGCTACCTGGTGATGGGCGACAACCGTGACAACAGCGACGACGGCCGTTTCTGGGGCCTGCTGCCGGAGCAGAACCTGCGCGGCAAGGCATTCCTGATCTGGCTCAACTGCTCCGGCTGGTTCTGCAAGGACGGCTTCGAACCGTCGCGGATCGGCTCGGGCGTCAATTGATTCATCCACGCGTATCTGGGGAGAAACGCAATGAACAGCATGAAGGCGCAACGCGGCATTACCCTGACCTCCTTCCTGGTGGTCCTGATCGTGGTCGGCTTCTTCCTCTATGTCGGGATGAAGCTGTTCCCGATGTACCAGGAAAACTATGCCGTCCGTTCGGCCATGAAGAGCCTGGCCAATGAGCCCGGCATCGGCAGCATGCAGCCGGCCAACATCCAGAAGCTGCTGTTCAAGCGCCTGTACATCAACTACTCCGAGAACGTGAAGCCTGCCAACGTGAAGTTCGACCGCAAGGACAATGGCTGGACCATGCGCGTGAACTACGAAGTGCGGCGTCCGTTGATCGGCAACATCGACGTGGTCGGCAAGTTCGACTCAACCCAGGACCTCAGCCGTAGCGGTGTCGAATAAAACCTTCCAACGTGGTGACCTGATCGGCCACCCCTTCGCCAATGCGGACCTGCTCACGCAGGCCCTGCGGCACCGGTCTGCCGGCGTACCGAACAACGAGCGCCTGGAGTTCCTCGGCGACAGCATCGTCAACATGCTGGTGGCGCAGGCGCTGTATGCGCGCTGGCCGAAAGCCGACGAGGGCGCGCTGACCCGCGGCCGCGCCGAACTGGTGCGCGAAGGCGCGCTGGCCGAGCGCGCCCGTGAACTCAAGCTGGGCGAACGGCTGGTACTGGGCGCCGGCGAAATGAAAACCGGCGGCCACCGGCGCGATTCGATCCTCGCCGACGCCTTCGAGGCTGTGGTGGCAGCGATCTACCTGGACGCCGGCTTCGATGCCTGCCGCGCGGTGGTGCTGCCCTGGTTCGATGCGGCCATGGACGCCCTGCCGGCGACCGGACGGCCGGAAAAAGACCCCAAGACCCGGTTGCAGGAATGGCTGCAGGGCCGACAGAAGGCGCTGCCGGCGTACGAACTGGTGTCAGAATCCGGTGACGACCATGCCAAGACCTTCCGGGTACGCTGCAACCTGACAGAACCGGCCGTATGTACCGAGGGCGAAGGCTCCTCGCGGCGGCTGGCCGAACAACAGGCGGCTGCGGCCGCGCTTGACCTACTGGTGGATTCAAAGTGACCGAACAGACCCCCCATCGTTGCGGCAGCGTTGCTGTCATCGGCCGCCCCAACGTGGGCAAATCGACCCTGACCAATGCACTGGTAGGGGCCAAGGTCAGCATTGTCTCCAACCGGCCGCAGACCACGCGCCACCGGCTGCTGGGCATTGCCACCTATCCGGAAGGCCAGCTGGTGCTGGTGGACACGCCCGGCCTGCATAAAGTGCAGAAGCGGGCGATGAACCGGGTGATGAACCGTGCCGCGCGTGGATCGCTGGAGGGCGTCGACGCCGGTCTGCTGGTCATCGAAGCCGGTCGCTGGGACGAGGAAGACAGCCTGGCGTTCAACGTGCTGCGTGATTCCGGCATCCCGGTGGTGCTGGTGGTCAACAAAGTGGACCGCATGAAGGAAAAGGCCGCGTTGCTGCCGTTCCTGCAGCAGATCACCGAAGGCCGCGAGTTCGCTTCGGTACATCCCATTTCGGCGCAGAAGCGCAATGGCCTGGAAGCGCTGGTGCGTGACGTGCTGGCCCTGGTGCCGGAAGCCCCGCCGATGTTTGGCGAAGACGAAATCACCGACCGCAGCCAGCGTTTCCTGGCCGGCGAACTGGTGCGCGAGCAGCTGATGCGCCAGCTCGGCGAAGAACTGCCGTACGCCACCACGGTGGAAATCGAGCGCTTCACCGAAGACGGCAACCTGCTGCGCATCGGTGCGGTGATCTGGGTCGAGCGCGAAGGGCAGAAGGCCATCGTGATCGGCAAGGGCGGTACCCGCCTGAAGGACATCGGGGCCAAGTCGCGGATGCAGATGGAGCGCTTGTTCGGTGCCAAAGTGTTCCTGGAAACCTGGGTGCGCGTGCGCGAGGGCTGGTCCGACGACGAGGCCGCGCTGAAGGCCTTCGGCTACGAATAAGCAGCGCCTGCGGGGCCGGCCCTGATGGAGATCGCGTCCGAACCGGGCTTTGTCCTGCACGCGCGGGCTTACCGCGAGACCAGCCTGCTGGTGGAGGTGCTCAGCGCCTCGCACGGGCGGCTGGGCCTGCTCGCCCGCGGCGTCTCCAGTGCGAAAGGACAGGTGCTGCGCGCGGCGCTGCAGCCGCTGCAGTGGATCCGCTTCGACGCGGTGCAGCGTGGCGACCTGGCGCAGCTGCGCGGTGCCGAGGCGCTGGACGCCGCACCGCGCCTGACCGGCAATGACATGCTGGCCGGCTTCTACCTCAATGAACTGGTGATGCGGCTGGCGCCGCGTCACGACCCGCTGCCGGACCTGTACCGGGCCTACGGCGAGGTGCGCGCGCGGCTCAGCCTGGAGCTTTCGCTGGCCTGGAGCCTGCGCCGTTTCGAACGCGACCTGCTGGAAGCGCTGGGGGTGGGTTTCGACCTGGCCTTCGCCAGCGATGGCAGCGCGGTGGACCCGGCCGCGCGGTATCTGCTGGATCCGCAGGAGGGGCCCCGGCGGTTGCTCAGCGAACGCGATGGGGAAGGGCGGAGGGGAACGGCAACCGGGGCCGCGCTGCTGGCGCTGGCGCGCGATGAAGAACCCGGCGCCGACGACCTGGTCAGCCTGCGCCTGCCGATGCGGGTGGTGCTGGCCTACCACCTGGGATCGCGTGGGCTGAAATCCTGGGAACTGCTGGACGACCTGGCACGCCGCCGCTGAGGGGCTCCCTCAGTGCAGCAGCGCGGCTACCGCATCGCGGAAGCTGGCCTGGGCCATGTGCGAGGCGGGCATCTGGTGCAGGGTGCGCACCGCGCGGCTCAGCCGGGCAGCACCGACGAATCCACAACTGGCCTGCAGCCGGTGCAGCTGGTTGCGCAGGGCCGGCTCGTCATGGCGGTCCACGGCCTGGTCGACGGCATCCCGCACACTTGGCAACTCGGCCAGGAACAGCTCGCGCAGCGCCACCAGGTGGTTGCGTTGCCCGTTCAGGGCGGCCAGCGCGGTGATCTCGTCCCAGTCCTGTGCTTCGTTCAGCACCATGGCCTGGATCGGCGCGCTGTCCACGCGGTAGAGGGCCCCTTGGCCCAGGCTGCGACGCACGCCCTTGAGCAGGGCATCGCGGCCCAGCGGCTTGACCAGGATGTCGCCGAATCCCGCATCCCGCAGGCGCCCGTGTGCGGACGCGTCGCGATCGGCGGTATGTGCCAGTGCCGGGGTGTCCGGGTGCAGCCGGCGCAACTGCTGCAGCAGTTCGCTGCCATGGCCATCGGGCAGGTTCGCATCGATCAGCCACAGGTCGTAGTGCCGCACATGGGCCCGGGCCAGCGCGGCGTTGAGCGAGTCGGCGGTATCCACGTCCGCTGGCAAGGTTTCCAGCGCGGCCTTGAGGAAACCACACGTGATGATGTCGTCCTCGACCAGCAGGAAACGGGGGCGCGCGGGGCGCGGCGTATTCGTCTGCATAAGGCTGCCTCCATGTCAGCTACGCTGCATATTAACCACCGCGCGCCGCCTTGCAAGGGTGGAGAGGCGACTTTCGCCCTCATCTGAGACAATACGCGCCCTTTTTCACACGCAGCCCTTCGCCACGTGGCCCGTCAACGTTCCCGCATCGACCGCACCCTCTTCAGAACCGACATCCTCGACCTGAGCCACGACGGCCGCGGCGTTGCCCGCCGTGATGGCGAAGGTGGCAAGGTCACCTTCATCACCGGCGCGCTGCCGGGTGAAGTGGTGATGGCCGAACAGACCGCGCGCAGCAAGCATTTCGACCAGGCGCGCACCGTCGAAGTGGTGGAAGCCTCGCCGCTGCGCGTGCAGCCGAAGTGTCCGCATTTCGGCGTCTGTGCCGGCTGCGTGCTGCAGCATCTGGAAGAAAGCGAGCAGATCGTGGCCAAGCAGCGGGTGCTGATGGACAACCTGCAGCGCATCGGCCACGTGCAGCCGCAGCAGGTGCTGCCCCCGTTGGTGGGCGACAGCTGGGGCTACCGCCGCAAGGGACGCTTCTCTGTGCGTCGGGTCGAGAAGAAGGACAAGACCCTGGTCGGCTTCCGCGAGCTGGATCCGCGCTTCGTGGCGGACCTGTCGCAGTGCCTGACGGTGATCCCGGAGATCGGCACCAAGGTGTCGGTGCTGTCCGCGTTCGTCGAATCGCTGGATGGCCGTCGCGACATCCCGCAGATCGAATTCATCGCCGGCGACGACGCGATCGCGCTCACCATCCGCCACATGCAGCCGCTCAGCGAGTCCGATCGCGCGGCCTGGATCGCGTTCGGGCAGGAACACCGATTCGCCATCTTCCTGCAGCCCGACGGCGTGGATTCGGTCCACCCGCTGTGGCCGCAGGAGGTCCCGCTGTCGTTCCGGCTGGCACCGTGGGACGTGGAGCTGGCGTTCCGCCCGCTGGACTTCATCCAGGTCAATGCCAACCTCAACGTGAAGATGATCGAGCATGCGCTGGCGCTGCTGGATGCCCGCCCGGACGAGCGCGTGCTGGACCTGTTCTGCGGGCTGGGCAACTTCACCCTGCCGCTGGCCCGCGGCGTGCGCGAAGTGGTCGGCGTGGAAGGCGATGCCGGGCTGGTGGCCCGGGCGAAGGAGAACGCGCAGCGCAATGGGCTGGCCAATGCCAGCTTCCATGCCGCCGACCTGACCCAGGACCAGAGCCAGGCCTCGTGGATGCTGGAAGGCTTCGACAAGCTGCTGCTGGATCCGCCGCGCTCGGGTGCCATCGAAGTGCTGCAGCAGCTGCCGCTGGAGCAGTTCAAGCGCATCGTCTACGTCAGTTGCCATCCGGGTTCGCTGGCGCGCGATGCCGGCTACCTGGTCAAGGAGCGTGGCTTCACCCTGGTCAGCGCCGGGGCGATGGACATGTTCCCGCATACCGCGCACGTGGAAAGCATCGCGGTGTTCGAAAAAGCCTGATCGGGGGGACGACCGTTGCTCGGGGTGGGTGACGACCGTTGGTCGTCACGCCGTTCCCGCATAATCACCCCATGGGCATTGAAATCGAACGGAAATTCCTCGTCACCGGTGATGGCTGGCGGGCCGCGGCGCATGCGGTCATCCCGATGGCGCAGGGCTACATCAACGACATGGGCGCGCTGGACCGGGGCGACCAGAACGCCTCGGTGCGGGTGCGCATCGAAGGTGACGGCGCGGCGCTGAACCTGAAGTCGCGCACGCTGGGCCGCAGCCGCCAGGAATTCGAGTATCCGATTCCGGTGCAGGACGCGCGTGAGCTGCTGGCGCTGTGCGTGGGCGGGCTGATCGACAAGCGCCGCCACCTGGTGCAGCACGACGGCCTGCTGTGGGAAGTGGACGAGTTCCTCGGCGACAACGCCGGGCTGGTGGTGGCCGAAGTGGAACTGGATAACGCTGAGCAGGCGATCAGCCTGCCCGCGTGGGCCGGCCGCGAAGTCACCGACCAGGCCCGCTACTACAACGTAGCGCTGGCTTCCCACCCTTACACCCGGTGGTCTCCTGAAGAGAAAGGCGACGGCGGGGAGTAAGTCGTTGCCGGCGTGTCACGGCTTGGCCGAAACCGCGTGATCCCGTCCGCCCCCTTTTTCGGGGCGCGGCCGTCCCCATGTCTCGGGGATGAAGATCGATATCTATTCCGACGTGGTGTGTCCGTGGTGCTGGATCGGCAAGCACCGTTTCGCGCAGGGTCTGGCGCTGCTCGGCGATGAGGTGCCCGCGCTGCAGGTGCGCTGGCAGCCGTTCCAGCTGGATCCGGATGCCGACACCACGCCGGTGCCGCTGCGCGAGGCCTACGCGCGCAAGTTCGGCGGTGTCGAGCGCACCAACCAATTGCTGGGCCAGACCCAGGCGACTGCCCAGGCCGAAGGCCTGCCGATGGATTTCAGCCGTGGCCAGGTCCGCGTGACCACGCTGCAGGCGCACCGCGTGCTATGGCTGGCCGGGCAGCAGGGGGTCCAGGATGCGGTGGGCGAGGCGCTGTTCCGCGCGCATTTCGAACACGGGCGCAACCTGGCCGATCCGCAGGTGCTGGTCCAGGCCGGAGTCGAGGGCGGACTGGCCGCTGAGGACATCCAGGCGATGCTCGGCTCGGACCTCGGGCTGGACGAGGTGCAGCAAGGCCTGCAGCACGCCCATGCCATCGGCATCACCTCGGTGCCGACCTTCGTCATCGACGGCCGTTGGGCAATCCAAGGTGCGCAATCGCCGGAAGCGATCGCCCAGGCGCTGCGCCAGATCGCCGCCGAACACGACCAAGCCGCCGCTTCCGGCGCGCTGGACGCTGAAGACGGGTGTGGCCCGGACGGCTGCAAGGTCTGACGCTGGGCCACGCTTCTGCGACAATGCGGCGCTGCGCCATCGTGGCGCCTGCCGTGGAGACCTGAACATGCTGCTGATCGGCGTTGCCGGTACCGAACTGACCGCCCAGGAGCGTGAGTGGCTGCAGCACGATGCCGTGGCCGGCGTGGTGCTGTTCAAGCGCAACTTCGCCTCCCGCCAGCAGATCGCCGCGCTGTCCGCCGCGATCCGTGAGGCCGCACCGCGTCCGCAGTTGATCTGCGTGGACCAGGAAGGCGGGCGCGTGCAGCGCTTCGGCGAAGGCTTCACCAATCTGCCGCCGCTGCAGCAGCTCGGCCTGGGCTACGCACAGGATCCACAGGCCGCGCTGGCCGCCGCCGAACAGCACGCCTGGCTGATGGCCAGCGAGGTGCGCGCCAGTGGCGTGGACCTGAGCTTCGCGCCGGTGGTGGACCTGGGGCACGGCAACCGCGCCATTGGTGATCGCGCGTTCAGCGACGATCCGCAGGTGGTGGCCGCCTTCACCGCCGCCTACGTGCGCGGCATGCACAGCGCTGGCATGGGCGCCACGCTCAAGCATTTCCCCGGCCATGGCAGCGTGCTGGAAGACACCCATGTCGACACCGCGATCGATCCACGCGGGCTGGATGAACTGCAGGCGCGCGACCTGGTGCCCTTCGTGGCCGGCATTGCCGCCGGCGCCGACGCGGTGATGATGGCCCACGTCATCTACCCCCAGGTGGCTCCGGAACCGGCGGGCTACTCGCGGCGTTGGGTCCAGGACATCCTGCGTGGGCAGCTCGGCTTCCGTGGCGTGGTGTTTTCCGATGACATCGGCATGGCCGCCTCGTTCAGCGCCGGCGGCGTGAAGGCCCGCGTCGACGCCCACCTGGATGCAGGCTGCGATGTGGTGCTGGTCTGCCATCCCGAGCTGGTGGACGATGCGCTGCAGGCCATGCAGCATCGAACCTCGAACACCGCCGCGCTGCTCGGCCTGATCGGCCGCGGCGCGCTTGGCTGGGACGGCCTGCTGGCCGATGCCCGGCATGGCGACACCCGAACCCGTTTTCTTGAATCCTCTGGAAGAACCGTCTGATGCCCAACCTCACCATTTCCCAGGCCCTGGAACAGGCTGACCTGCTGGTCGACCGCCCCACCATCGACCAGGCCATCGGCCGCATCGCCGATGCCATCGCCAGCGATTACAAGGGCGAAGTGCCGCTGTTCCTGTCGATCATGCATGGCGCGCTGCCGTTCGCCGGCCAACTGGCCCTGGAACTGGGCGCGCGCGGCCAGGACGTGCAGTTCGATTACCTGCACGCCACGCGTTACCGCGGTGAAACCACCGGTGGTGACCTGGTGTGGAAGCACAAGCCGGCCACCGCGCTGTTCGGCCGCCGCGTGCTGCTGGTGGACGACATCCTGGACGAGGGCTACACCCTGCAGGGCGTGCGCACCTGGTGCCTGGAGCAGGGTGCCACCGACGTGCGCATCGCCGCGCTGACGGTGAAGAAGCACGACCGCGCGCTGCCTGACGTGCAGGCCGATTATTCCGGCGTGGAGCTGCCGGACCGTTATGTATTCGGCTTCGGGATGGACGTCAACGAGACGCTGCGCTGCGTGCCGGCGATCTACGCGATGAAGGAAGGCTGATGCAGCCCATCGCCCTGGCGGTCATCGGCGGCACCGGTGTCTACAACCTCGCCACGCTGGATGACGTGCAGACCCACGAGGTCCAAACCCGCTTCGGTACGCCCTCCGGCCCGATCCGCGTTGGCAGCCTGCTGGGCCACCGGGTCGCTTTCCTGGCCCGCCACGGCGAGGGCCATTCGCTGCCCCCGCACAAGATCAACTACCGCGCCAATCTTGCCGCACTGCAGCAGATCGGCGCGTCGCGCGTGCTGGCGCTGAATACGGTCGGCGGCATCGGCGATGCCTTCGGGCCGCGCGTGCTGGCCTGCCCGGACCAGATCATCGACTACACCTGGGGCCGGATCTCCACCGTGTGTGAAGAGGCGGGCAGCGAGGTCCTGCACGTGGACTTCGGTCACCCGTATACGCCAATGCTGCGAAGCAAAATTCTTGCTGCCGCAAAAGTGACCGGCGTCACGGTGCACGACGGCGGTTGTTATGCTGCAACGCAGGGCCCCCGCCTTGAAACCATTGCGGAAATCGCGCGTCTGCGCCGTGACGGCTGCGATCTGGTCGGCATG
>Ga0265797_10012279_pt1 | contig 10519 bp, 6 predicted proteins | sample P2T30metagenome_FD_192433 | JGI IMG/M metagenome (GOLD analysis project Ga0265797, IMG submission 192433) | Plant litter microbial communities from East Loma Ridge, Irvine, California - P2 T30 | ecosystem: Environmental > Terrestrial > Plant litter > Unclassified | place: USA: California... | reverse complement strand
GCTATGGATAATACAGGTACTGGTAATAAAAGAAAAAGAATAAGTATAGCTGATTTATTAAATCCTTCTAACAATGAAGTTAATACCGGTAATACAAAAGGATCTAATTCAGAAGCTGGTCCTAGTAAAAGACCTAGACTCCTAGCTAAATCTAAAGTCGAAACAGAACCAGGTATTAAAGATAAAGAAAGACTAGAATATGAGGCTAAAGCTAAAGCAAGATTAGAATATCAGAATAGTGCAAGACAAGAATCTATAGACCATGAAATGTCTATGTTAAGACAGAGACATACAGTGGTTGGAGGTACAGAGGAATTTAATGAAGTTGCTGCATTGGTTATAGCAGAGAATAACGTTAAAAATCATCCTTTTGTGCAAGCATGGATAAAATATTCGTTTGATTTAGAAAAAAATGGTTTTACTATTAATCGTTATGGTAGAGTTCTTCCGGTTGATGATTTTGACGGTGTTGTTAAGAAACGTATAATGAGTGGACCTAAGGCACAGGCGTATGCTGGTCGCTTATTAAATGTTTTACATTTAGATTCCACTCTTTACAATAATAAACATGGTACTCATTTTCTTAGTCCTAAAGACATTATGTGATTAAAAACATTTGTGGAACAAAATAATCTTACTAAACATAAACTTAATAGTGAACCTGTTAAAAGGGCTTTAAGACAAATAAAATAATTTATATATTACGTTGTTTTGTATTAAGCAATATTTTTATTTTTATTCAATGAAATATTTCGTGTAGCTAAGTTTATTAGTAGTCTTATAGCTTCTTTTTATCTGTTTACGTTGTTAATTATATCCAACATTTAAATTTATTAATGGTTTATATAAATAAATTTAAATTACTTTTATCGTAGCTCGGAAATGGCTAATTGTATAATATTTTATTATAATTAATATTTTACATATAAGTATATTTATAAGATTGTGACCTTATATATAATTATACTTATATAAAGATTAGAATAACAAGTAGTCATAGCTTATCCCGGACCTTATAAAGAAGGTGTACATCATATATACATAAAGAATAAGGTAAAAAAAAAAATCTATTTTTCGGTTGTTTTAATTTGTCTATTATATACAGTTACAAGTTTATACTTTTTTTTTTCAAGTTTTATATTTCTCCCTTTTATAACAGCTTTTTTAGGTTTGTAATTGCTTTTTCTGATTAGTATTATTTTTTTTAGGCTTCTATTTTTATATTCTTTTAATATACTATTAAAACCTTAATATTATATTAATATTAAGGTTTTAATTTAATAGCTTTATAGCTGAACCATACACCGGTTTACAACAACAATATTCATAACAAAATGCTTTATACTTATAAGGTTAAATCTAATCAGATTTTACATAGCTCTATTTTACCAAATTTAAAATTTCTAAGAGGTAATATAATAGCTAAATTAATTAGTAAATATTTCTGATTAAAGGTTATAACCATGGCTTTTACAGCTTTAGTTTTTAGATATTTATTTTTTAAATATTTATCTATTAATGTATTCACCGATTTTGATAAATCTTTAACTTATGCATATTATCCTCTAATAGTACTTTTAAAGAATTTATTAGATATACTTATACCTGAACGTTCTTTTACGGGTTTCTCTATTATTAAAGGTTTTTATATCAGTATACGCACTTCTATATTTAAAGGTTTTTTTATATTAATAGGCACTACTCATACTATGGGTCACCCTACTTCTATGGGTGAACCTGTTTTTAAGCATTTTCCTGTTTCTAACCCTACTGTATTAGCTATGGATAATACAGGTACTGGTAATAAAAGAGCTTATGTTAAATTAGCTGCTGTAGATGAGTATGGTAATAAACTACCATCGGACACAGAATCTGGTCCTAGTAAAAAACCTAGAGCCGATTTAGATCTTTATGATAAAGAATTGTTTAGACCTACAACGCCCGAAGCTCGATTTAGCGTATATGATGAAAAGTCGGATTCATATTCAGTTTTCGATCCTACCGACGTTAAAAATAAAAGTTCTGGTGTTTATGATCCTACCATAAGTTTACAACCTTATGCTAAAAATATTGCTGCAACTATAGATAAGTTTAGACACAGAAATACATCTAATACATTATGTGCTTTGGGTATGAGTTCTAATGATAAAAGTTGACTTAGAAGCTTTCTAGGTCATAAGGATTATAAATATGGTCAAAAAGAATTTAATGTTGATCAAGTAATAAGTGATTTAAAAAAATTGCCTTAGACTAAAATTTATTTGTAAGTGTTGCTATAGTTTAATAGATCAATAGATGAAAAATTTTTGTTATTTTTTTTTATTATAACAATAGTTAATAGTTTTAAACACTGTTTACCGTAAACTGTTACAATTATATATTTCTTTAAGAGTTTTTTTTATAGTAAATGTAACTATTCTAATTATAAATAAAAAAATTATGGAAAATTTAAATGTATTAATATATAATGAATTATATAACGGAGGGTATAGCATACAAATCTTAAATTTAATAACTATTTTAGCCATTTTTGCTGCTATTTCTGTAATAATAACCAAGAATCCAATAGTTTCTGTTTTATTTCTAATAGGTTTATTTATCACTATGGCTATATATTTAGTATTAATAGGATTTGGTTTTTTAGGGTTATCTTATCTACTTGTTTATGTTGGGGCTGTTTCAATACTATTTTTGTTTATATTAATGTTAATTAACGTTAGAATATCAGAACTAGTTAGTGATACTAAAAATAGCATACCTTTAGTGTTCGTTACTGCCATATGTTTTAATTTCCCTGTTTCTGATTATACATCTAATAGTGTATCTATCATAAACAGAGATAATGATATATTAAATAATATATTGTCTAACATATTCAAAGATACGACTATATATGCTGTATATAGTCAAACTTGGGATAATAGTTTAATGGCCCACGGTCATATTAATACTATAGGTAACATTATGTATAGTAGCCATAATGTGTGATTAATTTTAGTTTCTCTAATTTTATTATTATCTATGGTTGGTGTCATTGTAATAACTATTAACTATAAAGATTATAGTAAAAGTAGTTTTTAGTTACAAAATAATGTCCAATTTTTTTTTTTAATGCATTATTAATATTTTATTAAATAAATTGTTAAGTATATATCTTAGTATATAATATTATTACAATAAACTACTTAATGTAAATACCCTAAAATCCCTTCCTCAAGAAATACTTTTTTTTTATATCAAAATTTTACAACCTCGGTTTTTAGGTGGTTTTTATCTACTAATAAGGATAATAATTTAAATATTATTTCTTTTGGTGATAAACCTATAATTGTTATACTTCCTATTCAATCTTTAAATAGTTTTAAAGATTTTTCACATATTTTTTTGGCTCAGGGTTTTCCTAATAATCTTTATACTATTTATGTTAAAATTAGATATAAATAAGATCAGTTTTTTATGGCGGGTTCACAATTTGGTTTTAATTATACTGATAACACTTCTTTAACTGATTTGTATCACGATATTGTGCTAAATTAGAGGACTATTTCTCTTTTTATAATTTATCTAATGATGATATTGTCTATAATCAAGTAGTACTAATAAAATTAGATAGACAACTATTTAACGATCTTAACTTAAATCTATCTGGTTTTAGTAATTATTATAAGTCTGAAATTACTAAGATTATTTCACCACCTTTAACCATTAATAAAGAGCTGATGGGACAACCTTTTAAATCATATTTAGATCAAAATAAACAATATATAATTAAGGTTAATGTTATAATAAAAGGTGTATTAGTAAATTTTATTGTAATAATAAAATATAAGTCAATACAATCTCGTAAGCCTATAGAAAAGTTTGATTATAATTTTAAATTCTATTATATTAAGACTATAATATGGTGTAGATTAAAATAACTAAACTAAATAATACTTATTACTATTAAATTTAATTATGTATGTAAATTAAAAATATAAATTGAACTGGTTTAATATCGTAGTAATGCAAAAAATTATAATAAATTTTTTGCTAATATAGGATTAGTACCAAAAAAAGTTTTACAAATAATATTTAATTGTTATTAAATATTAACTAAAAAAGATAGAATTAATAATACTAATTTAGGGTTTATTTGAATATTCTCAATATACCGGGTATTATAAATATTTATGATACCTCTTAACTCATAGGCTGGCAAATATTCTACATTAACCAAATTACAGTAATTAAAATACGTATAATGGTTGTTTTTACAGTTTTAACTAATAGCTATTTTAAAGTGAGGATTAATATATAATTAAAATATCTAAAAAAATGAGAATTTTTAAAAGTCATCCTTTATTAAGATTAGTAAATTCATATATTATTGACAGTCCACAACCAAGTAATTTAAGTTATTTATGAAATTTTGGTTCTTTATTAGCTTTTTGTCTTATTATTCAAATAGTTACTGGTGTAACTTTAGCTATGCATTATAATCCTAGTGTATTAGAAGCATTTAATTCAGTTGAACATATAATGCGTGATGTAAATAATGGTTGATTAGTACGTTATTTACATTCTAATACAGCATCTGCCTTTTTCTTTATAGTTTATTTACATATAGGTAGAAATTTATACTATGCGTCATATAAGGCACCCAGAACATTAACGTTCGCATTAGGTGTCGTAATACTTGTGGTTATGATGGCCACAGCATTCTTGGGTTATGTTTTACCTTACGGTCAAATGTCTTTATGAGGTGCAACAGTCATAACTAATTTAATGAGTGCAATACCTTGAATAGGACAAGATATAGTTGAGTCAACAAACTTAATTAGTTTAAGTATTTTACCTATGTTAGGAAATATTAATAAAAATGCTTTAAAAAAAACAACTAAAACTATTAGTGAAACACATCTAGTTTCTACACCAACTTCTTTTTTAGCTTTTTTAGCTGGATTAATAGATAGTGTAGGAAATTTTCAAATATCTAAAACCACTAAAGAATTTATAACTATAAAACTAGTTATATCTTTACACTTAAAAGATATAACCATATTAGAATATATTTACTCAGTATTAAACCTAGGAAAAATTACAGTATCTCGTGATTTAAAAAACCCTACTTGTAAACTGATAATAAATAAAACAGATTTACAAAAATACTTATTACCTTTACTTATACACCATAAAATATATTTTTTAACATTAACTAGAATTAAACAATTTAACTTAGTTGTGTATATATTAAAAAATGATTTAAAATTGTATTATGAAATACCTAAATCTATTAATATTATATATGATGTACCGAGATCAGGTTTAGAGTATACAAATTTATTTTTCTTTAGAAATTGAATAGTAGGTTTTACTACAATAGAAGGGGTTTTTACAATCAAAAATAATCAAGATTATTTTTTCGTATTCAAACAAAAACTACATTTTAATTTGTACATAGCATTAAAATTAATATTTAAATCTACTAAAGATATTGATGTAGAAAAGACATTATATTATCAATTTGGAGTAAATTCTAAAACCGACATACAAAGGGTAATAAATTTTTTTTCGTTTTCAGGTTTACATTGTTTAGTTGGTCTTAAAAATATAGAATATTTGAAATGATTAGATAATTTACATAATAGTAATAGTTATAAAAGTCTTAATATTCCTAATTAATTACAATATTTAATAAAAAAAAATTAATTTTTTAATGGTCTCCTTGAAACAGTGATGTTTTAAAGGTAAATGGGGAGAACTGCATTAACATCCACCACGTTATCTCCGACGTGGCCGATAATTTGCAGCGGAATTTAATTCGGTATGTGAAAAGAATTAAAACGTTCAACGACTAATGAGTGAGTTATACCAACGATAAGCTCAACACGAGAACCCCACAACTTATAATATAAGTTGAAGAAATAGTCTAAACATCAAAGTGATTTGATGAAAATAAATATTAAAAATTTTATTATTTACAATTTGTCATTTGAGGAGGATTTAGTGTTAACAATGCTACATTAAACAGATTTTTCGCTTTACATTTTGTATTGCCTTTCGTAATAGCCGCTTTAGCTTTAATGCATTTAATAGCCTTACATGATACGGCTGGTTCAAGTAATCCTTTAGGTGTTTCTGGTAATTATGATAGATTAGCTTTTGCTCCCTATTTTATATTTAAAGATTTAGTTACCATATTTTTATTTATATTAGTATTATCTATATTTGTATTCTTTATGCCCAACGTTTTAGGAGATAGTGAGAATTATGTTATGGCTAACCCTATGCAAACTCCTCCTGCTATTGTACCTGAATGATATTTATTACCATTTTATGCCATATTAAGAAGTATACCTAATAAATTATTAGGGGTTATAGCTATGTTTGCTGCTATTTTAATATTATTAACATTACCTTTTACAGATTTAAGTAGAACTAGAGGTGCACAATTTAAACCATTAAGTAAAATAATATTTTATGTGTTTGTAGCTAATTTTTTAATGTTAATGGTGTTGGGTGCTAAACACGTAGAATCTCCATTTATTGAATTAGGTCAAATTTCTACCGTAATATATTTCCTTTATTTTTTATTTTTAGTTCCTCAAGTAACTTTATTTGAAAACACTTTAATTGAAATGCCTGCTACTGAAAAATCACCAGCTTATGGTACTGTAGCTCCTTTAGCTACAAATATATCAGGAGTATTTTATTTACCAGTTATTTTGGCAATTGCTTTTATAATAGATAACAGTTTATTTGGTATGGATTTACTTGATGCCCCTAGACCTTGAGGATTATATTTTCAAGATAGTGCATCTCCTCAAATGGAAGGTTTAACTGAATTACATGATAATATTATGTTTTATTTAGTAATAATATTATTCGCAGTTGGTTGAATATTAGTATCTGTAGTTAGAAACTACTCTTACAAATCATCTCCTATGAGTCATAAATATTCTAATCATGGTACACTTATTGAATTAATATGAACAATAACTCCAGCATTAATATTAATATTGATTGCTTTTCCTTCGTTTAAATTACTATATTTAATGGATGAAGTTAGTGATCCAGCTATGGCTGTATTAGCAGAAGGTCACCAATGATATTGAAGCTACCAATACCCTGATTTTTTAAATAGTGATGAAGAATTTATTGAGTTTGATTCATACCTAGTACCTGAATCTGATTTAGAAGATGGTGCTTTAAGAATGTTAGAGGTTGATAACAGAGTAATATTACCTGAACTAACTCATGTTAGATTTATTGTTACTGCTGCTGACGTTATACATTCGTATGCTTGTCCTGCTTTAGGTATAAAATGTGATGCTTACCCTGGGAGGCTGAGTCAAGTTTCTGTTTTGATTAATAGAGAAGGTGTATTTTACGGTCAATGTTCTGAAATATGTGGTGTTTTGCATTCTAGTATGCCTATTGTCATCGAGTCTCTTTCCATCGAAAGATTTCTTAGTTGACTTGAAGAACAGTAGTTGGCTAAGTACATACAATCATAAAAGCTGTTTCTTCGTAGTTTGCCCAGTTATGTTTATAATTATAGATTTTATTTTATTTTTAATTTTGTGTATTATAAAATATATCAATATGTTTATTAGTTGGCGTAAGACATTAAAAGATTGTAATTTACTTGTATCTAAGCCATATAATTTTGTAAATAAACCTTTACAATCTGGATTAAATATATTTAATTTAGTACAGTTTTTTTTACTATTAATATGTGTATCGGTATACTATCATTTTTATACGGAATGTATAGACTTAAATAGTAATTTTTATTATGCTTTTATTTTTGCTATATTTAGTATTATAATGTTTTATTTAATTGTTAATATTAAACCCACTGTTATTAAAAAAAAGTCTAGTTTTTTTTATGAGTTAAAGTGTAAACTTAATTTTATTATTGAGTGTGTAAAAATAGAGCCTTTTAAGGCAATACTTTTTATACTTGGATATTCTATTATGTTTATAATTGTATTTTGTTTTAAAATTTATTTATTTAATTTTAACATTATAGATTTTAATAATATTTATTCTTTTATAGTTATTAGTAATACTAGTTTTATAATAATTAAAATTTTACTAAGTACATTAATATATGTTATATATTCTAATAAAACTGAATCATATACACAACATATTAAAAAATCTATGAGTATAAATATGAAAACGGTTATAATGATGTGAATTATAGTGTCATTAGTATTTTATATTAAACTGGCATTTTTACCTTTTATTAATATTGCAGCCATTTCTGATCTATTTTTTAACATTAAAGAATCTAGAAATATCATAAGTAAAGTTAGTATTCCTGATACTAAAGGATCAAGTCGTGTTATATATAAGTGAAATATTTCAAAGAATAAAACCTTTACAATGAGTAGATTAAATTTATTAACAGAAATTACTTATAATAATAATTCAAAAAATATTATGATGCATATGGGTTTTAAAGGCGATGATATACATAAAACTATTGATGTTAATAAGCTTTCAGGTAATTATTTATTTGCAAAAGGTAAGAGAAGTTATGATGAAATAGCTGGTACTGGTAATACTGATAATTCTGGTAATACAGGGAGTTCTAATAGACGTAATGTTAGACCTAGAAGATTAAACAGTAATATACCAATCAGTAACACTACATCCCAATTATCTCGTATTAGACCTAGAGAAAGTAGAGATTTGTTAAACATTCGTAATCAATTAGTCCATATTAAATCTACAATTAATAATACAAAAAATACTAATAACTCCGGATGTGCTTTTAATTTTACAGCTGGTGATGATAAATTAACCCGTATGAGTAGTTATATTTGAGAACAGAGTAAGGATATTCAAAAAACAAATGTAATACAGAAATATCATAGACATGCGTTAAATGGTAATGATAAAAATGGTTTAAATAGTAATACTAATCCTAATTTATTATTACAGCATTATATGGATATTTATGATAAAATTATTAAACGTCAAGAAATTATTAACTCTCTAGAGCCTGATAATTATAAAAAATTACCTAGAGAAAATAATGGTACGCATGATAATAGAAATTTTTTAGTAGAGGATAATTCTATACCTTTTTCAGATAAATTTTTATTTATGGACAGAAAACCTTTTGTTTGAAAAATTGAAGGATTGGTATGTAGAGTAGGACAGGAAGTAACAGGTGGAAAAGTGTATTATGATGTTAGTTTTAGTAATAATAATTTTATTGCAATACATTGCTTTACTGTAAAGGAATATTTTGCTACATTTGGTCAAGCAAGATCACCTGCTTATAGTGAAAATAACGTTCCATATAATAATCACTTTGCTTGTTTTTTAAAAGAGTTAAAAATAGGTGGTGTAAAAGCTTTAACTGCTGATATGTGTAATGATCCTTCTAGAGAACATAAACAATATAACTTCAGTGTTTTACGTGACTATTATAGAAAATATCATGATCCTATGTTTTCAGGTACTAGAATTAATCTTACAGATGAAATTATTGAGGGTTTAGTTAAACCAGGAAATAAAAAGGTATAAATATTTTCCAGGTATATATAAAAGTAATTATATAAATTATCTTTTTACATATTTTTTATTTATTTTTAATTTATATATTATATAATAGACTATATATAAAAACTCATTAATAAAAAATATGTAGGTATTATTAAATAAGTTTACGCTCTTTTTTACTTAGTATAGTGGTATAAATTAGTTGTTTATAATTTTTAATATTTGTATCGTGTTTAAAAGTTTAGTGGTTTTTAATATTTTATAGGATTTGTATTTATAATTTGTATTATATATATGTTTATCTATATAATATAATTATTATTGTTTAGTATTTAATTGCATAACTGGAAATGTCTGATTATATAATACTTTTTTTTTAATAAGTATTTATATTTAAGTAAATGCATAAGATATGACCTTATGTATAATTATATTTATTTAAACATTAGAATAACAAGCAGTCATAGCTTATCCCTAATTATATATTATAAAAGATATATACAAAAAAAATTTTGTATACGTAAAGGTAGTATAAAAAAAGATTAATGTTTACATATAATAATATATAGACATCATAGTAACCCTAAATATTATGTGAATTTTGTATCTATTATAGATATTAGATAAACTAAAAATATAAAATAATTTATTAACTGTAAATTATTTTTATAATTTAGATATTGTTTTTATATTTATACATTGTAAATATTTATAACTTAAGTAATATAATATTTTAATAAGGGATACATACATAACGGCTATGTGTTTGATTGCAGATCAAAATTTACAAGGTTCGACTCCTTGGTATCTCTATGAATAATTAAACCTTTATAAGACACTGTAAAAAAAAAATGACCGTGTTTTTAGGTGTATAATTGGTATATATTTTAAATATAATAAATATACAAATACATGGTTCTATGTATATAGTAGTAATCCGTAAAATATTTATTAACGATATTTATTTTATTGATAGTAATACTAAATTTATAAAATAATATTTGGTTACTAAACT
>Ga0265797_10012278_pt1 | contig 10519 bp, 14 predicted proteins | sample P2T30metagenome_FD_192433 | JGI IMG/M metagenome (GOLD analysis project Ga0265797, IMG submission 192433) | Plant litter microbial communities from East Loma Ridge, Irvine, California - P2 T30 | ecosystem: Environmental > Terrestrial > Plant litter > Unclassified | place: USA: California... | reverse complement strand
AGATCAACAAGCGCGTCGTCACAGTGCGCTACATGTTCTTCAACGACGGCGACGTCAAGTGGTTCAAGAGCTTACCGCTGTGGACGAAGCGCGGAAGGAGCGGTTTCATCAAGGAGAGTCTGGGTACACACGGATACTTCAAGGCTACTTTCGATGGCAAGATCAGCCCTATGGATGCTGTTGCTGTTAGTTTGTACAAGAGGGTTTACCCGAGAGGCGCGAGAGCGTGGAGGGGTGAGCTGGACCAGGCAGGTGAGATGGAACAAGCTGCTTAGAGGCTTACGACGCGTCAATGACTTTTATGATATCATGGGGTTTTAGATAGGCTAAAAAGGGTATGGAGTTTGTTGTTCATCTTTTACGAATAGAGTATCTGAGCCTATACCCGTTCAACAGATCCGTGAAGTAAACGCCGTGAAATGCTGATAAAGACGCGTACTTTTCACTGCCAACGCCAACATGAAGTCTGAAACAGCATCAAGCCAATTCTTCCCAGACTCACTTCCTCGCAAACCTCTCCAGCGCCGGTCCATAATCCTTCTTCAACCTCTCCTTCCTCTCAATCTGCCTCTTCTGCATATTCTTCAGTGCCTCCCTCGCGCGCTCCTTCTCCTCATCAACCACATTCTTCGTCCCACTCTTCCTCAAATACCTCCTCAGCGCCGAATTCCTGCCCTTCCCCCTCTTCTTCAACATATCCACCTTATCCGGCTCCTTCTCGCCCCTCGCAGCGCGGTATTCCCGCTGCCGCTCTTCATTAGACGCGAGATCGAGGTTACCGACGAAATTGGGGTCGAGCGCAATCATCTCGGGCTGGATCTTCTCAAGCAGGGCATGCACTTCTGTTTCGCGGCGCTGCTTGGAGGTTTCGTAGGGGTTGGTGCCGGGCTCGAGGGTGTCGGGGTTGGCTTCTCCGGCGCCGGGCACGATGATGGAGGAGAAGCCTTTGTCGTGCGATATGCCGAGGACGTCTTCGAAGGGGCAGAAGCGCACGCGGCTGACGTTTAGGCCTTCGCCGCCCCAGCCCATGTATGGCATGATGGGGGCTGCGGCGTCTCCGGCGTTCCGGCGGAAGATGTCGTCTTTGTAGATGGAGGTCTGTGTGCCGTAGCCGACGGCTGTGAGGTTGCGGTCGGAGATGGAGAGGGTGGTGCCCGGAACGCGGAGGTGGGTCTGGTACATCTCTTTGAACATGCGGACGTCCCAGACGGACATGCGTCGGTCTTGGGATGTGCTGACCATGTATGTTCCTGATCTGTCAACTGCGATGCTTCGGACGGGGCCTCGGTGTGGGAGGAGTTTGACGAGGGGCGTGGCGCTGTTGGGCGACCAGAGGGTTACGAGACCTTTTTGGTGGCCAACGTGCAGGATGGCGTTGTGTGGATTTTGTGCGAAAGCTGTCGCGGGACCGAGCTTGGTGTATAGTTGTGGTAGTGACTGTCCGGTCGAGACATCGGTGTATCGTATTATACCCGCGGTCGATACCGAGGCGAGGAGGAAGTGGTAGGGGAGGTATTCGAGGTGTGTGGCTTCAGAGTGGTTCTTGAGCTTGTGCATCTCCACGCCGTCGCCCGAGTAGATGTAGACACAGTTCTTCTGCGCGACCGCAAAGTTCTTCTGGTTGCTCGTATGCAGCCATCGCGCGTCTCGCACCGTCTCGGCGAGTTGAAGTTCGCAGCCGACCTTTCCGTCTCGCCAGTCAAAGGTCGCGACATGTCCTTTCCTGCCTGCGATCAACAAGTCCCGGCCGTTGCGACTGTACTCGCATACATCGTAAGGACCCAGACCGTCTAACTTCAACTCGAAGCCTTTCTTCGCCGTCTCCGTACCAACTTCCCGCTTGATTTCATCTTGTCGCACTTTGTATGTTCTTTCCAGCTCATTTTCGGTTTCCAATAGTCCTGGGTTGTTCTCGAGCAGAACTTCGACATTCTTCGCTTCTATCGCCGCCTGCTTGTTCTTCACCTCAAGCGATGTAATGTTTCTCCGCAGCTTCTTATCCTTGACTGTTTTCGGCCGTATGCGGTCGCCGCGCCCATATTGTTTTGTGGCTGATTCGGTGAATTCGGCGATCGCGCGGGTGTCTTCGTCGTCTATGGGCGCTGCGTTTTGCGACTTGCGCCGCGGTTGCGCTGTGCTGGGCTTGGAGCCGCGTTCGGTGGCCATGATGCAGGTGCGGTGGCCGACAGCCTTTTGCGACAGTGAGAAACTTGATTCGCTTCGTAAGCTAGTTTTGTGACTGAGGAATCCACTGCATGTATTCGCTGAGAGTGTATGCGCAAAAGGTTCCTGGTCGCGAATGCCCCAATCCTAGAATTATTTCTGCCGGCGTTCACCGCTTCGAAATCTTGGCGACACTAGTGATGCACAACCAAACTCCACGCCTCTCTCACCATCGCTAAACTTCTGTTTCGCTTCACGTGAAACAAAACACCATCTCTGCTGATATCCGTCGAAGCTCTCAGACCGGGGTGATCTAGATCATCTTCATTAGACTTTGCAAGCGGTAGCATCTCAGCGTGGCATTCACCTTGTTGCATCCGCACGAGAGTTGTGTTTGTGTGCCGACATCCTTCCTTTCGGGGTTACCAAGGGTCGTACTGGAGGTAGAGGTGGCGTTGGAATCGGATGTACCCTTGGTCTGTTTATCGGTGCTTGGTGTAAGGTCCATCGCCTCGGCATTGCTCGACAGTTGAAGCTGAGGCAATGGTTGAGCTTGAGCTTGAGCTTGAGCGTCAGCTGCTGCTTGAGCTTGTTGAAGCTGGAACGCAGCAGCGCGGGCACGCATTTTAGCCTTTCTGGCCTCTGATGGCTTCCCAGATTGTCCCTTACGACCCATGGCAGTAGTTAAAGAGAGATTGGAAAAAGATTGAGGAGGCTCGAGAAGCTGGAGATGTAGCGAATTGTTAGACAGCTCCAAGGCTGTGTGGTCAGTGTGTATGCTCAGGTGTCCGTACAGGACTCCAGACCATGATTGCTATTCAGCGCCGAGATCGCAGTATCACATGCTACGCACGTGTTGGGCAGCTGCAGCTTCTCTCACTGGCTCCTGCCTTCACCTTGAGTTCGGCCCAAACAAACAACGTGTATCCCTAGGCTTCGCTTAGACATCCCTCTCTTATTCCCACCGCCGTAAAGGGTCTCTCATCAACCCCACTCCACTCTCTCTCGTTCTCATACTTCACTTACTACTCTACAACAACAACAACAACAACAACAACAACAACAACAACAGTCGCCAACGATGGGAGGCCGCCGCAATGTGCACGCTTACAACCAGGACGAGATCAATAGGTACGTATAGATAACATTGACCGGAAATGCCAACGACAGCGTGACTACTATTGAAACAATCCAGTCGTTGTTCAATTTGACGCGCTGCTAACTAGTCTTCCCAGGCTCCAGGGTATCCCGCTTCCCATGAAGATCAAATGCGGCCGGTGCCACAAGAACCTTCCTCAAGTCAAGTACTCCACCAAGCAGCTGACCGATGCACGATACCAAATCAAGACCTCAAGCAAGATCATCAAGCCCATCAACTGCCACAGTTGCACTGGACAGCAGAAGGTCGAGATCGAGTGCACCATGTGTGGCAAGACAAAGGGCTTGGAGGAGTTTGCAAAGTCTCAGCGCGCCAAGCCTGACACTGCCAAATGCTTCAAGTGTGTTGAGGCTCAGCTCGCTGATGAGGCCGTCGATGAAGACCGCTATATTGAACCAGACAGGGCCTTTGTTCCGCCCGACCACTCCCAGGGCCAGTTTCCCGAGTACTGGTCCGCAGCTACCAGTGAAACATCTTCTACTTATGTGAGTTTTCCATAAGGGCTGTCTGTGGCTGTCATACTGACCTGTATAGGGAGATGATGAGTGGAAGACTGTCAACGGCATCAATCGACGAACCGAGCGCAAGGATATTGAAGACGGAGGTATAGCGCTGTCGGCTGGCTTCCAGAAGGCCATGTCCATGAACGGTTCAGCAGAGGAAAGCCTCATCGAGACCGAATACTCCTTCCCAGCTGGCCACGGAAACGCCAACACTGACAGCTGGAGCGAGGTCCGCACCAAGTCCTGGCATACCCAGTCCAACGCGGCTCCCAGTGCAAGCTCAGGCTTCAACCCCAACGCCTATCGTCGCTCGACTTCCTCCGTTACCGGCTCGTCCCACACCTTCGCCTCCAGCATGGCTGAGCGATCTGACACTTCGGAAATTCGCCCCAACGGATGGGCCAAGATTCGTGCTGCTCCTCGAGGTCCTCCTATGGTATGTTTATCGATGAATCCTTCGGATCTTGAGTGTTGGCAAGAACGATACTGACTATGTCATAGATGCCTATGGGTGATACTGTCCGACAGACAGGATCCACTGTCGATGCTTGGGACTCGGATGAGGAGGAAGACGAAGAAGACGAGGACGATGATGATAGTGACGACGACACAGTCATCTAGTCACTTGACCCTAGTATATGGAGATGACAGAGATTGACAGGTATGCACAACGGGAAAAAGATCCTGTTCTGCGAGGGGATGCGGGAATTTGGATTGGATTGGCGTTTGGACTTGACTTGCATTATGTGATTTAGCTGTGGTCATGACAGCGAATGGTCTACCATTTGTCCCCACTGGAGGGACGTACATAGCACTACAAAAGTTGAACTCCTGAATCGATGGCATTACTGATAGCCCTATCGCGCGGCTATGGTGAAAGTGAAAGGAATGCCGTCAGGGGTAGACTAATCCGGAAAAAGCGACTAATTGCCACCACGTGATTACGCGCCGCCGCCCCAACGCGCCTTCCTGTGCCTGTCGCACCCCACCCACACCCAGCGCAGCCGCACCACCACGACTGTACCGTAGCACTTTCTTTCAAATCACTTTCGTTCCAATCGCTCTTACAGTAGGAAATAGACACGGCCACTATGTAAGTCATGTTTCGCTATTCGACTTGATGAGCGCGCAAGACTAATGAGTGGCGACAGGAGCGGACGACGACCTAGAGGAGCAGGCATTCGGGGGCCGCACTCTGCCTTGACAGATTTTCTGGCCGTGAGTGACATCTGTTCTGGGGACAAGCATGCCCAACATTCGAGACTTGCGACATGAAGATCGAAAGCGGCTGGGTTCTTGCTCCATAGCGGCCGCGCAAGCCCCAGTGGGCGATGCTTGAGAGAGACACTCGCTAACTTCTCATATCCAGGCGAACAACATCTCTGCAGCAGAGATTCGCGATTCGTACGAACAGCGCCGTCAACAAGCCGAGCGAGACGCAGCAGAAGCAGGAGATAATGGCGAGGGACCTTCAAATGCCGGTGAAGATGACGAAGATGTCGAGGAGGATCTACAAGCCGAATCCTCCGCGATGGCAGCCGAGCGCACCCGCAAACGTAAACGCAACCAAGACGAGGCGATAGCGAAGATCAAGAAGGGCAAGGCGGCGAAGAAGGCATCCAAGAAGAAGAGCAAGAAGAAGGGCTCAGATGATGAATCCGACTTTGAAGATGTCATGGACATGTACAAGAAGGCGAAGCCACTCCCTGGCCAATTGGAGAACTGCGAAATTTGCGACAAGCGATTTACCGTCACACCCTACAGCAAAGCTGGTCCAGATGGTGGGCTCCTGTGTACACCGTGTGGAAAAGAGATGGTCAAAGATGCAAAGTCAGAGAAGAAATTGGCTAAGCCCGTCGTGCGAAAGGGTCGGAGAAAGATCGAGAGCAACCGCCTTGACGGTATGACACAGCGCGGACCCAAGACACTCCAACAACTGTGCATCGAGAAGCTCGCCAAACACTCAGAAGACATTGACGAACTGGGCGAGATGCCAGAGGGTATCATGAACCGGATCAGCGAGATCTTCTCAAAGAAGCGAGCGATGAACTCCAACACAATGAAGCTGTTCCTCCAGTCAGATATGCAGTCGATTGCAATTCACGAAGCGGCATATCTTGAGACCGAGGACTACGACCAGATCTTTGCCGTTTGCCCAAACGTTAAGCGTGTGTCACTGCGCAACTGCTGCCAGTTCAAGGACAGCAACATCGACTACATGAACGAGAAGGCGAAGGCACTAGAGGAGATCCAGTTACTAGGAGCTAACCTCGTCTCCAATGACAAATGGATTGAGCTGTTCATTGCCCGGGGCCAAGATCTCAAGTCGTTGAAAGTCGAGTGGTTAGACGCCGCATTCGACGATCAGGCAATAGAAGCACTTTCCACCTTTTGCCCCAACCTTGAGCGTCTCAAGATTGAGCGCTGCAAGAAGATCGGCCCGGACAGCATCGATGCCATTGCACACCTGAAGCATCTGAAGCATCTCACACTCCGCTTCTACGACCCCATTACCCGCGAGAAACTCGTCCATCTAGTCGATTCAGTTGGCGATAATCTCCGCACCCTGTGCCTAGAGCATTTCCTAGACAACACAACAGAGCCCACCGATGACGTTCTCGAAGCCATCCACAACAAGTGTCATTATCTCAGCAAGTTCCGCTTCACAGAGAACAACGAATGCACCGACGCTGGCTACGTGAAGCTCTTCACCGACTGGACCAACCCACCGCTCCACTACATCGACGTCAACTCAACCCGCGACCTAGACAATACAAACCCCGACGGACCCGAAGACGAGCCAATCGGTCTCGGATCCAACGGTTTCCGCGCCCTAATGGCCCATTCCGGCTCCCGCCTCGAATTCCTAGACATCTCCTCCTGCCGCCACATCTCGCACGCAACCTTTACAGAAACCTTCGACGGCAAGAAAGAATATCCTCATCTCCGCGAGATCAACCTCTCCTTCTGTCCCGTCGTCGACACTGAGATCGTAGCTGGTGTCTTCCGATCCTGTCCCGCTATCAAAAAGGTAGTCACGTTTGGTTGCTTCCAGGTCGCTGACGTGGTGGTGCCGAGGGGTATTGTGTTGATCGGAGCGCCGAGGGCACAGGATCAGATTGAGCAGTTTGGCGAGGTGGTGTTGGATTATCAGAGGGAGAATGAGGAGAGTATGGGGCATATGCGTGCTATGGGACGTATCGTTCCTGTTGTGGGATAAATGGTGTAGCGATTCTCGCAGAGCTGCGGGGAACGGGTTCTTCAAAAATGGTGTATGGGCGCATGTATGGTATGGCGTACTGGAGCATTTACACGTTCATGGCTAATGGTCATTACGGGTATATGAGCTTTTCCGTCGGTTGTGTGCGACATGATTTAGATACATATAGATGTCAATCAGTACGCATAAGACTCCGCATTGAGTATGCGGATGCGGATGCTGGATGCTAATAGATACATGATACATGATACTCCTCAAACGCGACTCCTCGCTTGCCCAAATCGTCAATGGGTGATAAGTAACAGCGTAGCTACGTGTATTCTCAAGTCCAACGGATGAGCTGAGTGGGACATACGTTGTCCTCTGCAACCCCAGCTTAGATATATCACCCCACTAATTTTGTCCCACTCATACCTTGCTCAACCAGATCATGAACCCAAATTGCACCACATAGCTATACACAAACAAAAACTGCGTCCTCCTCGACTTCTGACCAGTCTTGATATCCTGAGGATATCCCACGGGAGCAGGAGCGCCAAAGGCGTCTTGTGGTTTGTTGTCAGGCAACAGCACGTATTTCAGGCTCCTCAACAAGAAGAACGAGTTCGCGCTGAAGCAGTAAAGGAATATGACCCAGCCGACCCATGAGCTACTGAAACCGATCCAATTGGCCAAGTTGGTGATGAGCAGCGATACGATGACGTGGACGAACTTGTAGCCGCTGTACGCTACGAGGTCGAGGAGTTGCGAGGAGCTGCTGATGGCGAGGAGGAAGGTGCCGGTTCGGATGATGAGGATCTCGAGTAAGGTGACTGCGATTGCGACTGTAGCGGTCTTGCCCAGGAGTTCGGGATTGAAGGCGCCGCGCAGACCTGCGAAGAGTGTTGACAGCAGAATGTAGGTCACCAGGGCCATGGTGGGTATGTACATGTCTGGTGAGTTGACATCTTCTCGTGGAGGTTGATATAGCAGTGCGGCGGACGCTGATGGATCGGCCGTGTGTTGCCGTTGGCGCGACCAGGGACGGTGCCACCATGGGAAGAGGATGATGCGTAGTTTGTTGAGGACGTAGGAATTTGTGACGTTGAAGTAGTGCTTTAATGCGGACACTGAGACAAGACGTCCTAGCTGGAATGTTGTTAGCAAGTTGTTCATGAATGGGATGCCAGCGCTATGCCTTGTGGACATACATTCTGTTCCATGTAGTGCTGCCCAGCGTCCACGGCGCTCTTTCCCATCTGGAACCCTAGCTGAGCAGTGGGGTCGTTGATGAAGCCGCCGAACGACGGGTGCACGCCATATCCGCCTTGTTGAGGCGGCATGCCACCTGCCTGTGACCCGTAGCCATAGCCGCTCTGTGGTTGTGAAGGGGGTTGCGGGGGAGGTGGTGACCGTAGCTGGGGGACTGTGGAAACGTGTTGTGGGACGGGGTGGTGTACTTGATGGAGTCAGTACACGGCATCTACAGGAGGCATGATGGGACGTGTCCTAATACGTACAAGGTGGTGAATGCGCCGGTGGTGGGTTGCCGTAGTTGGGGCGCTGCATGGCTGCGCGTCGGGGTGCTGGTCGGTGTAGCGAGTGCGGTGTCTAGGAGAATGAAAAAGACAAAGAAGCCCGAGTTTTGTGATGCGCAATTGGACACGTCGCCGTCAATGTTGGTTGAATTTCTGCCTTGAGCTGCGGTGTCGTTGGCACCTCCGAATTCCGACCATCTGGCAAGAGCGTGCACGGCCCGTCGTCATATCCCACATGTGCCCGCCGCACCACCACCACGTCTCCCTTCCGCAACCTTCCCGCCGCCTTTCACCCTCGCCATGTTGGATACCTTCGAGATATTGACTACCTCCGGCGTAGTCTTGTGGTCGCGCACATATGTCCCGGTCGGCGCAAACGTCATCAACAGTTTAATCCGGGATGTCTTCATCGAGGAGCGCGTGCAACCTCACGCCGAAGATGCCGGCGCCAAACCTACGTACAAGAAGGAGGGATATACTCTGAAGTGGACGGCGGCGAAGGATCTTGGCCTCATCTTTGTGGTATGAACGCAGTCCTCGTTTCGCCAATGGATCGAGATAGGGCCATGGCGCATTGCGACGTAGATATGCGCAACAGCTGACTTTGCCATAGGCCGTATATCAAAGTCTAGTACACCTGACATGGGTCGACAAGCTCCTCGATAACGTACGCGCACTCTTCGTCGGCCTCTATGGCGAGCAGCTGAAGACGGAGCACAGCAGTGTGGTCAACTGCGACAAATTCGGCGCCTACTTCGACCGACAGATGCATGACTTGGAAGGTGCCAGCGACTCTGGCGCACCAAGCATTAAGCTCACGACTCCCGAATCGAGTACCGATAACGACAGCGCCGACGAAAGCGTGCCCAAGCCAACGGCATTACAGAAACCACAGCAGTCCTTGTACGATACGAGCGCCGATTCAACACCAGTGCCCACGCCAGACACCTCGAGACCTACTACACCGGCGCAAAGTCAGCTTTTGACTGGAAAGGCAAGACCGTTTGGAGGGAAGATGTCACGGCGAGACAAGAAGAAGGCGTCGGCATTCAGCTCAGCACCAGTGTCATCGGGTGACGAAGCATCAGCCAAGAAGAAGGGCAGGGGCTCAGCCAAGAAGGGCAGAGTGTGGGGCGAATTCGGGGCCGAAGAACAGGACGACTCTGTGCTCGACTACTCGCAATCAGACATCCAGGGCGACGCCTCTGGGAACGAGGCGCTCGAGGAGATCCGACCAGAGACGTGGGGCCACAAGACAAAGAAGGGCGAGTTCGTGCTCAAAGATCTCGACGAAGAGATGGACGAGATAATCGCAGCACAAAACGCGAAGAAGGACAAGGAAGCACCCGCTGCCTCGGGTGGGCTAGTAGGGTCCAGTTTGGGTGCCATTGGCGGCCTGTTCAGGAACGTGGTTGGCGGCAAGACACTCACCAAGGAGGATTTGGCAAAACCACTTAAGGGAATGGAACAGCACCTCCTTCGCAAGAACGTGGCTCTCGAAGCTGCGGTGCGATTGTGTGAGAGCGTCGAGCGCGATCTTGTGGGCATGAAGACTCCCAGCTTTACCAGTCAGTTGACACGCCTAGCCCCCACTATACGTAGCTACTAACCATTGCAACAGCAATCGAGACGACGCTCAAATCCTCCATGGAAAAGGCTCTCACCAAGATGCTCACTCCTACGTCCTCCCTGGACCTCCTACGCGAGATTCAACACACCAACGCCACTACATCCCGCCCCTACGTCATCTCCATTGTCGGTGTAAACGGCGTAGGAAAGTCGACAAACCTATCCAAGATCGCCTTTTTCCTGTTGCAAAACCACCACCGCGTGCTCATCGCAGCAGCGGATACATTCCGTTCTGGTGCTGTGGAGCAACTACGCGTACACGTAGATAGATTGAAGGAGCTATCGCAAAGAGAAGGAGGTCAGGTCGATTTGTTCGAAAAGGGCTATG
>Ga0265797_10012277_pt1 | contig 10520 bp, 12 predicted proteins | sample P2T30metagenome_FD_192433 | JGI IMG/M metagenome (GOLD analysis project Ga0265797, IMG submission 192433) | Plant litter microbial communities from East Loma Ridge, Irvine, California - P2 T30 | ecosystem: Environmental > Terrestrial > Plant litter > Unclassified | place: USA: California... | reverse complement strand
TCGAACTACGCTCCACCATGCTGGGGCACCTGACTTCCAGTGTGTTTGTGCTGGACATCACGCAGACCAAGGTACTGCTCATCCATCACAAGCATTACGACATGTGGATTCAGCCAGGAGGCCATTACGAACTGCCAGGTACCCTCTGGGAGTCTGCCCGCCGTGAGGTAGCCGAAGAAACCGGCTTGACTGACCTGGTGTTGCATCCTCTGTTCGCCGAATCAGGTCTTCCCTTGGACATTGACACGCACCCAATCGCTGCTCGTCCGTCGAAGAACGAAGGTCCGCACGTGCATCACGACTTCGCGTTCCTGGCGCTGGCCACGCGCGAGTTTGTGCCCACGCCGCAGCTCGAAGAAGTTCACGGTGTAAAGTGGTTGGCGCTGGATGCCGTTGCCAACCTGCCTGATGTCCGAATCCGCCGCATGGGCCGCAAAGTCCAGAAAATGCTGGAGCAAGCTGCCGTTTCGGCTTGACATTGATTGACCAAACGCCTCGCACCCTTCATGGATGCGAGGCGTTTCTTCGTTTAGGAGCGGTTTTAGGCGCGCGAGATAGTTACCGGCACCCACTCAGCACTTGTTGCGCAAGCACGGGGTGCGTGTACACCAGGCAAACCGTGTCCGACGCTAGGACGAGCCTTTTCTGGGTGATTGCGCATCCATTCCTGTACGAACCATAGTTGACCACATCCGCCACCGATAGTGTCCATTCCAGCGGGGTCAAATACGCGGACGTTGAACCCCCGTTCGACCAGCTTCGCGGAGAAGTCGACCGCCAACGCACGCTGGTGCTCATTCTTGGCGGGCTCGAACTCGTTGCGCTCGCAGATTACCGACACTGTCGCCTCCCAGGTAGCAGGGTCATAGAGCGCCAAGATGCGGTCTGCGTCGGCATCAGCTACGTTGGCGTCGTGTGCGCAGTAGTTGAAGAACGGCCGGCGCCCCGTCACTTCACTCCACTGTACGCCAACCTCGGCGATGCGCGCGAGGTTGAGCTTCTTCTTGAACGGAATCAGCGCATTACGGGCCTCATCGGTGGACTCGTGCACCGAGAACTGCAGTCCTACGGTAGGAATCTCGCGACTCATTTCAAACACCCAGCTCCAATCGATATCAGGTGCACTGGTGCTGATGAGGAGAGACGCCTGAGGGTACATGGCATGCAGCCGGCGGAACGCTTCCCAGAGCGCTTTGTTAAGAACCGGCTCCCCCATGCTCATCACCATGATTTGCAACTTCTTGATTCGTGCCGGGTCGAGCCCCCCAATAGCGTTCTCAAGCAGATATTGCGGTTGGCTGACGATTTCGTCAGCAGTCAGATTGCGTACAAAATAGTCCCCTGTGCCGCAGAACCGACAACCGATGGGACAGCCGCTCATGGTCGAGCAACAGATGACGGTTCGTTCTTCATATTCAGGATAGCGATACAGCACCGATTCAACGGCACAATCTGGCTTGACGAACACGAATTTGTTGACGTGTTCTGCCGAGTCAGGGAAGTCTTGAATTTCATCCCAAAGGGATGCAGGCGGCACGGCGCTAGGGATAGTTGCAGTCATTTTCACTCCATAAGTAAGACGTATGGCGTGTAGCTCACAGCAACTACCCGCGCTGTCACTGCAGAGGGTAAGCGGGAAGCGATAGACCACCTATGTGGCCACGGACCGGAGCTCCCGTCCCCTCTGCGGCTTACTCAAGCGAGACGATAAACCTCTCCCGTGACAAACGCAGGATGCGGAACACGTTTTTTCGTGCCTGTCTTCTTGTAACCGTTCGCCTCCATGAGCGCGCACATCGCAGAACCCACAAAGTGCTTTGTAATCAGGTCACCAGGACTTACTTGGTATTTTTCCCAAAATCGTTCCACGGTACCGATAGCCGCAAGGATGGCCGGATAGCCGAACTGCACCGCGGCCTCGGCGCGGACGAGCACCTTTGGTTGGATAATAGCCTCATACAGTTCGCCGCCGGTTCCCTCTACGAAAGAGCGGAACCGAGGGTAAGCCTTGAGAAAATCATCAGTGCTAGGAAGATTAACTGGCCTACTAAATTCTTCAGTACGCATACACGACTCCTGTAAATGACGATGCGCAAGCGTAACCGAAAATACATCAATTTGCAAGGTAGCATTTTGCAACGTTGCGAATTGTCGTTGAGATTCCAGTCGAAGAAAAAGCGCACCCGAAGGTGCGCTGAGAATGATAGTTAAGTCAGGCTTCTACTGGGACAGGGAACCGTTGCATCAGTTCCTCGACGGGATATACCCCGCTTGGCATAACGTGCTGAGACTGCTTGGCCATCAGCAGGCGCGCGCCAATGACAGTCTTTTCCGGGTCCACCCACGTAAGCACCTCGTGAACGCGAAGATACAGTCCTTGTTCCTTCATCGCCCCAGTGAGGTTATACCCGAAGTCACGGTTCGCGTTTTTGAAGGCGACCAGCTTGGGGTCCTTCTTGACAACGCCTTCGTCTTGACACCAAGCTCGAAGTTCCTCGACCGTAAACCAGCCAGAGTTGTTGTCTTGCTGTTCCCGTGGGTTTAGGAAAAACATCACTTCTTCCTGCGTCTCTCGGTCGACCCAATCAGGGCCCAGCGCATGGTAGCGCTTGCCGGCCTTCTCCAACTCTTCGTAGATTCCCGTGGCACGTGCCGCGTCGATGAGCTTTTTGTGGGCCAAGTCCCGTTCCGTAACTGCGTCACGGTCAGCTTGCGGCAATCGACTTGCAATGACGAAGGATACGCCGCCGCGGAGAAACGCACGGGCCCATGGCAGACCTATTGCTATGTCGCAGCGGGCAATGGCGTCGCGCAGCTCATGCAAGAACGCGATGTTTTTCTCGCCTCTTACATGTATCACGAAGGAGCCTCGAGCCCATGCGCACACCAGGTCATACTGTGGCTTGTGGTCGGGGTCCGACATTTCGCCGACGAAGTACACTCCAAGCCGCTCCAGTGTCTTGCCGGGTTCCTTCTGCAACTCCGACTCGTGGCAGTAGTTCGAGGCCACCGCCAGGTAGGCGGCATCAAACGCACGGCGACGCTTGTCGCGTGGTTTTGCTTTATAGGTGCCGAACACAAAATTTGGTGCTCGGGTCGCCGTGCGGTCTTCGATGCCGATTGGCAAGTCTTTTTCGGGAACCCCGAATCCTGCCGTGATTCCCGCAATTCCGTTTTCGTGCTCTGAGCATCGGTCGTAGCCGAGACCAATGCCTTGGAGCGTGCCGTCAGTCGACGTAATGAAGCCAGTTTCAAAGTAAGAGCGTCGCATAGTCAATTTGTCCGTGTGAGATTGTCCTAAGTCGGAAACGATGTTCCGGATGTACTGGGTCTAGCGACCGCCGGCCTACCCGATAGTTCGAGCTAAAGGCTAAGTGTCCGGTACTATCTGTATTCATGAACAACATGAAATCAAGCACGGCCAACCTAGGCCGCATTTTCCGCGCATTTGGCTACTCGGCGCAAGGTCTTCGAGCAGCCTGGGAGCACGAGGCCGCCTTCCGACAAGAAGTATGCGCCTTCGCAGTTTTGGCACCTGTCACCCTTGTGCTTAGTCTTCCGGCGATGCACACCGTTGTGCTTTTTGCCATGATGGCAATGGTCCTGGCGCTGGAACTTGTGAATTCTGCTCTTGAGGCGGTCGTTGACAAGACCTGCCCGGAACACCACCCTCTCGCGGGGCGCGCAAAAGACTGTGGGTCCGCCGCTGTGCTGGTGGCAACTGTCACCTTGACGCTGTCCTGGATAGCGCTAGCCGGCCCGGCCCTCTGGCAGCTGCTTCAAAGCGCGTGAAAAAACCGCGCTTAGAGCGCGGTTCGGAATGAAGCTGGCTAGCTGGTCAAGTCCAGATGGCACTCAACGCTATCAGGGTCTGCCGTACTGATATCACTAATGCCCGCTACCGTAACGAGACTGAGCCAAGTCTGCGGCGACAACTTTGCCCGCCAGTTAGCATCAGAGCTACGAACTGAGTTGATGAGCTCCAGCGCTGCGAAGAGCTTAATACTCTGCTCCAGCATTTGCTCAAGGCTTTCCACTACAAACACATTAGGCAGCGGGTTCTGCTTCAGGTGCGCCGTCACGAGCTTACGCGCCCGGACCGAATCTTCTGCCGCTTGCGGATTTTGTGCCACAAGTGTGCCGGCTACGGTGGGGTCAATAAATAGCATGACAAACCGATTTTCGTTCGTACGCATAGCGGTTAATGCGGAGAACCCGGTTTCGGCCAGGGAGCCGGCGGCAAACGTTTCGCTGGTGATGGGGAAAAGTACGAGCACATCATTGGCTAGATGCCATGCCTCGACGTCGGCAAGCTCCGGCGTCCAGTTGTCCACTTGAGGGTTGAAGTACGGGATGCCGAGCGAATCGTAGCGAGCCATGAAGGGGTCACGCCAAGTGCTGTCGCCACAAGTGCCGAAGAGACCGATTGTACGTGAAGAAAGTGCTGTCATAGTTGAATACCTTAGTAGCCTCAAGGAGGATTGATGTCTCTCGGGTGTAGGTATCTAGGACCCGAACCGGGACATGACGCAAGGCGAATCGCAGCAGTACCTGGACATGGTCGCCGCGACTCGCGACGGCGAGGATGGCCCGGACACCTACAACTGGAATACAGGGATTTCCGCCTAAGCCATTACTCAACCGCACGCTAGTCGTGCGGTATTTCTTTTAAGAGGGCCGGGAGATGCGGTCAACCAGGTGGCTGGTTCTGGACCTCACCATGCGGACAAGCCGGCCTGTCAGCCGCAGTATCGCTTCCGCCTGCGAGCACAGTGGCGCGCGTAAAAAGCATTTGAGCCTCCGCATGCAACCGCTCGCTGCGAGCACGTCCGAATTCACCGCGCAGTACAGCCACACCTAACGTCAGGAAGAACACTAAGGTAAAGAGTGATTCCACGTGACTCCAAAGAGCCGCGCTTTCGACAGGTACAGCCAAGGCTTTTTGCACTGCGCCGAAGTCATACATTGCGCCCCAAAAGTAGGCCACTGGCACACAGAGCGCAGCGTTGCCGAAACACGAAATGCTCACACGGATAGCATCTTTGAGGTAGAGCGCAGCTAGTAGTACAGGACGCTTTCGTAGCTGCGCATCCGCTCGGTCGTACTCCTCGCCGTAGCGAGAGTGAAGTTGGTTTATTTCGTGTTGAAAGCGGGTATCAGGAGCCATAACGGTTGGAGGGCAAGGTTAGGATACCTCTAGTGATGTCATTTATGACTCCTGCAGTTATCGTACTTGGCTCGTCGCTAAATGGGAGAGGAACTCAACACGAAAGGAAATTTATGACTCCATCAATAGTCATCCGGGTGTACGTCGGTCCAGAGGATTACGGCTGCCCCGTACGGTTCGACACACTTTTCACAGACGAAGATGTTGCAAAGCAGTGTGTCGAAATGCTGAAGCAGTCGTACGAAGTCGGAGACATCCAGGTTAGCGATGTTCCTGTTTACTCGGAAGTACCGCGTTTCTTCCTCTACAGGGCCAGCGTGCCTTTCGCTGCACCGACGGAAGTCATCGTCAGTGCAGTGTCGCCGACACTACGAGGCCGTCCGTTCCAAGACATCTTTGAGAACAAGGCGCCTCACATCAGCTGCGCAAATGGCTGGGGTGCTACCGAGGATGAGGCCATTGCAGCCGCCTACTCCCTGTACGAGATTGCATGCGCACGCGGCCTGGTCGAGGCATATCGCGAGCGTAGACGCCTTAGTGCTCAACGGGACGAGCAAGTCTGGGTTAGAGCCCGAGCACTGGGCAAGGTTACTCGTAACCCTCACACCAGAGGCGAAGAAATCGACCCGGGCACACAGGCTGCGTTGTACGACATCCTCACTAAAGAGCTTTCGCTCGACTGACCCTCAAGGACGATATGACCAATAGCAGTTTCGCAGACACTTGCATCACTGACCCGCCGGACACCGCTGCATTAGGCGTACCGAGTGCCACCCCTCCCGCCGATGCGGTCCACGGACTACGACAGGCCAGCCTAACCGAAGCACCGGTCGATATCTGGCCGGCACCCGGGGATGAATTTACGGTTGTCGTCGAGGTCCGGGAATCGGCCGGGGCGCTGGACGGTTTTGTACAAAATCTGCCTCCGAAGCTCTCGGAAATGCTTCGGCACCACGGTGGTGACGATTTTTGTATGGCCGAAGAATGGTTTGGTCAGGACTTCCTCCCTGAGCAACCGGGGCTCTATCGTATGCGATTGCGCGTGTATGTAGACCCAGCATACCAAATCGACGACCACGAGTGGTCCGACGAGGAGCCCGGGTTGGAGGTGCTCACCATTGAGCGACTGCCCGCGGCGCCGCTGTAATTACCGCAGACCAAGGACCACAATTCACAAGCGCCTGCCACAAGCAGGCGCTTTTCCATGGTCAGTCGCGAAAGAAAAACGGCTACCGGGATAGCCAGAAAAAAACTCCCCCAAGAAGGGGGAGTGAATAGATTAAGCCGTTGCGACTGCTTCCAGTCGGGCCGCACGAATGGCTTCTTTGATGGCCTCACCAGCCTTGGGGCCTGGTGCCACGCTTTGAGTTATTACCTTGACATCGACCGACAGGAACCGCTCAATCGCCGCTCGGAGTGGCGCCACGTCATCCGTGTACGACAACGTGCGCAGGACCAGGTCGCAACGCTCAACCTGTCGACGTGCATCCAGTCGTTCGACCATTTGCATTCGGTCTTCTGCTGACAATGTCGTAAAGTTCGCCAGCTTGGCATCACGCAGAGTCTGCGACAGTTCCGCGACTTCACGTTCCAACGCGGGCACTCGGCTTGCCAGCGCTTGCTCGCGAGTCCAGGACCGAGGGAAGGCCAAGGCAAATCGAACAGCAAGCGGTTCATCTGCGGCCGAAGCTGCTTCAACGCCGGCAGTGAATCCATACAGAACACCGCAGTAGTCCGCCATCACTGGTCGGTCGAACACTTTCAGCTGCTGCAGAACCTGAATCATCAACAGTGGCCACTGCTCCATCAAACCACGGCTGACTTCCTTCCAGATGCGTTCAGGGGTGAGCGCGTCCAGCTCGCCCAAAGCGACCATAGACTCCATCAGTGCCATGGTTTCCGGCGCCACCGACCAGGTAGGGCCAAATCGTGCCGCGAAGCGAGCCACGCGCAGAACGCGCAGCGGGTCCTCCGCAAAGTTGGCACTGACGTGGCGCAAGATGCGTGCATCGATATCGGCTCGGCCACCATACGGGTCGACGAACTTACCGGCGCCATCCATCGCGATTGAGTTGATAGTCAGGTCGCGGCGACCCAGGTCTTCTTCCAGCGTGACGTTTTCGGTGTCAACCAGGAAGCCGTGGTACCCCGTGCCCGACTTACGCTCAGTACGTGCCAACGCGTATTCGTCGTACGTTTCAGGATGCAGAAACACCGGAAAATCGGCGCCAACCTGAGTGAACTTCTTAGCCAGCATTTCGGCCACTGTTGCGCCAACTACAACATAGTCGCGGTCTTTGGGCTCAAAACCCATCAGGCGGTCGCGCACAGCGCCACCTACTTCATAAATTTGCATAAACAACCTCCGGAAAGTGATTGACCTTTCCTGTGTAGCGAACAACAAAGGAATAAAACCCTCCTGCTATACGCTAAATTACCTAGTTAGGCACATTATGCCCGCACAAGCGCTCACCGTTCCCACTTCCGAGACATATCCCACAGCGTCGGTACCGGACGCGGGCGCGATGGACTCAGTTCTAGGAACAATCAGAAGTCTGTTAAAGGGTGAACGAGAGACAGGCGTTCAAGTTACGCCCTTCCTTGATGAGGGCCGTCTACTTTTCAGCTCTGCGTCACTGCATCACTCGATGATGACACTAGGACAGTCGGGCACAGGCAAATCAGCCACGATACCTAGCTTGCTCGTTGCTGCAGACCGCAGAGCAACCAAGCTAGTAGCACTTTGCGGAGATGATGAGCTCCTGGCGGAACTCGACGGGCTTGCGCCTGCGGACTGGACTCAGACGTGGCAATCATGGTTTCCAGCCTATGTTCACGAAATGTGCCCGGTCGTAGAAATCGCGGAGCAGTCTCACGAAGGAATGCTTCTCTCAGTGGAGATTCCGTGGACGCGCGGTGAGTTGCGTGAACGATTGGCCGAACGCTTCCCCCACTTGAAGGTGCAAGTTTGGCTGTCTCCGGGCTCCTGCATTATTGCGTAGCCTGCTCACACCCAATGCAAAAACCGCTCTCGAAGTCGAGAGCGGTTGTCAATCAATGTTGGTCATCATCGTCAGAGTCACCACGGACCCATTGCGCGGTCACGCGAATGAACACCATGTCAGTGTCGGGAGCCAGGTCGTCAGCGTCTTCCGGGTGGAAGCGTGCATAGTTGATGTTTTCGAGGCCGCTCACCGAACCTGTTACTCGCGTGGACACCTCGTCATTCAGCCAGTCGATATCTCCCTTGTTCGCAATCTTCCACAAGTTGACGGGCACTACCACGTCGAGGTTGAACTCGAGGCTGTTCGTTACGGACATGAGCTGCTTAGTGGTGAGTGGCTTGTCGCTGCTGGCCATCAGCAGTGGCTTCCCCGTAATGACGTCAGCCCTTCCAGCAACAAGTCGCTCGTCACCGGTACGGCCGCTTAGCACGGCGGCAAAGACATTCCAGTTTCGATGCCCTTCCGCGGCGGCTATTACTTCGAGCGACTGGGGGTGCGAAATCTTCCGTCCAATCCGTTCTAGGTATGCCGCGGCACGACGAGCTTTTTGTTGTACTACGGCGATAGCGTTGTTCTTTGTCATCATGGCTCTCCAATCGATGATTGGCCTTTCTTGAGTTAAGTTCCTGTTCATGCAAAAAAAGTCGGGTACGCGCACTGCCTGCAAATCCAAATCGGGAGTCGCCTTATTTGATGCAAGAGGTGACCGAGTAACCAGACCTTCCTGACAAAGGCACGCGTGGCAGGGCAGTCGACCCAGACATTGTTCGTCTTAGAGGTATAGCCAGCCGCAACACTGCTAATCGGATAGCCTTCAATCGAGAAGACTTCTTGCGTACGCGTGCAGCTTTTCAACAATGAGTCGGGCGACTACCGCAACTGGCATCAAGGCTGGAAAGGCGACGACGGCTTTTGTGAGGTAGCCCGCGGTTGGTCTGATACGCACTGGCAGTCGATGGGCTACGGCTTTCCCGACGCACCTCCCTATCATGACGACATGCTTTGATTTAGTGAACTTCAGCCTCGCGTCTTTCATGAAGCGAGGTTTTTATTACTGTGCTTGCGATTCAAGAATGTACACCGTATTTAATACTAATGTACTTGCCGGCGGAACGCAGAATCTAAAATGTTGTGCTATAATGTTCTCACAACAACTCAACCAGTGGAGGTTGTCTATGTCATCGCTAAACGCGGACTAAAAGTCTCACCAAAATTCTTCCGTATGTCGGAAATCTACCGACACTTCTCCCAGCCCTGGGCTCAGCTATGTGACTTCTCGGACGAAGCTCGCCATGCGATGTACTTATTCGAGTCTCGCGGAACCCCCCTGCCACCCTACCCTGACCCTCGACTACTCAATGGTTTCCAGCTTGGAAAGCATTGGATGGACGTTACCGTCTCTATGTGGAAAGAGGACCTTGCTAAAGGGCTGTTGCTGCGCCATGAGCTGTATGCCGAGCCAGCCTATCCACATTGGTGGTTGGACCTAGTACTGCCAGTCACGTAGGTTGCGGTACAAAAGAAAGACCGCCTGACTGGCGGTCTTTGTCAGAGATAGGCCGATTACAGCGGGCCCATGTCCCCGAAGGTTGTATCGAGGGGCGCTACTGGCCACCGTCCGGAATTTCCCTGTTGAACGCTCAGCGGCGTCGATTCGGTGTATGGGCGAGAGATTTTTCCAATGATAAGTTTGTTCGTATCTGTACTCGCGTACGTCTCGAGCGAGTACTCGGTACTCGTCTGTTCATCGTTATAGTACATGCCGAGGTTGATTGAGTTCACCGACCTAAGGTCGAACTGGTCGATGTCGTCGTACACGAAGGTCCAACCGTATGCCCCTTTGGTCTTGATACTAGTGCAAGAACCTGGAAGGAATTGCCCGCCTCTGGAATAGATGTCCGCTGCGGCCGCGGAACAATCAATCGAAAAGTTTCCGTCGCCCAGGGCAGTACGAGGGTAGTCGTTTACAGGGATGAACGTATCTTTAGTTCCCTCAAATTCGGCACCCTGCAGCGTGTATGTGTTAGTGCCGTCGGTGATTGTGAAACCATATTCCTTCGTCGAGCTAGCGGACCCGTTTCCGTCCACTACAGTGGTTGTCCAGGTGGTCGGCTGCCCTCCCGTGCCCCATTGCCAAAAGCGATGCCGGCTCTGGAACGCCGGCAGGCAGACCGACCCGCTGGGGATTGCTTGGGAGCAGTCCTCAACAGCCGTAAACAGGATGACCTCTCCGCCAGGTCGACCGATAAAGTTGTCGACGCGCAGAGCGTGGAACTTTGAGAGGTCACAGTCTGCCGAATCTGGATTGGTTACGCACTGGTCTTCTGAGGGGTCACCTGAGTCCCCGC
>Ga0265797_10012275_pt1 | contig 10521 bp, 12 predicted proteins | sample P2T30metagenome_FD_192433 | JGI IMG/M metagenome (GOLD analysis project Ga0265797, IMG submission 192433) | Plant litter microbial communities from East Loma Ridge, Irvine, California - P2 T30 | ecosystem: Environmental > Terrestrial > Plant litter > Unclassified | place: USA: California... | reverse complement strand
CTTCTATCTCTCACATGCACACACAGAGATTTCTTCTTTTCATGACCATACAACTACGCTCCCTTCCAATAACTCCCCCCCTCCGGCCCACTCAACCCAAAGCAACTCGCAAAATACGCCACTGTGCCCGCCCAGTCGGTGAACAAAGCCTTGACGCCAACCTCCCTCACCAACACATCCAGCACCTCATAATACTGCCCGTCGTGCGTCACGCCCTCGGCAATACTCTGAAAATAATACTCGCCCCTCTGCCTGACCGTTGCCAGGGGCCCCGAGCGCTCAAACGTCCAGGCTATGATATCGAAGCCATGCGCCTTTATAGCCTTGCTGTACTCCGACTCCACCACCACCGCCGTGCTCTTGTTATCCGGGCCGCGACTGAGCGACAGCAGCATGGGCAGCGAAGGGGAGATGATGTTGACGCCTGCTGCGCGTGCAACCGAGAGGTTTGCAAAGCCGGCTGCTAGGTCGGCGGCCGAGTCGAATTCCTGGAGGTAGACGGCCTGGGCGCCAAACTGCGCGTCGTGCTCGATCCAGTACTTGATGTCGTCGAAGAGGAAGCTCTGCGGCCAGATGCGTGAGGGGTCGATGCCCTTTTTGCCGAAGGCGTCGACCAAGGACTGTGCGTACGCGGCTTGGGTGAAGGTGCCGTTGAAGGGCATGGGCACCGCGGCCGGCGGCGTCTTGAGCTCGGGCGTGAAGTTGCGGTAGCCCGGGTACGCGTCTACGAGGTCGATGTAGCCGTCGAGCGTAAGCGGGGTGGCGCATGTGTCATAGAGTTCTGTGCGCCAGTTGGGGGTGCCGGATTGGTAGTCGTTTGGCGTTGTGGCCGAGGCATTGAAGCCGTCTTGTTTGCCGCAGAGGGATGTGACTTTTTTTGTTTTCCCTTGTATTAGCATACTACTCTGTTTTTTTTTGGTCTTCTTTTCAAGGTCTGGGGTGATTTTTTCATGTTGGTTTGTTTTTGACCAAGGGAAAAAAAACACACACAGAAGACAAAATTGACAACGTACATTCATCCATGGTAATATCACTCGTACAACACAATGCACTTGCCGCCACCGTCCCGTTGGCCGGCTGAAACGGCACCGTACACTTCTTCGCCAAGTCTGGCCTCAGTAAGATGTCCGTTGTCGTGTGTAAATCACACAAACTGTGTCTGCACACCAGCCCCAGATCCGCCGTAAACGAAACATCGCATTCCAGGATGCCCGCGCCCATACGCGCCCCAGCATCTTCAGACCGAACCGTTTCCTCGGGAAACTGCAAAGTGCCACCGCCGCGATGGCCAATGGTGAAGCTGTTAATGGCCACGGGCTTGTTCTCACACGACTGTAGTTTGCGCTTTAGCGGGCTGTCGGTCATGTTGTTGATAATGTAGTAAGGGCGGGGGCCGACGGAGACGAGATAGCTGTCGTTTAAGAGCGTGTGTTGGGGGTGGTTAACATTGTTGTGGATTGTAGGGTATGATGATGCTGTTGCTGCGAGGCAGAGTGCCACCAAGCTGTTCATGATGTTCTTCTTGTTCATGCTCAACGCCGGGTACAATGGTAACAAGAAGGCGGGTTTGACTTGTAAATCACGAAACCGAAGAGAGAAAAAAAAACATATGCCAACTTTACAAGCAAAGCACACACATCGTTTTATACCTCGGGACTTGCAACTACTTCCTTCCCGCACTTACAAACGCTACACTATCCCAACTAAGCATTCCTCCCATGCGCTTCCGGCACCCTCGGAGTGCTACCACAAACGATGTGGGAAAGCTTGGGCAAGCTTATGTAGCTAGTAGCGGCTTGTCTATGGCTTGTTTGCCTTGATAGCGCCCGCTCCTGCATATAACCGTCGTCATGGACGACAGATAAGGGCGATTGTGACAGGTGGTAATACAAGTGAGAAGTCGACGTTGAGTGCTTAGCTCAACTGGCCGGGGCTTCGGAGGTTGAGCGGCGGCCAATCAAGGAGCGCACGTGGGGCAAGGCTTGGTATTCCCGCTTGCTGGGAAGTTGGGAACCGCGATATCGGTGGTTGGGAATTTTGAGGAACTTTTCTCTCTCTCTCTCTCTCTCTCTTACCCGAGGACCGGGTTAGAGGGATTTGTGCAAGTGTCAGATTGGCGTTGGTGCGTAAAGAGAGCGGGGGTTTGGTATATACATAGAGGCAGCGGCTAAATATGTAGCTGCAACGTCCTCTTCATCGTAAGAACTTCAAAACAGTAATAGTAATGTCTGCTTTTTTTTTTAAAAAAAACACCCTCCATCACTGTCTCGTCCTCTACTTCTCCAACCTTATAGCCCTTTCCTCATCCCTCCACCACTCACACTGCACCCTCCTAATCCCATCCCCCTCAACCCTACTATTCCCGAACGGCTCCAGCCTCAACTGCAACCCCGGCAATCCTCCACCCAATCCATCAACATACTTTGGCCACACCGGAACGCCCGTCCTGTTCCCCTTATTCGGGTCGCCCAAGGCCACAAAGTCGGAAAAATACGCATGTAGCAGCTCCTTGCCTACGTCGGGGTACTGCACGCCACCAGTACCACCAGGCTCGGCCCACGTGTATTTTGTGTCAGCAGTGTGTGGAATACCTTTCCAGCTGGGAAAAGTGTTGTTCACGGCGAAGACGAGTTTATAGACAGGAACTGAGGTGGACGACATGCGCATGGCGGTTTCTTGGCCAGCACAGACGTACATGTAGTCGGTGAGTGCGGCAGAGATGCGGTCGTATTGCGTGGAATTTGGACTTTGGGCGTATGGGCCGTTGGGATCGCTGGCGGGGTCTGGATACAAGGCTTCAATGTCTGATAGATCCTCGGCGCTCAGACCGGGAATGATATTCTTCATGAAGGCGAGGAAGTCTGCGTTTGTTTCAATGTCTCCGGGTGAGTAGAATTTTGCCTCGTCAGGGACGTTGGTTGTGATAGTGGGAACATGGTAGAATTGCCCGTTTTGGCTAGAAATTGAGCCAGCCTGTTCGAGTAGTGGTCCTCCGCGTGTGGGCTGAAATGGCCACGTGATAGGATACTCGGACTCTCGCCATAATACAGCGCTAGCATTCTGAACTGCATCAATGGGAGCAGCACGTAGGCATCCAATAATTTCAGCGTCTGTACTGTTGGCTACAGCACTGCATCCCGTCAGGCCCAGGTACCGTGAGAATTGCTCTTGATATAATGGGTATGTAGAGCTGGGGAACGAGCGAGCGGTCACACTTCCAGACTGAAGGAGAGCCTGGGAGAAGAGAGGCGCAGCGCCTTCAGATTTGTTGTAGTTGTGGAAAAGGTGTATGCCGACTGAATGTGCACCGGCTGAACGACCACCAATAGTAACGCGGGTAGGATCTCCGCCAAAAGCCGAGATGTATTGCTGGACAAACTTGAGCAGAGTTTCTTGATCCCGAAGGCCAAGGTTCAGCAGACCCAGACGTTCGAAAACAGGGTGTGGAATGAAGCCCAAGGAGCTGACCTACTCCGGTTTAGCCTTGATTATAGTTCAACATGGAGCCAACTCACCCGGTAGTTGAATGTTACAGCAATCAGGGGCTCTCTGGAATTGGACACGAAAGAGGGCCCGTCGAAACTTCTAGAGCTTCCAGCAATGAAAGCACCCTAAGTCGTCAGCGTTCTAGCTCTCCCGTCATGATGCAGAACATACCCCATGAATCCAAACCAAAACTGGTAGTTTCTCCTGCGCCGAGACATTCTGCGGTCGAAAAACGTTCATACTCAGACATGCTTCGTTCATCTCGTACGTGATACCCAAGGGATCCTGGTGGCACGACAGTCCATACTGCGAAGCATTTCTCAATCCCGAAAATGGCTCTGGAGGCCCAACAGGTGCGAAGCGAGCCTCGCCAGTAGGTTGAGAAGCATAGTCAATACCAAGCCATGCATCTACGGGTGCCGGTAAAGGCTTTTTGGTGAGTGTTTGCGAGACAGTAGTGCCGACGAAGCTGCCATAACCAGGAAGAGTGACTTTGGATGTGCCGTACGTAGCTGTCACTTCTGAAAGGCTGCTAAGGAGCGCCAAGGTGGAAATGACTCGCTGTATCATGTTCAAATGAGCCATGGCACCGACGTAAGATTGCAAAGACGATACGATGCTCTCGTGTACAGCAGGAGCTACGTTGGGGAGGAACATTATTGTTGTAGGTGCGCAGCTAATTGGTAATCGCATACAATCCCGACGTCGGACATACTACCCCGAACAATGTATGCATACCATCCCCCACTTCTCTTCAGATCGACCTCGCAAAAGTCTTGGTACCTGCTATATGTGGCTGCCGAGATGTGATGTGATTTGGACACTTGTACGCGTTATCCGCCACTTGATTACTACCGGTAAAATCGGCCGGTGATCTGATCAAAATCCAGGATGTGAGCGGAGTTGGAAAGTGTGGAGAAGGCTACGAAGGAAGGAAAGGCGATGATCGTGGACCCGGATAAAACATATGCCGAATGCCGATTCGTGCGGATCGCACTTACTAGTCTGTACGGAGATTACAGAAACTATTCGCATCCTAGCCTTGACAGTAAAATGAGCCGTGAATGATGCTTTGCTCAGAAACTGGTATCTGGGACCGCGCGGTGTTAATATCGACGTGCAAATGCACACCGTCAGCCTCCAGAATGTATACGTGTAGAGAAGTTTGATTTTAACAAGAAAAGGAAGACGTTCACCTTGCTCCATCACACACCCGATATTTCCCCCTGCCGGCTATACGACGCCAATCTCCACCGTAAACTGTACTGTGCCATAATCTCAATTGACGACTCATAGAGTCTCTCCTTGCCACTAGCGAACCGAGTGTTTGCAATGCGCCAAACAGTCACTAGGCCATGTTGATCGCCGTAGCTGATTCATAATCTTGGGCATCTTTGGTGATCGGGTTCGAAGTATTTGTTTGATTGGTTATTTGTTTGTCCCATTCATCCGCCGAGGAGCGCCGGAAGGTCTAATATCTAACAGGTACACAAAGGAAAATGAGTTTTATGAACAGCATATACAGCTAAACAAGATGGCCACCCAGATGTTGCCAATGAAGGCATGCAGTATCTACAAAGGAAAAACATTCTTGGTAAATGCAGAGGTATTAATAGGTTATACAAATGATAGAGATGGGTATCAAGTGACAAGGCCGGGTATATGGGTATGCGCACGAAGAGGCCAGGCTAAGAAATACGAGAGAAAGACGGAGAGTGACAAACGAAAGGACGAAGAGGAAGAATGAACGTTACCAAGCATCCGGTCCATGTATCGTGTTACGCCTGCCCGAACAGACGTCTTCTCGCTGTTGGCAGTGGTACAACGGCGCTGAGACATGGTCAACGCTAACCCATAGACACGCCGCCATCGTTTGAGCCAACGAAGCCAGTGGGCATACCCATGTCCATTCGTAGGAACTGGTCTTGGTGGCTGTCGAGGCTATCCATGCCGCCCGACATGCCCATCGAGGCACCGATGCTGTTCATGGTGTTTTGATTCATAGCATGCGGGTCCATCATGGCTAGCGACTCTCGTCGGCTGCTTTCGGCTGAGCTGACGTGTTGCAGGTGCGGCGAGAGCTGGTGCTGCTGATGCGGACGGAAGTCTTGGCGGGATTGGTTCATGTGCTGGCGAGCTGCTGCCCACGCCTGGGCTTGAGCCTGGGCTTGGGCAATCTGAGCTTGGGTGAGGTGCTGGGTGGGTTGCATGTGGGACTGAAATTGCTGCGAGGGATGCTGTGGCGTCGGTTGGAGCGGCGTCCCGTGATGATGCTGGGACTGATGCACAGACTGGCGTTGGACTTGATGCATGTGGTGCATTGGGTCTTCGTCGTCAATCGTGTGCGGAGTCAGGTCAATTTCTTCGTCATCATCGTCGCCCTCTGCATCGACTTGGTCGTCGCCGTTGAGCGTGGGCGGGGCACTAAAGGGCATCGACGTCTCTACTTTGATGGGGCTGCCTTGTCTGGGCTGGTTGACCGTGGCAAACTGCGGAGGCAGGCTGGCCATGGAGCAGCTGCGTGAGCCACCTTCGCCGGGCAGTTGCTTCTGGGCAGCCAGGCCGGAGACGGAGGCCTTGTTTTCGCGTATGGCAGTGCGCCACTTGTCGATGAGGCGGTCGTAGTCCCAGTTGCGGTAGTCCATGCCGTGCTTTGCAAGCTCGCGTGCAGTGTCGGCACCCAGGTTGATGCTGATGGGCGACACATCGGGGGCGCCGGGCGTGTAGTGGTTCGCCTTTAGGTAGTCAATCTCCCGGCGTGCGTTCTCGAGCTGGACCTCGGCCTCGCGGCGTCGGTCGTGGGCACGAGCATAGCAGCGGAGAATCTCAATCTGCCAGTACTCCTGCCTGGTCTTGTCCGAGTGCTGAGTCCAGTGGTGAAAGGCATCGGCAATGTGGCCAAAGAGGCGTTGCGGATCATGGTCGAAGAGGGGAGGAGTGGGCAAGGGCGATGAGGTTGTGGACGGCGCGGCTGGCTGGCCGCCCGAAGGATAGACTTGGTTGATCTGGCGTTGACGCTGGTGGGCAAGCAGGCGCTCACGGACCTGCTTATTCAGCGCTTCAAACTGCTTCTGACCCGGCGGGGATATCGACCATGACTCGGCCGTGGGAAAGGGCGTGGGGGAGAAGAGTGTGGAGGGCGCGGGGAGGATGTGGAGGCAGAGGGAAGGGAAGTTTTGCGTGTAGGGGTCAAAGTCGAAGAGGCCGGAGCCGGATGCCTTTGCACTGGGTATTTTGTTAGCACTCGTCAGGTCACATGTTGTGTCATGTTCATGTCATGCCGTCGGTTGGGGGGAGAGGGGGGGTCACCTACTTGGCTTCACGCACGCTCTTCAGCAGCTCTCTCAGCGCCATCTCGGTCGCGCTCGCAATCTCGGCCTCCTCGCCAGTCTTGTGCCGCTGGTCGAGGTCGGCCTTGCGGATCTGGCGTGATGCATCGCGGCGGGGGTCTGGTGTTTTGGTCCCCAGACGTGAAAGACGGCTGGCGGTGGCGGTGCCGGTTCCGTTGCCACCACCACCACCCCAGCTCACATCCTTGAAGTGGTGGCTCCTCGTCTTGCCCACTTGCAACGACTCGTCGTCATCGTCGGGGCTCTGGACGAGCATGGACGAGTCTTCGCTCGCGACCCGCTTCTTGTTGGCGGGCGTGCTGGTGCCGCTGTCGTCCCGTCGCGGTGTCGAGACGCTGCCCTTTGCCTGGCGCCGTGTGATGCCGCCGCGCAGCTTGCGTATCTCGTCTACGACATGGATGCCGTCGGGAGCCTTTGGGTTCTTGGGCCGGATGTAGAGGTCGAGATGGCGGCCCAGGCTGCTCGAGGTAAAGGCCTGGCCGCAGAAGGGGCAGTTTTTGTCTTTGGCAGCCTTGAGCTGCGGTTCGGCCGTGGAGCGAGGTGTCGACGAGGATTCGGCTTCGCCCATGATGCTGGCCGGCACTTTGCATTCAGGGTTCCAGGCTTGAGCTTAGTTCGAAACACGACGTCGGTTTGTTCATGCGCACCGGCTGGAGGATTTCAAGCCTACAGATGTTTACCGCATAATTCTGGGCGACGGAAAAGGTATACAAGGGAAGATGGGCATGGTGCACGCCAATGGCTAATGAATGAAGACCAATTGGACGCTGCTGCAAAAGGAGCGAGAGCGACGACGCGTTGGAGCAATATTACTTTGCTAGCTTGGCGACAAAAGCTGCCCCTAAACTTCCCGTGCTCTATGATGTACGCGCAGGTGTCGCGTAGTCATCAGTGCGTGCAGCGGGTAGCAAGCCCGCCCGGAGTCTTGCAGTCTGCTGGCCCTGGCGTCTGTCACTCCTCGAGTCGACATGCCCACAACGACAAAACGTCGTCCGTGATGGGGCCCGTATGCCCCCGTCCTTGTCCTCGCCGCTTTCGTATTTCCTCCGCCGCCGCCGCCGCCGCCAACATGTGCCTACAGTCCTGTTCGCTATGCCTGCACCTTGGCTAGCTTTGCAGCCCTCCTGGCGGCGATCGCCTCATACTCGTCCATGCCGCCCTCTAGCTCCCTAAGCTGCCCTCTGGCCAGCCGAAAAACGGTTCGCGACCCAACCCCTGTCTCTGCCGCCTCCGACTCGCTGCTTTCAGACGCAGACTCGTCAGCCTCGTCGCCCGAGCCCCGGACCCCTGGCGCTAGCTTGTATGGCGATTCTCCTTCTACCATGGTTCTGTGGGGTTGTCAATAGTTGGCTTTGATTATGACCCTCACGCCATATGCGGTGTGAACTGCGGCCCCCCAGGGCTGCCCAAGCAGTTAGTGGCGCTGACGTACCTCATAAAAAACCGATCGTGGCTAACCACCACTAGCGCCCCAGTGTACTGTCGCAAGCCCAGCACGAGACCCAGCGTCGTATCAGCATCTAGATGCGTCGTTACTTCGTCGAGTATGAGCAGGTGCGGCGGCGGCCACAGCAGCCCAGCGAGCGCTACCCTGACCTTCTGCCCTCCCGAGAGCAGCGCCAGCGGCACGTCCGATACCGTCTGTCCATGCAGCCCTAGACCGCCCAGGAGCGCTCGCGCTTCCTTTTCTTGCATGCCCTCTCCAGCCGAGTCCAGTATATGGCGGAGCGCCGTTAGCTGTGGGTTTGCCGACGCCATGGCCGTCATCTCCTCCACCGACTGCTGCGAATACCGTCCAATCCTCACCCGCGCGTGTCGCACAATCGTGCCAGACGTCGGCCTCAGACCCCCTCCTCCCGTAATCAGGGACACCAGCGTGCTCTTGCCACACCCATTCAGACCTGCCACCCCTATCCGCGCACGTGGATGTATCGTCAAACTGACGTCCCTCAATATCGGCCCGTCTGTGTTTTTAGCATACGCAAAGCACACCTGGTCCAGGTGTACCAACGCTCCTGGGAACCGCAGCGCTGGTGGTTGGTGGGGAAAGGAGACATCTACCGGCGGATCAAAATCCGGTATTTCCACTTCTGCGCGACGGGACGTGTGATGGCCCGCAAGGTCGCGACTCAGTTTGAAGCGACCGCCTTTGGAACTGACTTGCACTCCCATCCTCTCGTCCAACTTCTTCTTCCTGGATGCCGCCTGCTTCAGCTTCTTGTCGTCTCCCTTGTCTTTGGCGGCCTTGATGTTGCCTGCAATAGTCCTCTCTACGTGCTTCTTCTGCCTGTCCAGCGCCTCCTTCATCTTCGTCATATGCCTGGCCGTCTTCCATCTCTCCCGCTCATACAAACTGAGGCCGCCGCGAAACGACTCCAGGGTCTGGTTCCGCAGAACGATGAGCTCCTCCGCAACGGCATCACCGAAATTGCGGTCATGGGTCGTGAGCAGGACGGTTGTGCCGTTCAGGCCGCGGATGTAGTTCTGCAGCCATATGATTGATGGCAAATCAAGGAAATTAGTGGGTTCGTCCAGCAGCAGCACGTCGGAGTACTGTGCAAGGGCACAAGCAAGGTCACAACGTGTTTTCCAACCCCCGGAGAGCTCTGAGACCGGATTGTCGATGCGCTCCTCCTTGAAACCAAGACCCAGCAAGACCATGCGGGCTTTCATCTCTGCCTTGCCAGCATCCATGAGTTCCAGAGAGGCTTGCACACCTGAAAGCATCTCGGACGCGGCTTGCATCTCTTCGCTGAGCTCCGTTGCACTCATCTCGTCTTCACCCGCCTCCACCCGCTTTCCGGCCTCGTCGAAGCGCTCTTCAAGCTTGATCAGCTCTTTTCTGGCCTGCTTCCCTCGTGCGCCGCTCCTTCTCTCGGCGATACGATGACATTCCTTCAACTGCAGTGCCAGCCTGTCGTGGCCAATGCGTCTGTGGGCCCTGACAGGCGCCATGGAATCAGCAGAATCCACGAATGCTTCCCCAAGTATTTTTTCTTCGCGCATGTAGCGTTCCCTGGTCCGATCGCTCCGGACCACGTGCTGTAAAACCGTTTCACTCTGGAGATTGAGCCTGCCCTTGTCATTCTCCAGATCCTCTTCTCTAGTCTGGCCCAGGAGTAAGATACGGGTGCTCCAGGGAATCCCGGGAATCAGACCATTTGCTATGGCCTTGAGCAAAGTGGACTTTCCGGTCCCATTGCGGCCCACGAGAACGTAATGCCGAGCTTCCACCAAGTGAAGTGTGCTATGTGACAGTAGTTCCCGGTTCGCTACTGCGATTGATAGGTCCTTGACGAGTATCTAAAAATATCAGTAATCATACAACCCTTGGAAGGTCACTGGACATTACCTCCTTGGAAGCGGGGGCATCAACGGCGTCAAGTGCATAGCGTGACTGCTGCACCGTGACTGTGATATGACCGCCGCCCGGATGGTTCTCCACTGGCGGCGCCCCGTCTTTAGCTTTGCGTACCATTGGCCTGGCGATTGGATTCTCTTCTGCCGTGTTGGCCGGCCCTCAGAACTGGTAATGAGATGGATCCCGAACCGGATGAATTTTTTTTTTCTTCTAGACTTTCCTTACTACCTCACTCATATAATCATCTGGCTACACCAGGATAGCACGATCGATGGCAAAGCAGTTGGCGCTGCTAAAGCAAGACATGGCTCGGCTCAGTATGAG
>Ga0265797_10012274_pt1 | contig 10521 bp, 10 predicted proteins | sample P2T30metagenome_FD_192433 | JGI IMG/M metagenome (GOLD analysis project Ga0265797, IMG submission 192433) | Plant litter microbial communities from East Loma Ridge, Irvine, California - P2 T30 | ecosystem: Environmental > Terrestrial > Plant litter > Unclassified | place: USA: California... | reverse complement strand
TTCTGGCGCGGGTCGCGGCCGACATCGGCCATTCACTTACCGGCATCGACATCCACCCGGGCGCGCAGATCGGCGCCAGCTTCTTCATCGACCACGGCACCGGCGTGGTGATCGGCGAGACCGCGATTCTGGGCCAGCGCGTGCGCCTGTACCAGGCGGTGACGCTGGGCGCCAAGCGCTTCCCGGTCGACGAGAACGGCGCGTTGGTAAAGGGCACGCCGCGCCATCCGATCGTCGAGGACGACGTCGTGATCTACGCCGGCGCCACCATCCTGGGCCGCATTACGGTGGGCGCCGGGTCGACCATCGGCGGCAATGTGTGGCTGACCCAGAGCGTCCCGCCGGGCAGCAACGTGTCGCAGGCGCAGATGCGTAACACGTAAGATGCGTTAGAACGCGTGCGCCGCATGCAGGCTGTCGAGGATTGCCGGTTTCAAGGGCGATGCGGCCAGCCGCGAGCGCTCACGCGGCCATGGCGCATCGACGCTGAATTCGGCGCGCACCGGACCGGGCGCGCTGTCCATCAGGATCACGCGGTCGCTCAGGTACAGCGCTTCGTCGATGTCGTGCGTCACCAGCAGCACGGTCAAGCCGCGCTGGCGCGCCGCCGCTGCCAGCAGGTCCTGCAAGCGCATGCGGGTAAAGGCGTCGACTGCCGAAAACGGTTCGTCCAGCAGCAGCACGCGCGGTTCGAGATACAGGCCGCGCGCGATCGCGACCCGCTGCGCCTGGCCGCCGGAGAGCTGCTTGGGTAGTGCGTCGCCATAACCCTTCAAGCCGACTTCGTCCAGCAACGCCGCGGCGCGCGCCAGATCGCCCTTGCCGGCGCCGGCGCCAAACACGATGTTCTGCGCCACCGTCAGCCACGGAAACAGGCGCGGCGCCTGGAACACCAGGCCGACATCCGCGCTCGGTCCTGCCAGCGCCTGGCCATCGAGTCGCAGCGCGCCGCGATAGCCGCTGTCGAGTCCCGCCACGATCGACAGCAGTGTGCTCTTGCCGCAACCGCTGGCGCCAACCAGGCTGACGATTTCGCCTTGCCCGACGCCCAGGCGCAAGCCGCGCAGCACCGTGCGTTCGCTATGGCGCTTGTCGTCGATGGCGATGTCGAGGAATGCACTCATCGTTTGTCCTTTTCCGCCAGGCTGTCGCGCCACGCCAGGCTGCGCCGCTCGAGCATGCCCATCGCGCTGTCACTGAGTTTGCCCAGTAAGGCCAGCAGCACGATCGCGGCCAGCATGATGTCGGCGCGGCCGGTCTCGCGGCCGTCGGTCAGCAAGTAGCCCAGGCCGCGGCTGGCAGCGATCAGTTCGGCCGCCACCATGAACATCCAGGCCAGGGAGAGGCCATTGCGTAATCCCGTCAGCACCGACGGCAACGCCGCCGGCAGCAGCACCCGGCGTGCCAGCGCGAATGGCGACAAGCGATACAGCAGGCCGACTTCGACCAGCGTGCGGTCGACGCCGCGAATCCCGGCCACCACGCCCATGTAGACCGGGAAGAAGGCGCCGATCGCGATCAGGATCACCTTCGGCGTCTCGTCGATGCCGAACCAGAGCAGCAGCAGCGGCACCCAGGCCAGCGACGGAATCGCGCGCAGCGCCTGGCAGCTCGGATCGAACAGACGCTCGGCGGTGCGGTTCAAGGCTACCAGCGCGCCCAGCGCCAATGCCAGCGCGGCGCCGACGGCGAAGCCCGCGGCCACGCGCAGCGCGCTGGCGCCGATGTGCGCGCCCAGGCCGTTGTCGGCCAGCCAGGACAGCGCTTCGAGCACGCTGCTCGGTGGCGGCAGCAGGTTGGCCGGCACCAGGCCGGCGCGCACCCCGAGTTCCGCGCCGAGCAGCGCCAGCGCCGGCAGCAGCAGGCCAAGCGGGAAGCCGGCCAGGCGGCGCCGGCGAACCGGTGCCGATTGGCGCGGCGCCTCGAGCGCGATGCCGGTGCGGTCCATCGTCACGCCTTTGTCAGCTTGCGCGCGAAGCCGGTGTCGACCAGGCCGGCGATCGCCTTGTCGAGGTCCGTGCCGGGTCGCACCAGCGCTTCGTCGCGCAGGATCGGCGCCGCCTGCTGCAGCGCGCGCAGGTGTTCGGGGCCGGGCTGCGGGTTGCTGAAGTCCGAGCGCAATTTCACTTGCAGCAGCGCCACCGGCAGCGACACCTTGGCTTCGGTGGATAGAATCTTCGCCGCTTCGGATGGATTGGCGCGGGTCCAGGCGCGCGCCCGTTCATAGGCCTTGATCACGCGCGCGGTTTCATTCGCGCGCGTGGCCAGGAAGTCTTCGCGCACGTTCAAAAAGCCATAGGTATTGAAACCGACGTTGCGATACAGGAGGCGTGCGCCGCCTTCAAGTTCGGCCGCCGCCATCAGCGGATCCAGGCCCGCCCAGGCATCGACCCGGCCTTGTTCCAGCGCCGCGCGGCCTTCGGCGTGCTGCAGGCTGACGTGTTCGATGTCGCCCCGTTTCAGGCCAACCGTGTGCAGTGCGCGCAGCAGGAACAGGTACGGGTCGGTGCCCTTGGTCGCGGCCACCTTGCGGCCCTTGAGGTCGGCCAGGGTGCGGATCGGCGAATTCTTCGGCACCACCAGCGCGGTCCACTCGGGACGCGAAAACAGGTAGGGCGCGCGGATCGGATTGCCGTTGGCCTTCGCCAAGAGCGCCGCCAGGCCGGCGCTGGAGCCGATGTCGATGCTGTTCGCGTTCAGGTATTCCAGCGCGCGGTTGCTGCCGGCGCTGAACACCCACTTGATGCGCGTGCCGTCGCCCTTGAACTCTTCTTCGAGCCAGCCGAAGTGGCGCAGCACCAGGCTGGTGGGCGAGTAGTGGGCGTAGTCCAGGCGCAGTTCTTCCAAGGGTGCGGCGCGAGCCACGGTGGGGAGGGCGGCGAGGGCGGCGCCGCTGGCGGCCAGTTGCAACAGGCTTCTTCGTTTCATGGTGGTCCTTATTAAATGATGAAATTCAGGCAGCGGCATCGAGCGGCGGCGCGAGTTCGACCTGGCGGCCCGGATGCGTCGGGGCCAGTTTTGGCCCGGCGCCGAGCAGTTGTTCGCGCAGCGTACCGCCGGGCGGATCGAGGCGATAGCGGCCGCGTCGCGCCAGCTCGGGCACCACGTGTTCGACCACCAGTTCCATGTCTTCAAACGGCAGCGCGTACGCCAGGTTGAAGCCGTCGATGCCGGTATCATCCATCCACGCTTCCAGCTGATCGGCCACCTGCGCGGCGTCGCCCACGATCACGGGGCCGCGTCCGCCCAGGCCGATGAATTCGGCCGCTTCGCGCACCGTCCAGTTGCGCCCCGGGTCGGCCGCGCTGAGCGAGGCCAGTGCCGAGCGGCCGGCGTCGGTGTCGATGTATTCGATGGTGTCGTCCAGGTGGTGGCGCGAGAAATCGACCCCGGTCCAGCCGGAGAGCAGGGCCAGCGCGGCCTGGATGTCGATGTGGCGCCGGTAGTCTGCATGCCGCGCGCGCGCTTCGGCCTCGGTGGCGCCGGTGATGATCAGGGCCTGGGCGTAGACCAGCAGCGCGTCCGGATCGCGTCCCTCGGCGCGACTGGCGGCGCGCACCCCGTCCACATACCGTCGCACCACTTCCTTGCTGGGACCACTGACAAACGTCGCTTCGGCATGGCGCGCTGCAAAGCGGGTGCCGCGCGGCGAGGCGCCGGCCTGGTACAGGAACGGCGTGCGCTGGGGAGACGGCTCGCACAAATGGAAACCCGGCACGTCGTAGTAGCGGCCATGGTGCGCGATCGGGTGCACGCGCGCCGGGTCGGTGTAGACGCCGCGCGCCTTGTCGCGCTGGACGGCGCCGTCTTCCCAACTTTTTTCCCACAGCTTGTAGACCACGTCCATGTATTCGTCGGCCAGGTCGTAGCGCTCGTCGTGGCCCAGTTGGCGATCCAGGCCCAGGTTGCGCGCGGCGCTGTCGAGGTAACCGGTGACGATGTTCCAGCCGATGCGGCCGGCGCTCAGATGGTCGAGCGTCGAGATGCGGCGCGCGAAGGTGTAGGGGTGCTCGTAGGTGAGGGCTGCGGTGATGCCGATGCCGAGGCGCCGGGTGGCGTGCGCGATCAGCGGCACCAGCGCCAGCGGGTCGTTTAGCGGCACCTGCACGCCGTGGCGCAGCGCGGCCTCGGGGCCCTTGCGATAAACGTCATACACGCCCAGCACGTCGGCCAGGAAGATGGCGTCGAAGCCGCCGCGTTCGAGCAGCTGTGCCAGTTCGATCCAGTAGTCGGGCGTCGTGTAGCGCGCGCTGTCGTTGCGTGGATGGGTCCACAGGCCCGGCGACTGGTGGCTCGGGCTGTTCATCTGGAAGGCGTTGAAGCGGATCGGGCGCGCCATCATTTGGCTCCGGCGGTCGAGGATTGCAGCGCCAGCTGGTAATCGGTCTTGGCGTAATCGGCGAAGTGCTTGTTGGTGACCTCGAGGAAGGCGCGCGATTGGTAAGCCGCGACGATGGCGCGCGCGAACGGCTTGTCGCGGTCCGCCGTGCGTACTGCCACCAGGTTGGCGTAGTGCGGCGAGATCTTCTCGGTGCGCAGCGCGTCGCGCAGCTTCAGGCCTGAGGCCAGCGCGTAGTTGCCGTTGACGAAAGCGAAATCGGCGTCTTGCAGTGAGCGCGGCAACTGGGCCGCTTCCAGCGGCAGCAGGCGGATGCCTTTCAGGTTGGCGGCGACGTCGCGCTCGGACGCGCGGATCGGATCGACGCCGGGGCGCAGCTTGATCCAGCCCATCTGATCGAGCATGACCAGTGCGCGCGCCTGGTTGGTCGGGTCGTTCGGTAGCGCCACCGTGGCGCCCCTCTTTACTGCGCCAAGGTTCTTGTGGCGGTGGCTGTAGATCGCGATCGGCGCGGTCGGCACTTTTATCAGTTCGGACAGCGCCAGCTTGTTCTGGGCCTTGAAGCGTTCCAGGTAGGTGATGTGCTGGAACACGTTGGCGTCGAGCGCACCTTCGGCGAGCGCGAAGTTGGGCTGGATGTAGTCATTGAATTCGACCAGGCGCACCTTGTAGCCTTGCCCCTCCAGGATCGGCTTGATGCCCAGCCGGACCTGGTCGGCATACGGCCCGGCACTGGTGCCGATCACGATTTCTTTCGGGTCCTTGGCCGATGCGTAGCCACTGATGGCGAGAGCGAGCGCGCTGGCGAACAGGGCGCGGCGGGTGAGCTGCATGGATACTTCCTTTCGAATGAATTGGGGCGCTCTAGCGCTTGTCGAGCCGGCGCGCAATGCGTCCGCCGCCGAACTGGATCAGCTGCACCATGACGACCAGGATCGCTACCGTGATCACCATGACGTCGGTCTCGAAGCGGTAGTAGCCGTAGCGGATCGCCAGGTCGCCGATGCCGCCGCCGCCGACCACGCCGGCCACCGCCGAATAGGACAGGAAGCTGATGGACAGCACGGTCAGCGCCAGCACCAGGCCTGATCGTGCTTCGCGCAGCAGCACGCGGGTGACGATCTGCAGCGGCGAGGCGCCCATCGCTTCGGCCGCCTCGATCACGCCGCGCGGCACGTCGCGCAGCTGCTGCTCGACCAGGCGTGCAAAATACGGAATCGCCGCGAACGACAACGGCACTGCGGCCGCCAGTGGCCCGATCGAAGTGCCGGCAATCACGCGCGTAAACGGCACCAGCGCCACCATCAAAATGATGAAGGGGAACGAGCGCACCGTGTTCACCAGCCAGCCTAGAAGACGGCCGAGTGGACGCGCGCGCGATGGTCCGTTCGCTTCGCTCATGAACAGCGCCACGCCCAGCGGCCCGCCGATCAAAACCGCGCTGCTCAAGCCGATGCCCAGCATCAGCAGCGTTTCACCTAAAGCGCGCCACAGTTCGGGCGCAAACGTGATCAGCTTTTCAAGCATGCTGTGCTCCGCGCAGGCTCTCGGCCCAGGCTTCGGTGCCGTAATACGCCAGCTCGCGGCCCAGCGCTGTCTGGCGCGGCGCGCTGTGGTCGGTGATGCGGAAGACTTCGGCGATGCGCCCGTCCTCGACCACGGCGGCGCGTGCGCACAGGCTGCCCAGCGCCTGCAGCTCGTGGCTGACGATGACGACCGTCACGCCCAGGCGTGCGTTGATGTCGCGTAGGGTGGCCAGCAGGCTGCGCGTGGTGTCGGGGTCGAGCGCCGACGTCGGCTCATCGCACAGCAGCACCGCCGGAAAGCCGGCCAGCGCACGCGCAATGGCGACGCGCTGCTTCTGGCCGCCCGAGAGCTGGGCCGGATAGCTGTCGGTTTTGTCGATCAGGCCGACCAGTTCCAGGCATTCGGCCACGCGCGCCTTCAGGCGCGGCGCGTTCATGGCGCCGTGGATGCGTAGTGGGAAGGCGACGTTCTCGAACACGCTGGCGTTGGCGAGCAGGTTGAAGTGCTGGTAGATCATGCCGATCTGGCGCCGCGCCTGACGCAGCTCGCGCGGCGCGAGACTGGTCAATTCCTGGCCGGCGACGGTGATACGGCCGCTGTCGGGACGCTCGAGCAGATTCATCATGCGCAGCAGGGTCGATTTGCCGGCGCCGCTGCGGCCCGCGATGCCGAAGATTTCGCCTTGCAGGATGTCGAGCGATACGTCGCGCACGGCATCGAAACGTCCGCCGCCAGGCAAATCGAACGACTTGCTGGCGCGCTCGATGCTGATCACGACCGGCGCGTCGGTGGCGTTATGCAAAATGGTCATGCGCGCACCATCAGGAATACGGGGTCGGGTCGGGCACGCGGCCGGAGATCGCGAAGCGACCCAGGTCGCGCAGCTTGTAGTCGACCGGGTCGTGCAGGGTGTGCACGCGCGCGTTGCGCCAGTAGCGGTCGAACCCGAAGCGGCTGGACGTGGCGCGCGCGCCGAGCAGCTCGAACATCCCGTTTGAAATTTCGATCGCGGCGCGATGCGCCAGCACCTTGGCTTCGGCCACCGCCACTGCGACTTCGCCGCGTTCGCGCGCCGTGACCGCGTCGCCCTTGCTGAAGGCTGCATCGAGCTTCTGGCCGGCGATGTCGGCCAACGCTTCAGCAGGGCGCAGCGTCAGCCACAACTGGCCGTAGCGGTGCTGGGTGAACGGATCGTCGCCGGCTGCATCGACGCCGGACGCGAACCAGGGCCGTGCCTGTTCGCGCGTGTAGTCGCGCGCAGCGGCGAACGCGCCTTGTGCGATGCCGAGGTACAGGTTGGCCATCACCAGTTGCGCTACCTGCGAGCGCAGCGTCGAGCGTGGGGTTGGCGCCTGGCCGGGCGTTTGCAGCACCAGCGCATTGGGCAGGTAGACGGCGTCGAAGTGGACGTTGCCGCTATCGGTCTGGCGCTGGCCAAAGGCGTCCCAGTCGGCTTCCACGCGCACGCCCGGCTGCTCGGTGGGCAGTACCGCGATCAGGGCGGCATTCGCCTCCGCATCCCAGGCCGACACGGTCAGCCAGTCGGAGCCGACCGAGCCGGACGAAAAACTCTTGATGCCATTGAGGGTGTAGCCGGCGTTGGAGGCCGTGGCGCGGGTGCGCTTGTCGAGCGGATTCAATGCGTTGCCCCAGAACAGACCCTGGCGCACGGTGGCGGTGAGCAGATTACGTTGCTGCAGTTCGGTGCCGTATAGCGCGATGCCGGCCAGCTGCAGGTGGTGAAAGCCGAACAGATGGGCCAGCGCGCTGTCGGCGCGCGCCAGTATGCGCACCACGGCGTACACGGTCGACCAGGCAGCGCCCTGGCCGCCGAATTCGCGCGGGATCGACAGCGTCAATAAGCCCGACTCCCGGATCAGCGCGCGCTCGTGCGCGGCGTGGCCACCGGCCGCGTCGCGTTCGACGGCGGTGGCGGCCAGTTGTTCGGCCAGCGCGGCGGCGACGAATAGCGGGTCGGGGACGGAATCGTCAGTGACCGCTGATTCGGGTTGCAAGGGCAGGGTGGAAGACATTGGGAAGCGCGATGCCGATATTGAATGAATCGCCATCTTGCATCGAGCCCGGTCGCCAGGTGAACGAAGAATTCCGGCCGTCGATATGCGCGAAAAGTTAAAACGCCAAACGCATATCGATGAGCGAAACCATTCGTTTGGATAGCGCATGGGGCGCTCTAGGCTATGGCGTTCCGTTGTCAGAACCGAAAGCACCTCATGACCGTATTACTGCTGGGCGGCAGTCCGTCGCCTCACTCGTCCTGCAGCCGCCTGCTGCAGCACATCGGCGAGCGCCTCGCCGTGCACGGCTGCCGCACGGTGCGCCTCGAAGTGCGCGAGCTGCCCGGGCCGGCCCTGCTGCGCATGGACGCGAACGAACCGGAACTGGCGCGCGCGCTGGCCCAGGTGGCCGCGGCCGACGCGGTGGTGGTGGCCACGCCGATCTATAAGGCGGCCTACACCGGCATGCTCAAGCTGTTCCTCGACCTGCTGCCGCAGGACGGCTTGCAAGGCAAGACCGTGCTGCCGCTGGCCACCGGCGGCAGCCAGTCGCACATGCTGGCGCTCGATTACGCACTGCGGCCAGTGCTGGCCTCGATGTCGGCGCGCTTCATCCTGCCCAGCATTTACGCGACCTCTGAGCAGCTGGCGTGGGACAGCGAGCGTGGCACGCGCCTGGCGCCGCCGATCGCGGCGCGCGTGGCGAACGGCATCGAGCAGCTGGTGGCCGAACTGGCGACGCAGCACGCACGGAGCATACAAGCCGCACCCGAACACGATGGCCTGGCGCATACGCTCGGCGCCGTCATCGCATGACTCTTCAAGGAAATCGCATGGCCACTCCCGACATCTTCTGGTTCATCCCTACCCACGGCGACAGCCGCTACCTCGGCACCACCAAGGGCGCGCGCGCGGTCGATGCCGACTACCTGCAGCAGATCGCGGTGGCGGCCGACACGCTCGGCTACGACGGCGTGCTGCTGCCCACCGGGCGCTCGTGCGAAGACGCCTGGATCGTCGCCTCGTCGCTGATCAACGCCACCAAGAAGCTCAAGTTTCTGGTCGCGATACGGCCCGGCCTGTCGACGCCGGGCCTGGCGGTGCGCATGGCCGCGACGTTCGATCGCTTGTCCAACGGGCGCCTGTTGATCAACGTCGTTACCGGCGGCGACCAGGGCGAGCTCGAAGCCGACGGCCTGTATGCCGACCATGCGAAACGCTACGAGATCTCGGACGAATTCTTCCGCGTCTGGCGCGCCAGCATGGCCGGCGAAGGCGGCGCGGCCGGCTTCGACTTCGACGGCAAGCATATCCAGGTCAAGGGCGCGCGCACGCTGTATCCGCCGCTGCAGAAACCCTATCCGCCGCTGTACTTCGGCGGCTCGTCCGAGCCGGCGCACGAACTGGCGGCCGCGCAGATGGACGTGTACCTGACCTGGGGCGAGCCGCCGGCGGCGGTGGCCGAGAAGCTGGCCGACATCCGCCAGCGCGCGGCGAAACACGGGCGCACGGTGCGCTTCGGCATCCGCCTGCACGTGATCGTGCGCGAAACGACTGAAGAAGCCTGGCGCGCGGCGGACGAGTTGATCAGCCACCTGGACGACGAGACCATCGCCAAAGCCCAGGCGGCGTTCGCGAAGATGGATTCGGTCGGCCAGCGCCGCATGGCTGATTTGCATGGCGGACGGCGCGACAAGCTTGAAGTGTCGCCCAATCTGTGGGCTGGCGTTGGCCTGGTACGCGGCGGCGCGGGCACCGCGCTGGTGGGCGACCCGGAGACGGTGGCGGCGCGCATGCGCGAGTACGCCGACCTCGGGATCGAGACTTTTATCCTGTCGGGCTATCCGCACCTGGAAGAGTCGTACCGCTTTGCCGAGCTGGTATTCCCGCTGCTGGGCAAGGGTAAGGTGGTTGGCGAGCAGTCGATCACCGGGCCGTTTGGCGAGATGATGGCGAGCGATATTTTGCCGAAGAAGGCGGCTTGAACGTCGCGTTGTAGTAGACGCGCCTTTGCTATGATGGCGCGATGGCTCTTCTTCTTGTTCCCGGCTACATGGCCGATGAAACGCTGTGGGACGACATGCGCGAACGGCTGGCCCCTTTCGGTCCGCTGGCCCATGCCGATCTGCGGCACGATTCCACATTAGAGGCGATGGCGCGCCGCGCATTGGCGGCGGCGCCGCCGACGTTCATCCTGGTCGGCTTTTCGATGGGCGGCTACGTGGCGCGCGAGATGGTGCGCCAGGCGCCCGAGCGAGTGCGCGCGCTGGTGCTGATCGCCACCTCGACCCGGCCCGATTCGCCCGCGCTCAGGCACAGCAAGGGTGCGGTGGCGAAGGCGGCGCCGTCGGTGTCGTTCTCGGGCCTGAGCCGCATCGCGATTGCCAGTTCGCTGCATGAGCGCGAGCGCGGTAATGCGGCGTTGATTGAGCGCGTGCGCATGATGGGTGTGCGGCTCGGCGGCGAGGCGTTTCGGCAGCAGTCGATGCTGGAGCGGCCGGGGGATCTGCATTTGCTGGATCAGATTCGTTGTCCGACGCTGGTGGTCGCGGCCGGGCATGATCGCTTGCGCAGCCTGGAAGAATCGCAGGAACTGCATGCGGGGATTGCGGGGGCGGACTTTGCGCTGATCGAAGACAG
>Ga0265797_10012273_pt1 | contig 10523 bp, 3 predicted proteins | sample P2T30metagenome_FD_192433 | JGI IMG/M metagenome (GOLD analysis project Ga0265797, IMG submission 192433) | Plant litter microbial communities from East Loma Ridge, Irvine, California - P2 T30 | ecosystem: Environmental > Terrestrial > Plant litter > Unclassified | place: USA: California... | reverse complement strand
CGCATCGCGCGCCGCGCTGATCGATGCCGTCGTTCCCGCCAACATCCGCCGCAAGGACAAGCTGGACCTGGGCGAGTTCTTCGACCCGCTGCCGGAACAGGCGGCGCTGGCCAAGCTGAAATCGCTGGCATCGAAGAACAAGGTCATGAAGTCGATGATCGGCCAGGGCTACTACGGCACCCATACGCCGCCGGTCATCCTGCGCAACATCTTCGAAAACCCGGCCTGGTACACCGCCTACACCCCGTACCAGCCGGAGATCTCGCAGGGCCGCCTGGAAGCGATCCTGAACTTCCAGCAGGTGATCACCGACCTGACCGGCATGGGCATCGCCAACGCCTCGATGCTGGACGAAGGCACCGCCGCCGCCGAAGCGATGACGCTGATCCAGCGCGTCGGCAAGTCGGCCTCGAAGGTGTTCTACGTGGCCGACGACGTGCTGCCGCAGACGCGTGAAGTGGTCGAGACCCGCGCCAAGCCGATCGGCGTCGAAGTGCGCACCATCGCCGCCGCCGATATCGAGAATTTGACGGAAACCTGCTTCGGCGTGCTGCTGCAGTACCCGGGCGTGAACGGCGACGTGCGCGACTACCGTGTCGCATGTGAAAAGCTGCATGCGGCCGGCGCCATGGTCATCGTCGCGGCCGACCTGCTGGCCCTGACCGTCTTGAGCCCGCCGGGCGAATGGGGCGCCGACGTCGTCGTCGGCAACAGCCAGCGCTTCGGCGTGCCGCTCGGTTTCGGCGGCCCGCACGCCGGCTACCTGTCCACCCGCGACGAATACAAGCGCAGCATGGCGGGCCGCCTGGCCGGCGTCACCATCGACGCCCAGGGCAACAAGGCCTTCCGCCTGGCACTGCAGACCCGCGAACAGCACATCCGCCGCGAAAAGGCGACCTCGAACATCTGCACCGCGCAGGTGCTGCTGGCCGTGATGGCCTCGATGTACGCGATCTACCACGGTCCTAAGGGCCTCGAGCAGATCGCGCGCCGCGTGCACCGCTACACCGGCATCCTGGCGGCGTCGCTGCAGGGCCTGGGCTTCCAGCTGGCCAACGAGAGCTATTTCGACACGCTGACCGTCATCGCGGACAATGCGGATGAAGTGCACCGCGTCGCCGTCGAGAACGGCGTCAACCTGCGCCGCGTCGATGCGCGCCACGTCGGCCTGTCGCTGGACGAGACCACCGGCCGCGACGACATCGAACTGCTGGTGAAGATCTTCTCGCAAGTGGCTGGAAAAGACGCGTCGATCGACTTCGACACCCTGGACAAGGATGCCCGGGACGCCTACCCGGAAGCCCTGTCGCGCAGCAGCGCCTACCTGACCCACCCGACCTTCCACCGCTACCACGCCGAGCACGAGATGCTGCGCTACCTGCGCGCGCTGGCCGACAAGGACCTCGCGCTGGACCGCACCATGATCCCTCTGGGTTCGTGCACCATGAAGCTGAACTCGACCTCGGAAATGATCCCGGTCACCTGGCCCGAGTTCTCCAACATCCACCCGTTCGCACCGGATGAGCAGACCGTCGGCTACCGCGAAATGATCGGCCAGCTGGAAGCGATGCTGTGCGCCGTCACCGGCTACGCCGGCGTCTCGCTGCAGCCGAACGCCGGTTCGCAGGGCGAGTACGCGGGCCTCCTGATCATCAAGAAGTACCACGAATCGCGCGGCGAAGGCCACCGCAACATCTGCCTGATCCCGTCCTCGGCGCACGGCACCAACCCGGCATCGGCCAACATGGTCGGCATGCAGGTGGTGGTCACCGCCTGCGACGAGAACGGCAACGTCGATCTCGCGGACCTCAAGAAGAAGGCCGAGCAGCACAGCGCCAACCTGGCCTGCGTGATGGTCACCTACCCGTCGACCCACGGCGTGTTCGAGGAGGGTATCCGCGAACTGTGCGAGATCGTGCACGCGCACGGCGGCCAGGTGTACGTGGACGGCGCCAACATGAACGCGCTGGTCGGCGTGGCAGGTCCCGGCCTGTTCGGCGGCGACGTCAGCCACCTGAACCTGCACAAGACCTTCTGCATCCCGCACGGCGGCGGCGGCCCGGGCGTGGGCCCGGTTGCGGTAGCAAGCCACCTGGTCCCGTTCCTGCCGAACCAGGCCTCGACCGGCTACCAGCGTGACGAAAACGGCATCGGCGCGGTCAGCGCGGCGCCGTACGGCTCGGCCTCGATCCTGCCGATCTCGTGGATGTACATCGCGATGATGGGCGCCGACGGCCTGACCGCGGCGACCGAGACGGCAATCCTGAACGCCAACTACATCGCCCGCCGCCTGGCGCCGCACTACCCGGTGCTGTACACCGGTGAAGGCGGCCTGGTCGCGCACGAGTGCATCATCGACCTGCGCCCGCTGCAGGACAAGACCGGCATCAGCAACGAAGACGTGGCCAAGCGCCTGATGGACTTCGGCTTCCACGCCCCGACCATGAGCTTCCCGGTGCCGGGCACCCTGATGATCGAGCCGACCGAATCCGAAGCCAAGGCGGAGCTGGACCGTTTCATCGAGGCGATGATCACCATCCACGCCGAGATCGTAAAGGTCGAGCGCGGCGAGTACGACCGCATGGACAATCCGCTGAAGGGCGCGCCGCACACCGCGGAAGTGGTCACCGCCGACGATTGGCAGCACACCTACACCCGCGAGGTGGCTGCTTTCCCGGTGCCGTCGCTGCGCAAGAAGAAGTACTGGCCGCCGGTCGGCCGTGCCGACAATGCCTACGGCGACCGTAACCTGTTCTGCGGCTGCGCGCCGATCAGCGACTACGAGTAATCGTTCATATCGCTAACGTATAAACGTCGTCCCTGCGCAGGCAGGGACGACGTTTTTTTTCATCTCAGCCGGACGGCAGCGCCGCCCGCGCAGCTGATTCAGCGAGGCCGCTGCCCGCGGCTGGCTGCCAGCCGCAGGTAGGGATGTCCGGGTTCGCCGGGGCGCTTTGCCCCGGCCGGCTCGGGCGGCTCCTTCCTGTTCCTGAGGTCCTCGCCGCCATGCTCATGGCCTTGCATCGCCTCATCCAGCCGGAAGGTCTGCACCGCGCGCGACAGCGACAGCGCCTGCTGCTGCAAACTGCGCGCCGCCATCGCCGCCTCTTCCACCATCCGCGAACCCTGTTGGGTCATCTCGTCCATGCGCACGATCGCCTGGTTGACGCCGGCCAGTTCCTGCGCGCGTTCCGCGCTGGCGCAGCCGATGCGGTTGACGATGTCGCCGACTTCTTGCACCGAGCTGGCCAGGTCCGCCATGCTGGAGCCGGCCTCGGCCGCCCAGGTGCTGCCGCTTTCGATGGTCGCCATGGTCTGGCGCGCCAGTTCGCGCGCCTCGTGCGCCGCCAGCGAGGCGCGCTGGGCCAGCGCCCTCACGTCGCAGGCGGTCTGGGCGAAGCTCTGGCCCTGTTCGCCGGTCTGCGCCGCTTCCACCGCCGCGTTCAGCGCCAGCGTGCCGGCGCGGCCCAGCGTGGTTTCGATCGACGCGCCCAGTTCTTCCAGGCGGCCGGCGCTGCGGCGCACGGTTTCCAGCGTCGTCACCAGGCGGTGCACCACGCTGCCGCCCTGCTGGGCTGCGGCCGAGGCGCTTTCCGTCAGGCGGTTGACCTGCTGGGCGCTGTCGGCGGTCAGGTTCATCGCGGCCGCCAGTTCCTGCATCGAGGACGCGGTCTGCTCCAGCGAGGCGCGTACCCCGGCGCGCGGCGGCAGGCCGGCGCGGCCGATGACGATTTCGCGCGAGGCCGAACCGATCGAGCGCGCCGAATCGAGGATCGAGCGCAGCGTGCCGTTCAGGTTGCGGATACTGGCGTCCAGTGCGCGCGAGGTCTCGGCGATTTCGTCCCTGCCGTAGACGCGCGGCTTGATGGTCAGGTCGCCGCTGGCCAGGCCATGCACGGCCGCCTCGATCGCGCCGATCTCGGCCAGCAACGAGCGCCGCACGGCCATCGTGATCACCAGCGAGGCCGCGATCGACAGCGCGATCACCAGCGGCATCAGCGTCGACATGGTCTTGAAGTCGCTCTCGGCGCCGTTCGACGCCATCTCCGACAATTCCTGCTCGCGCCGCGACAGTTCGGCCAGGCGCTGGGTCACCACGGCGAACGCGCGTTCGGCCTTGGACATGGCGTTGGCGCTGATCGACTGGTCGAGCTGGGCAATCTCGATGACGTCGCGCACGGCGACGACGTACAGCCCCCAGGCGCGCTGGGCCTGGTCGACGTAGCGCCGCTCGCCCGGGCTGTCGCCGGTCAGCCTGGCGAGGCTGGTGAAGCCGCGTTCGACGGCCGCCTGCTGCAGCAGGACGTCGCGCGCCAGCGGTTCGATGCGGGTGCGCGGGAAGCTGCCGCTGATCCATGTCAGCACCTGATAGGCTTGCGCATGGGCGCGCTGGCTCGACGCGGCCAGCTCGGCCGCGGCGCGCATGTGCTGGGCGCGCTGCTGGACAATGGTGTCGAGCGAGTCGTTCTGGCGTACCATTGCATAGTAGGCGCCGCAGGACAGCATGACCAGCAGCACCAGCACGACGCCGGGCGCCAGCAGCAGTTTGGGACCGATACGGAGGCGGGCCAGCATGTCAGCCCGCCTTTCTGTTCAAGCGGTTGGAAGCGGTGGCAAGCGTCATGGTTTTCTCCCCTGTCAACAATGTCGCTATTGATATTTCCGGCATGCATTGAACGAATCTACGCTGTCCGGCAAAATCACATTTGTGTTGGGTCAATGCATTCAGGAGAAGCGATGAAGTCGAAGGTGGTGGGTGCCCTGTTGTCGGGCCTGGTATTTCCCGGCGTAGGCCAGTACTACCTCGGAAGGCGCGCGCGCGCGCTGTGGTTCCTGGCGCCGGCGGCGATTGGCGGACTGTTGTATTTGAACTACTCGATGGATCAGGCCAGCGTGCTGGTCGACCAGATGATGGCGGGGAAGATCGCGCTGGATCCGGCGGCGATCGAAAAGCAGATGGCGGACGTGCCGACGCCGCTGTCGATGACGATCAGCGGCGTCGTGTTCCTCGTGGCGTGGGTCGCCAGTGTCGTGGAAGCCTTATGGGCGGGTGGGACGGGCAAGCGCCCACCCCACCCATGAAGCGGGGGATTCCAATCAATCCAGCTTGGCGGCGTGCTCGCGCGTCGCGTGGAACTGCAGCTTCGGCCAGCGCTCCTGGGTCAGGCGCAGGTTGACGCCCGAGGTGGCCAGGTAGGCCAGGTTGCCGGCGGCGTCGTAGGCGACGTTCGGCGCCAGCGCGGTCTCGAAGTCCGACAGCGATTTTTTATCGTCGCTCGACACCCAGCGCGCGCTGCTGATGCTGGAGCTCTCGAACACGGCATCCACGCCGTACTCGTTCAGCAGGCGGCTCGCCACCACCTCGAACTGCAGCACGCCGACCGCGCCCAGGATCAGGTCGCTGCCGATGACCGGCTTGAACACCTGCACCGCGCCCTCCTCGCCCAACTGCTGCAAGCCCTTGTGCAATTGCTTGGTCTTCAGCGGATTGCGGATGCGCACCGTGCGGAACAGGTCCGGCGCAAAATACGGGATGCCGGTGAAGGTCAGCAGTTCGCCTTCCGAGAAGCTGTCGCCGATCTGCATGTTGCCGTGGTTCGGCAAGCCGATGATGTCGCCGGCATAGGCTTCTTCCACCTGTTCGCGCGACGATGCCATGAAGGTCACCACCGAGGACAATTTCACTTCGCGGCCCAGGCGCAGGTGCTTGACCTTCATGCCCTTCTCGAAGCGCCCCGAGCACACGCGCAGGAAGGCGATGCGGTCGCGGTGGGCCGGGTCCATGTTGGCCTGGATCTTGAAGACGAAGCCCGAGAACGGCTGCTCTTCCGGCTTGACGGCGCGCACCGTGGCGTCGCGCTCGCGCGGGGCCGGCGCCCATTCGACCAGCGCCGACAGGATCTCGCGCACGCCGAAGTTGTTGATCGCGGAGCCGAAGAACACCGGGGTTTGCACGCCGGCCAGGAAGCGCTCCAGGTCGAACGGGTGCGAGGCGCCGTGCACCAGCTCCACTTCCATCTTGAGTTGCGCCATCTCGAGCGGGAACATGTCGCTCAGCTTCGGATTGTCGATGCCCTTGATGATCTCGTAAGCGCCGTCGGCCTTTTCCTCGCCGGCCTTGAACAGCATGACTTCGTCGTTCAGCAGGTGATACACGCCGCGGAAGTTCTTGCCCATGCCGATCGGCCAGGTCACCGGCGCGCATTCGATCTTCAGCACCGATTCCAGCTCGTCGAGCAGTTCCAGCGGGTCGCGGGTTTCGCGATCCAGCTTGTTCATGAAGGTGACGATCGGCGTGTTGCGCATGCGGCAGACGTCGAGCAGCTTGATGGTCTGCGCCTCGACACCCTTGGCCGCGTCGATCACCATCAGCGCCGAGTCGACGGCGGTCAGCACGCGGTAGGTATCTTCCGAGAAGTCCTGGTGGCCGGGCGTGTCGAGCAGGTTGATGACGTGGTCGCGGAACTCGAACTGCATCACCGAGGAGGCGACCGAAATGCCGCGCTGCTTCTCGATGTCCATCCAGTCGGAGGTGGCGTGGCGGCCGCTCTTGCGGCCCTTGACGGTACCGGCGAGCTGGATCGCGCCCGAGAACAGCAGCAGCTTCTCGGTCAGCGTGGTTTTACCCGCATCGGGGTGGGAAATGATGCCGAAGGTGCGGCGGCGCGCCACTTCGCGGGAGATCGCGGCGGGAACACGGGACGCGGCGGAAGCGCTTGCAGCGTCGGCAACGGCCGCCGTGTCGTCGGTTGCGAGGATGTCAGGATCGTTGGACATAGTCGAGCCCCAGTGGCCCAGATGAAGAAAACCCTCGATTTTACCGATTCCCGGGCCGGCCGTGTGAATTGAATGCGCCGGGCCGGGTGGCGACACCCCGGCCCGGCGGCGGACGGCCCGCCCCGCCCTATTCGCGCACGCGGCGCCAGCCGGCGCGCATCGCCGGCGGCGACTCGGCGTTGACCACCGTGTCCGATCCGAGGTTGCCCTTGGCATCGCCGTTGATCGCGCCGCCGTTGCCGTTCGATGTGGTGACGATGGTCGAACCGACCACGGCGGCGCCGTTGGAAAGCGTTTCGCCGGCTACCATGACCTGGGTCGCGCCGCCGGGGCCGTCGGCCGTCGTGGAGATCAGCGGTTCGCCGGTGCAGACGTTGAGCTGGTAGACGTTACTGGTGCCGCCGACCTTGCAGCTGGACGAGGAACTCGGCATGTTGGTCACCATGTACAGCGTGCCGAAGAAGAGCTGCGGGTCGATGTTGATGCGCTCGCCGCTGTTCTGGTTGAAGTCGACATACCAGCCCTGCTGCGTGTTGAGGTCGACCTTCACCCCGTTGATCGAATAGGCGGTGCTGGTGCCCGCGACCTTGGCCAGGCTCTGGCGCGCCATCGTGGACGAACGCCACTGGGCGGCGCTGATCGCCGTGCCCGAGTCCTTCAGCACATAGGCGCTCTGGACGTCGGCGTTGCCGATGTCGGTCAGGTCGAGCAGGCGGCCGGTACCGAAGGCGACGACGCGCTGCACCGCACTGGTTTCGGTGCCGTCGGCGGCCACCCCGCTCACGCGGCACATGGTGACCTCGGGCCGGGTCGTGATCGGCTGCTTGACGCCGGCGTCGCCCATCTTCAGCAGCTTCGCGCCGTTCTTGTCGGTGAAGTCGAAGCGCCACATCTGGCCCAGGTTGTCGCCGCCGTAGACATAGGTCACCAGCGGGTCGGTATGTGGATTCTCCGACGTCGCCGAGATCCGCGCCAGGCCGGAAGGCGTGGCGGTATCGCCCGAACCGGTGCCTACTTTCGCGAGCACGCGGCCGGTGGCGATGTCGACCACATAGACATAGCCCTTGCCGTTGCCGCCGTTGACGCCGTCGGTGCCCGGCACGTTGTTGTAGCCCGAGGACAAAAAGGCGACCCAGTACTCGACGCCGGCGCTGTTCTTCCAGGTGCCGATCTGCGCGCTGCCGAAGGTCAGGCCGATGTCGGCGTCGTAGTTGATGCCGCTGCAGACGGCCGGGTCGGCGCACAATTCCCACAGCGCCTGCGGGTCGGCGGGATCGGTCACGTCGAGCGCATAGTAGCCGCGCCCGCCGGCGTTCAGGCCGGCCACCAGCACCGAGCGCCATTTGCCGCCGATCTTGACGTCCGCCACTTCGGGCGAACCGTCCACCGTGTACTGGTGGCTGGTCGAATAGGTGGTGCCGGCCTGGGCGTACAGCTTCTTCATCGTGATGCGCGGCGCGTAGGCCCAGATTTCCTCGCCGCTGGCGGCGTCGAAAGCGTGCAGCATGCCGTCGTTGGCGCCCACGAACACGGTCGGCGGGCGGTCCTGGTTGTCTTCCTGGTAATCGAAATACGATGCTTCGGTATAGGCCTTGCGCGGTTCGCGCAGGTAGGCCGGCTTGGACGATGCGATGTCGCCCAGCACGATCGGCAGCGGCGCCGTCTGGCCGGCCGGGACCGTCGCCGTCCTGGTGTAGGCCCGCAGCAGCGTGTCGTTGGCATACTGCTGCTGGCCGCGCAGCCAGTCGACGATGTTGGCGCCGTTGTCGACGATCTTGCGTTCGGCGGCGGTCAAGGTCGGGCACTGCGCCAGCAGGCTGCACTTGTTGCGGAACCAGTCCTGTTCGGCCGTCGTCATGTCGGCGAAGCTGAAGTTCTTCAGCCCCCCGTTCTCGACGTCGAGCATCAGGATGCGGCGCGTATCCGAAGCCGCGGCGACCTTGGCCCCGACGATGTTGGACGAATTCCAGGTCACGCCCGGGAGAATGGCGCCGGTGAGCGGGTCGATCTTCCTGTCCTGCAGTTCTCCATACCAGCGCACCGTGGTGAAGGTGGCGGCGAACAGGTCGTTGTCGGACAGCGAGACGTTCGGGGTCGAGGTGGCGGCGGCGGCGGCCGCGCCGATCTTGACCTCGATGTTCGACAGCGCGGAACGCAGGCCGTCGATCACCTGCAGCGGATCGGAGGCGCTGAAGTATTTGCCGTGGCCGTTGATGGCGGCATGCCACAGGTCGTCGACGCGCGACTGGTAGGCGGCGCTGCCGGACTCTTCGCCGGTGATCGGGTTCGGCCAGACGTAGGCGCCGCCGCCGTTCCAAGGGCAGCCGCTGGTGGCGCCCGTGATCAGCTTGTGGAAGTCGCTGCCCGGCGTCGGCGCGGTATCGTATTTCGGCTCGTAGTTCATGATGCCGTCCACGCCCAGGCCGAGCGCGTAGGTGTTCATGTGCAGGCGCGTGTTGTCGCCCGCCGCGGCCGCGACCAGGCCGTCGCGGTCGCCCCAGTTCTCGAGCGCGTCGCGCAGCGAGGCGACCTTGTCGTTGGAGCCGCCGTTGTACCAGTAGAGGGCGACGTCGGCCAGGGAATTGAGCGACTGCTCGCTCGGGTCGACGCAGCCCTTGGCGCGCGAGCAGAAGCGCGAGGCGCTTTCGACCTTGTCGTTGTTGACGACGTCGGCTGCAGCCGCGCCGTTCCAGTAGCCGTCGGTGGTGACGAAGGTGAAGTTCTGCTGGCACGGGTACTGGATCACCTCGTTGCCGGCGCTGTAGTTGTAGGGCGCGCGGTTGGCGTACATCTTGCCGATCGCATGCAGGGCCTGGCGGATCGGGGTCGAGCCGCTGGTCGACATGCCGTACAGGGAGCTGTACCAGGTCGTGCGGGCCGACCCTTCGAAAGGCTTGGGCGCCTTCATCGCGCCCTCGGCGGCCGCCGTCGACAGCGACACGATGCCGACGTTGTAGTTGTTGCCGATCGGCTGGAAGGCCTGGCCGACGGCGGTCTTCATCATCTGGTTGCGCGTCTTGTAATAGGCGTACCAGTTGGCGAAGTTGGTCATCTCCTCGTCGTAGGTGCAGGTTGCCGCGGCGCAGTCGGTGCGTGACGGCACCTTCGGGTAGCTGGTGCGGGTGGCGACGATGTCGGTGCGCACGAACACCGATGCGCCCAGCGGCGTGACCTCGGTCGGGACGCCGTCGGTGGTCGCGGCGCTGGCGCCGAAGCTCAGGTAGGTGGTGCGGCTGGCGGTATTGTTCGACAGCGCGCCGAGCGCGATGTTGTCGCCCTCGGCATCGAGCGCGGTATTGACCAGGCAGACGACATTGTTCGCGGCGGCTTCGCACAGCGGGGTGGTGTTGTCGGTGCCGCCAAGGTAGGCGCGGATGGTGCCGCTGGCGCCGATCTTGGTCTTGATCGCCTGCGCCACCGCGGCGGCGTTGACGCCGCGCGAGAAGCTCAGGCCGCCGGAGAACAGCTGGGTGCCGCCGAAGGTCAGGCCGGCCAGCACCTGGTTCTTGCTCGGGTTGGTGCTGCCGGCAACGCTCAGCAGCGCGGTGACCGAGCTGCCCGAGGTGACGATCAGGTCGCGTCCCGCGCGGCTGCCGTCCGACGCGAGCGTGCACGGGCCGACCGCCTTGCTGGTGGTATTGGCCGGGCAGTTGACGGGCACCACCGCCACCACGTTGTTGCCCTCGAGGGTGATGCCGAAGCTCGAACAGGCCGGCACGCCGGTCACGCTCGGGCTGCGCACGCAG
>Ga0265797_10012271_pt1 | contig 10524 bp, 8 predicted proteins | sample P2T30metagenome_FD_192433 | JGI IMG/M metagenome (GOLD analysis project Ga0265797, IMG submission 192433) | Plant litter microbial communities from East Loma Ridge, Irvine, California - P2 T30 | ecosystem: Environmental > Terrestrial > Plant litter > Unclassified | place: USA: California... | reverse complement strand
TTCTACATACAACATCTCAGGAGCCTTTTCCCAACCAAAACAATGGCACGTCAGGTCACCGTCAAGTAGGTTCGATCAATTCTGGGGAGTAATGCAAACCTTTGCTAATATCGCAATTAGCACCGAAAGCGACTTGATCAGGCTCTACTGCCAATCAGACAGAGAGTCTCCCGTGAGCGTCCACCAAAATCTACTCCAAGGACGTGCTTTTGATGCCGGCAAGATCTGGGACAAGCCGGAGGAAGATCGTCCCATCACCCGTCCTGAACACCCCGTCAACTACTCCCAGGTGGGTCTTCGGGATCATCGTGCTCTCGTTTTGTGGTCTGGTTGGCTTTACGGACGACCCATGTGGTGTTCGGCTGACTGCGAAGACGCGGATGATGACTTGGAAGCCCTGACGCGAATCTTTAACATGTGTGTGGGCGATCACGATGGCGAAGGGAAAGATCGCGATGCCACAAACGCGTGCTTGGACGCTATCAGGATGATGCTGGTTCATGCCTTTTACCCTGAAGATTTCTTGCGCAATCCCCTGGCTTCCTTAGCCGGGTCTGTCACGGCAGATCAGCTCGGCAGGAAGATGGTGATGGACCTTCTGGTCTATGGAAAGTGCATGACTGGAGGCAGGACCACAAAATGGCTGGAACGTTGGGATACGGAAGGCTACGGCATCGGAGACGTGGGCTTCCTCGCATGTGTGGCCCAGGAGTTCGCAAAGGCAAAAGCCGGCGGAGACGCTCCAGACCCGATGGCACGCTGCGCTTATCACGACCACCCAGGAGCGTTTGACCAGTTCTTTTGTACCCCAGATGTCCGAATGCCTTCGACTGCGGTATGTTTGCCTGGCACACAGAATCCATAAGAATTGATAGGCTAATAATTCCATGCAGTGAAAGCGAAGCAAGTAAGACCAGCAGATCACAACATCTTTGACGGAGCAGCTTCCCAGTGAGCACTTGCACCATGCGGTGGGGTGGGACTTCCAAATCGTGAGTGGAGCCTTGCCTTGATCTTTTGCGGCTTGCGGAACAGGAGAAGAAATCTCTTTGAGGGTGGTTGGCTTGCCCTTTTCAATAACTTTTGTGTCTGTTGGACGAGGTAGATTATTAGTCGTGATGAATTGAGGAGTGAATTGAACTTCGAAGGGAAGTCTGATCGCCTAGTTTTGTTCTCACGTCTTGGCACTGTTGCGCTCATATCGTGAAACTGACTGCTTCACTTGCTCCGCTTGGTGAACACCGCCCTGCGGCGTTTCCTGCAACACCAGTCCCTAGCAGCTTACTTCCACCTGCGCAAAGTACCGACTCGCAGAACATACAGCGTCACTCAGCGAAACATGGCGCCGCCAAACCTTGTCTGGCAAGACGAACATTTCTTTCACACAACTGGTATCTCGGTCTAATCTTCTAGCAGCACTCTGAGTGAGTTCGTGCTGCTCCCCGGTAACGATGAATCTGGCCAACCAGTATTTGTGTACAGGCATCTACTGAACGGTCGCGCTCTTCGCCGCGGAACAATACACCGCACGGCACTCGACGATGAGACCAGCCATAGTTGCTGGGATAACATCGACATCCTCACCATCCGGGTCGACCTCGACTCTCTCCGCGCGATCGAGATGTGGTCCCGCTGGATGTGGTCCCGGGTCAGAGAATGTGGAGCGAGGACGATTGTGAAGCCCCTTACAGCGATCTGGAATGTCTTGTAAACATCTTTAAACTGTGCTCTGGTCACGGTGATGGCCAAGGAAGGGACTATGAAGGCCAGAACGCTTGCACGGATGCGATCAGGGATCTCCTCAATGAAACTCAGGTGCCGGACTTTCCCATCACCGTGCTGATGGGCAATGATCAAGAGTCTGAAATAATGATCAAGATGCTGGCGGATCTGCTAGTGTATGGAAACTGTGTCAACGACGGAAGAACCAAGCAATGGCTAGAAGAGAACGATGGTGAACATCCATCGTTACTCAACGCTATTAGTAACGAATTTGCAAAGAAGGCGATGGGTGAGGCCCCGCCCGACATCATGGAACGTTGCGCCTATCACACACATGTTCCGGGGACTTATTGTGACACAAGCCCTCATGGAAGTGCATGGAAATGTGAGTCAACCCCACGATGGCCACACAATGATGTTGTACTGACAAAACAGCTCCTCCGGCAAACCTTGAGAATACAGTACCACTCTGTGAGGCGGCAGTCTCTCCAAACCGGGTCCTAAAGCCAGCCTAACAAAAGCTGAAGAGTCGAGTCGATAGAAAACACGCATCATGTAGTCCGTCCCGGGGTGGCGGTGTTGGACGAGGACTCTTGACTGATGGCTGGAATGCTGAATAGACCGTTTTGGGTTGCGACGGTCACATGCTGACAAGAAGCATAAATCAAGTGAATTGGAAGATAGGTTCATCACTAAATCACACAGTCGACTTGTACGATTGCTACTTTCATTTTTGGCTCTCACTTCTAATTGTCTTCACACGTCCGTCATTTTCAGCCAGTCTTATCATGCCATTCGAGCACACACGGCGATCACATGTTGATGTTCCATCCGAAAAACTGCACCCTGATACTCTTGTCCATCACTATTGACCAAACTCTGCTACGATTCACAACTATACGCTACTACAGACTCGGTTGCACTAGCACGGAACCCTTCCAGAACTCCTAAAAGGGTACAGACTATGGCTTTTCCGACCACTGTGGAGTAAGTCACCAGCACTTCCAAACATGTCTGCTTTCCTAAACTGACAGTCTCTGCAGCACTGCATCCCAAATTGCCCGAGTGCACTGCCGCAACGACTTGAAGATTGAGCATCCTGTATTCGTCCAAGAAAACTTACTCGATGGGCACGCTGTTCAGCTCGGAAGAATCTACCGCACAGGAATGACTCAGCGAAGCAGCAGCGAGCAAACCGAAGAAGACTCAGATGACGGTGTCTCTGGAATGCCTGATTGCCAGAAGTGGTATCTTCTTGCCAAGCTGGAAGATACCCTGGACGAAGAGTAGGAATGGCATCAATTCTACGCTAAGCCCGTTGACACTGTCAAGTTTGATATTCCCGAGTACAGTGATTGCATCGAGCACCCAATGGACCTTGGCACGATGTACAGTAAGCTGGCGAACGACCAATACGAGTCTGTGGAAGCTCTCGACAACGATTTGCATCTCATTGTCAACAATTCTGTGGAGTTCAATGGTCCGCACCATCCTGTCACGGCGCTCGGGGAAGCGATGTTTGCTTACACCAGGAGATTTATGGGGAAGGTACCACGTCAGAACCAGGCTCAGCTGATCAAGGAGAAGCTTCATAAACAAAACAGTATCGAGGTGGTCACTGTCGACGTAGGACTCGACTCTTACCGCGCCCTCGAATTGTGGTCCCGCTGGCTATACGGAAGTCCGATGTGGGATCAAGAAGATTGCACCGACGTCGACGAAGATATCTCGAGCCTTACATCCATCTACAGCCTTTGCGCAGGCTCCTGGTGGAGTGCTTGTCAAGGTTCCGACAGTGACGGCATCAACGCAAGTCTAGACGCAATCAGAGAAATTGTTGTCACCCACACTTGCGAGATGGGTCAGCTTTTTCTGCAGCTGAGTCGGCAACTGGAATCAAGAGAATCGATGGTGTCCAAAATGCTGGTAGATGTGCTTGTCTACAGAGACTCGGTCGGGCAGACAGATGTCATGGAGTGGCCGCGAGACCTCGAGGACAAGCATCCCGAGCTTTTCGGAGCTTTGGGTCTGGAACTTGCAAGGAAGAAGATGGGAAAGGCGAGACCGGACTTCATGGCACCATGCGCGTATCACATACACCAAGAAGGCTCGAAGTGTGACGAGATTGTTTGAGAACGACTGAAAAATGGTAAGGCAAACTGGCGGGCATTGCAAGAGTGTACACAGCAGCTGATCATTTTTCGCAGTACTCTTCACATCAGCGGTGCTGTTCACTGGCGAAAAGCTTCTGAGATTCTGAACGATCGACTGACATGTGACAGCGATCATTGTAATGTGTCAATCACGGATTGTGAATGCCATGCTTAGGCGAGGTCGATTGGGGCAATGATGACGCGGAGGGTTGGAGTGCTCACTGATGGACAGAAGGTTGAATAGTCGAGTAGTGGGCTATGATCGATCTTCACTACTGAGCGGTCACTATCCCTGTTGTATTACCGGTCTCATGAAATACGGTAGTGAGCCAGTTCACTGTTCAGTGACTCAAAGGTGCCGAGATTCCAAGAAGTTCTGCAAAGCATTGATGTCTCTAGAAGCGACGAACCTTCACTTCCGAACATATTCATCTCGCGGCACTCACATGCTGACAGTAGGCAATGACATGTGAAAGTACGACCAGACTGATTGCGGAATGATATATATCAGAGGTCGTGCGACACTTCTTAGCTCGACTGTTGCCCCAAAAGAGTTTCAACCACTGCCAGGATGGAACAACTTTCGTGCACCGTAACTTACTCGACGAGTACTCGCCATACTTCAAAAATCTGATCAAACAGAGCGAACCTCGTTCCCGCCATTATGATCAGCTGAGTATCGAGCTTGAAATGAGTCAAAATGCATGTGAGATGCTTGCAAGATGGCTCTACGGTCACCCACTTTGTGTGAACAACAGCAACGCCGACAAAAACTTGGAACCTCTGGCCCAACTCTATGATTTAGCCTGCGATGCCAACGAGGAGGGCAGCACACAGGGCACCGAGCTTGTTGATGCATGTCTTGATGGTATAAAGCAGTGCCTCGCCCAGACAAGCGACGAAGTGTACAATCCGATCGAGGTTTTGGAGTCACTACTTGTGAAAGGGGACAAGTATCCTGGGAGAGCTGTCATATTGAGGGAGTTGGTCTACGGTGAATGTGCTACTGATGGCAGGACCAAGCTTTGGCTTGATCAGTTCTGCGGACCTGAGCGGGGGCACGAATACAGAACAGAGATCGCGGAGATGGTCTGCATGGAGTTCGCGAAGAAGGCCTGTGAGCAGAGCCAAAACCACGGTGGCACCAACTCGACCAACACAAGCAACTGAAATTAGGGCTACAACAGTAGTGAATCTCTGTACGCCATTGTTTATCTCTGCCATTGAGCTGATATCTTGCTAATACCGATACAGCTTTTCATCAAGTACACCCGAATTATGCAGGCGGTAGAAACTGATCTGTATCTACTATACTCGAGAATCAAGAATCGGCGCGGTCCAGGAAAGTAGCCTGCTGATGAGTTGTAAGCGAATTTTTGCAACGGTGCATGTTCACCGGCAAGGTAATGCGACGGACTGAGGTATCAAGTCAAGTTGAGAAGGATTTCAGTGGGGTATATACTCTATCTTGAACATCCTGGCCTCAAAACGACTCAAAAATTGCTTTTGGACCCATGCCCATCGTCTACTCTGCAGCCTTGCCACTGCGTGCTGATTGCACGCGAGCATCAATCTCTGCGTAAGACTTTCCGAGTTTGTTCATGCCTGCCTGCAGGATGGAACCATCGCCTCCACTAAGTGACCAAGTAGCACCAAGCTGGAAGAAACGCTCGAGCAGGTCAAGTCTACCGCCGATACCGCCAATACCGATGGGCTTGCCAGCCTTGACACCAGCGGCAATGACCTTCTCCACTGACTCCAGATACAAGGGGTTGTCGTATTGACCGGGGATGCCAAGATCTGTGCAAAGGTCGTTTGAGCCAACCAGGATACCGTCAACGCCCTCGACGGCGAAGAACTCGTCTGCAAGCGCGACGGCGCCGGGAGTCTCGATCATGGGGATGACCATGGTCTCCCTGTTGAGTAGGTCGTTCTGGATGAGCGTGGGAACGCTCCGGAAGTTCAAGATAGGTTGGTTGCCGGCACAGCCACGGATACCGAGCGGTGCGTACTTGGAATCCTTGACGATCTGGCGGACTTGGTCGACGCTCTCGACGTGTGGGATGACGACGGCAGCAGCACCGGCGTCGAGAATGCGGCTGAGTTGCCAGTGTGACTTGGAGGGGATGCGGACGATAGGGCTGACACCAACGTAGTTGCATGCGAGGATAAGTTGTGAGACGTCGCGGATGGTGAGGACTGAGTGCTCCATGTCGATGAACATGCCGTCAATGCCGGCCATCTTGACCATCATGGCGACCTCATTGCTGACGAAGAACTTGCATGACATGACTGAGCAAATCTCGCCTCTCAGGATGCGGTCCCTCCATGGGTTGGAGACGGTGAAAGCGTTTGCGTTGCCATTGGTGGCGGCGACCGCTGAGTTGCCGTTGGTGTGCATGGTGGATGTATCGGTTGTGTGATGCTGGAAAGCTTGTGAAGTGATTCTTTGACTCAGTGATTCCAATGGAGGTTGCGCTGGTATAAGTTGCAAATAGCTGTCAGGCTGCAAATGTTTTGAGATGATATGAATACTGAGCGAAACAGAAGAGGAGAGCGCAGAAGCATTTATGAATCCATACGCGGCATTTCCACAGGGCATACTTTCCGAAGCCAGTATTGGTACATACAGCTGTCACGCTGAAGACGGTCTGATTCCGTGTTCTGGGTATCCAGTCAGGATGTTGAGATTTCCGACTTGCGCGCAAGAGTCCGACGTTGTTTCTTCGTGGAAGTACGTATCGGATGTGCCATCGGATATTGTCCGCAATGCCAAGAATATCGTCGCCGCCGACTCCACTCCGCTTTACCGAGGCGGCATCGCAAGAATCGAACAAACATCTGTTTCTGATTTCCATCTATTATATGCTTCGTCAGACTGACTCGGGGCGCGCTAGATGATATCTGGGCAACAGACGTCATTCAACGAGGCCTAGATATTCTGGTAAACAGATACCGGCTCGGCAAGGATGTAGCCATGCGCTGTTGCGGACAACGTCCGATATCCCTGACAAAAGTCCCCCCACTACTTACACTTCAAGGCTGCATGGGGCCGCTATGGAGAGGCTAAGGGCGGCGCTGCGGAGAAGCTTGTACGGAAGAACACTTACGATACTGCAGAGTCGGGATATCACTACAGAGCTGGTTCGTCGGACTTTGCCGGTAAGAATACCCACTTCAGGATACGATTCTGCCCGGGTTCGTAAAAGTCGTCTTTGGGCTCGCGAAAGCAGACTCTTGGGAAGTCGAGCGTACCAGTCTTCATACATTGTTTTCCACCGGCCATCGCAGTATGTCATCCCAATCGCCAGCCAACGAGCCACAAAAGCTCGATTTCGTAGCACTCCCTCTTGATAAGAATGGCCCACATGGCAATGCCTGGGGAAGATGGGGACCGGACGACCAACTCGGCACGTTGAACTTCTTGACAGATGATGTAGTGGCAAAAGCTGTTAGTGAATGTATCAAGACAGGGCAGCGTACATCTCTCAAGTAAGAAACCCAGATGTAGTTGCATCCATGCAGGCTGATCCAAACGGTGCAGTTGGACTCTTGAAGGGCCAACATACCCTCGGTTCCAAAGGAAGACTCTGAGCCTCAAGACCATCAACAAAGCACCATTGAAACATGCACACGACGACGAGGTGAGTCTATGTTCATTTCGAAGAACTGCATCCAGATCTAACGACCATCATCTGGTGCATTAGTGGTCCTTCAACTCGCAGTGCAGTTCTCAATGGGATGGTTTTAGACATTATGCATACCAAGACGAAGCCGTAAGTTTGACAGAGCGATGATGTGAGACCGTGGTGTCTGATACATTCTAGTTGTATTACATGGGCCGCACAGCTGAGCAATTTGCCGCTTCACCTGAGCCAAACGGCGTGCAGCGTAAGGAAGACAAATCACAGCGATATTGCGGACGAGTAGCTGACATTGACAGATGTCGCGCAAAAGGGCATCGCAGGGCGTGCAGTCTTCGCCGATTGGTATGCTTGGGCACTGAAACAAGGAAAGCAGATCGACGCTACCTCTTCTCACGCCGTTCCTTTCAGCGAGATCCTAGAGGCTCTCGAATCCCAAGGTTTTAACCGCAAGGAATTTCGCAAAGGCGACATTCTCATCATTCGTTTCGGCTACCTTCGTCAATATGCTGACATGGACGAGAAGAAGCGTCAGAAATTGGATGAGCACTACAAGACGCATAAGCCCGACAACATCGGTGTGGAGCCCTCCGAAGAACTCCTCAAGTTCTTGTGGGACTCGCAGATCGCTGCCGTTGCGGGTGATACAAGATCTTTCGAAGTATGGCCATGCACGAAGCTCGAATGGCATCTGCACGAGTGGTTGCTTGCAGGATGGGGAATGCCGATTGGGGAGCTGTTCGATCTTGAAGAGCTTTCTGAGATTTGTGCTTCGAACGGGAGATCTACTTTCTTCCTGGCAAGTGCACCAATGAACGTATGTGAACTATCGGTTTCTCGAAAGCGGCGGCACATGGCTAACCACGCTTGTATAGGCACCTGGAGCCGTGGCGAGTCCACCGAACGCATTGGCATTCTTCTAGTAACTCAATCAATAATCTTTCTGCAAAATCCATTGATGTGTCGTTCTCTTTCGTGAACATGTGCATGCCGCCAGCCCGATTGCCATAGCCGACAGTACATGGCGCTAAACCGCCGGTCCTCGAGATGTTCGGACGATGGTTTTTCCCCATGCGACCCCACGAAGGACCTCTGTCATGGCCCCGGATATACTTTGAGGGGTGGCCGAGTTCCGTCTGGCGGGCTTGCAAACCACCCAAGCCAAGCAGAAATGTCTGCTGATCTTGGCGTGGTTGTTACCGAGAGCTTCTGAAAGAAGCGAGACACGCTTCGGTGTGCGCCAATGCATGAGCGGGCCTCATCCGATAGTCAGACTACATAAGCATCTGGATTGGCATGTTGGCATTGGTGCTTGAGCAGTGACAAAGTTCAAACGCTGCAACCAACATTGGCCAATACAGTTTGCAACTATGGACGAGAAGCCGGAATTGAAGCACCATGAGGCTGCTGAAGATCTTTATGCTGGTTTAACAACGGAGGATGCTGAATGCTGGCGTCGTTTTGAAGGCAAGGAGGGGAAGAAAGTAGTCAGGAAGGTTTGTCGCACCACATTTTCTCATGTCTCAACAAATGCTGACATTTTATCGTTGCAGGTTGACTTCAGGCTCATCAGTGTGCTCGGTGTTCTTTACCTCCTCAGCCACATCGATCGAGGCAACATCGGCAATGCGAAAATCGAAGGCATGGACAAAGATATCAATTTGACCGGGAACCAATACAACATTGCAAGCACAATCTTCTTCGTTCCATACATCCTCTTTGGTAAGCATCACCGTATGCAGACTAGGTCTGAGGTACTGACAATAAGCAGAGATCCCATCCAACATCATCATCAAAAAGATCCGACCTAGCTGGTGGTTGACAGCTTTGGTTCTATGCTGGGGCACCGTGATGACCACGATGGGTGTGGTTCAAAACTTCCAAGGCATGATGATATGCCGTGTGATGCTCGGCTTGTTCGAGGTAAGAGAGAAGCGAATGTAGACGCATCGCTGATACTAACACTGGACAAGGCCGGCTTCTTCCCAGGCGCGGTATTTCTCGTCTCATCCTGGTACCCTCGTTATGAGCTACAACAGAGGTTGGCGATCTTCTATACCGCTTCCGCCTTCTCTGGCGCCCTGAGCGGTCTTTTGGCGTTCGCGATTGCTCAGATGGATGGCCTCCGAGGAGTCGAAGGCTGGAGATGGATCTTTCTGATCGAAGGAGCAGTCACAGTGACTGCTGGACTAGTGATGCCTTTCCTTATCCCTGACACTCCAGAGCTTGCTTCTTGGCTGAATCCGGACGAGAAGAAGTTCATCGATCTACGACTACGTCGCTCGGGTGTACGGACAGCTACACAAGAGGGCGACAAATTCTCCTGGAAACTACTGGGCAAGACCATGATTGACTGGAAGATCTTCCTCGGCATTCTCATGGCTTGGGCGAACTCCGTGCCGAACGCAGCGTTCAAGTTCACTATGCCTCAGATCATCAAGCAGTTGGGCTTCTCAACAACTCAAAGCCAGCTTCTAACCATTCCGCCTTACTTCTGCGGCGGTGTCTCTGCTTGGATCGTTGGCAGATATGCGGATCGCTTCAAGTGGCGCATGCCGTTCATCGTTGGACCGCTGATCGTCGTTGCGACTGCCCTTGGAATCTTGGTGGGTCTGTCCAACAAGATAGCTGACAATGTTGGTCCGATGTACTTTGCTATCATGCTGGCTCAAATTGGCATTTATCCTTTGCTCCCGGGTGTTACGACATGGACTAGTAACAATCTCGGAACTTCGTGGAAGCGTTCGATCGGTTTGGCATGGTTGCTCGCAGCCGGAAACCTTGGAAGTGAGTCTATTTGTGGCACCGTGAAGCTAAAGATTATCTTCTGACTTTTGACCAGGCATCATCGGCACGAACATTTTCCTTGACGCAGAGGCGCCATCCTACCCAACCGGCTATGGTGTGTCGTTCGGCATCATTTGTCTCGGCATTGTTTGCGCTTTGATTCTAGAGTTCACACTGTGGAGACTTAACAAGGCAAAGTCAATGCTTGACGAGCCGGA
>Ga0265797_10012270_pt1 | contig 10525 bp, 18 predicted proteins | sample P2T30metagenome_FD_192433 | JGI IMG/M metagenome (GOLD analysis project Ga0265797, IMG submission 192433) | Plant litter microbial communities from East Loma Ridge, Irvine, California - P2 T30 | ecosystem: Environmental > Terrestrial > Plant litter > Unclassified | place: USA: California... | reverse complement strand
AAACACGGACAGGATTATACGAGTATCGACTCGCTCCGATATGGTCACCTGATGATCATGACGGATCAGGATCATGACGGTTCCCACATCAAAGGTCTGATTATCAATTACCTTGATCACTCCTATCCTTCCTTGTTGAAGATTCCCGATTTCTTGGTCGAATTCATCACACCTATTGTTAAGGTCTCGAAGAACAAGCAGGAGATCAGTTTCTACACTATGCCTCAATACGAAGAATGGAAGGCCAACAACAATGGTGGTCGTGGATGGGATGCCAAGTACTACAAAGTCAGTCGCGGTTGATACAGGTAGAATTGAGACTGATTTCCAGGGTTTGGGAACCAGCACGTCTGCCGACGCCAAGAAGTACTTTAATGATCTTGACAAGCACCGACTTGCCTTTGAGACTATCAAGCCTGACGATCGAGCGTTAATAGATATGGCCTTCAGCAAGAAGAAGGCAGATGAGCGAAAGGAATGGCTCAGGCAATTTAGGGTGAGTCGGATCGCTTGGAGCAAACAACTGACAGGCAGCCTGGAACATACCTCGACCACAACATCACTTCTGTCCCCATTGCAGACTTCGTCAACAAAGAGCTCATCCTCTTCTCCATGGCGGACAATATTCGATCGATTCCCTCTTGCGCAGACGGTCTCAAGCCAGGTCAGCGAAAGGTTCTCTTTGGTTGTTTCAAGAAAGGTGTGGTCAAGGAGATCAAGGTCGCTCAGTTGGCTGGGTATGTCTCGGAAAAGACTGCCTACCACCACGGTGAACAGAGTTTGACTGCAACCATTGTCGGTCTAGCGCAGAACTTTGTGGGAAGTAACAACATCAACTTGCTTGACCCTAACGGTCAATTCGGTACTCGTCTTGCCGTACGTTCGGTCCAGTCTTCGGTCCAGTCTTCTTTCGGCAATCCACTGACGCGATAGGGAGGTAAAGATGCAGCTAGCGCTCGTTACATTTTCACTAATGTGCCACGAATGACTCGAGCTATCTTCCACCCCGCCGATGATGGACTACTCAACTACCTCGAGGAAGAGGGAATGTCTATCGAGCCCGAGTACTTCCTTCCTACTGTCCCCATGGTTCTCATCAACGGTGCAGATGGTATCGGAACTGGTAAGCACATAAGAGTTGATCGAGAATCTCGCTGACTCCGCAGGATGGTCCACTCAAATCCCTAACTACAACCCCCTCGAGATCGTCGAGAACCTCCAACGACTGATGAAGGGAGAAGAGGTCGAGAAGATGACCCCCTGGTTCCGAGGCTTCAAGGTATGTTCTCTTCTCATAGTAGTGGCTGATGGAAGGGAACAATCGAAAGAACAGAGGCCGACAAGTACAAGATCAGCGGTATCATTGACAAGATTGATGATACCACCATCGAGATCACCGAGTTGCCAATCCGAAAGTGGACCCAGGACTTCAAGGAGATGTTGGAGGAGATGACTAGCGGTACCGACAAGGTGTCCTCTACCATCAAGGTTCGTCTTCTCAAGAAGCCTGGTGATAGGCACTGACTGGCAGGATTACGAGGAGCACCATACCGATACTACCGTTTTCTTCCGAATTCACATGACTGAAGCCAATCTCCGAGCTGCTGAACAAGAGGGTCTCGAGAAACGATTCAAGATGACTTCCAATATGTCTACCAGCAACATGGTCTGTTTCGACTTGAATGGCAAGATCAGGAAGTATTCTTCGCCAGAAGAGATCTTGATTGATTTCTACCACAAGCGACTTGAATTCTATGGCTTGAGAAAGGTTTGTCTTCCGAGTTAAGGAGATTAATATGTCCTGACAATCAGCAATACCTCGCGGACGAGCTGAACAGGCAATTCGAACGATTGTCAAACCAAGCCCGATTCGTCCAAATGATCATTGCCAAAGAGCTTGTTGTTTCGAACAAGAAGAAGACTGTCATCGAAGGAGAATTACGAGCGCTCAAGTTTACGCCGTTCCCAAAGAACAACAAAAAGGCAATCGCAGTTGCTGGCGAGACTGAGCAGACGCTTGATGATGAGGACGCCGAGGCGGGTCAGGCTGGTGATTACGATTACTTGCTCGGAATGGCCATTTGGAGTTTGACTGCCGAGAAGGTGAGTATGCTTTGATCTTGAAATTGCAGGCAGCTGACGAATAGGTCGCGAAACTTCTCAATGAGCGGGATGTGAAAGAAGCTGAGCTCATCGAGCTCCTCAAACTCTCGCCCCAGGATATCTGGAAGAGGGATTTGGACAGTTTCCTTACCGAGTGGCTTGTACGTAATTACATCCTGTTGAAGAGTCAGTACTGATATCAGCTTGCATTGGAAGAAGATATCCAAGCTGCCAAATCTGGCAAACCCAAGGGCAAAGCAGCTATCAAAGCCGCGATCAAGAAGAAGAAGAAGGCCGCTGGAGAAGACTCTGACGAGTCTGATGTCTTCCAGCCTGTTAAGGCGAAGCCAGCAGCTAAGCCCAAGGCAGCCCCGAAGACCTCGCCTGGAAAGCGGTCAAGGTGAGCTACGTGCAAAAGACAACCAGTCTCCAGCTGACAGCCAGTGCCAACATGTCTGACGGTGATGATGTCAAGCCTCCAGCCAAGAAGGCTGCGCCTGCAAAGGCTAAACCTAAAGCGAAGGTCGAGCCGATGATCTTGGATGATTCAGACGACGATGAGAGTACGTCCTCGGTCACACAGACCTTCAGAACTGATCAACAGTGTACAACATCCCGGCGGCCACAAAGACGGCGCCTGCTAAAGCCACGACATCGAAAGCGAAAGCGAAAGCCATGTCGGACTCTGATGACGAGCCTATCAAGCCCAAGCCAAAGGCAAAAGCTGCACCAAAAGCCAAAGCGAAGGTTGTCGAGGACTCGGACGAGGAGAGCATCAAGCCCAAAGCGAAAGCCGCTCCCAAAAAGAAGGTGGTCGCCAAGGTCGAATCGTCAGAAGCGGAAGATTCTGAGGATGATATTATTCCCGCCAAACCAAAGAAGGCTGTCGGGAAGAAATCGCAGAAGGACGAGTCAGACTTTGATGAAGCCTCGTAAGTCTGCTGGTTGGGCGCCATCGATGATAGCTGACAAGTAGTGATTCCGAAGACTATGCCCCTGCACCCAAGGCCGTAGCGCCTCGAGCAGGACGAGCAGCAGCCAAGAAGCCAGCTGCATACGTGGATCTTTCGGATGATGACGAGTAGAATGATTTGGGGGATATGTGATGATATGTAATTCAAGGACCTATGTACGATAGTGTGTATAGCCGTAAATACCAGGTGCCATGAATAGACGCTACGCTTTCTCAGATAGAGTTTCAGACTTGCGCACCACTAGAACTGTCCGAGCGGGGTCCTCTTGGCTCAAGGTGGAGGTAGATCATTTATCCTGGTTACCTTTACTATCCTTTCTCATTTCCACTACTACATGACAATCGGTATCTGGACCCATCCCGTCCAGTCTGCAAGCCTTCCAAGGACTCACATCATCATTCTGCCGAAACTACGAAGCATATGGTCCCACAGCGAGACAAACAGGCCGCTACATCAAGTATTCACCCATGTTCTCGTCATCACCGGGCAGCTCGACCGGTAGTCCTCGTATAACAAGGAGTCACCCCATTGGACCACCTCGACGTACATACTCTCGAAGGAGGACTGTTCAGGCCTCGGTGAAACGAGATGTATCTGATACGGAAAGTGAAGTAGAGGAGGAGCTGGAAGATAGGCCAAATGATGGGAAGGGGAAAGTCGTGAATCGGCAAAGTATCAAGGCTACCTCGCAATCTTCGCCCTCTCTTGGATCATCCTCTCGTCCTACTGCGTTTCCTAATGGCAGTAGGAGCTCTTCGAGATTGAGTAGGGACCAGTCGAGCAGGGAAAACGGTACCTTAACCACAAAGCCCAAGATTCGGGGACGGCTGGCGGAACAGAAGGATCAGGTAGGGGCGAATGATGAGGATGAGTATGATGCTGAAGACTGCATTACTGCTGTACACAGCCAGGAAGCCCAGGATGAGGAGGAAGGGCGGGACCTGAGGAGCGGGATTAGGCAGAAACGATTCGAGACTCCCCCACCCGTTTCCTCAACACTGTCACCCTCTACACCCACACCGACACCGACACCGAAGAAGAGAAAGGTGGATGTAGCGAGCAGTCAATCAATCCCCAGACGATCCGTCCGTCCCACCCGGTCGAGATCAAATTTATCAGCGAAGGAGGGACCGAGTGAAGCACCAGTTCCTCGACGAAGGGATGTCACTCCGCCTAGAACCGCTCCAATCGCAGGGCCGTCAACACCCACGTCCTCGCCTCGTGACTACGCTCACTTGTTTGCGGCGATATCTCCTGATCCGTCTATCCTGTCTAGTCCAAGTCGCAAAAGAATCATAGGATACTCCCAGAGCTCAGGAGCAGTACTCGACTCGCCTTCAAAGTTGCGACGAGGATTCAGCCACGTCTACACCAGTCCAGGCAAATCGGGACCATCAACACCGATCAAACAGCTAGGAAAGACCCAGTCGATGCCCATATCACCATCGAAGCCACTCGAAGATGGCGACCCGTCTGCCATGTGGATCAAGCCTGTGGAGCCAGAAGGTCAGGGTTCAGGAGGGAGGGCAAAAAGAATATATGGACGGACTAGGACGGTCGTCGCTGAGGATGGTGATACCGTGACGGATGTGGAAAAGCTGGAAGAAGCATTATCGAAAGAAAGTTATGCTAGTCTGAGGAGCCGGTATGAGGTGAATTCGGGGGAAGCGACTCTATCGCAGGAAGAGCTATCGGTATGTCTCTGGATATGTAGGCGTGGGCTAGGGCTCATGATATAGGCACTCCTCATTGCAAGAGCACCTCAATCGGCGAATGATATGAGATCGAAAGGAGAGAATAGGCGCTTCATGGACGAGACTGGTTACCTCCTAGACGGCATTGAAGACGAGAGCGCTACCAAGGGGTTCAGGCGTGCCAGGTATGTGATTATGACGTGCCGGCCTGGATTTACTGACGAGGTAGCTGTGTTGATATACTCGGGAACATGCAAAATGAAGAATGGTTGTTAAAGCTCAACGTTTGCGGTCAGACGGAACGGGTTTGGGCAGCTTTTCAACGTGTGCGGGGTGAAGCCGATGAAGTAGGTCTTCAGTGGAAAGCGTTGCTGATATCAGATCATGGATGCAGTCTGTCTTCTTGCTCTCTATATGATCATGAACGGAGTTGGCGGTATTGAAGGGATTCTTCGGGCAGATGCTGAGCGATGTTTCAGATTCGTGGCTAATCTCCTGCGAGAACGGCATGGGGTGCTTGATGAGAACTGGACCGGGAAATTTACTTCTATGGTTCGTTGTATCTGCTGTTTTTTTATCGTTGCTAATAAGCAGGTCGACAGAGTCAGGGGGATCAGCAAAGATGTTCCGCCAGGTTCACCGAGAGTGAGTTATTCCATGACGATCGCAAGCTGATCTCAGACAAGTACCCGGCTTCTGGCCTCGACGATCCTTGCGTCTCTCGCCAAAGAAGCCTTTGGAGACCTGCTGAATCCTATCTGGCGGAGCGACAAAGTCTTAGGCAAGACCTTCAAGGCTATTTTGCCAGAAATCACAGCTCTAAGCGAGCGCTTCGACCTTATAGAAAGCGGTCTGGTAAATGATTATCGTCGCTATATCGCTGATGATCAAGCCCGTCGTCCCGCATGACGATACTATAGACATCGACCACATTCGAAATGGTCTTGTGATAGTCGATTATGCGATCACTGCTTCGGCAGAAGATCGTCGTGATCTAGCTCAGCATCATGCCGGTGTACCACAGGCTGTTCTTCAGGCTCTCATTGCTTTCACTAGTGTCACCTTGAATGACAGCATAAACAACGAAGGTGCGTACAGCCGGCCAGACTCCGCTGATATTCAGCTGCCCTGGGTGTATTAGTTTGTCTCCGGATTTTCGCCAACATGAGCAATATCTCTTCCAGCTGGAGTCGCGATATCCACTCGAACGAAGGATCATTGACCGCCCTGGCCCGGATAATTATTCATCGGGAGACTATCGCTTCGAGACTTGCGGTCAGGAATGACAAGCTGGGTGAGATGGTGGAAAGTACGGAAGAAGGGGAGCTACTTTGTCTTGTTCTGGCGATCGTGACCTCAGCTGTACTGGCCGACGAACAGTTAGCTTCTGTCTTGGCGTCGCTTAGTAAGCTTCAAGATCCTTCAGGGTGACGGTCCAGGGATGAGCTGACAGCCAGCGCTCGATATCGAATGTCAAGGACAGCAGTCCTGTTTGAGATCATGCAGATGTTCGACAGCGGAGCCATTCGTTGATGAGCTAGCTCGCTTGTATGCCTCGTTCCAGCAAATCGACGACTCTGAGGTAAGTCCATCTCCAGTGGCAGCCGTGATACTGATCAGTAGCCGGAGACAGAGGTGATAGCCTCGTACCTTGCCCTGCTTCTTTCCAAGATTATCACCGCAGTCCCATCCTCTCTATCCGAGATCGGTGACATTTTACCTGGAGACGACACCGAGTCCAAATTAGGCCGGATCATGTCCTCGCTCCGCGCTTTAGACACCTATCGATCCACGCTTCAGCGGAAGTTGAAGGAGGAGACTGGAAGCGCGGGCGTGGAGTGGCAGGAAGATGGGAATGAAGTGAAAAAAGCTATAGATGACATGTTGAGACTTGTCGATAGTTATTAGATAGTTAGGCTCTGTTAACTCATCGCCTGCCGCCGCATAGCGATGTAGCTGCTGGCGATATGTACATCCGCTGAGATAGACTCAGTATCGCAGACATCATAGTGCTTGATCGTCCCTTTAGTAGCGGTCAAACCCGAATCATAATAACGTCAAAGGCACGTACTCATACTAAGAATGGGACAAAGAAAGGAGCACTGAGAGCTCCCATATTCTTTGAGAATCTAGTCTGTAGCTTACACATGATCATGAGGTCCCTGGCAAGATATACGCTGAGCGAGTGCACTCTTGTTACATCCTTTCAAGGCGATTGAACGAGTAAAGCATTACATCAACCCCATTCGCTGCAAAGTGCCACCGGCAATCCTCCACCGAGTGGGCGCCAAAAAGTAAAAATTTCGGTCAGGGAAAAAGGACGTCATATTAGATACACCAGATGTGAATCAGGATTGTTACTGAGCATGTCTTGTATGCATATGGGTAACAGTAGAACAGAAATGAGTAGCACCATGTCAGACATGTTGCAAAGCATGCGGGACCCTATTGTGTATGTTCTGCGTGATTTATTATTCGAGTCGTATATCTGATTAGCAAATTGTGTATAAGTTATTAGGAAAACAAACCTAATGAATTAGGATTTGAATAGGAATTGATTAGAAACATTAATGAATCGGATATTAATTAGTCTCGTTTCCCTGGTTTCTCGTTTTATCTGTTTTGAACCAGATTCATCTGATTTCACTCTTATACATCTTTCTTCTTTGTTACCCGAATGCCCATTAATGGTCATTCTAGGAAGGGAAGTCTCCTTGTAGGAGGAGAAGGAATCGATATCAAGAAAGGTGAGTACATGGCTTGCCAAGATGGATACGTAGATGGATGGGGAAAGGCAGGCGACCATACAAGAGTGATGATCAAAAAGGAGGGGGCGACCTGTCGCGTCAGCCCATATCCTTTCTCTTCATTCATCCGCCGCTGCTCATCACGAGTAGCTTCGGGTGGCGATCCTTTCAGTCAATGCTGACTTACCAGGACCCCTCGCGTTCGGATCCGTAGACTCACCAAACCCATTGCTCTCATCATCCCCTGCCGCTCCGTCACTAATCGGTGGCCATCTCTCAAATTCAGTCCAATCCTTTGGATCACTCCCCGCCGATACCTCATCGGCAACACCAAACCAAGACCCCCGTAAACCCACCATGACTACCGCTACCCCCCAGGCTCCGGCCAAAAAGCCTTTGGACCCTCACTCGTTCTTCATGGCTAAACCCAAGGCCGCCGCCGCCACTCAATCTCAACAATCTCAGCAGCCCCAGGCTCAGCAATCACAATCTCAGCAACCTCAATCTCAACAATCACACCAGGGACAACACCCACAGTCTCACATGAGCTCACCGCCACCCACCATGAACGGTCACCCTATGGGTCAGCCTCAGGGACAGTTCCGACCTTCATCGTCTCAATCGATGATGCAGCAGGGACAGATGCGACCAAATGGCGCACCTTATGGCCAGCAGCGACCTATGGGAATGAACCCAGGCATGCCCCACTATCAGCAACACCCCGGAGCACCATACAACATGGGATACCCCGGTCCACCTCAATATGCCGTGAGTCTAGATTCCTTTTACTCGACTGTGGCTGATTGGCAGTACCAAGGTAATTATGATCATCAGCAACAATTCCCTCAGTGGCAGCAGCAAATGCATCAGCAGCAACATCAGCAACGTCCACCTCATTCAGGATTCGCAATGTCTCCTCGTGGAAGCTCCTCTGGTCTACCTCAGGGACAACCTTCTCCTGCACCACCTTCGGCCCAGTTGCCTACCAATGGCTCAATCTCACCCGCCCCAGGTGCTCCATCGAACCGATCGAGCTTCATGGCTCCCTCTCCATCCGCTGGGGGCCAGTCTGGTACTCCGTCTCGACCCATTTCTCAACCCTCCGTGCCTCCCTTCGTACCGTCACAGGCTCCTCCATACATGTCGGCAACCGCGTCGACCTTCACACCTCGAAAGTCAGCTGCTATCCAGATCAAGCGACCTGACGGCACAGCTTTGGAGCTTGCATCAGCCAAGAGCACCACTCCAGAGCCCACCGCTGTGGCACCTACTCCCGCTCGACCCAAGTCATCTACGCCCGTCCCAATCAAGATGGAGTCAGAAGAAGGAAGGAAAGCTCGTTTGGCAGAGGAAGCTGAAAAGGAGAGATTGAAGAAGGAGGGTGACAAGTCTGAGCAGGACAAGAAAGATTTGAAGGAACGAGAGGCCAAAGAGGCAGAGGAGAAGCGAGTGGCCGAAGAAGCTGCCAAGGCTAAGGAGGAATCCGTGAGTACCGCCAGACTCTCTGGCTCGAACGACACTGACACCAGGCCGCCAAAGAAGCTCAGAAAGCTGCCGAAGAGAAGAAGAAGGCGGATGAGGCGGCTGCTCAAAAGAAGTCCGAAGAGGAGACTGCTGCCAAGGCCGCAAAGGAAGAGAGCGACAAGGCACAAGCCGACGCTTCCGCCGCTGCCGGACCTTCTGCTTCGACTCCTGCTTCCCCCAATCCCGCCGGCTTGCCCGCCAAACCCACAGCTTCTACACGTCGTCCGGCTGCTCTCGATCTCAAGCCCACGACGCCACGACCCGTTGACGCTCAACCCACGGCTATGCTCACTGCCAAGCCCATCACCGATCTTTCATCCGTCAACTACCAGGCTCCGATCCAATCCCCCAGTTCTGAGCTCAACAAAGATGCTCAACCAGGCAAGTTCCGATACGACCGGGACTTCTTGATGCAGTTCATGGTACTTTGTATGGAGAAGCCAGATCGTCTCCCTCCTCTAGAAGAGATTGGTCTTGAGGCCGACTCGTCAAGTGGATTCGGCAAACGAGGCGGTGGTGGCCGTCCATCCAGCGGTGGTGGTCATCCAAGAAACGGTCTCGGTATCTCTGGCGGAAGAGGTGGATCTTCAATGGGCTCCTTCGGTACCGGTAACTTCGGCTCGGGTCAAAACATCGGCCGTGGCATCAGTGGTACCACCAGCGAATCGAGATACCAGAACTCCCTTCAGCAAGGTGCTCGTGGTGGCCGTTCAGGGAGCCAAATGGGTCAAGCACGTCCTCCTCGAAATGATAGAAATCAAAGCTCTGCCGGTACAAGGCGACCCCCTGCCAACACATACGAGCCGCCAGTCGCTCCATTGGTCACGACCGAAAACTCATGGGTTCAATCTCGACCTGGGAAAGAAGAAGATCCTCGATCTGCCACTTTTGTTTCTCGAAAAGTCAAGGCTCTTCTCAACAAGCTTACCGAAGAGAAATTCGATTCTATTTCTGAAAAGATTCTTCAGTTCGCCAACTACTCTGTCGACGAGAACAACGGTCAATCTTTGAAACTTGTCATCAAGTTGATTTTCGAGAAAGCCACCGATGAGGCTCACTGGTCTGCCATGTACGCCAAGTTGTGCCGAAAGATGTTGGAGGAAGTCGACGATGGAGTGATGGAGAACCTTGATGGCAAGGACGTTTCTGGAGGTGCTTTGTTCCGAAAGTATCTCGTTGGGCGATGTCAGCAAGATTTCGAGAGCGGATGGAAGGAACGAGAGAATGCCGCTCTCAAAGCCGCGCAGAAGCAGGATGACGACAAGCAGACGCTTGCCGATCACGCTGCCTCGGGCGAAGGCGCTGAGCCAGCAGTCCTTTCTGAGGAGTACTATGCTGCTCAAAAGGCAAAGAGACGAGGTCTCGGTCTCGTTCAGCTCATCGGAGAATTGTTCAAGTTGGACATGGTCACCAAGAATGTGATGAAGCAATGTTTCTTGAAGCTACTCGGAAATGTCGACGAGACCGACGACGAGGACATCGA
>Ga0265797_10012268_pt1 | contig 10527 bp, 9 predicted proteins | sample P2T30metagenome_FD_192433 | JGI IMG/M metagenome (GOLD analysis project Ga0265797, IMG submission 192433) | Plant litter microbial communities from East Loma Ridge, Irvine, California - P2 T30 | ecosystem: Environmental > Terrestrial > Plant litter > Unclassified | place: USA: California... | reverse complement strand
TCGCCGCCCTTCTGCACCGCCTGGGCAACGGCCATGGCGCACATCGGACATGTTTCCCCGCTTGCCTCAACCGAGATGCGGGCATCGACTCCACTAACAAGCATCCAAGCTGCGATATTGGTGGAATGGGTACTTGCGCTTTAGTCGCTTCGCGGTATCCTAGACCATGCTAGTATCGCTACGGCTACTCATCCGGTTCAACACGCGGTCTTAGCACGCTCAACATGGGGGTAAACTGGGGAAAGTCGCTGGGGAAAAGAGGTATGTGCGTTCGGATCGCAATGGCACGAGCGGCGTGGAAACGATGCTGTCATTGTTTGACAGGAACGAGGAAAGATCCCGGTCCGGCTACATGCATACCGTCTGAAGCTTCGGAAGCTTTATATTTCGTCCCATCCCCGCGGAATCTGACCGAACCACAAGCAAATTGACCTTTGGTTTCGTATTTTGGTCAATATGAAGAGCTTTTCAAAGCTTGCAGGCGCGGTTGCGCTGGGATGTTTCGCGGTTGAGACTGCGGCGAGGGCTGTAGGGTACTCACCTCAGCAGTGGATTAAGCCGTATAAGAGAGAGGCTTTGCAAGATATTGTAAGTTGCGGAGTTGATACAGTATCTCGGAATGACGATGGCTAACTCATATGCAGGTCACATGGGATGAAGACTCGCTCTTCGTACACGGCGAACGCATCTTCCTTTACTCTGGCGAGGTCCACCCGTACAGATTGCCGGTACCTGATCTCTATTCCGATGTCTTCCAGAAAATCAAGGCTCTTGGGTACAACGGTGTTTCCTTCTACGTGGACTGGGCTTTGCTCGAGGGCAAACCAGGTGTTTACCGCGAAGAGGGTGTCTTTGATCTAAAGCCTTTCTTCGATGCTGCACAGGAAGCCGGTATCTACCTGATTGCTAGACCAGGCCCTTACATCAACGCTGAGGTTTCTGGTGGAGGCTTCCCCGGATGGATTCAGAGAGTCAATGGCACGCTGAGAACGCGGGCGCCCGATTTTCTGGAGGCGACCGACAAGTACGTATCTTCATTAGATGTAGGCGACGTCTTACTAATGGCAGAATAGCTACATGAAGAATGTGTTGGCGACGATTGCGCCTGCGCAAATCACCAACGGCGGACCAATCATTCTCGTTCAGCCTGAGAATGAGTACACACAGGCCACTTCGGCTATCAAGCCTTTCCCGGATCCAGTCTACATGCAATACGTCGAGGATCAGATTCGCGACGCCGGTATTATCGTGCCTTTGATCAGCAACGATGCCTCCGCTAAGGGCAACAACGCGCCCGGTCAACCTGCAGCTGTTGACATCTACGGACACGATGGATATCCTCTTGGATTCGACTGTGCCAACCCAACCACATGGCCAGATGGCAATCTTCCAACAAACTGGCATCAGCTTCACGAGCAGCAGAGCCCTACTACACCTTACTCCATCGTTGAGTTCCAGTCCGGCAGCTTTGACCCATGGGGCGGACCGGGTTTCGACAAGTGCGGCATTCTAGTTGGCGCAGAGTTCAACCGTGTCTTCTACAAGCAACTGTACAGCTTTGGCGTCACTATTCTAAACCTGTATATGACTTACGGTGGAACCAACTGGGGTAATCTTGGTCACCCAGGTGGCTACACCAGCTACGACTACGCTGCACCGATCAAGGAAGACCGTCAAGTCGACCGCGCGAAGTACTCCGAGCTAAAGCTCCAGGCAAACTTCTTCAAGGTCAGCCCTGCGTACCTCACGGCTGCACGTGGCAATGCTTCGACTTCCAAGTGGACTACCAGCAGTGACCTTAGCGTTACTCCCGCCACCAACGAGAAGACGACATTCTACTTCGTCAGGCATTCCAAGTACAACTCGCTAGATTCCACAACCTACAAGCTCAACGTTGCAACTTCGACATTAGGCAACATTACTGTACCCCAAATGAACGGCACTTCGCTGACGCTGAACGGCCGCGATTCCAAGATCCACGTCAGCGAATACGACATTGGTGGCACTACTCTTGCCTATTCTACTGCCGAAGTCTTCACTTGGCACAAGTATGATGACAAGACTGTCTTGGTCGTATACGGTGGACCTGGGGAGACTCACGAGTTGGCCCTTGCTGCTACTGGACTGGAAGTCGTCGAAGGCGATGTCAAGAGCATGACTACTAGTGGAGTCACAGTCTTGAACTTCAAGGCTGATGGAGGTCGAAAGGTGGCAAAGGTCGGAGCCGACAGCCCCATCTACGTCTACATGCTCGACCGTGTTGATGCCTTCAACTACTGGGCCGTCGACCAGGCACCCCACGACTCGTCCAACCCTGTCATTCTCAAGGCAGGCTACCTGATGCGCACTGCCAACGTCACTGGCGACACACTCGCCCTCACTGGTGACCTTAACGCTACCACCACTGTCGAAGTCCTGGGTGGCGCATCATCCGATGTATCCAAGATGACCTTCAACGGTCAGGATATCGACTTCACCACCTCTGAGCAAGGAACCTTGTGCGCCGACATCGAATTCGCCAAGCCAGATGTCAGCCTGCCCAAGCTCAGCGAACTCGAGTGGAAGTATGTCGACTCGCTTCCTGAGATTCAACCTGGATACGATGACAGCGAGTGGACTGCGGCCGATCTGAAGAAGACGTACAACTCTCTGCGTCCCCTTGACACCCCTGTTTCGCTCTACAGCTCCGACTACGGCTACCACACCGGCACACTCCTGTTCCGCGGTACATTCACCGCATCTGGAAACGAAACGACCTTTAACCTTACCACCCAAGGTGGCTCAGCGTTCGGCTCATCCGCTTGGATCGGCGACCAGTTCCTCGGTTCATGGCGCGGATATGACGCAGCCCTGAACGGAAGCGCCACTTTCACCATGCCTAACTTGACTAAGGGAAAGAAGTACACAATCACAGTCGTAGTCGACAACCAAGGTCTAGACGAGAACTGGACCATCGGCACCGAGACAATGAAGAACCCCCGCGGTATCCTAGACTACGAGCTATCCGGCCACGACGCCTCCGACATCAGCTGGAAGCTCACCGGTAACCTCGGTGGAGAAGATTACCGCGACATCTCGCGCGGTCCCCTCAACGAAGGCGGTCTATACGTCGAGCGCCAGGGTCTGCACCTTCCCGGTGCTCTCTCCGCCACCGACGCTAAATGGACTGCTTCCGCCGGCCCCGTCGCCGACGGCATCTCCGCTCCTGGAATCGGTTTCTTCGCCACGGAATTCGATCTCAACATGCCATCTGGCTACGATATCCCGCTTAGCTTCACCTTCTTCAACGGCACCTCTTCTGGTAACAGCAGCAGCAGCGGCTCGAGTGTTCCTGCATACCGCGTCCAGCTTTACGTTAATGGCTGGCAGTACGGTAAATATGTTAGTAATGTTGGGCCGCAGGTCAAGTTCCCTGTTACGGAAGGTATTCTGAACTACAACGGAACGAATTACCTGGGTGTCTCGCTTTGGGGACTTGATGGCGGAGCGACTAAGGTTGAGGGCTTGGAGTTGGAGGTTGATGCGGAGATTTGGAGTGGGATGAATAAGGTGGGGACTGTCATGGGGATGGAGTATGAGAAGAGAGAGGGGGCGTATTAAGATGTTCAGTCAGAGATATCTCTATCAACTATTTTCACAAGTGCAACTGTAATTTGCAGGATCGTTGCTCTGCTCCTTCGCGTCCTATCGTCTCCCAGCTCTTGTGCTCCGTTCACTCCAATGTTTCACTAGAGCTCCTAGCGCGGCCTTGGCGGAGGTACAAGCAAACGCATGCCCACACACATCAATATGTGTACCTACGCTCGACTAAACCTCCACCCAAGGTTAAGTTGTCGACCTCGCCCAAAAAGCGTGCGGTAGTCGCGTAAAATCACGATGACGACACAGTAAGCCCTGCACAGGAGCTCCTCTTGATGGGCATGTACTAACGCTGGCAGCGTCGGCAACCCCCGCGGCAGAACGAGCTTCCTCGACGCACCTGGAGGTAAAACAACTTACTGTACCTTCTCTCCGTATGTTGACTTACACAAGAACAGAACTACGCAACACCTTCTACCACCACTTCATCGATCTCAGCCCATCAACCAGCGATGCAGCCAACCTAGCCTGCGTCAATCAGCAAGTTCACGCTGAGTTCACGACGCTGTTTTTGATCCGGGTATATCAAGGCACAACCGGGGTCCCATTCGAGCATGTTCCGTTCTTCCTACACTTCTTCTTTGTTCAGTACCCCGACATGGCTCCTAAGACTGTACTTTATAAGTTCAACGTGGGTCTCGGAAACCCAGGGCCCAAAGGCATCGATCTCGATCTTGCTCCATGCTGGTCACTGGATCTGCTTAAGGTCGTGTCGGTCATGCGCAAATATCCTTTGATCAGAGTGGTCTGGGACCTGGGCGCGGGCATGGGTCGCTACTCCGCTGTGTCGTTCGATGACACAGACATCGCCTATGCCGTTACTAATCTGAGATGTATGAGCGCCCGAAATTTCAGCACGTTATCTTCCATCAGGCTCACTTTATCTGAATCGCCTAGGGAATTGCACAGCTTCCAGCCATTCCGGGTAAGGACTACCCTCGCCTTGGACGCTGGACATTCGATCAACTTGAAGAAGGGCGTGACAGAATTTTGTTTTGAAGATATCGATACCAATCGCGGAGGCATCGATGTAGAGTTTGCGTTGGAGAACAGTATGAACAGTGATGAGGAGAATTCAGATGGCGAGGAAGACGGTCCGGTTGACGGTCACGAAGACTTAGACAGCGAAGACCGGGTCATGACAGACTTAGGAGACTTGATTATATTTTGAAAGGGCTTGTTCCCAGATTTATGAGCAGATTGTAGACGATAACTGGGCCGATCCTCTCGATGAAGTTGAAGATATGGAAATCCGGCAGTAGTAAGAGTCTATGACGCTGGTTTAGTTTGCTTATCAAGATGTAAACACGTAGATCACTTGTTCTGAGATATGGAACGAATCGTCCTCGTCGTCACTGCTATTCTCTTGCACAAATGCGATAGCGCGGACGCCAGCTTCGCCTAGAATATACGCAGTGATCTCGACCGTCTTTGCCAACTGTGCTAAGCACCAACGTACAAGTTTATGTTACCAGGTGAAGGCAAAGCCAATCCACAGTCTTGACTCGGCGAACGCAATCCCTTCGAGAACCCACATCTTTTCTCTCACTTAATCTTCTTAGCGCAGTCTTGGCAGAGGCGCGGATCTACGTCCTGCCGTCTTTGTCAAGTTACTCACTTTGCTTACGAGACTCACCAAAGATTTCTCGGAAACACTTGCTCCATCAAGACTCTCCCATAAATCGAGGTGCTATCTCATACTGTCGCGATGATAACCAAGTAAGCCATGCCCGAACGCCACTCAGCATGAGCCCACACTAACCAACGAAGCGACAGACACCATCACTGCGGCGGGAAGTCGCTTCTTGACCTACCTGGAGGTGAGTACCACCATGTCTGATGGTTCGACTAGCGCAAGCTGACACATGAGATAGAGCTACGTAACGCGATCTACGAGCACTTCATCGACCTTAACACGTGCACGTGTACCACCAACGCCACCAACTTGCTCTGGGTCAACCGGCAGATCCGCACGGAGTTTGGATCGTCGTAATTCAGTCAGGGCAATGTCACAGTTTCCTTCGACGACGTCGCAAGCTTTCTACGCGCCTACATTCTCCCTCCTGCAAACTTAGTGTTTGACGACGTTGCCTGTAAGATTTGCGTGGAGCTCCGTGGCTGGGAGATAGACTATAACAATTCGACATCCGACTTGGTGGACGTCATCTCGATCATGCGACAGTATCCTCTGCTCAGCATCAAATGGAACTTGATCCGGCCTGGCCATTCCGAGACCCACAATGATTTAGGTCTCGCTGATTATGTGCGTATTTTAAAGGATATGGACGATCACGAGTTTGAGAAATTATCTTCCGTCTGGCTTCTTATTCATGATGAGCCATTGGGCGTAGACATTTACACCATTCTGGAACATGGTTGTATGGAACAAGATACCGACGATATCCAGCTCAAAATTGGGGGGGCTTAAGTATCAATGCGGAGGTATAGTTTTGCACTTAAGATAGCAGCCGTACTCCGAAGCGCACACGATGTCTCGGGAGTAAGGAAAGATGCGCGGGACAGCGGTGGGACAGCAGTTTAAAAGTGCAATGCATTGAGAGAACTCAGGGATCTAAGATGTTTCACAAGCAATATCCCATTTCATGTCATATACCTGAAGATGCGAGAATTCAGGCAGTAGTATGAGTTCAGGGAGCTGCCTGCCTGGTCGTTTGTATCTAGCGCGATCTACGTTGCACAGCAGATCTTGGCAAACGCTGAGACAAAACGGCCTGTCGACCACACAATCTTGTTTGCTCCTAGAGCTTTCCAGTCCACCTACGAAGCTGTCCTCAACTACGCTCAGGTGGAGAATTCAAGCTACCACTGCACAGCACTATGATGACAACCCAGTATGCTGCAGTCGAACATCCTGCTTGATGAAAGAACAAACTGACGACGATGGCGGCAGGGACCATAGTGGCGGAGCGCCGTTCCTTGACAGGTTGTCTGGAGGTATGCGGTCCATTGACTGGTTTATCCCAATACAACCAACTAACCGGTCACATTATAGAACTGCGCAACGCCGTCTACAAGTACTTCATCGACCTCGAGCCATCTTTCAGCCAGAGCATCCAGCTCCTCCAAGTCAATCGGCAGATTCGCTCCGAATTCGGGTCACTATACCCGAGCCAGGGCAATGCGACGGTGCCTTTCGACAGGATCATACCTGTCCTTTGCCACACTTTCCATCCTCTTGCCTACCACAGGCAAAGGGACTTTCCTTGCAGCTTTCGTGTAGAACTCAATTGGAACGAGGCGTGCTGGCACCAGAGCTCATGGACACTCGATCTGCTTGCAGTCGTCTCATTCATGCGTGAATGTCCTTTACTCAACTTTGAGTGGGACCTGAACCGTTTTGCCCAATCTGGTTGGCCTATCCGCTTTGCCCACTCTGGTCGGTCTATCCGCTCCGATCGCCGCGACCGCTCCAACGTATCTGACGAACATGATGGAGCCGAAGACGAAGAGTCCGATCAGGAAGAAACTGAGGAGGCACAATCGGAGCACGTACGGTCTGAGCAGGTACAGTCTGAGGAAGCAGATCTCGAGTAAGAGGATTCCGATGCAGAAAAGATTCGGGTTGCGCCCCGTTCGGTCCTAGTCAGTTTCAGTGCTGACGATATAGACATCGCCGCGCCCCTGTCGATGCTTAGAGAACTGGATGATGAACTGTACGCGAAGTTGGCTTTTGTTGAGCTGTCCTTGTATGTTAGGCCCCATCAACCCGATAGGAACAGTGCCGGCCTTTCAACCTTCCTTGATGTCACTCTGATGGCGAACTGTACGGAACAAGATTTCGAAGACTTTGGACTGGGTATTGAATGCGGAGGCATCAAAGTGCGTTTTCATATAGCGCATGAGCCAGAAAGCGAATACAATGTCTCCGAGAGTGAGGAAGATGAACAGGATCTCACTGTCATGGAAGGGGGTACAGGAGGAATAGTGCAGGGAATATTGTAGAGCAATGTACGAGTAATGACTATCCAGATTCATGTGATGAGCTTAAGAACGTGAAAGCCAAGGTAGGCAGCATCCAGACGCCGGCCCGGTCGTCGATCCCTTAGGTTTAGCGTGGTCTTGGCGGGAGGCCGCATCTTGGACTTAGGTACAGGTGTCGCTATACAAACACCTTTCTGTCTTATTTGCGACACCCCTTCGCCGGCATCAAATCGCTAAATATCATAGCCAAGCACCTTTGGAAGGCTGGATGCGGTTTCGCGATAATACCTAGGTAGCGTGGTCCAAGAAAACCTGGCCCCAATTTGAGTCAAAGGCGCACTCCATTCCTCTTAACGACGACAGTATGGCACGCAAGTATGTACCAAGAGTCGCGTAACGCCGGGGTACCACTCCATGGATACTAAAGTTCGAAGTAGCGCACACTACTATGACAGAGCGAATTTCCTTGATCTACCTGGAGGTACGAGGCCACCAAATCCCGCAATTTAGCTGCCCCAGATTGACATCAGATCCACCATACAGAGCTACGCAACGCCATATACACGCACTTCCTGCTCCTTAAACCAAAATGTAACGACGCCATGAACCTTGTCAATACTCATGAGCAAGTCCACGACGAATTTGCGCCTATGTACATGTCTCCGTCCAATAGGCTATTATGCAGTCCCGTAGTTCCTTTCCGACAATTGAACAATTACCTGCACGTCTTCTTTATCAAGCGTCAATACGAAAGCCTACGGACGATCAACCGTTACATCATCATACGCCTCGACAAATGCGGAACCGGTGGACAACGAAAAGTCGACCTTCTTCAATTGGTTCAAGTTCAGAAGGGATTCCCTTCATTCATCATGAATTTCTGCCCAGGGGGCCTAAGAATGTCTCTCCTCACGTCTGACATGTTAGATGAGATAAAGTCCGTGGTGTCGGTCCTGAAGAACATGGACGCACAGCAACTCGAAAGAGTGGTCTCCGCACAGCTTGAAATCTTCGTTCCGGATGAGAAACAGAGAAAGGCCAACATGCGCTGGGCGGTATTCGTCAACATTAATGGAAAAAGACAAGCTGAGAAGGGGTTGTGGAATAGTCGTTCGCGGCCCGGACGGCAGGAACATGTGGATAATGATCTTGCTGAACTTGGCTTCCCCGCCAATTACAAGGTCCTTGAGGTGCGAATCACCTGGGAAGACTGATCCACCATTGTGGCGCGATGCGCTGGGACGCGCGGGAATCCGTGGAGTCTTCGTCGCTGTATGGTACGTGCCCATCACCTACCCGTCTTCGCAAACAGCGAGCAACCCTACCATTTCGAAAGTCTTGATTTTATAACACTCTTCTTTTCTCTCGCCTCGCTCTTGTACCGCTTGTACCGATGCGCTATGAGTGTCAATGCAATCGAGAGGTGACCGAGTTGCTTTTCCAACTGTGGAATATATAGCTGCAAGTACGCATATTCAAGATCAGACCTTGTATCTTAATCTAAAAACGAACGACCGTGTACTGACAGCCATGTTCTCGAACCCAAGTTCCGAGCTCGGCGATAATGCACTGAGCTCACAGCGCGCCACGCATCACCGCTCCTCCGATCACACTGCATGCTGCACGCTGCAGGGAGTCCATCGAACAACGCCGACACCAGCTATCGTGAACTAGCGGGTATTGATACCACGAAGCTAGTCCTGCGCCCGATGACCATCTGGCACGCTTCCGGTTCGTCCGTTGGTGATCAGAACACCCAGCTGATGGTCAAAGCGTGCCAGCGTACCTCGCCAATTCATGCCGCGAACAGCGAACGAGCACATACCTCAAGACAGCGGCATAGGTAAGAAAGAGGCTGAACACGAGAGTCAGCTCCCAAAAACCCCTCTTCTAGAAAGAATAACCGTGCACAACACCACGTGAGCACAGCTGATCTCAGCAACCCCCTCACCAGCATCATGCCCGCTCCCTTCGTACAACCCCCAAATCCCTCACCCTTACTCCCGCACATCGGCGATGCAAACCTTCAAAGCGCCCAGACCATCTCTCTCAAGTGCACACACGACAGAATGACGAAGTAACTCGCAGTAAGTGGATAAAAAGAGAGAATGGGAAGCGAACGCCAACATTGTTGATTTAGGTCAAACGTCACAGGCACCGTGATGTGGGCCAATGGGCTTGCTAGCGCAGTCGGCCGCTAACCCCACAAACATGCAGGTGGGCCGTGCTAACCGGATGCGGGGCTAGGCACGTAGATTGTGGTTTTGGCGACCACGGGGTTGACGTCGGTCGGTCGGTCGGTCGCTATGGTTGCTGCGTTGGTTTGCTGGCGTTTCTGAGGGATTATAAGAAGGGGTGTGTGTGCTCGTGGTCGGTCGGTGAGCTGGTACTTGGGGCTTTTAGGCTTCTGCTTCTGGATTCCTACTGTATCGAGGCTTTCGTTTGGTATCTGAGTGGTAGCTTTGTTTGTTGTATCAATTCAACGTCATCCCTCTTAGGTCCCGCGGACTCTGAGTCTCGCGTGGTACTCACCGACCTTCCTTCCTGCAGTGCACGTGTGGGGCCGATCTGCTTTCTTTACTGGGGCCACGGAGCTGTTGTGCTTTCCCGGGTTCTGCAATTCTCTTGTCTTGTTGAGAAGGAAGTCATAAGAAGGGCGTCAGCAAACTTCATACCTTCTTTGTTCAATTTCCACGTCTTCAATCACCTATAGGACGACCATCCAACAACATCACCTGGACACCCAACATGGTCGACCCACACAACCTCACCACTATCACCCTCCATCCATCCTACGAACCAACCATACCACCACCCCACCCAAGGATGTTCACAGAAACGCACATCCACATGCTCATCGCAACGCTCGCCCTCCTCCTCCCCACCCTAACAGCCCTCTACATCCACAAAGACTACCGCGCCTTCCTCTCCCTCGGCCCCGGCGGC
>Ga0265797_10012266_pt1 | contig 10532 bp, 7 predicted proteins | sample P2T30metagenome_FD_192433 | JGI IMG/M metagenome (GOLD analysis project Ga0265797, IMG submission 192433) | Plant litter microbial communities from East Loma Ridge, Irvine, California - P2 T30 | ecosystem: Environmental > Terrestrial > Plant litter > Unclassified | place: USA: California... | reverse complement strand
GACTCAACCTCATTAAATTTGCCCAGAATCAATCCCGATTCGGCCCGCACCAGATTCGCCTGTACGAGGCTTGCATCAAGGGTAATGGACTCTGTTAAAACCTCGTAAGCTTCCTCAGCCCGGTTGAGCTTAATTAAACAGATACCTTTGTTAAGCATCGCATCAGAAAAATCCGGATTTTTGGATATCGCCTCATCATACAGTCTTAATGCTTCGGTATAGTTCTTTTGAGTAAAGGCTAGGTTGGCTTTCAGAAAAAAATTAGAAGCATCTTCTTTATTTTGATTATGGCATCCTATTAAAGTTAGTACTACTAATAGTAGCAGTGTATTGATAGAATAAATGGGCTTCATAAAGCTGTGAAATGATTACTTTTGATAAAAAATATTGTAATGAGATATATTAAAGATATAGTTAATACCAAGTATAAGATCAGCCTTTACCAGTGGAACAACAAGTACATCGTCAAGATAGAGTCCGGAATGTACGAGCAAACTTACAAAATTGATGAGTATGAGCTATCAAATGCAGAAGAAATAGAGAAATGCATTGATGAAGTATTTATCAGCAGCGTTACAGAACGGTTTAAATTGATGAATAATGACTTTGCAGATGCCTTAAGAAGAAATGAAGTCACTTTCTAATGATATACCATACATCTAACATGCAGGCTATTCCTGCGTATACGGTTTTAATATGCTTTTCGTTAGATAGCATGAAACATAAATGCCATACCCTTCTGAATTGACTTGTAATCGTAATATGGTTAAATTATCCAAACAATCCATCAAATCAACCCCTATGCTTTTTAAACATAGCACTTATGCCTTAGGGTTATATTTCGCTTTTGGCACCTCGACAGTAATTGCTCAGAATACACTGAGTATTACAGAACCTGAGGCGCATTTTCGTAATGGCCTTGAATATTACGAAAAATCCAATTATGTAGCTGCCAGACAGGAGTTTGGCGAATATCTGAACACGCAGGACAAGTTAATAAGTACAACAGACTATAATAGGGTTACAGCCGAATATTACGTAGCTGTTACCGGATTATATCTTAATTACCCCGAAGCAGAGGTACAGATAGACCGTTTTGTCAGAAACCATTCGGAGCATCCTAAGGCCCAGCAAATTTACAGTGATCTGGGTAAGTATTATTATGAAGGCGGATCCTACGAAAAGGCCATAATTTATCTTGAAAAAGCGGTAAAACTGCCTGGGAACAATGCAAAAAAGACTGAAAGCACTTATCAGCTTGCAATGTCCTACTACAATACCAAACAGCCGGATGCGGCACTGCCTCTCTTTAATGAAATAAAAACGGATGCATCTTTTGCTAATTCCGGTGATGCTTCATTTTATGCCGGTGTGATCAACTATGAGAAGAATAATTTTGATGAAGCCTATCAGGATTTTTTACGCATAGAAAATCATCCGTATTATAAAAACGAAGCACCTAACTGGATAATCTCTTCTTTGTATCAACAAAAAAAATATGATGAGCTGTTGAAATATGGTGAAAAGACATTAGCACAACAAAGAGGAAATACGAAACTGGATGATGTCGCATTATATGTGGCAGAAGTATATTATGAAAAGGGAGACTATCCGGCAGCAGTTAAGGCATATGAACGTTTTAACAGGATGAAAGCCGGAACCATCCCCCCGGCCGTTGCCCTGCATTATGGTCATTCTTTGTTCAGAACCAATAATTATGATGGCACAATAACAGTCTTAAAGAACGTTGCACCTGGCAAAGATTCTGTTTCGCAGTATGCATCGTATCTGGTCGGTATCAGCTACTTAAAGACGAATAATTCAAGTTATGCTTTAACAGCCTTAGGTAATGCTGCAAAGCTAAACTTTAATCCTGTTATTCGTGAGGAAGCAGCTTATAACCATGCGAAGATCCAGCTGGAATCAGGAAACAATAATGAAGCCATTAAGGAATTAAATGATTTCATGGCATTGTATCCACAAAGCAAACACATTGAGGAAGCCAGTGAACTGGTAGCAGACGGATACTCCGGTGCTAATAATAATGTTGCAGCTATAAAGTACATTGAGGGCCTGTCAAAGCGGAATGCTAAAATTAATGGTACCTATCAGCGGTTGACTTATAACCAGGGAGTAGCGGAATTCAACGCACAAAGATTTGACGCTGCTGTTGTGTTATTTGACAAATCACTGAGATTTCCGATTGACGAGCAGATATTCCTGGGTGCAAGCTTTTATAAGGCGGAATCTGTATATGGACTTAAGAAAGTTGATGAAGCAGTTCCCATGTATGTACAAATTTCTAAAAATCCCAAAGCAGGTATTTATGCCAGGAAGAGTTTGTATGCACTTGGTTATGTGTATTACAATCAGAAAAAATACAGCCAGGCTTTGGGATACTTTAAGGATTTCGTCAGCAATTTGAATGGAATAGAAAGCCAGATCATTGAAGATGCACATGCCAGACTTGCCGATTGTTATCTGGCAGCGAAGAATTATGATGAGGCAATCAGAACCTACGAAAAAGTTGCCGCGAATGGTAAAACGGATAAAGATTATGCGATTTACCAAAAGGCAAGAGCTTTTGTGTATATGAGCAGGGAGCAGGAGGCCAAGCGTCAGTTTGAGTTGCTTATTAGTTCCTATCCTTCGTCCCGGTATCTGGATGACGCTTATTTTCAGCTGGCTGATATTGAATTCCAAAATCAGAGCTATTCAGCAGCTGTAAAAGGGTTTACCCGAATGATTAATGAAAAGCCTAAAAGTACACTGATCCCCGCCGCCCTTTTACGCCGGGCACAGTCCTATTATAACCTCCAGGTTTATGAGCAGGCCATTGTTGACTTCCGGAAGATACTGACTGAATATTCAGAATCACCTTCCGCAAGCAGTGCATTGGAAGGAATCCAGGAAAGCTACACTGCAGTCGGCCGTCCGGAAGAATTTACCCAGGTACTTGGCGTAGTGAGGAAAAACAATCCGGGAAATGAAAAGCTTGAAGAGGTTGAATTCGACAATGTCCGCAATCTCTATTACGCTGAAAAATATGAGAACGCGAAAAAGTCGCTTTTAGAATTTTTAAAGACATATCCTGCAAGTAAGCACCAGTATGATGCACGTTATTTTATAGGTTCATCCTTTGACAAGACGGGTAATGTCAATGAAGCCTTGCAGTACTTTTCCAAAGTAGTTCAGGAAAACCGTTCAACCTTTGTGGCAGCAGCTGCACAGCGGTCGGCAGAGCTTGAAATTGCCAGGGGGAATTTTAATAATGCTGTTTCGAATTTCAGGGTTTTACTCCGGAATGCCGAAAGCAAGAAGGAGCAGACACAGGCATGGATTGGGTTAATGGATACCTATTACACCCTTAAAAGCTATGATTCAACCCTGTATTATGCGCGAGAGGTTATTAATGTCGGAAATATTATTCCGGGCGGCCTGGGAAAAGCGCAGCTTTATTTAGGTAAGGTTCCGTATGACAAAGGAGATCTGACGAAAGCGGCAGAAGAATTTAAAAAAGTCGCTTTGTCATCCAAAGATGAATATGGTGCTGAGGCAAGTTATTGGGGAGCTACAATTTTATATAAAAACAAAAAATATAAGGAAGCTGAAACTGCCATCATTGAAATGGGTAAAAGCTTTGAAGGTTATGATTACTGGAGGGTTCGGTCATTTATTTTGCTGGCTGAGGTGTATGTGGGGTTAAACGAGATGGGACAGGCCAAAGCAACGCTGAATTCAATCATTGATAATTCAGATGATAAAGAAGCTGTTGAACTGGCGAAAGCAAAGTTGGCCCAGATTACAAAATAAAATGACAAACACTGTCTTAGTTAACAGATAATATTATTTATGATGAATTCAATAGCAATAAGAACCTCATTATTTTTGCTGACACTGGGCTTTTCCTCAACGTTTGTGCAGGCGCAGCGGGGAGAAATCGAAAGCCAGACCTATGAGATTGTAAAGGAAAAAAGCATAGAGTTTGCACCGGCCAACCGTGTATTTGATAAAGTTCAGCCGGTTCAGGCGGCAACAGGAACTAAAAAAGTATCCTACGAGATCATCGATCCTCAGATTAACATAGCTTCTCCGAAACTTACTCCGGCAGTGGTGGTTTCATCTGACGAAAAAGACAGATCTGAGCAGCCTGATGTGTTAAACAATTACCTGAAATTGGGTGCAGGGAATTATGGCCGTTTCCTGGGAGAGTTGTTTGTTGGGTCACGAACTTCGGAAGATCTTGTTTTCACCGCACAGGTGAAACATTTGTCTGCTGCAAATGGCCCGATAGATGGAAAGAATTCGGCAAATGCAGGTACAAATATAAAAATTGGCGGAAAGTATATCCGTCCAACCTATAAAGTGGAAGCATCGGTCGATTATGACCGCAAGAATTATTATTTCTACGGATACAGACCACAGCCGGAGGGGTTTGTTGTGAACCGGGATACGATACGTCAGACGCTTAACCAGTTTGGATTAAATCTGGGTTTTGAAAATACGGATGCTTCGGTCGCTGTAGATTATTCTGTCAAAACAAGCCTGAATACGATTACAGATCGTTACAATGCTTCGGAGCTGGACTGGGGGACGAAGTTGATGGCATCAATTCCCATTTCTGAGTCGTTCTATGCATTATTGAATGCGGATGCTTTTGTGTCACAGCGTGTAGACAGGCGCACTTACAATAGAAATCTGTTCCGGGTAAAACCTACGTTTAAGTATACATCTGATATATTTACTGTTACAGCAGGCTTAAATGCTGTAAATGAAACGGATAATGAACTGAATATTAATAAAACCAAAGCATTTCCTGTTATTAACTTTGATGTAGCTCCATTTACCGGCTTACATATTTATGCCGGATACGACGGAGATATTGTACGGAATACATTGAGAAGCATGCTTAGCGAAAATTTGTGGCTGGGACCAAATGTATTAATCGTGAATACGGAGAAGAATGCAGATATTTATGCAGGCGTGAAAGGGGAAGCGGGCGGAGGTTTCAATTATGAGGGAAAAGTCTCTTACGCACGTTATCGTAATTTTTATAACTTCAACAACTCCCTCGTAGATACATCCCGTTTTGCAATCATCTATGACCCTCAGAAAACCAAAGTTCTGACCATATCCGGTCAGACAGGATACAATTATAATGATTTGTTTAAGACATCGCTAAAAGTTAATTTCTTTGATTATTCTATGGGATCTGCTGAGGAAGCCTGGCACCGTCCTGATCTCACCATAAACTGGTTTAATGCACTGACAATTAGTAAAAAACTGTTTGTTACTGCGGATTTCTATACGCTGAGAGGAATAAAAGCGAAAAATTTTCAGTCGGGGATTGTAACAAAAATGCCGGTTATTGCTGATCTGAATTTGAAGATAGATTACCTGTTAACCAAGAACTTCTCGGCATTTGTAGCGATCAATAATGTGTTTGGAAAACAGTATCAGCGCTATCAGTATTATCCTCAGCAGGGACTTAACTTTATTGGAGGATTATCGTTTTCTTTTTAACTTCGCGGGCATTAATTGTAAATTCGCTTCATGGTAGCTGTTGAAACTGTAATACGGAAATTGGTTGGTGATTATGAATTTGTAATCATTCCCGGCTTTGGGGCTTTGCTCTCCAGGCAAATCCATGCCAGTTTTGATAAAGAATCGGGCTTATTTTTCCCGCCGGTTAAGAAGCTTGCATTTAATGAATTTCTAAAACTGGATGACGGACTTCTGGCTAACTACATATCCCGCGAAGAGAAGATTTCGCATATCGAAGCAGTTGACTATGTAAAACAGTATGCTGATTCGTTGCGTACATCAATACAACGTGAAGGGGGAGCTATAATTCGCCACGTAGGGCGTTTTCAAACGAACGTTGAAGGAAAGCTGGTATTTGAGCCTGATACTGAAAATCACTTTAAGGATGAATGGTACGGTTTCACCAAGGTGGCCGTAAGAACTTTTAACAAAGCACCCGTTGAAGTTGCGGATATTTCTGAGAAGGAAACAGAGACAGAGGTTATTCATCTGGATGAAACCAAAGCTGTAAAAGTGAATTGGGGTCGCTGGGCATCTGCGGCCATGTTGGCTGGTCTTATGTTTTACGTAAGTTTTTTTCTGGTAACATCGAATAAAAACGATTATAAGAGTACTTTAAATCCGTTTGAAAACTTTTTCAATCAACCAAAGTCTGATTTAACCATTACAAAAGCTGAACAGCCGAATGAGACAGTTGTGGTACCTGCATTAACAGTTGACAATGTAATCCATGATAGTGTGGCAAGTGAACCGGCAAAGCGGGACAGCATAAAAGTTGAACCGGTAACGAAAGCACCGGCAATTGCATCTGAGCCAGTATCCGGAAAAACCAATGATGTTATAAATAAAAAGTTTTATCTGATTGCGGGTGCTTTTAAAGGCCTAAAGCGTGCTAATATTTTATTGGTCGAACTTCAAAAGAAGGGTTACGCAGATGCAATCGTCATACCCGCGGGTACGCATAGTTCAAAAGTAACTGTTGCTGTTCAGGGCTTTGATGTGGAAAAAGAGGCTTATCAGGCATCCGCTAAATTGAAGAGTATTATAGGCGAAGAAGGATGGGTTATGAAGATAAAATAAACTGATATTGATTTTATAAAGGGGAGGCTCCAAAGGCCTCCCCTTTGTGTTTTTATACGAAAATGCCTAGTTTTACGTTCAATTTGAAATAACCACAATACCGTAACCGATGATTGTACAAGAGGCTGAAGACCGTCAGAGAATTGCTATTTCCTGGGCCATGTCCGTTGGAATTACAATAGCAATGCTTGGCTTGTTTTTCTTCATACGTTTGGGAAGTTCTATGCCTAAGGTTGAGCCCATGGAGCTTTTTGTTGAAGTTAACTATGGAACAAGTAAAGTAGGAAAAGGGGATATACAAACCTTCAATAAGCCCAATGATTCCAAGGTTGCGGAGAATATGCGCGCTGATGCGGATGAGGTTACGAAGGTAAAATCCGTTTCGACACCAAAACCAACTCCTCCGACTCCACAAAAGGTTGAGACAGCAAAACCTACAAAGGTTGTAGCAGAAAAGCCGGCCATAACATCAAAAGTAGAAAGCCAGGTTGAAGCGCCTGAAAAAACGGAAACGAAAAAATCGTCGGGAAGTACTAATTCTTCTGAACCTGCTGCCAAACCAACCCCGGAAAAGGCGGTAAACAGAGATGCATTGTTTACCAAATCTTCCGGAAGTAAATCAGGAAGTAATGGCACCAATGGAACGAAAAGCGGTGTTGGTGGTAATAATAATGGGGATGATGCGGATGGAGTAGGCGATAAAGGCTCTAAGACAGGAAGTCTTTTTGCGAAAACGTATAAAGGAGAAGGCAGCGGAGGTAACGGTACTGGTACAAGCCTTAATCTATCAGGATGGGGAATGAATGGCAGACCTGTTGTAGATGATAACTCAGATGTTACGGGAGATATTACATTCAAGATTACAGTAGATAAAAATGGGCGGGTGAAAAATATTGTTCAACAAAATTCGACTGTTACAGATTATGCAGTAGTTAATAAGTATAAAAATGCAGTGAGATCCATTGTATTTGTTCCAAAATCCGCTAATGTTCCTGATGAGTCCACAGGAACGATTACATTTAAAATACGCTCCCGATAACTGAAATGAATTATCAGGAAACAATCGATTTTCTATACAGCAGATTACCTGTTTTCCAAAATATTGGGGCCCGTGCATACAAGCCGGGCCTTCATACTACAACAGCGTTTTGCAAGTTACTTGGAGATCCACAAACTAAATTTCCATGTATACATGTTGGGGGAACCAATGGGAAAGGGAGTACTTCGCACATGCTTGCGGCCATTCTCCAGACAGCCGGCTACAAAGTAGGTTTATATACATCTCCTCATCTCAAATCTTTTACCGAGCGAATCAAAGTTGATGGTGAGCAGGTTGGAGAAGATTTCATCGTAAATTTTACAACTGAAAACTTATCTAACATTGATAGATTAACTCCTTCATTTTTTGAAGTGACAGTTGCTATGGCATTTTCCTATTTTGCTGACAATAATGTAGACATTGCCGTAATAGAAGTAGGTATGGGTGGACGGTTTGATTCCACTAATATTATCCAGCCAATTCTTTCGGTTATTACCAATGTAAGTTATGACCATACTCAGTATCTCGGTGATACATTGGAAAAAATTGCTTTTGAAAAAGGAGGAATTATTAAAGAAAAGACGCCGGTGGTTATTAGTGAATACCAGCTGGAAACAAGTTCTGTTTTTGAAGCTATTGCCAGAGAAAATGAATCACCGTTAATTTATGCATCAGATTACATTCATGTTAACGACGCGGAATTGTCAGAAGGTAAGTTACGACTTTCCCTCCATGGAAAAAATGGTAATAATTTAGACTATAAAGATCTGGACCTGGATTTAACAGGCATATATCAGTATAAAAATATTTGCGGCGTGCTGGCTGCAATCGAGCTTATAAGGGAAACTGGTTATCAAATAACCAGGAATCATATTTACACTGCACTGTCACAGGTTGTTAATCTTACCGGCCTTAAAGGCAGGTGGCAGAAACTTAAATCAGAGCCTATTGTTTTTTGTGATACCGCTCACAATGAGGCAGGTTTATCATTTACAATTCCACAATTTATGAGTATTGGGAACAAAAGAAAGAAATTTGTGATAGGTTTCGTTCGTGATAAAGATGTAAGTACATTACTGGGATTATTTCCAAAGGACGCAGATTATTATTTTACACAACCATCAAATGCCAGAGCGCTGTCGGCAGCAGAGCTTTGCAGCATGGCTGCCGGTTTCAGATTGATAGGTTCAGAATATTCAGATGTTAATGAAGCTCTGGACAAAGCAATTATTGATTCAGGATTGGATGATGCCATATATGTGGGAGGAAGCACATTTGTAGTAGCAGATCTAATAGATTTATAATTCTTGAATTTTAATTAATGTCACGCAGAAAGTTACATCATTATCAGTATAGTGCACAGGCTGATAATGTCATAGAAAACGGTAAGGTATTATATACCACAATTAAAGGTCAATGGAATGAGCTTTATTTTAAGAATGAAAATCCAATAGTTGTCGAACTTGCCTGTGGAAAGGGTGAATATACAGTTGGATTGGGAAAAATATTTCCTGATAAAAACTTTATTGGAATGGATATCAAGGGCGACAGGATCGCACGCGGCAGTCTGGCTGCATCCGAAATTGGTTTGAAAAATGTAGGTTTTCTAAGGGCCGGAATTCAGTATGCCGATGAATTTTTCGCTGATCAGGAATTGGATGAGATTTGGTTAATCCATCCTGATCCCCAGGTAAGAGACCGGGACGAGAACAAGCGACTGACAAATCCGGAATTTTTACGAAAATATGCCCGATATTTGAAAACAAACGGAATGTTTTGCCTGAAAACAGATAGTGATTTCTTGTATGAATATAGTTTGAAGACTTTAACTGATCTACCTGATTATAGATTGGTAGAACATACGAATGATCTATATAATTCTGAATTGTTGCCGGATCATTATGGCGTTAAGACCCATTATGAATCAATCTTTGTGGCAAAGGGATATTCAATAAAATATATTAAGGCCGTAACAGTATAAAAAAAGCAGGTCAATTTATAATTGACCCGCTTTTTCATGTATCAATGTATTACTTTATCAATTTGGCAAAGTAGTAAACTGTACGTACAAGCTGAGAAACGTAAGACATTTCATTGTCATACCAGCTTACAGTTCTCACAATTTGTGTATCCCCAACTTTCTGAACTCTTGTTTGAGTAGCGTCGAAAAGGGAACCATAGCTGATTCCAATAATGTCGCTGCTTACTATTTCATCTTCTGTATAGCCATAACTTTCGTTAGCAGCTTCTTTCATTGAAGCATTAATTTCTTCAACGGAAGTTTCTTTACCCAATATTACTGTCAATTCAGTTAATGAACCGGTTAGTGTTGGTACACGCTGTGCTGAACCATCCAATTTTCCTTTCAGAGCTGGCAATACAAGACCAATCGCCTTTGCAGCACCAGTACTGTTTGGAACAATATTCTGAGCAGCTGCACGTGCTCTTCTTAAATCACCTTTTGGGTGAGGAGAATCTTGTGTATTCTGATCGTTGGTATAAGCATGAATTGTAGTCATTAAACCGTTTACAATACCAAACTTCTCTTCCAATACCTGTGCCATAGGAGCAAGACAGTTGGTAGTACAAGATGCACCGCTGATGATGGTTTCTGAACCATCCAGAATATTATGGTTTACATTGTAAACAATAGTTTTCAGATCACCAGTGGCCGGGGCTGATATAACTACCTTTTTAGCACCAGCTGTGATGTGTGCAGAGGCAGATTCCTTACTTGTGAAAAATCCTGTACATTCCAATACAACATCTACTTCGTGTTGCCCCCATGGAATTTGTGCAGGATCTCTTTGCGCATATATGACAATATTCTCATCATTTACTACGATAGAATTATCAGTGGATTTTACAT
>Ga0265797_10012264_pt1 | contig 10534 bp, 12 predicted proteins | sample P2T30metagenome_FD_192433 | JGI IMG/M metagenome (GOLD analysis project Ga0265797, IMG submission 192433) | Plant litter microbial communities from East Loma Ridge, Irvine, California - P2 T30 | ecosystem: Environmental > Terrestrial > Plant litter > Unclassified | place: USA: California... | reverse complement strand
CGAAAGTGGGCAAAATCCGTCCTCAACATATAATATAAATAATCTCCCGTATTTGCTCAGACACTATCGGATAAGGTGTTCATCTCCGCGTTTCTGAAGAAATGACTGCATCGCCCGAGATACCGGCGGCTCGATCTGAAACTCGCCGAACCGCTTGCGAAACCGATCCCACTGCTTCGACAGCACTCCGGCGCGCCGCATTTCTGGGCAGATCCAGATCCAATCCAGCCTGGTCACGTTCGGCTGCTCATTGGACGCTGGACGGAAGCAACACGCACCGACAATGCGGAAATCATCGTCGTGAAACAGGAATCCCGTTGCGTCGAATTCGTCCCCGGTTTTCCACTGTATGAAGTCGGTTTTGAACTCGCGTTTGAACGCTTTGGCTCTGCGAAAAATCGCGATGTCCATCCAATTTGGCGAGTTTTGGGTGAACCACACGGCCTCGGGATCTTCGGAAACTGCGCGTCGCAACGCGCGGGACGGCACGGGCTTCAGGGTAGTGACAACCTTCCGGTGTTCGATGTTGTGCTGGTGTTCATCTGATGGGATGCCGCTGACATAGTTCATGAGGCACATGTCGCACTTCACACCGGTATGTGGCTTGGGCTCAGTATAATTTGGAGCATGAACTTCTAATGATACTGGGACACCTGCATCATCATTTTCGACGACATCACGATACCCTGCCCCTACGTCGAACTCCGTTCGTTGCCCGTGCGGAAATCGCCTGTTCTTCGACTGCAGCGTAACGGGAGCCGTAGCATATCGCTTGGCCGCGTAGCGTAGGACTGTGATCTCCTCTTGGGTCACGAACTTCTCCGGAGAAATCGCCGCTACCAACTTCCCGCAGATGAACGCGGGATTTACATTAAATCCCAAGCGTTCGAACCAGATCATGACGCATGCTACCGTCGCCGCACTGATCATCGTATAGCCAACTGGCCCCTCGTCAGGATGAGAATTCTGCTGAAACGCATCTCTTTTGTCAAGTTCTAGGTGTTTTGCCAAGTCGTCAAATGGATCGAAATGCGCGTGGTCGATGCGCGGGTTCATAAATATCAACACGTTCTCGAGTTGGTCTTCGTCGCAACATCCATGCTTGATGATCTTATCAAGTTCTGGCGGATGCCTGCTAGGAGCGGAGCGATCTCTATCAGGCATCCGTAACGCATTAATTACGCCTTCCAGTTCGTTTTGAGATACTGTCACGTAGTTGGCTGGGAACATTGAACACCTGATAGTTCAATTCGCTTCGAAATTTATTGCTTGGTACGGGCCCAATTGCCGATATAAGTAAACACATATATTAGTTATATCAATAGTACGATTTTAATCAAAGCAAGGTGTACCTTGGATATTATCATACCCCTAAGCGCCGTTCTGCACCTGCAGTCATCTTTGCAGATCAGCAACGAGATCGTGGCTTTCCTTACTATCTAATAGTAAAACTAAACGATCCTCAAGTCTGGCGCAGACACTTGGAACCATGTTCTGAAGTCTTTCAGTGAGCCTTCATCCGTCGACCATACCTGTACCCCAGCTTGTTCCAATCTCACCAGAAGTTCGCGCAGTTCCCAAATATTAGGCGAAAGACGATCGCTATGGGTACAAAGCACAATATCGAAATGGATGGGCAAGGCCGCATTGATCAGTGAAGAAATGCCCATGCGGTCCAGAGTTACATTTTTATTATTGAGATCAGTGAAAACCTTGACCGGTGTCCAACCTTTACTGCTGGCAAATTTATTGCAAACAGACACCTGATCCTCGACCCGCTCTTTCGCGTTAAAGGTTCGAGCATAGATCGCCACATGTGGCCTCAACCTTACGATATTAAACTGCATAGCTGGTCCTTTAATTATTTACATGCGCCATGGCGTAAAAGATTACGGAGCTTTTTAGTCAATGGCATGACAGGTTCTACCGCAGCTTCGCAGGCCGGCCTTGCTGATGCGACACGCTAAATCCCTGACCTTTGGCCTAAGGCGAACGTTGGAGGGCTTGGATGGTAGCGGTGTGGACGAGGTCATGGCGAATCACCTTTTGTCTCGGCATGACCCTTTACGTAGTCGGATCAAAAACGAAAAACCACCAGCAACTCGTGAGCTAGTTCCAGAGCTAGTCATCCCGTCATGTACGCGAGGGCGGGGCATCTCATGCTTTAGGCCCGGGCGTGTTTGACGGCTCGCATAAATAAGTCTTTGCGTAAGGCAGGACCCCACCTGCTAAGCGAACTCTGTAAGCACTAGCGTGATCATTAACACAAACCTGAGCCTCAACGAATAGGTTATGGTCATAGGGAAGCACAGAAGACTGAAGCCTTCCTCAATCGTCTCACCCACTGCTGCCATATCCAGCACGCTAAAAAGACATCTTCCGCTTCAACGCAAGCTCAGTGCGGTAGCTCAATAGAAAGAAGATGAGCCTATCGTTAACCCTTGAGTGCAAAATTAGAGGTGGAGTGCATCTCGTTAGAAAATTCGGCTCAATTTCTGACGTATATCAACCAACAATCCAATCGTTACAGTGGCGTTGGCACAGCCTAACCAATAAAACTACGTAACATAAGGCGGATTATTGTGTTTCCGCAGCGCTCAAGGTGAGCGCTACTTTCAACTGCGACTTCTGTTTGAATGCAATGACTTGTTCAAACGGTAGATCGCAGGATGGGTGCCGCATATTCTCAGCTGAGCGTTGACGAGCGCAAGAAGATCGAGCGCTGGAGGCATGCTAAAGTCTCGGTCGAGGAGATGGCGCGGGTCCTGAAGCGCCACCGCTCGACCATCTTCCGCCAGATCCGGCGCAACCATTTCCATGATGCGGACCTGCCCAAGGTGCGTGGATACTTCGCGATGGCGGCGCAGATCCGCACGGTCGATCGCCGCGCCCGCCAGCGCAAGCTGATCCGCCATCCGCAGCTGTGTGATCGGATCGTGAACCACGTCACCGAAGGCTGGACACCAGAGCAGATCGCCGGCCGAATGCGCCTCGAAAAGGCCCATCCGCGCGCCTGCCAAGAGACTATCTACCGCTATATCTACGGCCGCGAAGGCATGAAGCAGGCGCTCTGATGGTATCTGCCAACCCACCGCAAGTCGCGCCGTCCGCGGCGGGGTCGCAGGCCCCGCATCTCCAAGTTCCACCGAGATGTCAGCATCCTGTTCCGACCCGAAGCCGTAGCGCAGCGAAAGGAGTTCGGACACTGGGAGGGATCTGATCCTGTTCCGACAGGCCTTCGGCCAGCAGAACCTCACATCGCTGGTCGAGCGCACGACCTGCTTCGCGGTGCTGCTGACGAACGACAGCAAGCGCGGCGCACCGGTCATGTCGAAGATCACCACCTTGCTCCGCGACCTGCCGCATCACGCCCGCAAGTCCATCACCTTTGATCGCGGCACCGAGTTCGTCGCATGGCCGCGTCTCCAGGCCGAGATCGGCACCGCCAGCTGGTTCTGCGATCCCTCCGCGCCCTGGCAGAAAGGATCCGTCGAAAACGCCAACCGACGCACCCGCCGATGGCTGCCCCGCGACATCGACATCCGCCACATTACCGAGCCGGACCTCCGCGTCCTCTGCGACCGTCTCAACGCCCCGCCCCGCAAATGCCTCGGATGGAGAACCCCCGCCGAGGTGTTCAAACAAAAGATGCTGGAGAGCAGGCCATGACAGCCCTACCCTCAAACCAGCAGAAGTCGCACTTCGCGTAGCGCGCACCCCAATCTACTCAGTCACCCACTTGCTTCTACTCGCTCTGCTCACTACCGAAAAGTCAGACCAACTTTAAGGAGCGACGTTTATGAAAACCATAATGGCGTTCGGTGACAGTCTGACTTGGGGGACGAACCCCGTCCAAGGTGGACGTCACGCCTATGAGGATCGCTGGCCGACCGTTCTTGCCACGTCGCTGGGGGACGGCGTTCGCATTATTCCCGAGGGGCTGGGCGGGCGCACAACTGCCTTCGACGATCTAACCGCCGCCTTCGATCGCAATGGCGCACGCACGCTGCCGATGCTGTTGGCCAGCCATTCCCCACTGGATCTGGTGATCATCATGCTGGGCACCAACGACCTGAAGGCCCACATATCCCCGACCATTCACGGCGCCGTCGCCGGCATGACCCGCCTGATCCAGATCATCCGCACCTTCCCCTACAGCTGGGACATGGCCGCTCCAAAGGTGATGGTCGTAGCACCCCCGCACCTGTGCAATCGTGCCAGCGGCGAGGGCCCGCAGTCGGGCCGCATCATCAGCGAGGCCGCAAAGCTTGCGCCCGCCTACCGTGATCTGGCCGCGGCACAAGGGTGTGCCTTCTTTGATGCCGCAACCGTCGCCCATCCCAGCGATACCGATGGCGTGCATCTGGACGCGGCCAACACGCGGGCCATCGGGGCCGCATTGGCGGATCCGGTGCGCCGCCTGCTGGGCTGACACGTCAAGTCCCTACGAAAATCCGCCGCCGCGCACTTTCGATATGGGCACGCATCGTATCGCGCGCGGCGTCTGCATTACCCGCCGAAATCGCGTCCAAAATCAGCTTGTGCTCTTTATAAACAAGCTCTGTCCGGCCCTTATTGGACTTGGCAAGGGTTTGCGCGATCTGCGTGCCCACATGCAACGCGGCAGTCGCCGCCCGCACCGTTTCGAAATAATAGCTGTTTTCGGTGGCATGGGCGACGGCGACGTGGAATGCGATATCCGCCTCGGCGCTGATCCCCCCGTCATGGGCCGCCACGCCCAGCAACCGCTCCACAACAGCGGCGATGTCGGCAATGCGGGCGCGGGATTGGCGGCTGGCTGCGACATAGGCTGCCTCCCCCTCCACCCCGACGCGAAACTCGTAGCAACGTTGTAAATCGGCAATGCTGCCCGGCTCCAGAAACTCCATGACGGATTTGCTGGGCGCGCTGATAACGCGCGTCCCCGCGCCCTGCCGGCTTTCAACCAACCCGTCGATCCGTAGCCGCAGCATCGCCTCGCGCACCACGGGGCGCGACACGCCAAACCGCTCCGCCAGATCCACCTCGGTCGGAAGCTTCGTGCCCACTGGCCAGTCACCGGCGCTGATCGCCTTGTACACCTGCTCGTACACGCGATCGCTTAATGAACCGGAAGCGCTTTGGGCACGGTCGATCCGTCCTGTCATTCCGCCCTCCTCGGTCGGGATCCATCCACCGTGTTCATCGCACCGGCCTGCCACGCGCACAAGCCTCCGTGCGGATTGGACTTACCAAATGAATTGGTAATACCATTGACAGAATCCCGTCCCACACTCTACTGCTTTTGTCAGGTTGGAGGACCTGCCCGAATGCATCCTATGTCCGGTTCCGGACACATCGCGCCACCCGCGATGACGATAGCATTCTGGCCAAACTGCGGCGGCGTAACGCTGTCTGGTTGTTTTAGGAGGAGAAAACCGATGTCGAGACTGATGGCCGCCCTATTTTGCGCCACCCTGCCGCTCGTGCCGCAGATCGCCCTTGCCGAAGTGGACTACCCCGTGGACTCGATCCGCATCATCGTGCCGGCCAACCCCGGCGGGGGCACCGATGCCGCAGCGCGCATCTTCGCGGATTATGTCCAGCGCAACTCCGACGCCGTCACCGCCGTAGTCAACCAAGCCGCAGGCGGCGGCGTGGTGGCCGCGCAAACGGTGGCAACCGCCAAACCCGATGGCGCAACGCTGCTGTTCTTCCACGCCGCCTTTCACACCGCCAACCTTTCCGGCAACTCTCCCTTCAAATGGGACCAGTTCACCCCCGTCGCGACCGTCACCGCCAGCAACGAAGTGTATGCCGTCAGAGCCGACACCCCCTATAACACCCTAGCGGAGCTGATCGCCGCGGCCCAAGCCAGCCCTGGAACGATGAACATCGGCACTCAACTTGGCGGCACAACGCAGGTCAAGGCGCAGGCGCTGAATGCCGCGGCAGACGGCACCATGCGCGTCGTGGATGCAGGCACGGAATCCGATCGCGTGGCCGCACTTCTTGGCGGTCAGGTTGCCGTTATTTCCATGAGTGTGGGCAGCGCAAAACAATATGTGCAGGCCGGCCAGATGAAGGCCTTGGCGGTGATGAACGCCGAACCCGACACCACGGCGCCCGAAATCCCCACAACCGTGTCACAAGGCGTCGATATCTCGCTGCCGCTGGTGCAAACCGTCTATGGCCCCATGGATATGGACCCCGCAGCCGTCGCTGCCATCGAGACGTTGGTGAAACAGATGGCCGACGATCCCGAATTCAAAGCATTGGTCGAAAAGCAGGGCCAGACCGTCGCCTTGCGCGATGCCGCCGAAACGGCGGAGTTTCTAGGCACCGAATACTCCACCATGCAAGGCTACTTCGCCAAGTGACAGGGCCGCGGGTCGGTGCAATTGCATCGGCCCCCATCTGACGGGAAGATATGATGCGCGAAGATAGGGTGATCGGCGCCGCTCTGGCCCTCATGGGCGTGGGAATGGTGGCCTACAGCATGACAATCGCGGCGCCGTTCGCGTCCAGCGGCGATCCGGGCCCCGCCGTCGTACCGACGGTGCTCGGGGTGCTGCTAGCAGGGCTCGGCCTGCTCCTCGCCTTGCGAAAACCCGTGGCAGAGCCAGAGGATCCCGAAGATCACACTGTCCCGCGCGAGGATGATCAGGTGGTGCGCATCGCCGCCCCCACCCGCATACGCCAGATCCTGCTTGGCGTCAGTTTCGTGGCCTTCGTCGCCCTGTTCGACATTCTCGGCTTTTCGCTGTCGGCCATCCTGTTCCTTTTGGCCAGCATGGTGCTTCTGGGCCCCGCCAATCCAGCCTATTTCGCCCGCGCCGCAGCCCTGTCGGTCTGCGTGGTGCTTCTTGTCGGTTTCATTCTCAACGGACTTCTGGACCTGAGCGTTCCGGGCGTCTGGATCGGTTGACGGAGCACGAAATGTTCGAACTTTTCCTGTCCAGCATCGCAAACCTTCTGCAAATCCACATCCTGCTGCTGATGGCCTTGGGCGTCGGCGTCGGGCTTATCTTCGGCGCGCTGCCGGGGCTGTCCGCCACGATGGCGGTGGCCCTGATGCTGCCGCTCACCTTCGCGATGGACCCCAACACCGGCATCGCGATGCTGGTCGGCACCTATATCGGAGGTGTCTCGGGCGGGCTCGTGGCCGCCACCCTGCTGAGGATACCGGGCACCCCCTCCTCCATCGCCACCACGTTCGATGCCTATCCATTGGCGCAAAAAGGCTTCCCTATCAAAGCATTGGCCACCGGCATGGTAGCGAGTGCTGTTGGCGGGCTGCTGGGATTGATCGTGTTGGTAGCCTTCGCGCCGGTCATCGCCCGCTATGCGATCCGCTTCGGACCGGCCGAATACACCGCCTTGACGGTGGCCGCGCTGATGCTGGTCATCGTGCTGTCGGAAACCGATATGGTGAAGGGGCTGATTTCGGCGGTGCTGGGCCTGTCCGTCGCCACGATCGGCTTCGCACCGATCGGCGGAACAGCGCGGTTTACCTTCGGCAATATCGACCTGATGGCGGGCATCAGCATCATCCCGTTCATGGTGGGTTTGTTCGCCGTCTCGCAGCTTTTACGGGATGGCACCTCGTCCGGCGTCGCGATGCGGGGCAGCAAACACCTGCGCGGCGCGGGTATCAAACTGGCCGAATTCACCGCCAACATCCCCAACATGCTGCGCTCGTCCGCCATCGGAATCGCCATCGGCGTGCTGCCCGGCATCGGAGGATCGGCGGCAAACCTCGTCGCCTACGGCGCCGCACGCTCCGCCTCCAAGAATCCGGAGGAGTTCGGCCGCGGTAGCGTCGCCGGCATCTACGCCCCAGAAACCGCCAACAACGCCTCTGTCGGAGGCGCGCTTTTGCCGCTCCTGACCCTCGGCATTCCGGGCGATGGCGTGACGGCGATCATGATCGGCGGCTTCACCATCCACGGGCTTCAACCGGGCCCGATGCTGTTCCAGACCAACCCCGCCCTGATCGCGATGATCTACGCGGCGTTCCTGCTGGCCACGCTTATGCTGCTGGTCATCCAGCTGGGCACGATCCGCCTGTTCCCGCGTGTCCTGATGGTGCCACGCCACTACTTGCTGCCGATCCTCGCGCTGCTGATGGTGATCGGCGTCTACGTCTCGGAATACCGGACCTTCGATCTGTGGCTGATGATCGCCTTCGGGGTGCTGGGCTACGGGATGGAACGCTTCCGCTTCCCCTTGGGCCCTGCCGTTCTGGGCTTCGTGCTTGGCAGCATACTGGAAACCAACTTCCGCCGCGCCTTGATGTTCGCGGGCGGCGAGTGGTTGACCTTCGTCACGCGTCCCATCTCGGCGGTGCTGCTGGGGGCGGCGGTCCTATTCTTCGCCTTCAGCGTCTGGGGGCTCCTGCGCAAACGCCGCACCTCCGTCAACTGAACGCCCTACGGCACCGGAAAGCACACGAACATGAAGATTTCGCGTATCACGCTTACCCCGATCCAGACCCATCGCCGTACTGGTTCGATCAGTTCGCACCTCATCCTGCAGATACACACCGACGAGGGCATAACAGGGCTAGGAGAGATTTCAGACCTCGATTGCTACCGAATGTATATGCCCGACGTGTCGGCAGTCCAGCTGGGGATCGAGAAGATCGTTCTGGGCCGCGATCCTTTCGCCATTCAGGCGATACACACCGAAATGGCGAAGTATCTGCACAACTATTTCATGTCCGCCCCCAGCTATCCGCCCTTCACGCCCGCCTCGCAAATCGCAGCCGGGATCGACATGGCCTGCTATGACATCGTGGGAAAGGCGCTGGATACGCCCGTCTACACCCTCCTGGGCGGCAAATGCCGCGACGGGATGGAGATTTGCTACCCCCTGTTCCAAGTCAAATCCGAAGCCGATTACGACCGCAACCTCGGCTATGTGGAGGAGTTGCTGGCCAAAGGCATCTCCCGCTTCCGCTACTATGTCGGCGTGGATTTCAAGAAGGACGAGGCATTCCTCGGCGCGCTGCGCGACAGGTTCGGTGATCGGGTCACGTTGAAAGCCCTCGATTTTCAAGCCCGCCATTACTGGAAAGACACCTTGCGCGCCTATGACCGCCTGAAACAATTCGGGTTTGAACTGATCGAAAGCCCCAGCTGGCGCGAGGATTTTGCCGGTATGGCCGAACTGCGCCGGCGCGTCGATGTCGATATCTCCGAACACTGCTCCTCGGCCACCCAAGCGATGCAGATGATCCGCGCCGATGCCTGCGACGTGTTCAACATTACCGTCAATTCTGGCGGGCTTCTGCAGGTAAAAAAACTGATAGCATTGGCAGAGTTGGCGGGCCTCCGCGTCCTCATTGGGACAACACAGGAACTCAGCATCGGCAGCGCCGCACATGCCCATCTTGGTGCCTCAGTGCCCGACCTGCACGCCGCCTCCGACACCGTTGGACCACTGCTTTATGCGGAAGATGTAGTGAAGAACCGCATCTGCTTCGACGGCAACCGCCTCGTGATCCCCACCGGCCCCGGCCTCGGCATGGAACTAGACGAGGATGCGCTGGAATCCCTCCGTGCGCCGCTGGTAGAGTGGGATCGTGCCGCCCATGGTGCGGGCTACATCTCGGACTGAGATACAGCAGGTCAGGCTGGGCTTTACAGACGCAAAGGCCATGATGGCTGACGTTCGCATCATTGGTAGCACAATTGAATACTGTTCCGAGCCTGAATGTTACATATCGACTTTTGTCGTTTGCGTCGCACATCTCATGCCAACACTCCTCGCGAAAGTTCAGCCACATATGGCGGATTAACACGAACAGCCAAGGGCCGAGGTGGGTTCAAGTTTGAACTGCGACTTTGGTGTAAGATCAGCATCTTGCATCAACGAAGAGTTCTCCTGCCCACCCCTTGTCTGCATCTTGGTCTCGAAGATCGCGCGCTGGCGTGGCGCGCCAGTGCCCGCGACGGAAATCACGCTCAGGCTCGATCGCCACTGCTCGACGATCTTTCGCGAGCTGCGCCGCAATCTTTTCGTCGACGCAGAGCGTCAGCATCTGTCCGGGTATTACCGCTGAACGACCAGACTATCGCGACCGATCAGCGGGCGAACTTTCGTAAAATGGTGCGTCATCCGGCGCTGCGAACTGCCGTGATCGACAGGCTTCATACAGGTTGGACGCCGGAGCAGATCGCCGGACGCCTTCGGCTTGAACGCGCGCCGCAACGGGTCAGCCACGAGACGGTTTATCAATACACCTATTCCAAGGACGGCCATGCCATCGCGCTGTAGCGGCGTTTGCCCGATCGCCGCCGAAAGCGTCGAGGCCATGGCAGGCGTCGCGCGCAACTGCGCAGATTTGCTGACAAAATATCCATCCGGCATCGCCCGCCGGACATCGCGGAGCGCAAAATTCTCGGGGCTTGGGAATGCGATCTGATTCAATTCCGCAAGGAGCTCGGCGGCACAAACCTGACCTCTCTGGTCGAACGCGTCAGCCGGTTCAGCGTGCTGATGAAGAACGCCGACCGTCGCTCACGACCGGTGATGGACGGGCTGATCGTCA
>Ga0265797_10012263_pt1 | contig 10534 bp, 5 predicted proteins | sample P2T30metagenome_FD_192433 | JGI IMG/M metagenome (GOLD analysis project Ga0265797, IMG submission 192433) | Plant litter microbial communities from East Loma Ridge, Irvine, California - P2 T30 | ecosystem: Environmental > Terrestrial > Plant litter > Unclassified | place: USA: California... | reverse complement strand
CGTTACAGACTGGGTCTTCAACATCCTCCCGATCTTCCTCGTCTGGAAACTAAACATGGGAACCCGGGAGAAGGCCTCCGTCATCGCTATTCTGGCAACCGGTGCTCTGTAAGTACCCATACAACCCCGAACCTCTTCCCTAGAATGCATGTCCACTAACACAAACCCCACAGAGCCTCCATGGCAACCATCATCCGCGTCCCCTACGTCAAATCCCTCAACAACACCGACGACTTCCTCTACGCCACCATCGAAGTCGCCATCTGGTCCTCCTGCGAGCTCGGCCTCGGAATGACAGCCGCCAACTGCGCAACCCTGCGCCCTCTCTTCCGCAAACTGCTCCCCTCCCTCGGCTTCCAGTCGTCAGGCGGGAGATCAAAGGACGCCTCGAACGTGCACTACCTCGCGACCGCCGACGCGAAAAACGCCAAGAAAAGCGCGAACCGCAGCTCGAGCCGCAACGAGGAGTTGGAGCTGGGAGGCATGGAACCGAAAGGCTTTGGCACTTCGACTTCGGCGTGGCATCACGACGAGGCTTCTGACAAGGAGGATGATGCGGGGAGTAATCACTCCCAGACGATGATCATCAATACCAAGACTTCGATTTATCGGTCCGAGGAGAATACCACGCCGGGTGGTGGGAAGTACTGGAAGGAGGATCGCCAATGAGCGGCTTTCTATATTGATTGAATATCTCAGGATCTAATAATTACTCGAAATTTCGATTATTTCGTGAATGGTGTCTCTCGCTCATGCGCTGACACATGTTGAGATCTTCCAATAAACGGCCGCCATCTCTTCTGAGAAAGCACAACAGCTAAGAAATCCCAGATTCAGGAATGCCTTCCCTATTCAAGGGTAAGACACTTGAACGTGAACCAAGGCCATGGCGCAAACGCCCTAGCTTCATAGTAAAGCCGCCTGCAACGGGGACTTCTGGGTTTCCAAACCCTTCGTCGCTTTCCTCAACACCAAGGAAGCAAAGCAAGTAACACACATGACCAATCCATCCATCTATCCATCCATCCATCCATTCAAACCAACCCATCCATCCATCCATGCTAGCCAGCCCAAACCCCCCTACCCCATGAATCACAGCGAAAAACCGCCCATCACAATCCCAACCCCAACGAAACCAAACACCAAAGCCCAGCCCACTTGAGAAGAAGAACAACCGTTCAGCCCACTCGCCGACCCTACGAACGACGACGGAAGAGGCACCGCAGGAGAAGAAGAACTGGTGTTATTCCCTGTTATTGGCGGCTGCGTGGCATTGTTGGCACCACCACCAGCTTCGCCATCTTCACTGCTACTACTCCCCAGGATTTGCACGCTGATGTTGAATTTCCGGCAGACGTCTTGGAAGAGGGTCGTGAAGACTGCAGTCGTTAGTCAGTCAGTCGGCCGATCAGTTAGTCAATCAGTCAGGTAACGAGTCCAACACCAACAGGGAAGCTGCAGGAACAGAACCCCGTTGATTTATTGAGAGAGAGAGACCCCTCTCCCAAAAGATGCCAGACCAGACCAGACCAAACTCCCCTCCCAAAAAAAAAAAAACCTCACAAAACATACCTCCAATCTCCCCCTCCGCCTCCTCCCCACACCCCTCCTCCGCACAAGCAGAGATATTCCCTAGAATCCCACGGTGCCGAACACAATGGCAAAACTGGTCTTCGAGCGCGCAGTCGACGGAAGCGATGGCTGGAGGGTCGCAGGTTTTCTGCTTGTTCGGATGGAAGTGAAGTAAGTCATCAGCTATGTATGTATGCGCTTCTTTTCATGTTGGTTGGGAAGGATCGCTAGAGAGAGAGAGAGAGAGAGAGAGAGAGAGAGAGAGGGAGAGAGGGAGAGAAAGGGAGAGAGAGGGAGAGGGGAATGGTGATGACTTACGATGCAAGGTGGTATCAGGGCCGCTTGGGGACCTGTTTGCGCTGCGGATTGGGGGAGGGTGGACAAGAGGGCTATCGCGAGGGCTGCGAGGAGGTGAGGGGGACGTGGGGCGGGCATGATGAGGATGAGGATGTTGTTGATGCTGGTGCTGATGGCTCGCGGGAGAGGCGAAAATTTGGGGGAGTGTGTGTGGATATGACTGAGAGGGAAGAAGAGGTGGGTGGATGGTACGATGGGATGATGGAGAGGTGGATAGACATACAGGCAACATCTTCTGTCCGTCAGCATGCGCAGTCCGCGCCAAGAATACCGTTGAGTTGTGTGTAAGACCGGCCCCCGGGTCCCCATTGGCCGTGAAGATCGTGGCAGCGATGCATAGATGGGCGATCGTCAATGCAGGGACGAAGTGTAAGGATTGTTTCGATCCTACCTACTGCGACCATGTATTAATAACAATCGTGAAAGAGGAGACTCAGGCAACATGAGGGATGGTAAAAAAAAGTATTATTAACCATTACATTCGTATCCGATCTCTCAAGTTGGGATCCAGGACTCTTTTCTCTATGTCTATTGGTCTCAAAAAAATAAAAAATGGAAATGGAAATGGAACGCTGAAAGACGACGAAAAACGACAACGTGTCGTCCCTCGAACTAAAAGGCTCAAGACTACTCCGCCTTCTTCGAAGCCTTCGTCCTAACCTTCATGAGCGCATAAACAAGCGCATACCCCGAGAAAGCAAACAGGACGCAAATCGCCGCATCCCGCCATCCGTAGTAGTAATCCAAGAGGTTGACCGTGTACAAGTAGTCGCTGCCGCGGGTGTACTGGCACACCCGGCACTCCTCGAAAGCGTCCGGGTTGACGAGGTTGTTGCGGGAGCCGGGACCCGCGAGGTAAGGGGCCAGGTATTCTGCGCAAGACTGATCCTGCGGAGGATTGAAGATGGCGAATTCGGATTCTTTGCATTGGATCTCGCGGTCGAAGTCGACGAAGACGAGGAGGGCGCCCATGAGGTAGTTGAAGGGGTTGAGGTAGTAGAGCTGTTTGATATTTGTTAGCGCTTGTTGACTTCATGCTGAGCATTCATAATGAGGTGGTCGGACTTACCCAGTAGCGCCAGAAGGCTTGAATTTGTGCGTAGGGGACGAGAACGCCGCAGAAGGAGACGAGCGTTCCGATGAGGAGGGGGTTGATGAGGGAAGCGAAGACTGCATTGGGCGCAGGAGCGGCGACGAATTGGCCAATGCCGGTGTAAATGAACTCGTAGACCAGCATGACGAAGAAGACGGCGCCGGCCTTGTTGGAAGCGGAGGGGAAGCCGACCGTGTAGTAGAACGGCAGGAAGTAAGCGATGGCGCAGATGACGAGGTAGGGCACTTCGGAGACGATGAGAGCTGTCGTGAAGGGGAACCAGTGATACATCTTGCTTTTCTTCTCGCGTGTCTCATAGATGTCGCGGCGTTCGATGAAGAGAGGCTGGAGCTGGGCGATCACACCCGGAGCTACGAAGATGAAGTTGAAGCAGGCGAAGAGAACTTCCTGCTGCTTCGAAACGCTGTTGCCGATCATCCAGAAGGTGAACCCGTTGAACAGAGCAGAACCAATGTGCAAGGCGACTTTGTTGTTGACGTAGTCGACGTTGCGGTAGAGGGCCTTGTTCATGCGCCTTGTGACCAAGCGAACCTGCTCGCTCATGGGGGTAGCAAACTCATGCCCATCGTCGACGGTACCAGGGGGTTTGGATGCGGCGTCCGAGATGAGATGGTCGAGCTCCTGCTTCTGGTGGCTAGCTTCGGGCGAGTCGAGCCAGACTTGGTGCCAGTCTTTGCCCTTTGAGAGACTTCCGTTGACTACATCAATCATGTGTTCCGCGGGGTTTGCATCTTCAGGGCAAGGGCAGCCGTGTCTTCCGAAGTATTCCTTGATCGAATGTGCGTTCTTGCCAATGTCACCGAAGTAGACGGTCTTACCACCCTTCGCTAACAGGAGCAAAGTATCGAATTGGGAGAAGAGCTGGGCAGAAGGCTGGTGAATAGTAACAAGAACAGCTTGTCCAACATCGGCCAGCTTGCGCAAAAATTGCACAGTGCTGAAAGCAGCCTGGCCGTCGAGTCCGGAAGTAGGTTCGTCCAAGAAGATAAGAATCGAAGGCTTAGAAACAAGCTCAACACCAATGGTAACACGCTTGCGTTGCTCAACACTGAGTCCAGCACCGACCTTACCAATAAGAGTGTGTTCCATGTCGCGGAGTTGCAGGAGATCGATGATGGTGTCCACGTAAGCCAGTTTCTCCTCACGAGGAGTCTCACGACTTTGACGAAGGAGAGCAGAGAATTCCAGAGCCTCGCGGACGGTGGCAAACGGCTCATGTACATCAAGTTGCTCGCAGTAGCCGGCGGATCTTTGGAATGAAACTGGGAGAGGGCGGCCGTCGACCATGATCTCGCCATGAATGGTACCATCGGTCTTGCGTTGAGCTAGGACGTCGAGTAAAGTCGTCTTACCAGCACCGGAAGAGCCCATCAAAGCACCTAACATACCAGGCTTGACATAGCCGTCGATGTTATCCAGCAAAACTCGGTCTCCGTCGGGAGTTTTGACAGTGTAAGTGAGGTTTCTCCAGGTGAAGACCGAAGTATTCCGGACCAGTTTCGCATCGGTAGACTTCTGAGCAGGCTTCTCGGTCGAGTCGCCATCGATGCTGGGTGTTCTCGTGGCCACAGCGCTGTTAGCCGGGGTCGAGTCGGAAGAGCTGTTGAGCTGCCTGGGGGCCTTTTCGGACTGGGATTCTTCATCGGTGCGCTGGAAAGTAGTAACCTGGTCCTGACACTCACGCGGCACGACCATGTTTGCGCTAGCTCCAGCTGCGTTGTCCCAGCGGAGAGTGAAGTAGATGGTTACCGCCACGTAAAGAGCCCACCACGCGAAGAGGATACCGACGTTACGCCAGACATGAGAGTGCGAGTATGACAGGCTACTCAGGTAGTCGTCACCATTGACAATAGTGGCGAAAGGAGCTGCGCCACGTACCCCGGAGCAAGCCTGAGAGTCGGTGTTTTCGTATTGAGGCAGGAAATTTGGAATGAGGTTGTTGTTGACTTAGGACAGTTAGCTAACGTGTATACAAGGAGGATAGTGGGATAACAAACCACAGGGTATAACCCTATCGTGGAACTCGTTACCCATTAACGATTCGAAGCCGTAAGAGAGCGGATTTATCCAGTAGATCCATACAAACCAGGGATGCATATCGGGCTTAGGTTGTTGGTAGCCTAGGTTGTTGTTAGTTTATGTTAAATTAAGATAGCGAGGTGAAAACTTACCGATAAAGGTAATAAGCGCATTAATAGCAAACCCAGAAACCTTTGAAGCCGCGTCGAAATTCGGGAACGCCGCACCGCACATGCGGAAGAACGCCGTCATAGCAAACGTGACAACGTAGGTAACAAACCAGTAAGTGAAGAAAGCGGCAGCCGTGGGTCGTAGGCCGGTCATCCAGTAAAGGATCAGATCGAAGACGGTGACTTGAACAAACAAGATGGGAATATCGGCGGCGATCTGAGCGATGCAGAAGGCGGCAGGGTTGTATAATGCGAATGCTTTGTGCTTTGCGAGGACTGGCCGGCCGGAGAAGGAGTCGGTGACTTCGGACATGGCGAGGAGGGCGTGGTAGAGGAGGGCCAAGAAGAGAGAGCCTCCCTTGATGAAGAGACCGTTCGAGTTGTCCGGGGCGTTGTAGAACAGACTACCACCGATGAGAGCCTGGATGATGGTCGCCACCTGTTTGATGATGAAGGTGGATTTGTCGCCCCAGAGAATTTGGTATTGGCGGACGACACAAGTCTTGACCTGGTCAATGAAAGAGACCGTCAACGGCGACTTCTTGCCCAGTTTTGATGACTTCTCCATCTGTACCGACTCGGCGAAAGCCTTTGTCAAAGCCTCCGCTTCAGGCGAAGTTGGAAAAGAAAGCTCTTCATCCATACGCGCCTTGATCGGCGAAGCTTCGTAGGCGTGTCTGAGCTCGGGAGCATTGCGTGGGAAACGATCCTCAAATCCAGGAAGAATTTCCCTCTCGTTAGGAACGGTAACACCCGTAAGGAAATCTCCAACGTTGGCGCCAGGACCGCACAGGAACCCTTGAGACTCCATGAAAGGACGCGCCTCTTCACGAGAGCCGTAGTAGACCTGCTCACCCTCGTCAAGCACTAGCACCTTGTCGAAGAGGTCGTAGATGCCGTTACCGGCTTGGTAAAGGGTGACAATCGTAGTCAATTTCCACTCGTCGGTCATAGCTCTGAGTGCACGGGTATATTCCAGAGCCGTCGACGCGTCCAATCCACGGGTGGAGTTATCCCAGCAAGCCACGCTACTCCTCGTAGCAAGAGTTTCAATGATGGAGACTCGCTTTCGCTCACCGCCAGAAACACCGCGAATGAACTCGTTTCCAACTTTAGTGCCTTCGGTGTGCGAGATTCCCATCGAGTCCATGAGGAATTGCTTGTACTTTTGACGGTACTCCTCGCCGTTCTGTGCGTCCTTGGGCAAAGTCTCAGGGACTTTCATGCGAGTGGCGAAATCCATAGTGCGGCCGACAGTCAGCGAAGGGAAGAAGATTTCTTCTTCATTGTTGATGACAATTTGACCGCGGTACTGCTCTGCCTGCTTGTGGTCCATCGAGCCGTATCGGACATCGCCAGTAATCTCCTCGTAACCTTTCCGTTGGTTGGCCAGAATTTTGAGCAGAGTTGTGCATCCAGAGCCGGGTCTGCCGAGGACGAGAAGCATCTCGCCGGGCTTGACGCATCCAGAGCTTTTGTTGAGGATGGTACGTAGCTTCTTCGGTCCGCGGGATTCTTTTGATTGTTTGACGACGTTGAACTGGCTGAGGACGTTCTCCTGCATCACGGCACCAGCGCTCATGCCAGTGACTGTGAGGTCCTTCCAAGTCACGCCGAGTGCCTTTCCGGGAGTGGTGTCGTTTGCGGCCATTTGCTGAACATCGGGAAGTAAACTCCAGCCTGCAGCTTCGCCGTTGGAATAGTCGCCATCCTTCTCAGTCCTTGCCACCTCCTCCGCGCCCGAGTTTGAAAGAGTGTGTGAGAGTTGTTGGCCAATGTGCTCGCCAGCATCAGCACCGACTGCCGGAGCAACGCTGTCAGGCCCAGTCGAAGCCATCATGCACGAAGTGGAAGTAACACAAAGAAAGCAAAAGCCACATGGGAAGGATCCAGACAAGTATAATAAAGACAAAGCACGGAAGCAAATTGAAGGCAGCGCTACGCCATCGACTCACCGGGCCGGATGGAGCAGCAAGTACCGAGACGAGAAGAACGCTGTTACGGACGGATCTACGCAGGCAGCAGGCCAGGTAGGGCAGAAACGAGATCTATCGGGAAGTGCTCGTCGCCATGGACCGAGAGAGAGAACGGCATCTGGTCGCGCTGCGCGCATCATCCCGGTCTAGCAGGCGGGAACAGCGCCCTACAGCACGCGAGATGAGGTCGGTGGAGGTCGGTGGGCGTGTGGTGGGATCTGGCAACGAGCCCTAGTCGGGAAACGGGCCCTGGGCGCATCCGAGTCGACATCTGGTGCGTGCGATCAAGGCGGCAAGGCCCATGTCTAGCGCAGGCCTGTCGGTAAGTGGCTCGGCGTGGTAAGAAAGAGATCACTCATCGTGGCTGTACCTGTAAGCTGCAGCTGTCAGAACGCAGAATGCTACTGACAGGTTAGATTCCAGATCTCCAAGCACGCCAGATGACGGCTACTATTCACTAAGCAATCGGGATTTCGGGCGCAGCCCTAAGCCCGACTCGAGCAGCTACAGTACCATGTATGGTAAAGACGTTTCGGCCGTTGTTTGTCAGAAAAGGGCATCATCACTGCGGCGAAGGCCTGCTCGTGAGAGTGGATCATCTTAGTCCTGATCAATAATCGTGACTAGGGAAAGAGAAGAAGAAAAGTCTAGGCTTCTTCGAAAGAATGCGAACCATTGATAATAATAACAATGGCGTTGGCTTTGAGTTTTGCGGCCGGGTCTCGAGGAAAACGCACGTAAACGGTTCGAATCGGAGAGTTCACCTGTCTGTCTATCCTAGCATACACACATTCACCCGGTTCCTACGTCCAAATTACAAAGTACCACACCAGACCCAAAGTCCTCCATCAATGATCTCATCTCGTCGCACCCTGAGAAGTGAGCAAGAAACAAAACACGTGAAAGGAAAAGAAAAAAGAAAAGAGAGATTCGCAACCAATCCAACAACAACACCCTAGCCTAGACTGCAAGTAGTCCGCACGTGGCTTGATCCGCGTACGTGCGCAAATTCAAAAACATAAATCCGTGTCTTTTTTCTCTGCTTACGTGAAATCTTGTAAATCCGGCGCGGAAGAAGCCATCTGAAACCCTTCCGTCCTCGCGTGCTTTCTCTCTCGCTTCGCTCGCTTTCGGGAGGAGGGAAATTCCTGGATCCGGGCGGTCCGATCTTAGGTAGGTGACATCGAAAGTGGACGCGTCAACAATCAACATCAACATTTACATGTTACATTCACATATTTACATGCATTTGTTCTGATGCTCCCTTACAATCAAGATGACGATGATTGTTCGAATTGATCGATTGCAACTAAAGCAGTCACATCATTGAATTTTTTTTTCAACTATTCATCGCCTAGGATATTGTCAAGGAAAACTTAGCGAGTGTTTCTACCTTAGCATTCGATGGTTTCTGACGGAAACGCGAAAAGGAACATGAAAATAATCATCGGCAAGTTTGAAGGCTGGTCGCATACAATCCCAAACCACGCACGCGCTCACACGGGGTATAGAAGTAGTAAGAAAGAGAAAAAAAGAGAAAAAAAAGAGACACAAGACAAGAACGACAACCACAGACCGCCAGCCAGCCTTCGTTCGAGCTCAAAAAGGGAAGACTCGATCCAATCAGACACAATAACCAACACGGCCCGACATGCATGGAGCCATCAACTTCTCTTGTTCAACCTCGACGTAGGTAGACTCTTCTTCCAAGAACGCAGCTGACCAGACCCACTCAGGAAGCGCGATACTGATCATGCCGACTGATCATACTCTGCACCGGCTCCATCTGCGCGAAAGGCGCATCGGCCATGTCCTTAGTATCAAGCCTCTGCAGCTGCTCGTCCAAGCTAGCCACCGCGACAGGTGCTTCCGCAGCCGGGGTCGAAGACGGACCCACAGACGGACCACCAACAGCAGTAGTCGTAGCAGCAGAGGGATGAGAGAAATGTACTCCCGCGCCCGTAGACAGACTCTTACTGCGCACCCGCTCGAGGCTTTCAGTCTGCGGAACAGCAAGTCCAGTCTGAGGGCCTGCGTCTGAGAGACTGCGGTCTGGATCAGGGGTGGGTTCGATTTCGCCGACGGATTTGCCGCGCTCGCGACGTTCCTGGGCGCGAGACTTGGGGACTTCTTCTTTGGATTTGCTGCGGAAGGATTTTAAGAGGCCGCCGAACATTGAAGGGCGTTTGGTGTGGCCGTTGTTCGCGGTGCCGTTTGATTTGGGTGACTTGGGCGATGTAGCGTCGGTTGTGGCGGCTGGTTTTGTCTCCGGTTTGGGGGTTGAGGGTGCGGCGTATGGGTTGTAGCTGAACGAACCACCTCCGAGGCCACTATTTTCGCGATTCTCCCGCGAGATGTTGTCGAGTGCCTGCTGGGTGGCGATTATGTACTGCGGGTAGTCATCCTTGCAGGCGTCTTGGATGAGTCTGAGCTTGCTGACGTCCTGGGCGATGCGAGCGCGGTCGGCGGTCAAATGCCAGCCAAAGTTGCGGATATCCATACGCATGGCACGGTCAACTCGGTCTCCAACAGCCATGGAATCGACGAGGAAGTCGATCTTCTCCTGTGTCAGGCGGATGAAAGAGTCGAATTTGCCACGGTCGGAGATGGTCCAGCTTTGCATGACGATGCTGTTGGTGCGGCGCGAGTTGATGCGCGCGTAGCTTTCGGCGACCTCTTTGAGCAACTCATACTTTTCTCTGAACGCTTCAAGGCGTGTCGTATCTAGGGCTGGCTGGAAGTCGGGTGTGAGGCGTTTGGGAGGCTTGAGGCCGAACTTTTCCATCATCTCATCGCGAGTGGTGTGGGCCGAGCGATCGACAATGGAGCTCAAGGCGTCCTCGATCTGCTGGCGAACACTCGGCTCGTCGAGGCGCGCATCGCGAGGTGCAAAGAACGTTGGCTCTTTCAGGTCGGGATATGCGGCGCTGGGGTGTTTGGGCACGGCCTGGTTGGTGACGGATGGAGGCGGCGAAGAGACACCAAGGATATCGCCCCAGATGAGCAGACGAGCTTGCTGGATGCCCAGTCGCGACAGCAGCAGCTGCTCTTCCCTCTCCCAGCGCTGTGAGGCGCGGATTAGGCCAAATGCTTCGACTGTGTTACTGAACAGATTGGCGAGGGCCATGACGCCGGGAAGAAGAGCTTCGTGTTCTGGCTTGGTCTCAGGTAGACCTTCATTGTGTTCTGCGCCGGCCTTGGAATCCATGTTGGCGACAGTTCATTCCCTCTTGGTTAGATTAGTGATGCGAAGGCCTGTATTGTCGGCCTGCCGTAGCGATATGGGTGTGCGTGAATCGTGTGTAGGTAGATTTTAGCAGGTGACA
>Ga0265797_10012262_pt1 | contig 10535 bp, 14 predicted proteins | sample P2T30metagenome_FD_192433 | JGI IMG/M metagenome (GOLD analysis project Ga0265797, IMG submission 192433) | Plant litter microbial communities from East Loma Ridge, Irvine, California - P2 T30 | ecosystem: Environmental > Terrestrial > Plant litter > Unclassified | place: USA: California... | reverse complement strand
TATCATTAGCATATGTATTCGTGTTAGAGGCCATATGAAAGACGTACCTCTCCTAGGAACCATGCGACAATGTATCCAAAAACGATAGCTTCGTTGGTCTCGTGATCGTTGGGAGGAGATGGGATACCGGCTAGGTTCCAAAGATCGGCCTTCCATTCATCCATCCTGATCGTCAGCGCATGTCCAGACAAGTGGCGGGTCGACAGGTGTACGATGTGTAGTAGGATAATGAGGGTGGGTTGTGAAAAAAGAACTCACCTGTCGTAACACGATCCAGTGTCGAATAGAAGGACTCGAGGGGCACCTTCAATGAGCCATCGACCGTAGATGAGCTTGACACCTCGCTCCTTCATGGCATTGATAGAGTCGGCGAATGGAGTTCCGGGTTCACTACTTGTTAGCGGTGTAGAGAAATGGGTAGGTGTTGGGTGTAGCGGGGTGGATACAGCATGTACACATGAAGCAGACTGGAAGGTAGGCAAGGTGTTGTCTAGAGCCCAAGAAGTGGTCGAAGGAGCGAAAGCGGACGGCTGGAGCTGGGATAGGGTGTAGTATGAGCCTGAGAGAAATAAGACTCACGGCTCCTCAGACTCGACCTCCATAGGAGCAGTCTTGTAAGATAGCGGACCAATGAAACAAGCCCTACATTGTCAGTGTCCATCGCTTTACAACACCACAGAACCAAGTGAAAGAAGACTCACCGATCCCCATACTCCTTGACGGTAACGGGAACTTTGGTCTTGATGACGGTATAAATACCTCCGACCTTGTTAGCAACCTCCCAGGCGCATTCGAACAACAATGGGTTCTCTACTGATCTAACCATTGTTATTCTGATTTATCGCTGTGAAGTCAAGAAAGGGATGAAAGAGTAGAGTCGATTTGGTTGGGGGTTTATATGCGTTTAAGCGTTTTGATTTAATTGGGGTAATCGAGACACGACAAACAACTGGAAGCAAGCAGGTGCAGGGTAGTGACGTCGGATGATCCGGTGCGATCGAGTTATTTGTTTGTTGGAACGGGGATCGATACTAGGTTAGATTAGCTCAAGATCTTCCAGTTCGTGTGACGAGCAGTGAGGTGGGGGTGGAGCGGTGTAGACCTCTTGATGTCTGTTGAGGGAATGGCAATGGATGGGATTGGACAGGATACGAGTGCGATGAGATGAAGGATGTGAGACTGATCAAGACGGAACGATGGTTGTGGGTACGTGGAACCGTGAGATGAAAGTTTCGATAGCTAGTGAAACAGGGCAGGGATAGGATTTGGGACGGGGGACGTGCATGGTGTGGTGAAGTAGAGTTGTTTGGTTGAATGACGCGCTGAAGCGGTGTTGTCGTTGTTGACTCCCCGATCATCTGGATGCCCCCCAGATTCATTGATCCACCCATGAACCAAGTAGCCAGGTATCCTCTCTCGAATCCACTCTCCCCAGGATAATCCGACTTTGACCCCCTACTCCTTTCACCCCAGCTACCAATCCACCGCATGGAACTGAACTCAAGAATAGACCAAGACTCACGTATTACTCTCTCTAACCTATCCTTTTCCAGTTAGCTATAGTATAGTATAGCTTGAGAGTAGGGATATGGTATGGATAGAATGTAATATATAGAGGAGTAAGGGAATAATGACATGCCAGACTCTACACCCACTCCCATTTGGCAATGGAGCCAACTGCCGCCCTGAATTCCCGCATGGGGCAATTACTCAGGGTAATTACGGTACAACGTGGAGTCCCGCTTGACGTCACTGGGAATGTGGCACTTTATTGTGGGTTAAGCGAGTACGAGGGGGTGTAGAGTAGGGCATAGAATAGTCTATAGAGTGTGAGTTGTTGGGGGTAGGTTGGAGGATGCAGGTCAGTACAGTCTAGGGCACACCATTCTCTACGATAAAGCTCCAAGTACAAGCCAAGTTCTAGTGACAAACACAGATCGTAATCAAGTCGGAAACCATGACTCAATTGACACCACACATCAACCGCAAACCTCACAGTAGTCGTAACTTTATGCATTCTACTTCTCATCTACCCAAGCACACCGCCACTCCATCAACATACTAATGATCCTCCTTACTGAACCCCTCATTCTTCTTCAATACTACCAATCCCTCCAAGACGGGTTGATAAGGGAAGAACTCATTCGTACCGAGTTCAGCTCGGTCGCCTGTAGCGACTCGGACGGGAGTCTGGTGGGTCTGGAACTGAGAGGGAATTAGCACAGGTCAGGCGGGATTGATTGGGCAGGATGATGAGTAGGAGGGATTGGGACTGAATCGGAAGGGGGTCGTAAATGAGGATGTATAGGAGGTTGAAGGATGGATGAAGCGCGGTCGCGGAGAGAAGAAGGACATCTCGTAGGGTAGGATCGCGAGGGGGCAAAACCGGATCTCTCGCAACCGCCGACCAAATGCGGAAAGGAAAAGACGAAAAACACTCACCCCACTAATTCCAGACCTAGTACCAGCTAATCCAATAGTATTAACAGCCTGTCCAACTCTAACCGTTACATCTTGTTCTTCATCATTTTCGTCCAGTGTAATGAGGAATTGAGGGTACATGGCCGTAACGAGCCAGTAGAGCATCCAGTGGTTTTCTTTTAGGATGACTATTTGTTAGTCGAGCACTCGATCGAGCGAGGAGGGAGAGTAGTGGTGGTATGAATAAGACAAGGAGGAGGGGAGAACGGAGTGATCGATGAACGATGCAGCGTATTCATGGCAGGAGATAGGATTACCAGGCCGATGGGTGAGATTGTTCACGATGAAGTAAACCAGATACCCATGTCAAGAGTGGGTGTTTGGTGTGGAAGGTGAATTCTGTAACCTCGCTCAACAGCAGAGTAAAGAGAGTGAGCGAGGGAAGTGTGAGGAAATATGATTTGGTTTATAGACCCCGCTCAACCACCCCCTTAGTCGTCCACACCATCAAGAAAAAAAGACAATGACAAAAGAAAGGAGATTAGACTCACAAGACTTCGCATCTGTGAAACTGACAATCACACTCAATAGACCAGCCATAGCTCCATGCGACATGATTGTTCGATCGTGATAGAATGGGTTCAACCCGATTGTACCTTTACCCATGTGAACGAGACCCTGTTGATCAGTGACTGCGTGGAAGTGGGACAGGCGGGAGGGGGAGGTAATGTGGAGTAGAGGGAGGGGATAGGGAGATGAGATTTGACGATAATTGACAGGGGATGAGGATGGATGGAGAATTGGGGGGAGGTTCGGGTTCGGGGCACAAGAGACATAACCTCAGCCCACGAGCGAGAAGAGGTGGTAGTAGACAACGACCGGGGTAGAACTGGACATACCTGAGCGATCCTGATGACAAACAAACAATCCGGTTCCGTAGCATAATAAACCGCCAACATCCTCAACATCTGAGCCAAACGAGCATTATTCGTTCCAGCCCCAACGAGACCCATTGCGAAAATGGCATTAAGGGCAACATCGAGATCTTGGTCGTGAGAGTATTTGGATAAAGCGTCAATGATGGGGAGTTGGGGTTGAGATGAAGAAATGAGACCGAGGGCTAGAGGAACGCATTTTCGGATTTGAGGTTCGCCATATGTCATCTGTGGGTTAGCGCGGTAGGGGGACCCGGAGTGGGCGGTGCTAATCCGAGGCGAAGGGGACGGGTGAGGAGGGGTTGTCGATTTGGCAATAGTCGAGTAGGAAGGGGGAGGTGAGATACCAGAATAGCGATTGAAGTGTGGGAAAGCAGACCGCCCGGGATTAGAGCGACGACAGTGATAGCAGAATGACCACGGAAAAGAAAGGTAAACGTACCAAATGCTGGAAATGCCTCAATACCATCTCTGCACCAACCTCTTCACCCATCGCAACAAGTGCAATTCCAATAACGGCAATACCCTGCTTCTTCAATTCCTTCTCTTGCTTGACTTCCTTCTTTTTCCTCTCTTCCTCCTCATTCTCCTGTGGAGCTGCGGCGCTGGCGGGGGCTTCTCCATTGGCGGTAGGGGCGGGAGCGGTAGCGGCGGGAGTAGAAGGTAGATCCGAATCAATCTCCATACCTGTAAGTGGCGTAGGAGCCGCAGCTGGAGCTGGTGTAGGAGGAGCCTCGACTTCTTCAGTTTCCTCAGATACTTCTTCCTCGACGACTTCTTCTTTCTTTTTTGCGCTGAAATCGACGGCATGCTCGGAACAGATTTGCAGCATTTGTTGAATCTTTAATACGTTTCCAGTTCCAGCCCAGGCGCAGGCATCCACTAGGATCTCGGCAGATCGGGCCATTGGGTGTTCGATAGCGTGAAGGGTCTGGATTGTCGTTTCTGCGTAATCCTGTGCGCCTGTACGTTAGCTCTGGTGCGATCCAGTCAAGATGAAGTGATTTTGATACAAGGCGTGAGAGATATGGGGGAGGAGAGCTTGAATAACGTACCCATAAAGATCAACCCTAGAGCCACACCATAGAAGATGGCCCATTCCGAATCCAATTCCTTCTCTTCCCACTCCATAAGAGCTTGCAGAATCGTATTCGAAATCTCTCCATCTCCACTACCGACAAACGTAAATCCACAAGTCAAAGCTGCCATTGCAGAGATTTCAATCGACGTCTCCTCGGCGATATGACCAAGCATGACGGTAGCAATATCTTCTCGTCTCCAATTAGCGTGCGAGACGGCAGTTCCCATCATGGCGGCGATCTTGAGGGATTTCGATTGTGATTGAACGTGATCTTCCAGTAATGCCCATGCCAAATCTGGTTCTCCTCGGATTCCAGCGTGTAGAATACCAGTAGCGAGTAGAGCACCTGCTTTAATCTGTTCTTCGGATGAATAAGAGTATTTATCGATTTGATCAATCCCATTCTCTCCATCCCAGAGTAATGACATTCCAATAGAAGCTGTTGCGGCCTTCATACCGGTGTCTTTGTTCTTGTAGATCCAACTCTCTCCCTCTGCAGCTTCGACCAACAACTTGTCGTTTCCGAAACCGGCATTGACGAATGCATTGACATAGGTCGTAGCGAGGTTCTCTCGGTACGAGTTCATGGTAGGTGCATTGGCGGAAGATCGACCAGCTTCAAGATGGAGTTTGTAGATATCTTCGGCTGATTTGGGTTCAAAGACACCAACGGCTTTCCCGAAATTGCGGAAGTGTTTCGATAGACTCTGGTTACCGAGAGCGGCGAGGATATCGTCGGGTTGGACAGGAGGGGGGACATCGGGTTCAGATCCTTCTTCAGCGATATTTTCGGAAGGAGCGTCACCGTTCGAGTGGACCCATTGGAGAGGGATCTGGGATCGGGCGAGGAAGTAGGATAGTTGTTTTCGCATCACCCTAGGCGTTAGCTGGAGGCAGGGCAGAGTGGGGAACACCACAATTGGACTTACGGGTTGGTAGGTGCCGAATAGTATTTCTGGACCAAATCCTTGTTGTTCAGCCTGACCGCTAGAGCAAGCGCTTCCGGGTATCGATCATGTTTCGAATAGATATGAGCGGCACATTGGAGGAACGCTTCGTCATCGGGTGGTGTGAGAAGGGGAACACAGCTGAGAATTAGCTCTTTTCGTGTACTGAGCGAGGAAGCACTAGACCTACCTGACGAGGTACTGACAGACCCTAGCATACGTCTCGTCGTCCGTCCATTTAGGCAACTCTTCGATCCTTTCCACTTCCATCAACAGGTCAACAGCATCCGCCTCGGCATTATGCGATAAAAAGAATCCAACACAATCCTCGGCTGCTTTCTGTAATATCTCTGCTGTAAACGTTCTTGATTCCCCATGTTGTTCTTCAACCGCTTCTTCCTCTTTTGCCTTTTCGTCCTTTTCCTTTGGCTCGGTGCCTTCCGTGAGGTGAGAGTATTCGGTACCGATCTCTGCAGCTAAGTGACGAACGTATTCGTGACCCCAGTCGCCTGCGTCTTCGGTTGATTTCGATATCAGGCGGTAGTAGAGGGTATCGCGTTTGCCGTTGTCCGAGTAGGTCATGGCGAGGACGGATAGGATGGATGCGAGGAGTGACTGGATGTTAGCGTTGACCAGAGTCGATGTGGTCAGAGAGGAGTGATCGGAATGAGTCATCGACCCTCAGTCTCGATGAGTCTCTGACCATCCAACCCTTGACAATCACGACGATTTGGTTGAAATCACTCACCCTCTCTTCAACCATACTAGCGTGCCAGACTCTCCTGATCTTTCCCAACTCCTCGTAGAATGGTCGTAGAAATTTGAGTGGTTTGGGTACACTAGTCATTGAACTTGTCGATGTCCTGATGAATGTTCGCAGAGCTTCCAGGGCGGGCATCATTAATCTGTAGTCGTCCTCCTGGTTTGTCAGCTCATGGGCGGTATGGCGTATGAAAGAGCGAATCGAGCTCGCTCGCCCGTCGCTGAACATACCCGTAATCGTGAGACGAGCAGTTCCAACTCTGCCTTCAACTGCTGATCCTCCTCCGACTGCCTGTCAGCTCATATGATACCTCAACAGCTGGGAGCTCACCATGTCAGTCAACTCGCCCTCGTCCTTCTTGCCATCCTTGCCATTACCATTAACTTTCTTGTCATCACTACCATCATGCTTCGGCTCCTCCTCCTTTTTTTCGGGATCTTTCGAGAGAACGGGAATAGACAATTCTCCTGACTCCCTATTACCTGACATCTTTGTGTAGCTACTTGTGGTCTATGTAGCTAGCTAGAGAAGGGTGGGTATGGTGGTTGAGAGAGAGAAAGTAGTGAGTAGAGCTGACGGTGACGATTGAACGCGCGTTGTGAATATGGCGAGCCTACCCCTTTGACGGGCGCCTATCATCGACACATCATGTTCCGTCTCTCTCTGTATACAGGCCTACGAATCGTGAACGATCACCCATGAGACCGGTGACGAGGGAACGCTGCCAACCTGACAGCTTCGCATCGAATGACCTATCCAAAATAAGAAACTCGCGGCGCTATACCTATCTCGATTGACCTTTAGGTATTCCTGATCGATAGTGAGATCCTCGTCTCTCTAGCCTGAACCGTGAACAAGGTGGCATGCTACAAGCTGTGGTACTGACCGAGATGGCAGGCGGTCTCAGGCGGATCTGATTCTTTCGAAGGTATACCATGCGATGGTTTCATTGTGCATATCCGGAAGAAGACTCGCTTTACGACTACACAGTACCGGATCTGACCGCGACAAGTAGGCCTGACGTGATGTCGATACAGTATTCAATCGCCACAAACTATCATTCAATGATCGGTCACATCAGGGATTGTAAGACAACTGCGACGACTCGAATGAAGACTGTTGCACCGAGTAAACCGATCAATTCCTGAACATCGATTGTTTGGATCTTCCACTCGACTTGGTATAAAAACACGGATGATTCACTGCGCCATTCATCATTCCTTTTCCTCTTTCACCATGTCGCAAACGTCGCCACAATCCCGAGCGGTTCAAGAGGTTCTGGAAAACCCAGCTCTACTAGGGCAGATCCTGGGATATCTGAACAACGGTGAAGCTCGAGACCTCGTGTCGACACTTCCGGTTTCGCGCTCGTTTTTTCACGCGTCCGCTGCCACCCTTTGCCGCCGAATCGAAGTCCCGCAATACGAATACAGCTCGACGAAAGCCCGACACGAGGACTACTACCCCAAAGTTTGCGGCTGGTGTTACGACGACGGACCGAAGGCCCGTTATCGAAGACCCAAGGGAGTCACTGCTCATCGATCAGTGGAGCCTGGCTTGACAAGGCGACACACGGCACGTATATGGCCCTACCACCGACATTTCCATCCTTCGACGCCAACAATGCGGGAACTCTATTCGCATGTACACGTCGTCTCTATCGAAGAGCACGACCACTGTGATGAATTGGCGACAACTCATCCTTTACCGTTGGTCAGGACGGTCGTAGTCGGCGGCGGCCACAAAGAAGTTTGTAATCCTTCTCGACCCGGTTTGCAATGTGGATTTCTACCTTCTCAACCTTTCCGCCTGATTCTCGATGGTCTGTGTAATACCATGCTATGCAATGACTGTACCTCTCTGCGGATCTTATCGCCAAACGTGGAAACGCTTGTTTTACGCATGCGATACAAACTCGAATCTACGCAATGCATCAAGTTGAACTTACCCCGCGACTTGAACCCTTCCCATTTGGTCTTCTTTTTCCCGCCTGAAGTTCCAGAGAATTTGCTCATAGCGTACAGCGACTCGGCGTACAGGGGATCCTCGTTATCCCATTTGTGGGTGTTGGGACCAGGGGATCTCGCGTTCCGTGGACCGGCAGGTTATACAGAGTGGAACGACAGGAAGTTGAACATGTTGTCAAATACCTTTTACTGCATGGCTAAACTCTGCCTCGCCGTAGGAAACGACTGCAAGATCTCAATCGTCGGAGCGGACCACGGTGCCCTGCACATGCGGGGTTTCGAAGTATACGACCCGGAGCTCGAAGCTTTCGAACCCCTCCACCCGAGACCTTGGGGCCCTGAGGACGAGAGCCAATACACAGGTTGCGACTCGACCGATTCAGACCGGGCGAATCCTGACGCCGATGAAAGATTCAACAAAGATGGATTCGAGTCGAACGTCCGGCTTATGTCGACTCCCTACGCCTGCTACGATCAGTGTGGTCGAATCCTATCAGCCCATCGACCTTTCGGACCAATTCCATCAACCCACGTTGCTTCGGCAAGGGACTTGGTCAGGAGGCGGATTGCAATCATGGAAAGGATACTTCATCGATGGATTGATTTCATCTTGGATTCCCGACTACCCATTGCCCACTGGGAACACGAAAAGGACAACTTTGCAGATAGGGAGGCTTTCGAGCAACACTTGATGAAATTGAAGGATGAGAAACTGGAACGAGATCGAGAAATTTGGCACCAGAGTCACGAATGTGGAGATCACTGCCGCACGTACAGGCCCGAGATTCCAGAGAGTGAACACGGAGACACCACGCTTGAAGATCAAGACCGGTCGGAGGACGAATCGGAGGCATGGGCAGAGACGCGTTTGAGGCGTTACGAGTACATTGCAGAAGAAGAAGAAAAAGACGATAATGATGATGATGAGGATGATGATGAAGAGAAGGAAGACGATACACTAGGCTTCGAGAAGCTAGTCATCTGCGAGGACTCGTCTACGCTACCGGACAAGGGAGCAGTTGCAAAGGCTAGAGAAGAGATTGAGTACAAGAGGATGAAGAAACACAGGAATATCAGTTTCATAACTACACACCAGTACCATCTCGTCGAGGGGAACAACGACGAAATGGATGATCCCGGTAGGTATCTGTAGTGTGCCGTCTTGTAGTGGTGAATGTCCTGCGGCTTAGTCGTGATCTTTCGAGCGACATCTATCCTCAAAGCCAGAATAAGCCAGAAGGGTATGAAAGTTCGAAAGCCCAGAGAGGAGGTAGAGAGTAAAAGGAGTGACATACAGAGGGCAACAATGATGAGATGGATATCCCGGAGGATTATGTCTAGAGGCTATCGGGTAGTAGTCGTTAATAGTTACTCTCATCACGCACAATCAAGTGGTCAGTATCGCGTCAGAAAACTTTCAGCTGGTAGGCGACATTTCAGTAGTATGGATCACTCGTTCTCACGCTCAACCACTGCCGTTCACCAAAGCTGCACTCATCCAGATACCGTACAACAAAACCCGCTCCGTCTACAGTCCCCCAGTAGGTACCTCTGCAACCCCACTTCCACCCCCAACGCCGTGCCAGACTTTGAGTAATAACCAAAATCCAACAAGCGCAAGAACGATATAAGCAATAGTCCTATATTGGCGTAAAGTGGAAGATTGTGCCATTGTTCGAGAATGATGACGAGATGTCGAGAACAGGGAATTTGTGAATTGTGAGAACGAGTTGGTCTGTTTGGTTAGCATTCAAGCAGACGGAGGGTAGCAAGTAAGAAGTGTGTGATCTGATGGAAATGGGGTGTGTGGTCAAGATGTGGGATGAGTGGTAGACATACTGTACGATCGAGCTAGATATCAGCTTGATCTCAGTGAGAGCGAGAGTGAGCTTACCCCATCATTCTGCCGCGATGAATCGTCGAGGATATCTATCGTTACCTGTTTATCAGCGATGTTCATCCTATTCTCCATGTATTCCTCGTCTCTTTATTGACATCACGACCGAAAGATCATACAAGTCCATATCTTTGATAGTCAAGCCAAGGACCATGGCCCGTCTACATTGTCCTTTCGCTCTTGTACGGTCCCACCCGATTCTATCCACTTATCCCCTAACTGTCTCTCAAACAAGGTAGCGTGGATATCCTCAGGCTACTCCTCAGGCTACGATCTGGGAAATAACCCCGATTTCTCCAAGACATCATGATGGACAACTCCAGTCTGCGTTGTTGCTTCTCCTCTGTACGCAATCCCGCCCAACATCCTATCAATGTCTCTCGCCTATCACTTCTCAGGTCGAGCCAGCAGATCAATCAAGTCCATCAAGTCCATGTCGTCGAGCATGACTTTGCCTCTTTCCAATCATGAGAAAGGGCATTGCCCAGTCTGCGTTGTTCCTTCGCCGTGAGACATCCACTTAC
>Ga0265797_10012260_pt1 | contig 10535 bp, 6 predicted proteins | sample P2T30metagenome_FD_192433 | JGI IMG/M metagenome (GOLD analysis project Ga0265797, IMG submission 192433) | Plant litter microbial communities from East Loma Ridge, Irvine, California - P2 T30 | ecosystem: Environmental > Terrestrial > Plant litter > Unclassified | place: USA: California... | reverse complement strand
GTCCCTGTGCTGTATCGTATTTAAGAAGATGGGCCAGAACCTTAGGGCTTGTCAAATCGTTGATTGCAACGATTTCTATGCCTTCCATATTATAGATTTGACGATAGACAAGGCGACCAATTCGCCCGAAGCCATTAATTGCAACTTTTACTGTAGACATGTCTTGTTTGATTATGTTATTCTTACAATGCAAATTTATGAAATTTGGTTGGGCAGCCAAACAATATTTATTAAAACAGGAGTATGTAAAATAATACCATTTAAATTAGTAAAATCCCTAAAATATAGCGGAAATAATTACTAAATAAATTAGTTTAGTAATTACGCTATTTTACTAAGATTAATGTCTGTGTTTCATGAGTTGTTTTGTTTGTATTTAAATGATATATTTCAATAGAACAAGATAGGGGTGGGGTAATTATTTTAATATTTGTCCTTGTTCTGGCACAGTTTTAAGATGATATTCTTATCTTTATTCTATGTATGTATATTGTTATTTAATTGTAGAGCCTTCTACCTTGATTTTGAAATAAACAGGATCCAAACTATTCCCCGTTTGAGATCATAAGGCATTATATTACATATAGTTAAATGTTTTTTGTTAAATCATTAAGTTAACATGGAATTTAAGAGTACAATTGAGTCTGTTTGGGAAAACAGAGAATTATTGAAAAATCCTGAAATCGTTCAACTGATAAAAAGTATCATCGAAGAAGTTGATAAGGGTAGGATAAGAGTTGCCGAACCTCAACCGGATGGGAATTGGTTAGTAAATGAAGCAGTGAAGAAAGCAATCATTCTTTATTTTCCCATTCAACAAATGCACACCAGTGAAGTTGGTATATTTGAGTACCATGATAAAATGGATCTTAAAACCGGCTACGACAAATTAGGGGTTCGTGTTGTTCCGCCAGCTGTGGCCAGATATGGTGCATATATATCCAAGGGTGTAATACTAATGCCTTCTTATGTAAACATTGGTGCTTATATTGATGAAGGTACCATGGTGGATACATGGGCAACAGTTGGAAGCTGCGCTCAGATTGGTAAAAATGTGCATCTTAGTGGAGGCGTTGGGATAGGAGGGGTATTGGAGCCTGTTCAGGCATCACCGGTCATCATTGAAGATGGCGCTTTTATTGGTTCAAGATGTATAGTCGTTGAAGGTGCACGAATTGGGAAAAGAGCAGTACTCGGAGCTGGGGTGACAATTACCGGCAGTTCAAAAATTATTGATGTTACCGAAGATGAACCTATTGAGTATAAAGGGTTTGTACCTGAGGATTCTGTTGTAATTCCAGGTAGTATTCCAAAAACCTTTGCATCAGGAACATATAATGTCCCATGTGCTTTAATAATTGGTAAGCGTAAAGCAAGCACCGATTTGAAAACGTCTCTCAATGACGCGTTAAGGGAAAATCAGGTAGCTGTTTAACTTTATAAATAATAAAAGTGCTGTATATTAATATATACAGCACTTTTATTTTGCCTAAAATTTAATTTAATATATTAAACTTGTTATTATTTTTAATTGTGTTGAGTTTGTTAGTTGTAATCTGTAATATTATTTACATTTGTGATATGCATTGTTAATCGGTATTCAATATGGATTTAAGTGAAAAAATTAAATTAATACTTAGTCGTAAGAACATTTCTCCATCAATCTTTGCAGATGAGATTGGTGTTCAGCGATCGAGTATTTCTCATATTTTAGCAGGAAGAAACAAGCCTAGCCTGGATATTGTTCAGAAAATTGTAAAAAGATTTCCTGAATTAGGATTAAATTGGATTTTAGATGATGCAGAATTGCCAGAAGATAACGCAGATATAAGTACCTACAAGTCATTGCCTAAACCAATAGATATACCCAAAAAAATCATTAAAGAAACACCCTTAGAATCGCGCAAACGCAAGCAGCCTGATCATTCCCCACTACACAAAAACGTAGAAGGTATTAATAAACCAGTAATCGATGAAAAAAGTATCGAACGAATTCTTGTATTTTATTCGGATGGTACTTTTAAAGAATTCAAGCATTAATTTTTAACGCAGATATTAGGTCAACGCAAGATAAGAACTTCACCTCGGATCGTTTCTCCCATAGATGTTATTATGTAAGGATAATTGCCCGCAGGTACCAAGGAGCTATTTATTGTACCATCCCAAGGAACTTCGTATCCTTTAGAGCTATATATCACTATGCCCCACCTATTAAAAATTTTCAGTTCTTCAATTTGTCCATTAGCATTAAATATTTGAAATACATCATTCAGACCATCACTGTTAGGTGAAAAGGCGGCCGGAATATGGAGCTTATCTATAATGTTCACGAATGTTTCTGCCGATGCTTTACAGCCATTCTCTGAAACAACTTCTATTCTATAGGTAAGGGAATTTAAAGGAGCAATTTCAATTTCTGCTGCGGCTGTATTAGAAACGATACCTTCCTTGGGTGACCAGTTGTATACGTAAACAAGATCCGGAGGTAAAACTTCTGGTTTAATAATCGTTTTTCTTCCTTTCACTAAGGAGAACTTTTCCGGTAATGTAACTGAAATCGTTTCCATACGGACCGATGCCGTATCCTGTCCGTTGCATCCCAATACGGGTTCAGTAACCGTTAGACTATACAATCCCGGATATTGTATATTAATTTCAGCGTTATTTCCACCAATCGGCTCATTGTTAAATTTCCATAAATAAGTAAGACCAGATATCCCATTACTATTGTTTGCGGTAAGTCTTGTTGTTTCATCCGTACATAAAATGCTTTTTTCAACATTAATTTTTGCTTCGGGCAGTTCACCATACATGGCATGAATAATTGCGGATGAAGTATCTCTCGAACACTTTTTCTTGAAACTTTTAATGACCGTATAATTTCCGGTATCCTTTACGGTTATCCTGGAATCCGTTGCACCGGGAATATTTAACCCATTAAATTGCCATTGATAGGACCAATCCTGAGCTGATTTGGTTTCTAGCTGAAAGGATTTTTCCGGACAAAATTTGACTTCCTTAGCTGGCTGCGCATTGTAAGTTACAACTGGCGGTTCCGGTACTTCATCGTTACAGTCAATTACCAACAATTGAAAATCTCTTCTTACTACACCAATCCTTACTCCATTTCTGTATTCCTCGCATTGGATTGCAAAAACATACAGTCCTGTAAACTGTGAAATGACTTTGACAACTCCATTATTGTCTACAGCTAAGGGAGATGCTCCTGGAATAACATTAGATATTGAAATTCCATTCGCCCACTTGATTAATGGATAACTGGATTTATTGCTGTCATCGCCATTGGTTTTGTTACTGGTCGTATAACCATTCATTGGTGTTACCAGTGAATACCTCAACTCATCACCATCTGCATCAAAGGCTGACATATTCATTGTAAAACCTTTTTTATTGCAGATATATTCGCCATTTGGCAACCGGAATTCCGGTGATGTGTTTCTTATGCGTAAAGGTGGGAATTCTAAATAGAACACCATACCGGCTCCTGCGGGATCCATTATATTATTAATGTCGCCGTTACGGCAACATCTTTCCCAAACAATATAATAACCATTTGGCTCCGTATATCTGAGCGGATCAAGATAAATATTACCAGTATAAACTCCAATTACGGTATTTAGTGAACGTATGGTCGCACAGGCTACATTTTTATATTCAATATCCGAACTTGATCTGTAAATAACTTTGACCCTATCCATCAAGGTGTTGGTTGCTTTACTATAAATAAACAGTTGAGCATCTGGGTCACGGTTACCTCCGGTTGTAGCTGTTGGAATAACCAGATTATTTTTTTCCCAATATTGAATAAGTGAGATTTCGTATGTATTCGTGCCGGAAGGCTTCATCCGCATTTCTCCACCAACAATGTGGCCTGCAAAAAGGCTGACAGTTTTTATTAACAGAAAAGTGAGCAGTAAATATCTAACCATAACCACTAATAAAATCTAAATATAATATATTACTAAAAATAGAAACTTTTAAGTGAAAATACTATATGAAGAAACTTTGCATGTATTTGTTTTTATCCCAGTAACAGTATTTAACAAGTACTTACAACTTTAATAATTAGTAGAATCGTATTCTTTACTAGCCCTACTATTTAATCTTTAGCAAAATTTTTACTTAAACTCTATACCTTAATATGTACACAAGAAAACAATGGTTGAAACTTCCAATGACTATCGCCATACTTCTATCGGTTGCGATTTTTAGCGGAGTTATGCTCAGCAGCCGAACCGCCAAAAATCGTGCACCGGATGGTTCCAAGGCAGATAAACTTAAACTTCCGGCTGGTTTTAAAGCAGAACATTTGTACAGCCCATCGGCAGCTTCAAAAGGCTCCTGGGTTTCTATGACATTCGATGATAAGGGACGTATGATCACATCTGATCAATATGGAGGACTATTCCGGCTGGAACTGCCTGCAATAGGTTCTACCGAAAAGCCAATTGTCGAAGAACTGAAAATTACCGGAGATACATCTAAAATAGCAATGGGTTATGCACATGGCCTGCTTTATGCTTTCAATAGCCTCTATGTTATGATCAACAACCGGGAGAATCCACGTTTTCCGAAAGGAAGCGGATTATATCGGTTGCAGGATACCGATAATAATGATCAATATGATAAAATTACTTTGTTAAAATCCCTTCGTGGAGAAGGTGAGCACGGTCCGCATAGCATTGTCCTGGCACCGGATAAAAAATCACTTTACGTTGTAGCAGGTAACTTTACGGATTTGCCTAAAATGGACAGTTACCGACTAATGCCTAATTGGAAAAATGACAATCTGTTTCCCTGGATAAAAGACCCACGCGGCCATGCCAATGATCGTAATGCACCTGGCGGGTGGATTGCCCATACAGATCCGGATGGAAAAAACTGGGAGCTTGTCAGTGCAGGTTACCGCAATTCCTATGATATGGCATTTAATGAAGCCGGTGATCTTTTTATTTATGACTCGGACATGGAGTGGGACTTTGGTACACCATGGTACCGGCCAACCAGAGTTTGTCATGCTACAAGCGGAGCAGAATATGGTTGGAGAACAGGTTCAGCCAACTGGTCGCCGACTTTTGCTGACAATCTCCCACCAATCATGAATATAGGACAGGGATCACCAACGAATCTGATCTATCTTAATGAAGCACGTTTCCCGGCAAAATATAAGAATACACTTCTGGCTTTTGACTGGAGCTTTGGTATTGTACATGGCCTGCATTTAAAACCCAGCGGATCAACCTATAGCGCGGATCATGAGGAGTTTCTTTCCGGTGCTCCGCTTCCTCTGACAGATGGAGCAATTGGTCCGGATGGTGCACTTTACTTTCTCACCGGGGGCCGCCGTCTGGAATCGGATTTATACAGAGTTTATTACGGGGATTATAAGAATATTCCGGCAGGTTCCAATACAGCAGAAGTAGTGATTACGGCTGAACATAAACAAAGGACAGACCTTGAAAAATTTCATACTAAGCAGGATCCAAAAGCCATTGATACTGCCTGGCCGTTCCTGAAAAGTCCGGATCGTTTCCTTCGTTATGCTGCGAGGCTTGCCATTGAACATCAGCCGGTCAGTCAATGGGAAAGTAAAGTTTATGCTGAAAAGGATCCACAGACACTGATATATAGCTCGTTAGCACTTGGTCGGCAAGGAGATTCAACTAAGGTAGGAGGGCCTTTGCTTAAAGGACTCACCCGCATCGATTATAAAAAATTAAATCAGGTGCAGAAACAGGATCTGCTTCGGACGATTGAAGTAATACTTTACCGGACAGGCCAGCCAGACGCATCAACCAAAGCAACTTTACTGGCTTATCTAAATCCCAAATACCCATCATCATCGGCATTATTGAATAGATTTTACAGCAAAATTCTGGTGAACCTGGAAGCACCAAAAGTTGTTGACCGTACACTGGCTTTACTTGAAGCAGATGAAAAATTTGATGATAAGGATAACGCAACAGCAACAGCAACTGCTGATTTAATTCTTCGAAATCCACAATACGGCCTTGATCTCGCAAGGCTTCTGGAAAAAATGCCTCCGTCCCAACAGACATTTTATGCAGTGGTACTTAGCAGTGAGAAATCCGGCTGGACGCCACAATTGCGCGAGAAATATTTTAAATGGTTTAGCAAAGCGTTTAGTTATCAGGGTGGAAACAGTTATATAGGTTTTATTGATAAAGCACGTCAGCTTGCACTGAAAAATGTACCGAAAGAAAAATTTGCTTACTACAACAAACTGTCTGGTGCTGAATTGGTTACCGGAAATGGAAATGATCTTGTAAAGCTTTATACTCCCAAAGGGCCTGGTCGCGGATGGAAAGTTGCGGATGCAGTCAATTTGGTACAGGATAGTTTAACTAATCGCGACTTTGACAGGGGAAAAATGATTTTTTCTGCCGTATTATGTAGTCGCTGCCATACAATGCAGGGGGAAGGATCAGACGTTGGTCCGGATCTTACGCAATTAGGAACACGGTTTTCGGTTAAGGATGTGCTGGAAGCAATCATTGAACCAAATAAGGCAATTTCTGATCAGTATGCTTCCATTGCATATTTGCTAAAAGATAAAGAATCAGTAGTAGGTCGTCAGATTAATGAAGATGCAAACTTTTATTATATTGCACAAAATCCTTTTGACTCAAAAACGATCAGAAAAATAAGTAAGAAAGAAGTACTTTCAACTACAATATCTCCATCTTCGGTAATGTTGCCAGGGCTGATTAACGGATTAAACCCTAATGAATTAAGAGACCTGATTGCGTACCTGATGTCAGGAGGGAACAAAAACAATCCAATTTTCTCTGAATCTAACGGATCAATAAAGAAAGCCGGAAAATGAAAATTTTAGAGTAAATTACCGAATATTTATCTTAAGTAGTGGTGCCACGGATTTGGTCTTTACCCTTAACAGAGGGTAGGGTAATGGTGGCACCATTTCTTTCTTTACCTGCTTGAAAATAAATTGAATAGGAGTGGAAAAGTCTGTAAATAACCATAAGAAATATTAATATCCATTTAAAAGTCTTGAATTAATTTTTACTCCATAACAATTTATAAAGTTAAAATGAAAAATATTGATGGTAGAAGATCAGCATTGAAAAAAATGGTAACGGGCGCGACTGCTTTTAGTCTACCCCTCACTGTTACGGACATCTTTGCTGCCTCAGACAGTGTGCTTGGTCCTGAACTTAAAGGAAAAATCAACCACTCTGTATGTAAATGGTGTTATGGTAAAATTCCACTAGATACTTTTGCTCAGGAATGTAAAAAGATAGGGATTAAATCTATTGAGCTTCTGGGTCCTGAAGAGTGGCCGGTATTAAAAAAATACGGATTGACCTGCGCACTACCGAACGGAGCAGGCATGGGTATCGAAAAAGGATTTAATGATCCGGCTAATCATGATGAACTGGTAAAAAGTTATGAAGACCTGTTTCCAAAATTACAAGCCGCAGGTTATACCACAGTCATATGCTTTTCAGGAAACAGGCGCGGCATGTCGGATATTGACGGAATGCGAAATGCTGCAGTGGGATTGAAGCGACTTATGCCTTCGGCAGAAAAATACAATATCACAATGATCATGGAACTGTTGAACAGTAAAGTGAATCATAGGGATTATATGTGTGACCGTACGGAATGGGGCGCCGGACTTTGTGAGATGATTGGATCAGAAAAATTCAAACTTCTTTACGACATCTATCATATGCAGATTATGGAAGGAGACGTAATTGCAACAATTAAAAAGTACCATAAATATATTGGGCATTATCATACTGCCGGGGTGCCTGGCAGAAACGAAATTGACGATACGCAGGAGTTATACTATCCAGCAATAATGAAGGCAATTGTTGAAACAGGTTTCAAAGGTTTTGTTGCACAGGAATTTATTCCAAAACGTGCCGATGCTGTAGCTTCACTTAAACAAGGTATTGAAATCTGTGATGTTGCCTGATGTTAAATTGATTTGTGAATGATTAACGGTTTCAAATACCATTAATCATTCATTTTCCGTGCAGAAAGCCTTAAATTCATTTTAAGTAGAATAACTTTTCACCAATCGTTTTTTATACAAATCAACTGATTTTGAGTTACATATACCATACATTATTAAATTAACACTCTCTGAGGTTTTATTTAACTTCAGCTACCTTCACGACAGTACATTCTATGAAAATCTCAGCGCTTAAAACTCCAATGGTCTAACTGAACTAAGGTATTTATAAATGTTGTATAATTTATATTATGTTAAATAGAATCTCAATAATAAGAAAGGCCACCATTTTGGTGGCCTTTCTTATATTCTAATATGACTTCCTACTCCTCAACACATGCTACCTTCTTTTCAGCAAACTGTTCAAGAACACTATTTACAGTTGCCAGGTTTTCTTTTGCTTCTGCCTCATCTTTTGATGCAATCGCTTTTTCAAAATAAGGTTTCGCTTTTTTAAACCTTCCGCAAACACGACCTTCAACCTCTTTACCACGAGCCTGGTATTCGGTCATATTCATATTATCAACTTCGCTTTTTAACAATACCGCTTCGTTGAAATAAAATACACCGAGATTATAAAGTGCGTCGTAATTGGTAGCTTCAAGTTCCAATACCTTTTTGTAATTGGCCATCGCTTCCTTAGATGCATTAACCTGTTTAGCTTTCAAGTCAGCTAATTCTTTTTCAAGGGCTGCATTATCATTACCCTTTGCAGATTCTGCAGAAGACTTAATATTTCCTTCGATTGTCGCAATTGATGCAAGCGCTTCCTTCTTCTTAGCATTCACATCATCAAGCTGACGTTTCAAATCTGCACTTTTCGGTTGCTTTTTCAAAAGTCCGGTGATACGCTTTACTTCACCATCGTATACTTCAATCTTACCTTTTTCAGATTCAAGGTTTTTTGTAAGGCTGGCTACCTTGGTAGTACCTGTCCCTAATTTTCCCTGAATTTCTTTGATTCTATCCAGTGCTTTTCTGTTTGTGTTATCATACAAAATAGCAAGGTTAACCATATTCTGAACATTGCTAGGATCTGATTTAGACAAGGCTGTCAGCTCATTAATAGCCTGATCCTCTTTACCTGATGCCAACAGAATATTAACAATCTCTGCTTTAAGATCCTTGTTATTAGGCGATTTCTCTAAACCCTTGTTAAGAATTTCGGTTGCTTTATCAAAATCATTGTCCGCACGATAGATCTGAGCAAGGCTGTAAAAAACACTTGGATCCTTACCGCCATTAGCGATGTATGTTCCGAATTGAGCTTTAGCATCATCTTTTCTGTCAATTTGCTGAGCTGCAATACCACCGTACAAAGCAGCAGTAGTATCCTTTTTATTTACCTGCTGAGCCAACTGAAACATTTCCAATGCACCGGCGAGATTTTTAGTCTGATATTTTTCTGCACCCTGTTTTACAAATGCATTAAACAAAGAGGTACCCTCTTCCCCATTCAGAACCTTCTGTGCATCTTTTGATGATTTACCTGGTTCTCCTTTTTTAGTAAGATCCAGCTCAACAACCTTTTTGTATGCTTCAAATGCTGTTTTGGAAGCACTTGAATCTACTTCGGAACCCTGCAAAGCTATGTTTTCATAAAGTTTTGCTCTTTCCAGCCAAAAAGCTGCTTTCGCACTATTTTTCGGATCGGCAACATCTTTATCACTTTTCTCTTTATCCTTACGATATTGATCTACCATCGCCTTATTGATAGCATCCTGCGAAAATGCAGATATGCTCAAAAGGCTAAGCGCAGAAACAAAAAACATTTTTTTCATAAATCTTAACTTTTATTGTGATTGATAATTCGAAAAGCTAAATATAAATTAATATTTGGAAAATCTACAAAAATCATACCTCATCACCTGTCTCATCCTCTTCCAAATCTGCATCTGAGTCGTCCTCTTCATCATCAGCGTCAATATCCTCATCCGAGTCAGAATCCGCCAAATCTTCATCAGCAAGCGCAATGATATCAGGTGACTTTGTAACGATTACATTTCCGTCTTCATCCAGTTCTTCCACTTTTTCATCGGGATCTTTAAGAATACGTGTAACGGATGTTATCTCATCTGAATTATTCAGTCTGATCAATTTAACACCCTGGGTATTTCTTCCCGCCTGACGAATATCCAGTACACTCATACGAATTGCAATACCGTTTCTTGTAATGATCATCAGATCATCCTGTTCTGTTACTTCCCGGATGGCAACAAGTTTTCCGACTTTTTCAGTGGCGTTCATAGTTGAAACTCCTTTCCCACCCCGCTTGGTAACACGGTAACTTTCAATACTGGATCTCTTGCCAAATCCGTTTTCAGAAACTACTAGCAACTGAGCATCTTCACGGTTAATACAAACCATTCCAATTACCTTGTTTCCCTCATCTGTCAAATTGATACCGCGAACACCGGCAGCAGTTCTTCCCATTGGCCTCACTCCTTTTTCATTGAAACGAACTGCCCGTCCTGCACTGGATGCGATTACAATATCATTATCTCCATTGGTA
>Ga0265797_10012257_pt1 | contig 10537 bp, 11 predicted proteins | sample P2T30metagenome_FD_192433 | JGI IMG/M metagenome (GOLD analysis project Ga0265797, IMG submission 192433) | Plant litter microbial communities from East Loma Ridge, Irvine, California - P2 T30 | ecosystem: Environmental > Terrestrial > Plant litter > Unclassified | place: USA: California... | reverse complement strand
GGAATCTCCTTCCGCCTGCAGACCACAGACTTCACCGTCAACAACGCATGGGCAGCTGCGGACCTCGGATCCAGCGCCGAGCGCAGCATGAAGGCCGCTCTGAAGAAGGGTCGCTACAGCGAGCTTGACCTGTACTTCGCAACCGACATCCCCGGCGGCACCCTCGGATGGTAAGCCACACTGCCCGTCAATCAGATCCAAAATCTCTCCCAAGAACTCCTCCCACTAACCACGCCCCGCAGGTGCTACTTCCCAACCGCCAGCCCGACTTCCTCGGACCTCACCCTCGACGGCTGCGTCAACCTGGCCGACTCGCTCCCCGGCGGCTCCGCGGCGCCGTACAACGAGGGCGCGACCGCCACTCACGAAGTCGGCCACTGGCTCGGCCTCTACCACGTCTTCCAGGGCGGCTGCTCCGGCGCCGGCGACCAGGTCAACGACACCCCGCCGCAGGGCACCGCGACGTCCGGCTGCCCTGTCGGCAAGGACACTTGCTCCGGCGGCGGCGTCGACTCGATCCACAACTGGATGGACTACAGCACCGACGCTTGCATGGACAGGTTCACCACTGGCCAGAACACTAGGGCCAATGCGCTTTACAGCCAGCTTAGGTCTGGTCGCTAGGTGGGGATCGCTGTGTGGGATTGGGGTGATGTGGCTTGGCTGGATGACTGGTCGGCTGGATCTGTATAGTGCTGTTAGCTTTGCATAGAGAGAGAGTAGTTATTGAGCATACGCGTTATGAATGACCTGGTTTCAGAACACCCTTTCAGTCGCGTTTGAGGGTCATGTCCACATCGTAGGCCGGACCAAGACGCATGAGCCCGTTCTCTCAGAACACTGGAGTCTTGATGAGTGCGTCGATGGCGCTTGGATCGCGGAGAGCGATCACAACCGGTAAGCACGTGTGTATCGATGGTCAATTCGGAGCGTCTGACTCTGGCTTGCAGCTAATTCTCTGAATCTGGGAGTGTTTTGGAGTAATTAGTAGATAGCATGGCCGACCGCCTTGGGGGGCGACGCGGGTTGGGACGGGCTCGTAAAGCTCTGAGTCTCAGCATTTTCTACAGAGCTTATCACACTGTAGCCTCGACGTCTGCAAAGATGAGTTCATGGGGACTTGATGAGTGATGAGCCATGAGAGGAAAGATTGTTCGCGTTGGTCTGACCTGACCCGAGCGCCGAGCTGCAAATCTCGGGGGTCAATTGCGGGGATTTCTACTATCACAGACTGCAAGTTAGACTCTGGCATCCTTTTCTTCCGCCATGAAACATTGCCCCCGTCCCACCGTCAAGTCTCATCACGAGGTCATGGCTTAATCAATGAGAAGCAGCGTTTACTCAAGCGCTTCTGATGGAGATTCTCATTGAACTTTTGACTTCGATTTAACCGAAAAGTTTGTTGACTGTTTTGACGACTGACTGTACCATGCTAGAGCGCTCGACAAGAGTGAACACAGCGAAACTTCGATCAGCCCGAATATCTCAACTATTCTGGCTTACGGTCTGGACGAAAAGCGAGCTGAGTTCTGGTGATATTGCCGCACATACAAGCTTATGTGCGTGTGGCTAGACGTCCTCGCGCTGAGCTGGACCAATCGTCGTATGCCTCTTCGCCAGGCTGGCATTCGATTCTGTCATAGACCCATATTCCGATCGCGATCAGGACAGCATCTTCTAGTTTGCTAGGAAGAAGACTCATGAGTGTCATTCTTGGAGCAGAAGAACTTTGCCACGAACGAGCAAAGGAGGGGCAGCTGGAAAGCGGGAGCGCGGCATCGTGCTTTTGTGGCTTGGCCTAGCAAAGTTCCATGCATGGTGGTGGTGGTCGTGACTACTGCCTGTACTTGCTCTTCGTTTGCTACACGCGAGAAAAGCATGACTCCGATGCCGGAGTCAAAGGGCATGAAGACCAGATCGACTCCGTTATCGACTTCATTTAAGTAAGATGTGATCAACACACTCGAACAGCGTCACATACAGGCCAACACCACCTCGAATCATGGCAGACCGTGGAAGTCGGCTTGAAACGTCTTCACACTACGACACAATCATTCTTGGGGCGGGCATTTCTGGACTGGCCTGCGCAACTCGGTTGCTCGAAGCCGCCGTTCAAGGGGATGACGGCCGCCGTTTACGGGTTCTAGAAGCTCGCACTCGCATAGGTGGTCGCATAGAGTCCGTTAATGTGCAAGGCTGGAGACTGGATACCGGACCGAACTGGATACATGGGGAAGGCAGTGCAAGAAGATCGAATCCCTTGACACAAATCCTTCCGCAGAAACGCTGTAGACCAATGAGAGGGTCGGCTTTGTTCCAGGCACCGCAAGATAATCCAATCAGGACTTGGTGTGGACCCCAGGATCCAGGGAACCACACACAGCCCATGACGCCACCCCCATCACCAGCTCTTCACAACGGGTCGTCCTGTCCGCCAAGCGCAGCTGCGATGATCCTGTCCAGCGTTCAGCAAGCGATCGGCGAAGTTCAAGATCTCGCCATGGCCGTTGCAGCCAGTGAGGCTAAGCACACTTCAGTCTTGCGGGCGCTATGGAACACAAGAGCTTTCCAAGACGCGTTCGATACAGTACCTGATCAGTACCATCATACCTTGGCTGCGTTGTTCCAGGGTATCGAGAGCATGGAGGCTGCCCCGCTTGCCGCGCACACAGGAGAGCTGCAACGTCCCGAAAGTGCTCCCGGCGTGGGACTCTTGGAATACGCGGTGGATGCATACGACGGAGAAGACGTATTCCTACAAGACGGGTATGCTGCAGTGGTCGAAGAACTCGCGCGTCCGCTCGTGGAACATGGTGCCATTGAGCTAGACACTATCGTGACGCGGATAGATTGGACAGAGAACCCGATCGTTGTTGAAACATCTCGAGGCGCTTTTACTGCCGCAGAAGTCGTGTGCACTTTCCCTTTGGGAGTTCTAAAAGACAGCTGTAGGGACGCGTTATTCACGCCCACTCTACCAACGGAAAAGCAAGAGGCTGTCGATTCTCTTGGATTCGGTACACTCGACAAGATCTTTGCTATCTACTCGTCACCATGGTGGAATCACGAGCCTCACAAGTCCATCTTGAAAGGGCACATGTTCCATGCGCAGGCTGCAGGCGATGAAGAGATGCCTGACTCCTTCTTAGGATTCACCTCGGAGCTGGATGGTATTTCCGTCGGCCGCGACGGCGATTCGTTTCCGGGTGTCTACCGATTGCCAATTCTCAATCTCCACAGCTTGACTGGCCAGCCGATACTTTCCGCTTTTGTTTCATGCAAATCCGCTGCAAAGGTCGAGCTGATGGAAGACGATGAAGTTGCTGAGATGTTCCATCGAACTATCGCTCAGTGGTTCGGCAGCGAGCCGCCCCGACCCGATTGCGTGCATGTCACAAGATGGGCACAAGATCCCTACTCCAGAGGGGCTTACAGCCACATGATTACCAACTTATCTGAGCCCAGCCAAAGAGGGTCTTTGCAAGAGCCTGTGATGAACGGCAAAGGCAGCACGTTGTGGTTTGCTGGAGAGCATTGTTCTCGAGAACATTTTGCCATGGTTCATGGGGCCTTGTTGGATGGATGGAGAGTGGCTGATACGATTCTTCAGAAATGAGAATCACATTGTTCTGTTATTCCTAAACGCAGCCATTTCTCTAGAAACATGTACATGTTTTCTCTGAACAACCGGTGCCATCAACCCCCAACACCCTTCACCTCAACCTAGTCTTCGCATGTCGCACACTGACAGGTCCCGATGGGACCAAACATGCTCTGCTGGCTCGGTCTGAATGCAAGCCGAGAATACCGATGTGCTGGCATCATCGCCTAGGTGGTTTGTTGCTCGATCCACGGGCCAGAACAACGGGTGGAGGCGTCGCTAATGATTGAGAATTTGCCGACGGCAGGTGTGCATCCTGGCGCTGTGAGATGCATTGCTGAGGTGTTTCGTTCTTCGTTTTTGGCACAATTCTGGGAAGCTCGAAAGACTCGAGGTCGTCCGCCGGTTGGATCTTAGCTGTGATGAGATTCCAAGGTCAGCAGTCACCCTTGGGATTTAGCATGATTATCGAGTACTCACGACAGACTCTCAAAGCCAACATCTTTTGATTTTGCCAGATAGTAATGAGGTTGGTGGCAAGGGTCATGATGCCGAAAGCAAGTGTAATTAACAGTTCGGCGGTCGACGAAGACATTTTTCCGTACTATAGTCGCGCACGGTGAATGGTACTTTAGACAAAGATTGCTGAAGAAGAACGCGATCGATTCCTATAATCTTATATACACATCCTACAATCACGAAGGTGGCGAGTCCTCTCACGGCACACTGAGCATCCCACAGGGTGCGGATGATGTGTGAGATGAGAATAAGGGAGAGAACTTCGACATATAACAAGAAAAACCTGGAACTTCCGCTGGCATGAGACCGATCCAGGTTGGAACTTTTTGCGAAGTTCGAGGAGTATTAATATCAGCTCACGATGTTTCCAGCCATCCCGAAAGTTCCTCTGGAACTAAGAAGGTGCCACTGAAGGATCACTTGGCGTGGGACTTTCGCGAACTCTACATGTACTGCACTGGAACTTTGGGTAAATGTGATGGCTTGCTGCCAACAATAGTTTCTGCACAGCATAGTCACCCTATGACAGGGGCGAAGCTTCGCAACATTCTCGGTATTTGTTGGAACATGGAGGACGTGTAAATCTACCGCGACACGGTGTTTTACACTCGGAAAGTGAAAAGCAAGTTCAAGGCCAGCAAAGACAGGGTAAATACACAGGATACAGAACAGCCGAACATGTTACTCAGACATCAGACGATTTCATTTACAAGAGAGGCAATGTTAGCTTTCATGCTGTCCGCGGCTTGAATGGCTCCATGATCGCGGAGACACTCTTGCTGCAGAGCCATGAGCTCGATGCGCCACGGGTCCTGACTTCCCCATTCATCTGCAATCATCATCGTCGCTTTCGCCAAACACTCAACAGCATATTCCCACATCTGCATCTCCATCAAAGCGCGCCCTTGGATCTCAAGGCCACCCAGTTGGTACACGACAAACTCCTTGCCTTGTCCGCTCCGAGCGCGGTCCTCAAGCTTCTTACCAAGCGTGGTAGCTTGTGCCCAATCCGAGGAGTTCAGGGCGTTGTATGCAAGGGCATTGAGTATTGTGAGGTGGCTGAGTTCCGGTGCGTTCGTGTCCGCGCCACCTTTGAGCAGGGCTTCCAAGCTCATCTTGGCAGTGGCAGGGAATTTTGTGCCGTATATACGATAGAGCAGGTCGCATTGTTGGCGAACGTACTCCGGATGGAGCGGTGGTAGTCTACCTTCAAAAGTATCGGCAGTCACTTGCCACGTGTTGTGCACAAGCATTTCGAGCTCATCGATGGGCGTGGAAGCCAGCTTCCCGAACAGGCGTACGACTGCATGCGATGGCTTGAGAACGACTCGTGCCCAGTCGCGTATGTGACTAATCAACATGGCTGCAATCTCTGGATGGCCAGACTGTGTCAGATACGCCAAAGAAGCCCAGAAGAAGTTGAGCGCACGAACGTTGCCGGTCTCGATGATCGGTTTCACGAGCGCAAATGCTCTTTGCAAGACGAGACCTGCTTCTTCGAGGGATTGTTGACTGAACAGCAGAACTGCGGAGCGTACGAGATCATAATAGGCTTCTGGCTGATCTATGTCATCCAGCTTGCACTTCGTACTCACGCAACTTCCGCTGCTGTTGAGCTCCCATAAGCCGTAGTCGAACGATGTTTCGATGTGCTGTTTTGTCAAGGCATAGATCTGTTCCACAGCTGACAGTTGCGTTGTGAGAGACGTGTTGATCTTTACTCCGCACATCCAATACTGAGGAAGGGATCTAAAGGATTCCTGAGTAGCATGCCAGTCTTGCGCGACGCTCAGATATTGGCGGCGCGCAACGTTTTGCAAAGCTAGCGGTCCAGCGCTGGTAGATCGCGACCGCCGAGCGTCGACTGGCACAACAAGACACTGCGTTGATCTTGAAGGTTGAGGCTCTGTTCCTCGCACCTTTCTTGGTCTCGTGGGTTGATGTTTTGCGTATTTGGTATCGAAACCCCATTTCGTGATGCGGGATCTGTACTGCTTTACACTTGCAGCAGGTCAGCAAATGAAGAGATCACTTGTTGTCGAGCCTACACATACCTGCCATGAAACCCATGCTGTACAGACATGACTCGCATTACTTCGGTCAACGTCTTTTTCTCGCACAGGTACAGCTGGCCGATCTGTTCTCGGTACGGCTCCCAGTCCATTCCTGGTGGGGCTGCAGTTGAGGGAGGGCCATGCTGCTCCGGAGCTTGTGCGATTGGGACTGCTCCAAGCCCAGAACTACATCCAGCAACTGGTGCCGCTGCCATCCGATGAACGAGCTAGCCTTTGAGCACATGGAATCCAAAAGGAAAGTTCTGCGTCTGTGACTATGTGTAGCATGAGCGCAATCTGGCTACGCGCAAGGCTCAGACCTTGTGCTGGATCAAGTCGCACGAAACGGCACTGCCTTCAGCGTCACCTCGTCTTGCTACGGGGGTCGGTACATCGTTGAAGTACATGACCAACTGCGGCGCGTCGGTCGGTGGTCGCTAATCGGTGGCCTCTCTCTCTCTTCACGTGTGAGTGATGCGGACTCTGCCAGCGAAGGATTGTCTCGGGTCATGTACGTAGGCTCTGTGTGTGTCAGGCGCGAACGCCACGAAGGCGAGGAACTTCCATGTATACTGCCAGATTATCGCCAAGTACATATAGCCCTGCATACCGACAGGGTTCAGGCCCACTTGGCGTACCGATGAGCACTAGCAATCCCGATCGGCGAGCAACCGACCGGTGACTCCTACCGCAACGTGCGTCTACAATATATTGATAAGTCTGCAGATTGTGCATGCGCTGGTCGACTGGTCCGCGCCGCCCGAGCTCGGCAGTTCTGCGTGGCAACACGTTTCCAGCCCTCTGTCTCAGGGCCCAAAGTTCGCCAAAGTTCCTTGCGTCAACACACAAGGGCTCACATGATTCCATGGAGTTCTGTGCTTCAACAGAGCGCTTGTTCTACACTCCTCCAAGAGAAGCAGTCCTGATGTGGTGAAGCTGTTATAAGAGACTGGATCAGACCTCCTCATCATGCCTCAACATGTACCAATTTGACCAAGTCTATTCACGCTACCGTTACGCACCAAGCCGTCGCTTTACTGCTTCCAATATGACTTCCACACAGCACGATCACATTGTCCTCCTCGTCGACTCAGACTTCTTCGAAAACATACCCGACTGGGTTACCACCAACTTCACCGTCACTCCAGGTGGATACCATGACGGTCAGGCATCCCGCAACAAGTTGGTCATCTTCGCCGATGGCAGCTACTTGGAGTTCTTCAACTGGTACGACACACCGCCGTCACTCGACGATGAGCACTTGCCGATGAGATTCTGGGGCCCGAAAACCCCTGGACTTATCGACTTCGCACTCACCGACACCACCCACTCTGCGGAGGAGTCTGTGGACTCAGTCAACGCACGATTATCTGACGGAGTTGATGGAGACGCCGGTCTCGGTGTCAAGTTCGGGAAGCCCATCGCAGGATCAAGGAAGAAAGCAGATGGTCTGGAGATCAAGTGGAAGGTCACACGCCCGGAATTCTCCGACAGTAAGGCAACTCCGTCTGAAGAATCATTCCCTCACGGTCGAATCGACGTACCATTTTTCTGCCACGACGTCACCAAGCGAACACACAGAGTCCCTTGCGAGGACGAGAACAAAACCACTCACCCCTGTGGTGCCACTGGGATTGCCGCTTGTGAGATTTTGGTCCCCGAACACTTGTTGGCCGAGTACGCCTGCGTGTACTCCAAGATCTTGGGATCCGAAGCGCAGGCTGCCGCCAACAAGAGGTCCTACACTTTCGACATTGGTGTCCCTCAAGGATCCGAGCGCTCGACTGTTGTGTTGCGTACTGGTGAAACGGAAGAAGATGCAAAGCTTATGCGAGATAGAGGTATTGGCTTCTCTCGTCTTTTCATTGCCACAAGCTCCGGTGACTTGGAGGGTAGGCGCGCATTGGGGTCTACGGGAATCGCGGCTACTATCTTGCTTGAGAAGTCCGGCACGAGGAGCGTTTTGTAGCAGCGGCGGGAAGTGACTCGCTGTTGTTCTGGTTCGCTCATACTCGGGGAAGATCACAGTCTTTATCAATTTGAACCTGTCGTGTTTTCCAGCTCGCCATGGCTTCCACCATACTCCTGATGACTTGAGATTGAGCATTCAGTGTAGCGTGAGACTTGAGTTTGAGGCCGAGTTTCGTGGAGCCATTCACAATGTCATGCCCGTCTTTTGGGATCCGTCGAGTTCATCCAGGCCATCTCTTCCTCGGCAGAATGCGGCACGTTATCAAGAAAGGTGTCAACTCGACCACTTCGATGTACATCAATCGCATCGTTACAGCGCATCACTTTTCATCATGCGCCAAGTGCATGGAGGCAACGCCTGTTGCGCCTCGCCGGTCATTATTGATGGTGTGCACTCCATTCCTACCGCCGCCACTGCCACCAGTCCTACCCTATTAGGCACATGTGAAATGGCCGGATTCCGATGACGGCTAATGCGGTTGAACGCCAACGCATGGCAATTCCTCAGCCTGATTGTTGTCCCCTCAGCCCTCATCGATCGACTGTTGAACGCTTATAAGGCGCCCCATCGTTCCCATCGTTCGAACCTTCTTGAACCTCGATATCACAGCAATGGAAGCACCAAGATTCAATGGAGTTCTGGACATAGGAGGAAGTTCCATACGTTCCTACAACAAGATCCTCCTCGAGAGAAAGCTTTTCTGGACCAATGTGCCTTTTGAACCCGTCCATGGTCACGTCCAAAGAACGCTGCCAACGTCAATTATCCATAGCGACGAAGGTCTCAAGCTCTGGACAAGAATCACCCATCTCCCAGAGTATTACCAGACCAGAGCGGAAGCTGATCTGCTCGTCAAAAACGCCCAAGAGTTGGCAGAACGGATATGCGAAGACAGTGTATTAATTGATCTTGGCTGCGGGTAGGTTGGGCCACCGTTTGGACCCTTTAACACGGTACAGCGAGCCTTGCTGACATGGAGCGCAGAGACATTCGCAAAGTCATGCCGCTGTTGGAAGAACTTAATCGTCTCTCAAGACCGGTGCTCTATTGCCCTCTCGATCTTTCACGTCAGTCCATAGAGCAAGCTCTTGTACAGACAAGCCTCTCAGATCTTCCTCATGTCGGTATCACTGGCCTTTGGGGCGCCTTTGAAGATGCAGTAGAGTGGGCCAATAGTGCATGTGGCGAGAAGCCCAGGATGTTCCTCTCCCTGGGTTCCATGTTTGGGAACGACCATTTCGAAGAAGCAGTTGCGCGCCTGAAGTGGCTCCGCTCAGCTGGTCTGCAACGCCCATGCGACACCATCTTACTCACAATGGACGGAACAAAGGATGCCGCAAAAGTCTGCAGCTCATATAACGATGTGCAGGGCCTTTTCACCAGCTTCATCCTCCAAGGATTTGAGCATTCGAATCAAGCTCTTGGTGCCAAGTGGTATGAGAGCGGAGACTGGACCTTGGTCCGTAAACTCACGCGAAATCCCACGATGCATCGGTTCGTTCTACAGGCCAACCGAACGTTCAAGTGTCCAGGGACTGAGGTCACGATCCGTCGGGGTGAGGGCATTGATTGCTACGAAGGGTTCAAGTATGGACCTGATGAGATGGCAAAGCAGTTCCAAGCTGCCGGACTGAAAGAACTGGTGCGCTGGAAATGTCCGAATGATGACATATGTAAGTGTTCCGGTCTTACTTATTGACTCATTGACTTGAAACAAACCCTTATCTGACAGCCACTGATAGATCAATACCTCCTTGGATTCGATTAGCGTCGATGGATCATGGGACATGCTGTGCTCAACAGGATGAAGGTTTATGTGTGTACTGGAGCAGTGGAGTTGTCTGAAATCGAGCATTAGCGGCCCAACCATCTGTTCTGCAATGTGTGCGGTATTGGACGGGATTCTCCATCATGGTAATATTAATTATCGGTAGATTTGACCCTCGCAGTCATTACATCTAGGTAGCATGCATCCAGCTTTTGTGTAAGAACCCGTTATCCGGGTCTGAGAGAAAAAGCAGTGTTACAGTAGGGTCAGGGCAACAAGATTATTGACCTACCCATATCCAAGGCACTAGTATAGAGAGAACATCGCGGCTATCCGCCTTCATCTTAACCAATTCGAGCGAAGCTAAGTGTAGTAACCTCTCAATGGGGTTGATAATACACGAAAGGATGATTGACCTATTACATTGCGTAGCAGCTAAGTTACAGTAGTATGTATGTAACTGTTTCAGAAAGTACTGGACTAGCGGGTCTAAGCGTTCTCAGCGACTTTTACAATACTTTTCTTTTTACCTTGAATCTACAACCTCCAAGCGAGTTCCCGGTGTTTAGTCCAGTACGGCAGCGTTGTGCTCAGCATACTTGCCGCTCCTATACCTACACACA
>Ga0265797_10012256_pt1 | contig 10537 bp, 8 predicted proteins | sample P2T30metagenome_FD_192433 | JGI IMG/M metagenome (GOLD analysis project Ga0265797, IMG submission 192433) | Plant litter microbial communities from East Loma Ridge, Irvine, California - P2 T30 | ecosystem: Environmental > Terrestrial > Plant litter > Unclassified | place: USA: California... | reverse complement strand
GGTTCGTTCTTTCGCAAACCGGATCCTGCACCGTTGGTAGATTCGAAGGATCGCAAGGTCGATATTGGCAATGAACAACCAGGCGCATCGAAGCCTGCTACGACCACTACGCCAGAAGTTGAAATGAACGTCCACAATGACCAGACTGAAGATCTCGATGAAGAAAGCTCAGACGAATTTGAAGGCGTGGACGACGAGAGCCTGCTTGAGGCATTGCAATCGCCAGAACTTGTGCGGATCAAACCAGTGTCTCCCGATGTTCGGACCCGATCTGTCATCAGCATGCCACCACCCCCTCGTCCGGCTTTCGTAAGATCTACCCACAACAACCCAGGTCGGCCGCCTATACGGGAGAATGAGGATCTTGAATGGCAAGACTTCCTGGAGTCGAGCACTCAGATTGCACGTGAGATCAGCACAGAAGCGCCAGCGACGCGTTTGTCACCAGCCCACGTGCCAACAGCGAAGGAGACTGTTAAAATGGGATCATTCAGCTCAGGCTCATTCGAATTCACGGAAGACGATATCGAGGAGTTGGACCCAACGCCATGCCCACGTGTCCTACATGGACAAACTCCAGAACAGGCCAAGGCAGCTAGCGAACGCATGGCAATGCCTCCGCCGCCATTACCTCATAAGCAACGTGTTCAGGAACCAGAGCAAAAAGGTCCTGGGGGAGGTTTCATCTCAAAGCATACGGCTGAACCAAGTCATACTCATGATGACATCGGTTTCAGCATGACACAGCTCGAGAGCTTTGTGGAAGACGATCTGCAATTGACACAGGCGGAGTAAAGGAATACTTGCAGGATATCATGCATTTTGGTTATGTTGTAATCTCGGTTCTCCTTACACAATGGTTGTATACCCATTGAAAACGATATTACGGACAATCACAGAACAAACCTCTTTTGCAGCTCGAGAGTAACCGGCGTGTGAGACTCGTGGCATGTTAGCCTTCCATCATACATGCTTCCGAAGCTCGCACCTTATAGCTCTTGAGTGATATAAAATCGCTGCGCCACGCCTAGTATCGGCTACAGCTGCAGCTGCAGCTGCAGCACAATTGCTATCCGAACAGTTCCCGATGTGATACCAGCCAAGCAGGTCAGAATAGAGCCTCCTACCTCACTTCTCCTGTCCGTCTGAAGCTCGTCGTTTCTTTCTAGACCACGCCACCCTCGCTTGGTTTGCCACTTCACAAGACTGAGCGTGCCCTCGGTCTCTGACGTGCTTGGAACCGGTGACGCTGCCAACACAGAAGCAAGGCCGTTAGCCACAAACCAAGCAGACTAGGAGGCCGCTATGCCTATAGCAAGTGTGGCTAATGGTGATCAAACCTTATCCCCGCGTCTGGTTCCTGGTTTCTGGAGTTGATCCGTGTGATGTCAGCCGCTAGCCGGATGATCGGCCGGGTTCGAGACACGCTAGTTGGCGATCCATCATGTTCTCGTCACTCTTTCCGTCTCGGCAGCCCTACGACAGGCTACGAGCGTACGGGTGACCAGGTCGGTCAACGTGTGGATACGACCTGGGGCCCCATTGAGGGAGGAGGCGGAGGGTATATAATCCATGCCCTGCTGGGAGTATTGTTTCTTGGCCACATTCATCATCAACTCAACTCTAATCAACAAACAACTCTTCCAAACAATCAACCCAACCACCACATCTTTCACCATGAAGTTCTCACAAGTCGCCATCCTCGCTGCCGCCTCGCTCGTTGCAGCCCAAGATACCACCTCCACTGGAGGCGGTCTCGTCTCCTCCATCACCGCCGCCCCAAGCAAGACTCCCCATTGAACCCGCTCTCAATCGTACACGACATGGACTAACAACAACATAGGCTCCGCCCTCAGCAGTCTCACCGGCTCTGCTTCTTCTTCCGCTTCTTCAGAGTCCTCAGCTTCCTCCTCCGCATCCTCCTCGGCGGCCTCTGCCTCAGCCTCAGATGCCTCGAGCAGCTTGAGCTCGGCTTCCAGCGCCGCCTCCAGCAGCGCCAGCTCCGTCTCCAGCAGCCTCAGCTCGGCCGCAAGCTCTGCTTCCAGCGCTGCTTCTTCGGACTCTGGTGCTATGGCCACTGCGCTTCCGGGTCTTCTCGGTGCCGCTGGTCTCGTTGCCGCACTTTTGTAGGCGAGTTTCGACGATCGCTGAGCGGCATACCGTATGGGAGGTTATTAGCGGGTTTATGTAGCATGCTGTTGTAATGGAAACGGATATCAAACCAACAAAACAATGATCGATTTATACATGACATTACCCACGGAAACGTCGTTCAATTCGCCATGTCATCCGAGTTTCCATTCTGAGTGTTTCGTTGATTTCCGCAAAGGCCACTAGAAAGATCATCCAAAATGCGGTTCGCTACTCATCGGTAACAAGACTTTGATATGCACAGTGATACGTAGGATATGATCATCCCTACTGAACAAAAGTTTATATGTAGCGATGACTGTATATCTAAGCTATCATACAGCAATTGAATTGAACAGTAGAAAGCGATACCGACAAAAGCCACTACCAAATAATCAACTCCTGACTTCGGAGTTGGAGGATCAGACCTGACGGCCGGTGTAACATCCGACAGTTGGCGTGGTTAGGAAAGCCTTTGAATAACCACAATAGCTATCAGTAGCAGCCTATAGTGTTAGTTACATTCAATCTAGAAATTCATTGTTCTTTCGAGGCTTCCATTATAATCGTTGCTATGATTGACGAGTTTGCGATGTTTCAGGCGCATACAGTATGCTGCGCTGTTTCGGAGACAACACCACACATACTTTGATCGACCGGCTGAGAAACGCGCTAGTCGCGATCTCGATTGCATTTGTGTTGCTCTTTCGCTCGAATTGGGTTTGCAGGAGCTGGCAACCAGTGGTTAACGGAAAGCGTGAAATGTGGATGTGAACCTGAAGATCTTTGGAAGGTAAGGTATTTAAGCCCTCGCCCAGTTCGCGTGTCCCCCGTTCCTGATCACAATTTATCGTTGCCTCTAAGTTATACGCTTGTCGTCAATTTATTAATTTAACGAATCAATCAACGAAACCGATTGTTACTTTCAATCTATCAACATGAAGTTCTCCCACGTCGCCATTATCGCCGCCAGCTCGGTCGTCGTCTCGGCTCAAGACTCTTCCACCGGCGGTGGTCTTTTCTCATCGCTCACCAACGCAGGTACGCAATGAACAAGAAGCCTCCGACAGGCCATCAAAACGATCCATCGCGACCATTGGCTAACTCCTCAATCAAAGGCTCCATCATCTCCAGCGCCACCGCAGCCCCAAGTAAGACCACCACCAACTCCCCCACAACCAGCACAAACCATACTGACAACAATACAGGCTCTGTCCTCAACAGCATCACCGGCGGAAGCAGCTCTGGCACTTCCTCGGGCTCGAGCGCTTCAAGCACCGGTAGCTCCAGCTCCTCGGGCTCTAGCTCTTCGGGCTCGAGCAGTGGCAGTTCATCCTCGAGCAGCGGTAGCTCCTCGCGCAGTGGCAGCTCCTCTCCTACCAACGCCGCTGGCAGCGCCACTTCGGCCGCCGGTTCAGCCGCGAGCTCCGTCGCAAGCGGTGTCACCGACTCGGGCGCTTTGGCTACTGCGCTTCCTGGCGTACTCGGTGTGGCTGGTATTGTTGTCGCGCTGTTGTAGTCGGGTTGATGTGCGCTCGTTAGGGAGACGGCGTAGGTATTAGGGCGGATATGTAGGGTGGGTCTGTAATGTACACAAGATGTAATGTTAGTCTAATGAGATGAACTTGTGGATTAAAATGTGTTCGTAAATATCACCTTTGAATCTGCATGTGGGTTGAAATCATCGTCGATGCCATGTGGAGGGAGAAAACCATTGCGTTGATGGGAAGACATGATTGATGATTGCCGTGTCGTGAACAGGTGTCATTAGTCTTTGGGGTGGTTCACGACCGAATCTTGTGCAAGAAGAACGTTCGTGATATAGAGTACAATATGCTACCGCTGCGTATAATGTATGTTCCGGTTGCCGTTAATGTCCCAATGCATAATCCTTTTTGCAACCCTCATAAAAACAAAACGCCCTCAACCTCTCATCACGAGAGGGATGCCTAAAGCATACGCGCCCAGTCAACAACGCCTTCATCCAAACCAGCAAAAATCCATTCCCAGAAGCTACGAGAGTAAGGACCTGAAAAGAAAAGAGAAAGAAAAAAAGACATCGAGTCGAATCTTTCGATCACGAAATTTTTACCTCCAAGCAGCTTTGCTGAGACTGCTCTGCCTCTGCGCACTGCCTGGCACAATTGAGCTGACTCTTGTCGGAGCTCGGTGCACTCCGCCTTCTTTAGGAGTACCTTCGACTGCCATGCTCCTTCTAGCAGCCACAGGACCGGCGCCCTTGAGAACGGGAGCGGTGCGTGGGCTCAGTACGCTTCGCATGGCATCTTCCTTCTCGCTCCGGACCATTCTTCTGGCATGGCTAGCCGAGAAGATGCTCTGGCCTTCACTCTGAGGCGGCGGCGAGGTAGCTGTGGGCGAGCGGCGACCTTGGATAGATTCTCGGTTTCTAGCGCGAGAGACGTGCAATTGCGCTCCGGAGTTGCGGCCAGTCGAAGATGTGCGTTTGAGTTTCATGGCAGAGCGAATTTTGCCTACTGCCTCCTTGTCGGCCACGAGAGAGCGTTCGAGGTCGGATCCTGATGACACCGATTCGGCATCGTCGTCGTGTGCAGGAGCTCGGTGTGCGGGAGATCCGGTTGCAGGTGATTGACGGAAGCTCAATGATGGACGAGGTGCACTGTTGGCAGCCATCTCGCGGAGAGGGGTTGTGTCGTCCTCGTTGATGAACGCGCTGAGGTTCAGGCTAGGTGGAGGAGGCGAGCCATCAGTCTTTTTGGTGAGGAACCCGGTTGCGAAGCGGCTGCCACCTGATCTCCTGAGCTCAGAGCTGGAGATTGGCGCAGATGGCAATGGGCTGGAGTTCAATTCTGAATCATCGTGAGATTCTGAGGCATGCTGAGGTGCTGAGTTCTCGGCTTGTGCGATAACCTCGTCGGGCAGTGCTGGACTGCTACCTTGGAACTTTGGTGTGGGCTGGAAGTCCACAAGTGGAAGCGCAGCTTCGCCATCTTCGTTTTCGTCCCTCCACCTGACTGCTCGCTTTTTGGTCTTCTTGGGTGTGTTGTTCATAACAACGCCTCGTCGAGCACCACCAAGCTTGACTCGCCGCCTAGGCGATGCGGTAGCCTGGCCGTTGCTAGGACTCGGTACTTCAGTGTGGTTGATCATGTGCGCTGGCACAGCTGAAGCGCTGGCACCACCGAGAGAAGGACGGATCTTGGCTTTCAATGGGCTTGGACCAATGACCGACATCGACCGATTCTTTCTTGGAGTTCCTGACTTGCTAGGAGGAATGGCTTCGGTAATTTGCAGACCACCATCAGGTTTGATGACTTGACTGACCGCCTCTGCACAGCTCTGCAGAAGCTTACCGAGCACGTCTCGCGCAGCTTGGACTGCATCCTCTTCACTCATCTGCATGATCTGGTTGAGAATCGCCACAGTCTCGAAGTGCGCTGTGAGCAAAACCTGCGTTAGGCCCTGGTCGGAAAGTCTTTCTTGCTCTAGGACTGCCAGGTGTGCTTCGACGTCTGCCTTGCTCTTCAGTGCCTCGACCTCTCTGTGTAGCGACGATTCTTCCATATTGTCTACTGGGGAGGTGCCCAGCGCTTGAAGTTGTCGCAGACTATCCTGTAGCGCCGTGTCAACTGCGCGAGACCAGTTGTTCTTCGCCAGGCGCTGGTGAAAGTGTTGTCGACTGCCTTCCAGTTCAACGAGAATCCCTTGTGCAGTCTTACGCATGGCCACCATTGACTTAGGAGCTTCCTCATCCTCGCGCGTGTCGCATACTTGGTCAAACGCACCGATCCAGCCACTGATAGCGCCAATGCGGCGCTCAACCTGTCGCAGCCGGCGCATGTTACCAATGCGGTCCTGTCTCTCAGCCGATGAATGGTCGAAAGCCGCTCTGATTCTTTGCAGGCCGTCATGCGCGATCTCGCTCCTCTTTGCCTCTGCCTTGCGGAACTTGACGAACGCCATCTCCTCGTACTGCTTTTGTTGAGCAGTCAATTCGTTGATACGAGCCATCTGCTCGTCAATCTTCTTCAAGTAGTCCTTGACATGGCGGTCCACGTTATAGACATTGCGCACACTCTTCGTTTGGATGTTCTTTGCGCGGTTGGCGTAGCGCAAAGTGTTCTGTGTCTCGTCGAAATGTTGGCTAGATGGCGAGACACAGACGATCATGACTGTCCTGCAGTTACCGCCCAGGGAGAATTTCAAGAGTCGAGTGAGCTTAGAGTTGCGGTAGGGAATGTGATTCTTCTTTCTCGGGTCGCAAAGTGCATTGATGCAGCTGCCAAGTGCCAGCAGTGATTTGTTGATGTTCGCGCCCTCCATGAGACGCTCTCCTCGGTTCTTCGTCGCCGAGGCACGCTCGGATCCAGCCAAGTCAATGATGCTCAATGTCGCCATGGTCACCGGCTCCGAGACCGAAGTGTCGCGAGATTTGGAGGAGACGTTGACTTGCAACACGGCATGCGAGCGCGATGATGTAGCGTTCGCTTCTGTGGGCGATTGTGTCCTGTTGGCGTTTCCAGTTATGACCATATCCATGACTTCCTGGACGTTTTGTGGGTTGTGCGAAGATAGACCAGCTACCGAGACAACCTGGTTGGCATCCTCGCGAAGCATGAGACCCTGCTTGTTGGCGTGATTCGGGTTCATCAAGTCGCGAATCGTCTCGTTGTAAATCTCCAGGTATGAAAGTGTAATTTCTGTCGCCCTCTCCGATTGCAATTCTCCCACTTTTTCAAATAGCTCTTGCATGGTAAGGAAGATGATTCCGGGCTGCTGTGCAGTGCCAGTAATTGTGTGTGTTTTTCCGCAGCCGGTAGCTCCATATGCGAATACAGTGGCATTGTAGCCGTCCAGTACCGAATCGAGTAGATTCTTGGTGGTCGCCTCGTACACGTCTCCTTGTGTAATGTTTTCATCGAATACTCTGTCGAATCCAAAAGTCTGATCTTTCACACGTTTGCCCTGTGGCATGACCGATCTGGTGAAGCGCTGAACGTTGTCCTCTGGAGGGTCGAAGATGCTAATCAGAGGGTCAGTAATGGCACAGTATTCTTGCTTGAAGAGCTTAACTCACAGGCACTTCTCATCCACAACCTTGATGACTGGTCGGATACCCTTCTGCTTCATGTGCGGAGCCGGAGCAGATGCGAGGGAACCATCCCCAAGGAACATTGGGCCCTCATCGGAACGGGTCAATTGTGCTGCCTCGCGAATGGTGAAAGGTCGCACGCGGACGGTGACTTGGATGCTGGACGCGCCATCTGTACCAGCGGCCGCCATGTTTGTTGATGAAAATGAGCGCCCGGTCCAGCCAGCTGGGAGAAGAGCAATGTCGTGCGGGGCGTGTGAATGCTAGATCCGGAGTCGACAGGAGGCGGTGTTGTCCAGGTCCGAGAGTCGTTGGCGCAAAGGAGTGTGTTTGTCGTGCTGTTGTCGCTTTCTCCAGCTCTGCATCATTCGCTCGCTGGCTTGCTTGGAGCCCTGAGCTTGCGTCTCAAAACGCCGGTCGCCCTGAGCAACCGGCCCGCCCGCACCGCCACTTATTCTTATTCTTGGAAGAGGAATCGTGTGCCTTGCATAAGGTATGTATGTAAGATGCATCCTCCTCAATTGTTCGATGGTAGAACTCGGAAACGACGTGACACGCATACCATCGACTCGCAATGACTCTGAGTGCAAGTGCTCCTTACGGGTCCTTAGGCCAGCTCGCCCGGGTCAACATAACTACACCTGATCTGGCCGTTGATCTCCTTGGGACTACGAATCTAACGGTGATTGTTCGCCGTTGATATACGCACACTGTTAGTGCCCGAGCTTCATCGTGAAGAATCGAATGCTAGTTAGGCTGTGCCCTCGCCTACTCTGCAACTAGTCCAAAATGTTCGATCATGGGCCGCGGCTAGACTGGGACCATCGATATGTAGCAATGACGCCATGATCAATTGCCGTGCTGCTGCTTAGAAATGCCATCCAAGATCGACCATTGCGAATCGTTGTATCCACATGCCCTGGCCAGTATAAGTCTTGCATAAAAGAAACTCGGATGTAGTTATTGCTTCTATATATTCCCTTTTTGATTCTTTCAAAACCTTTTCACTATCCATCAACTTACATCACATACCTACTAGACAAAATGAAGGAAGCTCTCGTCACCACCGGCCCCAAGGTCAACATTGTCGACAGCGAGATCCCCAAGGCTGGCAAAGACCAAGTTGTCATCAAAGTCGTCTTCAGCGGCAGCAACCCCAAGGACTGGAAGGTTCCCGGTACGCCTAAGCAAGTCGCCACTTGAATCCAACGCAAAACTAACACGAAGGCTTCAGGATGGCTTCCGGACCACGACAACACCAACCAGGGCGATGACATCTCCGGCATCATCCACGAGGTCGGCGAGAACGTCGTAGAATTCAAGAAGGGTGACCGCGTGGCTGCTTTCCACGAGATGCTCACACCTGGTGGCTCTTACGCCGAGTATGCTCTCGCCTGGAAGCACACCACTTTCTTCCTGCCCAAGGGAACCAGCTTCGAAGGTAAGAAGATCTCCAACAAAACACACACATATATCTCACGACCAACAAACTAACCCCCACCCTAGAAGGCGCCGCCGTCCCCCTCGCCGCCCTAACCTCCGCCCTCGGCCTCTACGCCCGCCTCAGACTCCCCGAGCCCTGGCTCCCGGCCTCAGACTCCCAGAAAACGCCCCTAGTAATCTACGGCGCCTCCTCAGCCGTAGGCTCCTACGCCCTGCAACTCGCCGTCAAATCGAACATTCACCCGATCATCACCGTCGCCGGCCGCGCCAAAGACCACGTCGAGAAGTTCCTCGACCGCAGCAAAGGCGACACCATCGTCGACTACCGCGAAGGCGACGCCGCCGTCGTCAAAGGCCTCACTGAAGCCCTCAAGGGGCAAAAACTGCTGCACGCTTTCGACGCTGTGTCGGAGAAAGGTTCTGTTGAGAATTTGGCGCACGTGCTTGACGCTGAAGGTGCGATTACTTTCGTGCTGCCGGGCAAGGAGTACAAGGGTTTCGCGGAGACTGCGAAGCTTTCTACTACGCAGGTTGGCGATGTGCACGGCTCGTTGAAGGACTTTGGCTACGTTTACAGCAGGTATTTGAGCAAGGGTCTTGAGGAGGGCTGGTTCAAGGCTCAGCCGCAGGAGATTGTGCCTGGGGGTTTGGCGGGTGTTGAGAAGGGTTTGAGTAACTTGGCGGATGGTACTGCGAGTGCTGTTAAGTACATCTTCAAGATTGAGGACACGCCGGGTTTGGGACAGTAGATGGGAATTAACGAAGATATATTGGCGTTGTGCATACGATATTGCCTAAAAAAATGAAAAGAGCAACGATGATGCGGGATTCTGACTCCATACAATTCATCAATTGCGGGAGCCACTTGAACTTGCGTTGGAAAGGCTGACAGCATTGATTGCCATGGAAAGAAAAGATGACTGAAACTGAAAGCTCAAAAGAGAGCCGTGATATACATTTGCTGTGTGTTCCCATATCTTACAATAAGCATACCCCTTCATGAAGACAACGGCAGACAAAATCTCGTCCAACGTCAATTACCCAGAGAACGCTAGAAATGCAGCACATGCACCCGAAGCCGTTCCATAATTACAAGAGTGAAGAACGTCAACGATTCTGTCGTCTTCCCACAAAATTTTCGCTGCATCCTCAGGACAGACAGCACTCCTCTACTCCTTCTTGGCTCCGCCGCCGAACCACGAGAAGGCACCGGTCTTCATCTCCTTGACCTGCGCATCCATCATCTTCTTGGTCTCCTCTTCCTCCTCCTTGAGCCATTGTGCGCCGTGCTCACGGATCTGCTTCTCGAGGTGCTCGTACTGCTTCTGACCCTGCTCGCGGATCTGGTCGCTCAGCATCTTGCCCTGGGCAAGACCTTCAGAGACGCTCTGGCCGTCAGCGAGGACCATGCCGCCGCCCATCTTGTCGCCCTTGATGCCCAGGTTGGCACCAAGCATGCCACCGAGCGAGAACTTGCCGGCCTTCGACTTCTGCTGCTCGTATTGAGCCAAGAAACGCTTGCGGGCCTCGTTCTCGCGGCGCATGAACTCCTCGGGGATGTCCTTGCCCTCGAATGACTTGATGACAGGACGGACGTCATCAATTCCCATGGTAGCGACGTACTCGAGGAAGGGAATCAGGCCAACGAGGTCCTTGGTGTGCTCGTCCTTGGGGTCGCCCTTCCACTTGGGAAGCACGATGGCGTTCTCGGGCTGGTTCTTGACGTGGGCAGAGTTGGTGTCAACAATGATGGTCTTGCTCAAGTCGCGGTTCAGGTATTCAAGATCCTTGACGTATTGTCCGTTCTCGTACTTGGTGGCCTCACGGCCGAGGGGCCACATGATGAAGTGGAAGGGATCAAGCTTTTTGATGACGGGGTCGGCCATTGCGATC